>R05__coassemble_36_pt1 | contig 74379 bp, 56 predicted proteins | sample R05__metabat2_low_PE_006 | metagenome-assembled genome bin R05
TGACCTGCAGTCCGGTCTGATCCAGCACATAAGTTTTGATCTCCTCATATGTCGCCTTGGTTTCCGCGGTCGTCACATCCAGCTCATCCATATCTAGCTTCACATCGATACTATGCTTCGCCTCAGAAAGTTTGGACAATAGGCATACTGTCTCCACATTTGCAGTCCATGGGAACATATCCACCAGACAGCATCGTTTCACTTCATATCCGGCCTCTCTTAAGATCTGCAGATCTCGCATGAGGCTGGTCGGCTTACAGCTGACATATACCATCTCCTGCACGCCGAAGTTGATGATCTTCTGCAGAGCCTTGGGATGAATTCCGTCTCGCGGCGGATCCAGGATGATGAAGTCCGGCTTGGTTGTCAGGCTGTCCACCACCTTCAGCACATCGCCGGCGATGAATTCACAATTCGTCAGGGAATTAAGCCCGGCATTGACTCTGGCTGCCTCCACTGCTTCCTCGACGATCTCCACACCGACCACCTTCTTAGCCACCGCTGCCACGATCTGGGCGATGGTTCCGGTTCCGCTGTAGAGGTCATAGATCAGCTTATCCTTCGTCTCTCCCACATATTCTCTCACACGCTCATAGAGCACTTCTGCTCCCAGGCTGTTGGTCTGGAAGAAGGAGTATGGAGAGATCCGGAACTTCATATCATAAAGATATTCATAGAAATAATCCTGCCCGTAGAGCAGATGGGCTTCGTCGCTTTGCACGACATCTGCCAGACTGTCATTGATGGTATGCAGGATGCCGACGATCTGTCCCTCAATCTGCGTCTCCTGGGTCAACATAGCCACAAAGGCCTCCTGATCCAGACTGCCCTGTGAGGAGGTCACCAGATTCACCAGGATATCTCCGGTCCTGGCGGAACGTCGCAGGACCAGATGTCTTAAGTAGCCCTCATGGCGGAGCCTGTGATAGAAACGGGTCTCTCTCTCCCGGAAATAGGCCAGCACTGCCTGCAGGATGATGTTGAAGTCCTCGTGGACGATCCGGCAGGAGGTCAGAGAGACGATATCATAGAAGCTGTTCTTCTTATGCATGCCCAGAGCCAGCGGTCCGTCCTTGACCTCATCACCAAATGTAAACTCCATCTTATTACGATAGGCTGTCTCCGCAGGACTGCCGTAGATCTTCTCTATCTTGATATCCAGCCCGGCCTTATCGATCAGATGCTCTACCTGTCTCTTCTTCAGAGCCAGCTGATCCTCGTAGCTCAGGTTCTGATAATTACAGCCGCCGCATCTGCCGAAATGAGGACAGGCTGCTTCCTTCTCTATGGGAGATGGCTGGAGGACTTCCAGTAATCTTCCCTCTATCTTATCTCTCTTCTTCTTAGAGATGGAGAATCGTATGGTCTGGCCTTCCAGAGCATTTTTGATGCTGACCGACTTATCGTCAATCTGCACGATGCCCTTATTGGGGAAGTCCGTGCGGATGACCTGTCCCTCTAAGATATCACCTTTTTTCATTCTTTCTATCCTTCCAAGTATCTATCCATCACGCTGATTCGTCTTACCGAATGGTTACTCCTCCGAATCTGTTCCGGAATCCTCTTCTTTTTTCTTTCTGCCGCTGAAAACCGCGATGATATTAAAGCCCACAAAGATCGCTCCGAATACCAGCAGGCCATTGATCAGCAGATCATTGACATGGTAGGCAAACCGCAGACCCACTGCGACCACCAGGATGATCACTCCGAAGATGGTCTTCATGACCATCTGGATATATCTCTGTGTCTCGTCAAATTCTTTCTCATAGCGTGCCCGCTCGAATTCCTTCTGCTGTGCTTCGATCTGCTCCGGGGTAAGGCCCTCTCTACCTGCAGGAGTAAGATCTTCCGATATATTTTCTGCTATGTTCTCTGTCTTCTTCTCTTCAGACATAAGTCTCTCCTTGCTATTTCCTCTCCCTTGTCCTGCCTGCCGTCAGATATCCAGCTCGCTGAACTTGGACATATAATAGCCATGTCCGTATCTGGCCTGGCCGTACTCATCGATCTCCATGATCAGAAAGGTCGGCTTGCGGTTGGTCTGTCTGGGATAGGACAGACTGCCCGGATTCAGTATCGTGATATCTTCGCCTATGTCAATAAATGGCATATGCGTATGCCCAAACATCACGATGTCTGCTCCCTGTTCCAGGGCATAAGCCTTGAGACGGTCCACTCCTCGAAAGACCGCAAAGCGATGCCCGTGCGTTACTAAAACTTTGTAATCTCCTATATCAAAGAAATCGAACGCAGGAAGATCCAGGTCATAATCATTGTTGCCCGAAACCATGTGCACGGGACAGTCCACCAGGGAGCGGATATAATCATCTCCACGCTCCACATCTCCGCAGTGGATCAGCATATCAATATGCCCCACCTGTCGGAGAACTCCGGCGATGTCATCATTACGCCCATGGGAATCACTGATTACTAATATGCGCATATAGATTCTCCTGTATATTTTATCGGTTTCTGATGTGACGTCATATCCCGGATCGGGTGATCAGAGGATCTCCCGGATCTGTCTTAAGGCCTTGCCTCGGTGGCTGATCTCATTCTTCTCTTCCGCTGACAGCTCTGCTGTCGTCTTGCCCTTCTCCGGATAGTAGAAGATCGGATCGTAGCCGAAGCCGTTCTCACCGGCCGCTTCGTCGGCGATTCGTCCCTCGATGGTTGCTCTCCTGGTCTCGATGCGGCCGTCCGGAAATGCACAGGCGATCACGCAGACGAATCTGGCGCTGCGTAAGACTGCCGGCACACCGTGAAGACGATCCAGCAGGATCTGATTCTTGATACGGTAGGAGGTCTTCTCTCCCATATAGCGGGCAGACAGCACGCCCGGCTCCTTATTCAGATAATCGATCTCCAGACCGGAATCGTCGGCCAGGACGATCTCTCCGCAGGCTTCCATCACTGTCTTCGCCTTAATGATCGCATTTTCTTCAAATGTCTTACCATCCTCGATGATCTCCACATCGATTCCGGCCTCCTTCATGGAGAGGATCTCATAATCCAGATCACCCAGGATCTGGCGGATCTCCTTCATCTTTCCTTCATTGCCCGTGGCAAATATCATACGTTTTTTCATCATCTTAAGTCCTCTATCTGCTATATCCTGCCTGATGCAGAATTGTCCGATCTCTCCGATGCCAGATTCTATCCCCGGGTCTTTATCCGATCGTCTCCTCCGCAGGCTTCTTTCTGCGAGGTGGCTTGGGGCCCAGGAACTGATAGAAGTAGGTCTTCATCATACCATTATAGATCTTACGATTCTTCGTGGCCTTCTTGCCCATATATTTCTCCGCATCCTCATAGGCTGTGATCATGTATTCACTCCAGCCGTCCAGCCGGGCGAAGGCCTCTCCGATCTCCTTATAGAGGATCGGCAGGTCCTCCTTATCCTCCAGACGCTCACCGTAAGGAGGATTGGTGATAACAAAGCCGTACTTCTTCGGATGTCTCAGCTGATGGACGGCCCTCTGCTGAAAATGGATCAGATGATCCACGCCGGCTCGCCTGGCATTCTCTCTGGCTGCTCTCACGATCTTAGGATCGATGTCGAAGCCCTGGATGTCCATCTCCACATCATGAAGGATCTCTGCCTCCGCTTCCTCGATGGCATCAGCCCAGAGTCTCTCCGGCACCAGGTTCTTCCACTGCTGTGCCTGAAAGTCCCGCTGCATGCCGGGAGCGATCCGGGCTCCCATCATAGCTGCCTCAATCGGAAAGGTTCCGCTGCCGCAGAAGGGATCCACCAGGATCCTGTCCTTATTCCAGGGGGTCAGCTTGATCAATCCTGCGGCCAGAGTCTCCTCGATGGGGGCCTTGCTGACCATCTTACGATAGCCTCTCTTGTGCAGGCTCTCACCGGAAGTATCCAGACCCACGGTGACCATATCCTTATAGATGGAGATACGCACCGGATAATCCGCACCATTCTCCTCGAACCAATTCTGATGATAGTGCTCCTTCATACGCTCCACCATAGCCTTCTTGGCGATGGACTGGATATCCGAAGTACTGAAGAGCTTGCTCTTGACCGAGGTCGCCTTGGTCACCCAGAATCTGGCATCGATCGGCAGATAGTCCTCCCAGGCAATCTGACGGATCCCCTGGAATAATTCCTCGAAGGTCACAGCCCTGAACTCTCCTACCTTCAGCATGATGCGCTGGGTCGTTCTTAAAAATATGTTAGCCCGGACCAGGGCCTCCATATCACCGAGAAAGGTGATCTTGCCATCCTCTACCTTACTGATATCATAGCCCAGATCATAAATCTCTTTTTTACATACTGCTTCCAGTCCGAAATGACATGGAGCGACAAATTCACAGATATTATTCATCTTATCTCACTTATCCTAATATAGTAATTCAAAGAAGAGGGCCTTCATAGGCCCTCTCCGACTTTACATATATATATTACAGGATATTTGCTTATCTTGCAACAATCTTCTTAAACTTCTTCTTACCACGTTTTAATACGCGTCCTTCACCGGCGAAGTCTGCTAAGCTGTAGCTTGCCTTGATATCACTGACCTTCTCCCCGTCGAGAGTGACTCCACCCTGCTGCACATTTCTACGTGCTTCAGATCTGGTGCCTGCCAGCTCTGCCTTGACCAGAAGACCCAGGATATCGATGCTGCCTTCTGTAAGATCAGCCTCTGTCAGTTCTACCTCCGGCATATCTGCTGCTGCGCCCTGGCTGAAGAGAGCCTTCGCTGCTGCCTGTGCCTTCTCTGCTTCTTCCTCTCCATGAACCAGCTTGGTCAGTTCGTAAGCCAGGATCTCCTTGGCAGTGTTCAGCTGGCTGCCTTCCCAGTCTGCCATGGCATCGATCTCTTCGATCGGAAGGAAGGTGAGCATACGGATACACTTCATAACATCTGCGTCTGCGACATTTCTCCAGTACTGATAGAAGTCAAATGGACTGGTCTTATTCGGATCAAGCCATACGGCGCCGGACTGGGTCTTACCCATCTTCTTACCTTCGGAGTTCAGAAGGAGGGTGATGGTCATGGCATGGGCATCCTTGCCTAATTTACGACGGATCAGCTCCGTACCACCTAACATGTTACTCCACTGGTCATTACCACCGAACTGCATATTACAGCCGTATTTCTGGAATAATGCATAGAAGTCATAGCTCTGCATGATCATGTAGTTGAACTCTAAGAAGGATAAGCCCTTCTCCATACGCTGCTTGTAGCACTCTGCACGAAGCATATTATTGACAGAGAAGCATCCGCCTACCTCGCGGAGAACATCCACGTAATTCAGATCCAGTAACCAGTCTGCATTATTTACCATGAGTGCCTTGCCATCGGAGAAGTCGATGAAACGCTCCATCTGTTTCTTAAAGCAGTCACAGTTATGCTGGATGGTCTCTTTGGTCATCATCTGACGCATATCAGTACGTCCGGATGGGTCACCGATCATGGCAGTACCACCACCGATCAGGGCGATCGGCTTATTTCCTGCCATCTGCAGACGCTTCATCAGGCAGAGAGCCATGAAATGTCCGACATGCAGACTGTCTGCTGTCGGGTCAAAACCGATGTAGAATACTGCCTTACCATTATTTACCATCTCGCGGATCTCTTCTTCGTTGGTTACCTGGGCAATGAGTCCTCTTGCCACTAATTCTTCATAAACCTTCATCTTTTACCTCACTTTAAATAAAATCATGCAATTATCTCTCATAAAACACACATGCGACTTGGCGCTCCACAGGAGATGATACGCGTTTCGGAATTGCTTCACAGCTAAAGCTGTTCCCGCGTATCATAAAAAAACTTTCATGAGGCCTTCGGCCTCTCCACAGGGCATGATGCACCACGGAATTTCTCCGTCCTTTGGACTCTCGAAATTCCTGCGAACATTCGTATTCCGGACTATCGTCCTACATACGAATGTTCTTGCACCTCGCTAAAGCCGGAAAATTCGCTTGCAAAGTCCCTGAGGTACTTTGCGCTCTTTTCGGCTTTGCTCGGTTGGTGCTTCATAAAAAAAGCCCGTCCTGTAAAAGGACGAGCTTATAGTCGTGGTACCACCTTTTTTCGCATAGGCCTGCCGGCCCTCTGCCTCTGCGTCTGTTCAGCCGATCATAAAATAAGAAGCATCAAATCATCTTCCGCAATAATCGAGTAGATCTTATAATCGAGTGAATCTTAGGACTGGAGATAACGGTTTCCCTCCGTCACAGCCTACCAACCGGACCGGTCTTCGGTGTGAGACTCCGGAATGTATTCACTAAAATGTACTGAGAACCTCACAGCAACCGGTTCCTCTCTGAACAGCCTGTCTCTTAGCTACTTCTTTCCTTCATAGTCTGTGTGCATATAGTGGTTTTATTCTAAGGAATAAAATTCATTTTGTCAATATTTTTTTGTATCATATTATCCAGACGCTCCCAGGCATAGACCAGGATAAAGCCGCCATTATTCTTCCTCTTATGGAAATAAACACGGTTATCCTCCGTATTCTTCTGTGGAAACATATAATTCATAAGCTCCGACAGCTCCGCCCTCTTCAGTCTCTGTCTCTGACCTGCCCAGTCTCTGTCGGCCGAATCAGCACAGATGACTCTCTTCCTGGAATCATAGCCCAGCATGACCATGGTATGGTAGGAGCCGGCATAACGACGATCATTCAGACTGACGATCATGCGATTCCGATAACGGATGCGGCTGGTCTCAAAGATGACCGGATTCCCGGAAGACAGATGGCGATCGATGATCTCCATGGCTTCCTGCCGGTCAAAGGAAGCCACAAGACGGCAGGAGATGGACTCCTTCTGCAGGATCTGAGAGATACCATATAAGGAGACGGGCATCTGCCTGGACAGAGGCTTGTCATAATTCTTCTCATACTCCCAGCGCGGCAATCTGGTCTTCTCCACCTGCGTGATCGTATCCTGAGGCATATTCTGTGACAGACTCCTGCGCATGGCAGCCAGAACGGAGGTCAGGGAGCAGCAGGCACAGCCGTGATGCTTTATATAATCACTGAGCTCTCCGTAGATCATGGCATTCTGCCGGTATACCGGGTAGATCCTGCTTCTGCCATCGGGATGCTCGATCCGGACTCTGAGGCAGGGAAGCGCCAGAAGCGATTCGTCCGTCTCATCGCTGGACAGATAGAAATAATTATTATGAAGTTTCATCTGCAGAGTGATCTCGGCAGCTCTCTGAGCCTGATTCATCGGATCCTGCTTCTTACTCTGATCCCTGTTCATCCTCTTATCTCCATCCCCATATCTCCATCCTAACATCTCTATCCTAACATCTCCATCTTCTTATCTCTATCCTCATGGCAGAAGATTAAGATTCATGCGTCTGTCTTATCCTTACACAGATATTCTGCAAGACAGATCAGAACTTAAAGACAGCTACTCCGTAAGCCGGCAGGTCATAGCCGATGGAATATGGCTGACCATCACATTCCTGCTTGATCGGTTTATAGGTCAGCGGGCGCTCTGCTCCGCTGCCACCGAAGTCAGCAGAATCACTGTTAAGAACCAGAGTATGCTTCTTACGGCAGATGGTGCCGACTCTGTAATCCGGTCTGGCAATCGGTGTGAAGTTACATACAAATAACATATGGGTCTTACCATTGGCAGAGCTGCGGATAAAGGAGAAGATACTGCGGTCTCCGTCATTGGCATTGATCCACTGGAAGCCTTCCGGCTGACAGTCTGCATCAAAGAGTGCCTTATTATTACGATAAAGCTTGGCCAGATGACGCACAAAGTTCTGCAGATTCCGATTGTTATCCTCTGCTAATAAGAACCAGTCGAGCTCTCTTGCCTCGCTCCACTCCCTGTGCTGTCCGATATCCTGTCCCATAAAGAGCAGCTTCTTGCCCGGGTGACCGATCATGAAGGCATAGCCTACCATGAGATTCTTAAATTTATCATCCGGATAGCCCGGCATCTTCTCCAGCATGGAACATTTCAGATGAACCACCTCATCGTGGGACAGTACCAGCATATAGTTCTCCGAATAAGCATACATGAGGGAGAAGGTCATCTTATTATGATTATATTTTCTGAAATAAGGATCCAGCTTCATGTACTCCAGGAAGTCATGCATCCAGCCCATATTCCACTTGAGACTGAACTCCAGGCCGCCGTATTCTGCCTTATCGGTAACCTTAGGCCATGCGGTGGATTCCTCCGCGATAGTAAGAACGCCCGGATTCCTCTGTTTGATGATGGAATTGAGATGCTTGAAGAAGTCCACTGCCTCCAGATTCTCATTACCGCCGTGTTCATTCGGCACCCAGTTCCCTGCTTCCCGGCCGTAATCCAGGTAGAGCATGGAAGCCACAGCATCCACACGCAGACCATCCACATGGAACTTCTCCACCCAGTAGAGGGCATTACAGATCAGGAAGTTTCTTACTTCATTTTTACCAAAGTCAAAGACCATGGTACCCCAGTCGGGATGCTCTCCCTTCCGCGGATCGGCATATTCATAGAGTGCGGTACCGTCAAACTGTCTGAGACCAAAGGCATCTCTTGGGAAATGTGCCGGTACCCAGTCCAGGATGACACCGATGCCCTTCTTATGCATGGTATCGATAAAATACTGGAAATCCGCCGGACTGCCGTAGCGGGATGTCGGTGCAAAATAATTGGTCACCTGGTATCCCCAGGATCCGTCAAAAGGATGCTCCGCGATACCCATCAGTTCCACATGGGTATAGCCCATGTCCTTCACATAATCTGCCAGGGCATCTGCAGCCTCTCTGTAATTATAGAAACCGGTCTCCTTCTCGGCATCCTCCACCGGATGCTTCTTCCAGGAGCCCAGATGAACCTCATAGACGAACATAGGGGAGCTCTTCTCATCGTAATCAGCTCTCCGCTTCATCCATCGCTTATCATGCCATTTAAAATCAGACAGATCAGCCACTACCGATGCATTATTGGGGCGCAGCTCAGTCTGTACACCGAAAGGATCTGCCTTAAGGACTGCCTCTCCCTCCTTCGGCTTCACGCTGTATTTATAGACCTCTCCTGCCTTCATATCAGGGATAAATAACTGATAGATGCCCATGGGTTCGGTCCGCTCCATCGGATTCTTCTCCGGGTCCCAGTTGTTAAAATTGCCCACAACTGACACTGCTTCTGCGTGGGGAGCCCAGACTGCAAAGCGGACACCCTCAACACCAGCCTCGCTATCCACATGTGCGCCAAGCTTCTCATAGAGAGTATAATGCACTCCCTGTCCGAAGAGATATTGGTCATATTCTGTCATAATTCTTGTATCTTCCATAGGGTAATCCTCCTATATAGAATAATATTATTGATTATGCTTAGTATAGCACAGATTACCGGTTTTGCCTAAACATTTCCCAGAAATCTGTAAATGCAGGACTCATTGGCAGAATCCCCGGGGAACTTTGCGGTCTTTCCGGCTTTGCTCAGTTGCTGCTTCAAAAAAGGGACCTTCCTCTATCTGCTGTCAGATAAAGGAAGGTCCCTTCTGGCGAAAGACGATCTGTCTTCCGTTTATGTTCTTCTGATTATTCTTCGATGACCTTGATCCAGCCTTCCGGTGCTTCGATCTTGCCCATCTGGATACCGGTTAAAGTATCATATAACTTCTTGGTGATCGGACCCATATCGTCCATACCGCTTGGGAAGCAGATCTCTCTGCCGTGATCTACGACTTTACCTACAGGGGAGATAACTGCTGCGGTACCGCAGAGGCCACACTCTGCGAAGTCTTCTAATTCAGAGAAGTATACTTCACGATGTTCTACTTCCATGCCCAGATAATGCTCTGCGACATACACGAGAGAACGACGTGTGATGGATGGAAGGATAGAGTTGGACTTCGGTGTAACGAGCTTGCCATCCTTGGTGATGAAGATGAAGTTTGCACCACCGGTCTCTTCTACCTTCGTTCTGGTCTGAGGATCCAGATACATATTCTCATCAAAACCGTTCTTATGAGCATCTGTGATATTATATAAGCTCATGGCATAGTTCAGACCGGCCTTGATATCACCTGTTCCATGTGGAGCTGCACGGTCTACATCAGATACACGAATCGTGATAGGCTTTGCACCGCCCTTGAAGTAAGGACCAACCGGTGTAACAAACATACGGAACTGATACTCTTCTGCAGGTTTTACGCCGATAACCGGGCTGCTTCCGAACATATAAGGACGGATGTATAAGGTAGCGCCGGAACCAAATGGAGGAACGTAAGCGATATTAGCCTTTACTACTTCCACAACTGCCTCGATGAATTTTTCTTCCGGATATACAGGCATCTCGAGACGTCTGCAGGAATCTGCCATACGACTTGCATTTAAATCAGGACGGAAGCATACAACCTTGCCATCCTCTGTAGTATATGCCTTCAGGCCTTCAAAACAGGTCTGTGCATACTGAAGTACGCCTGCACACTCGGACATAGTGATGGTTGCCTCGCCGGTAAGACCGCCTTCATCCCATGCACCATTCTTATAATTTGATACAAATCTCTGCTCTGTAGGGATATAACCGAAACCAATGCTACCCCAATCGATATTTTTCTTTTCCACGATGATGTCTCCTTTTCTATGATATTCAAGTCGGACACAGACTCCCTGCAGCCCGTCTCTAATATAAGCGAGAATGAAATTTTCTCCCGTTTTTATTTCGTTTTTCAGTATAACACAGTTGGGATGGATTTGTCACGTATAATATAAATACTATGATAAAAAACCTTTATCCTATCTTCACTGCTTTCCTTCCAGGGATAGCCTGAAAGAATGCTCTTTCTGTAAACCGGATAAAAGGTCCGCCTGCTCTGTATGCCCTTGGGGGCAGGACCTCCCACCGGATGCTTAGCAAGAAGAGGGGGAGCGATTGCTCCCCCCCATTCAAAGTCTTAAGCATACTGCGTCAGAGATCGCGATCTCTTTAGCCGACCAGGATGTATCCGCCGCAATATTTGTATTTGGTATAATATGGATTGGTCAGATTGGATCCGGTCTTCTTGGTACAGGTGAAGAGATAAGCACCGATATCCGTCAGAGGCACCGTTTTGATTCGGCCGTGCTTGCCCCAGGTTCCGGAACGATTGCCGGAATCCCCGACGATGACCTTATTATCTGTGGTCATACCAAGAAGAAGCATGGTATGACGTCCGGTACCGGTCCAGCGATAGTCCGACTTACCGGTCAGATGATTCTTACATCCGACGATGATAATGACCGGTTTGCCCTTCAGCAGATGGGCTGCAACCTGATTCATGGCCTGCTGCTGGCTGGAGAAATATCTGACATAGGTATTCTTGATATTATATTTGGTCAGGACCTTGGATACACCATAGAAGGACATGGATCTCTGTTTCTTCTTGGACTTCTTATAATTGGCCTTCCACACGGACAGACCTAACACCTTCGGCTCCACATTCTTTACAACCAGCTTCGGGCTTCCGCTATAGCTGGAAAATGCATTCAGGATCGTTGTGGCAGCACAGGTAGTACAGCCATGGCTCTGAATAAAGTTCTTCATATAATAGGTGGTATAGCTGACCGGGGTTGCTGTAGTCGTGGTTTTGGTGTTGGTAGTTGCTGTAGTCGTCTTGGTCTCTGTGGTTGCCTCCGTAGTTGTGCTTGTCTCAGCACTTTCTTCACTGCTGGATTCTTCCGGACTGGATTCCTCTGACTCTACAGCCGTTGTAGTGGCTGTTGCATAGTTGGCCAGCTTGATATTATTCTTGAAGGTATTGGTACTGTAGCTCTGACCATAAATCTTATAGGTGCGGGTCTTACCTCCACCGATATAAATCTTCTGATTCAACTGAGCGACTTTACTGCTGCTCGGCAGCCAGCTGCTTGGAGTAAATACACCGACGGATACATTCATGGTATATTTACATCCGTCTGTCTTGGCCGTGATTGTTGCGATTCCGGCACTGACCGGTTTACACACACCGGATGAATTTACCGTACATACGGAAGGATTGGAGCTGGTGTAGGTCGGCTTCTCATAGTAATAGCTGAGGGCAAGTGACTTGGTCTTATTCATCTCCGTATCTGTACTGAAGGTGATATAGGATTTCTTTTTCTTCGGTACATAGACCTTGCAGGCCAGTGTCACTCCTCTGGACTGACAGGTAATCTTTGCTGTACCATAACCAACCGCCGTCACATTTCCCGTGCTGCTGACCTTGGCCACCGCAGTGTTGGAGCTCTTCCAGGAGCCGGCACTGCCATTTAACACCTTGATCTTCTTCTTGGAACTTTTCTTTAAGGTAAGATGGGTCTTGTTCATGGAAACAACCACCACCTTACATTTCACCACCTGCGTACCAACCTTAGCAACGATCGTCGTATTTCCTGCCTTGACCGCAGAGACACTGCCGTGAGAGCAGACCTTGGCGATCTTCTTATCTCTGGAGGTCCAGGTAACCGGCAGGGTCGTGCCATTCACCTTGATCTTGGTTCGCTTGCCTGCCTTCATCACCAGCTTGGTCTGGGATAAAGTGACCTTAGCCTGTGTCTTCACCGCCGGCATGCACAGACATAGCATGCATAGGATAAACATGGCGATGACATATCGCTTCTGACTCTTCTTCATACTCCTCTCCTTTTCCTTACCTTTCTCTTGCAAGGGCCGGCCATCCGTGTCCGGCCCTTGGGAGGATTCTTAAGAGTCCTCCTGTGTAATATGATTATAGTTTCCTAAGCTCTCTGATCCAGAGATCTGCGATTGTCCGCATCCCTTCCCTGTCCGGATGTACCCCATCGATAGTTTGATATTCCTCATGATAGCTCTCCAGATCGATAAGGGTCAGTCCTGCCTTATCTACACAGCGACGAATGATATTCGAGTAGATCCTTGGGGACGGACAGGAGTCAATGTTGAAGAAACGCATCTCGGGATCCTCCACATCTGCTCCCCTTAACAAGGTAGCACAGCAGATCTGAGCATGGGGATAAAGTCTGCGCAAGTGATAGAGCATCTTCCCGTAAGCATCCTCGAACTCCTCCGGAAGCACCGCATAGGCCCAGTCATTGCTACCCATATATAAGAGTATGACATCCGGTATGCCATTTATTGCAAGAGCCTGCTGACGAATCTCAGAAGTAGCAGAGATACTGACACCGCCGCTGACCGTACTGCCGGACAGGGAGTGATTATATCCCAGTTCGCCATCCATGGCACGAATCACCTGCATCCACCAGCAATCCTCCACCGAGGCCATCCCGGCCTCTCTTCTGCTATAGCGATCATAAAATACATAACCCATCGGGCTGAAACCCTCATAGGTACTGATGGAATCTCCCAGGATAGAATATCTCTTCTTCATATCTGTCCTCCTCTCTTCTCTTAAGGTCTATCAATTAGAAAAGACCGTCACTTCACGCAACGGTCTGATATATCATCTTCCTGCAAATGTCTCGGAAATCCGGTATCATAGATGAATTCATTATGATCTGGCATCAAAGATCACACCGGCGACCTTAGGACCGGCATTCACAGAAACCTCCGCACCGATCTGATAAGCATCATCCGGACCGTAGCCGACCAGCTCTGTCATCTTTCTGGCCATATCTTCCTTACAGGATGAATCACATCCGTATACGATCTGATAGGGACTGCCCGGCTCCATATCTGCCACTGCCATCTTAGCCAGCTTGGCGATCAGCTTCTTCTCCCCACGGCAGGTGCCGGCGGTTACGATCTCACGATCCCAGATCTTCATAATCGGCTTGATGCCCAGCTTATCTCCCAGAAAGGCTGCTGCGCTGGGGATTCTGCCGGACTTACCGGCATAGGTCAGATCATAGATACCAAAATAGACCTCACGCTTATGGAGCTTCTCCGTCAGATAGGCATTAATCTCAGCGACATCTCTGCCCTCTTCCGCCATCTTTGCTGCCTGGACCACAGGATAACCATAGGCCCCTGTGTAGGATCTTCCGTCGTGACAGTAGATATTCATCTTACCCTCAGCCTCCGGATACTCTTCATAGAAGGAATCCACGGCCATCATGGAATTATTATAGGTTGCAGAACCTTCGCTATTGATCAGCACCAGGATCACCTCTGTGTATCCTGCCTCATAATACTCTTTATATTTCTCTTCAAATGTATAGGCTGTAATCTGGGAGCTCTTGGGAATCCCGTCATACTCCTCCAGCATCTGATATAAGCCCTCATTATCATAGTCCACTCTGCTGGTATAAACCTTCTCACCAAATGCCAGAGTAAATGGTATCACATCAATGCCGTATCTCTTCTCATCTTCTACATTCAGATCGCTGGCAGAATCTGTCACGATCATAATCTTATTCTTATCCATATTACTTCACTCTATCCTTCCATGTTGTTCATGCACAACTATAGATACGATAGCAAAAATCCATCCACCTGTCAATAAAAACCATTATGGTAAAAAATCTGGAAATCTATTGAAACAAGCCTTTCATAAAAAACTTCCATGAGGCCTTCGGCCGCACCACAGGGTATGATAATAAAGAAAGGCAGGCTTCCGCAGAAGCGGAAACACTGCCTCAGGCAGAGGCTGCCGGACCGGCAGCTCTCTGATGTCAATTCTATATATTATATTTATCTCGGCAGACATGCCAGAGCCAGACCGGTTGCTACCGCATTACGAGGGCCCTCACAGCCACGGATATTACCACGGCCGGCTACAATATCATACTGACCTAAAGTATCGGTAACCAGAGTCGGTACTTCGAAGTCCAGAGCAGAGCCGCCAACCAGAACGACAAACTGGATATCCTTCGGATTACCCGTCGGGCTGACCATGGACAGGGCACGAATCGCATTGGTAACAAAGACCTTCTTCTTGGCCTCCATACGTACCTTCTTCACCTTCTCGATGGAATCAATGCCCTCAAGCGGAACTAATTCCGAGCCTTCCTTCACCAGACATACCTTAGCGAATACGTTTGGATCCAATGCTTCCTTAAAGAACTGAACCGTACCATCCTCATGACGGATATGGAATAAGCTCTCCACCAGTGCCAGTGGATACTTCTTCACATCTTCTGCCAGATCAAAATCCTCGAGACCTAACTCCGACTGGATCAATAAGGATACCATATTACCGGCTCCTGCCAGATGAACCAGCTTGACCTTACCCTCTCTTGTGATGATGGAAGCATCCGTAGATCCTGCACCCATATCGAGGATAGCCAGAGGGATACTGGTACCCGGTGTCGTCAGAGCGCCCTTGATTGCCATATCGGCCTCCACTCCGCCAACATAAACCGGAACATCCAGCTTCTCTGTCAGAACACTGGCGATCATCTCCATCTGCAGACGGTCAGACTTAACCATGGCAGCGATACCAACTGCATTCTCCAGAGAGAACTCATCCGCGATACCACCGATCACCTTCTGTGGGTTAAAGGTATCCACAGCCAGAAGATCCTGAATCTTAATATCACGAGGATGCTTATCGGTAAGTCGGGCCATAACACGACGTACCTTATCCAGCATATTTCCTGCGTTGGTGCCAACCTCACCCTCGATATCCTTGACCTCCGGGATCAGGGCGATGGCTTCCATGATCTTGCCTGCACCCTCATCGACATCAACGGTAACCGACTTCTTCTCACCGATAAATGTAATGGTACCTGCCTTAACGCTGCGTTCCTTTACATCACCCTGTGCCGTCTTGATCACAACGCCGGAGCGGGTACCGATCAGGGAGCGGGCAATCGGAACAACTCTCTTGGTCTCCTGAGAAGTCAGACCAAATAAGGTTGCGATACCATAAGGGTTGGAAAGAGTGGACACCACACTTCCGATCGGTGCTACCTCAATCGCACAAACCAGATTCACCGGTACCTTCTCGATCAGTCGAACCTCGTCGATGATCGGAATCTTCTTATCCAGACGATGATTGATCAGATTACCCTCGTCGGACTGGACGATGGCACCGGTAACATTCACGCCATCCCTGGCAGAATTGATCAGGCTGGCTGCAGAAAGAAAATTAACACTGGAAGGAACGATGGCAATCAGATCCATCGCTTCCGTGATCTTAGGGATATCCGTTACCATAACGGAGGTACCGACACCAATGCCCGTACCACCCGGAGAAGATGGATTATGTCCGATTACTGTGGACTCCGTGATGATCGTCTCAGAAATCGTCTCCATGGCAACATCACCGATAACCGGTGCTGCTTCATTAATACGAATCTCCTGCAGATCCTTATACTCCAGACCAACCTTATCCAAACCATTCTTCAATGCATAAAATACACCACTGATATTATCAAGAGTACCCTTGATTCCTGTCGTAGGACCGATACCACTTGCTAAAAATTCGATTTCCTTGCCTTCCAATCTGGCAATAGCAACCTCTGTCGTTGCATTACCGATATCTACACCCGCAACATATCTCATAAAAACCTCCTTACGACTTGCACCGCTCCACAGGGTATAAAGCACCACGGAATTTCTCCGTCCTTCGGACTCCCGAAATTCCTGTGAACATTCGTATTCCGGACTATCGTCCTACATACTCATGTTCTGGCACCTCGCTAAAGCCTCCCTCTTTCCTATTATGATATCGTCTTCTCTTCAAGCTGTTACTTCTATATATAATTCAATGCCGAATTAATAGAAAAATAGCATACTAATCTAAGTAAATTATATCATTCTGCACAAATCGGGTCAAATCATTGCTACCATAAATTATTGAATTCTGACAGGATTAATTGATTCAAAAAAATCATCCTGTAAAATGTAAGAACTATTCTTGCATAATATCGGTAATTTTTTGTGAATAAGACAGGCTCAGACAGAGAAGCCCCTGGTCTTGAAAAAGTCAAGAATCTCTTCTTTTCCGCCCTTCAGGGAACCCTGGGCAAAAAATGGCTTCCCGCCTCCCCGGCCATCCAGGGCTGTATTCATCTCCCTGACCAGATCTCTGATATTGCCATCTCTTAAGCCCATGGCATATTTATAACCTGTCTCGTCGCTTCCGGAGAAAATGGCACAGATTCCGCCGCAGCTGTCCATGACCATATCGGCCAGACGTCGCAGATCTGTCGGCTCCATCCCGTCCTCAAAGAGCAGCAGATCTCCCTTATCTTTGCAGGCTTCTGCTCTCCTGCGGAAGCTATCCTGCCTGATCTGACTCAGCTGACCCTTCAGATCCAGGATCTCCCTCTCCAGACGCTGTACCGCCTGATAGGAAGCTTCCGGCTTTACCGAAAGCTCCACCGCGATCTGACTGTTCTGCCTGTAGTGCTGATTGAGATAGTCCATGGCATCCTTGCCACAGAGCATCTCGATACGGACTCCATCCCGGAACTTCTTCACGGAGACCAGCTTGACCAGACCGATCTCACCGGTGGACGCCACATGGGTACCGCAACAGGCACAGAGATCCACTCCCGGATATTCCACCAGGCGGACCTGTCCGGTCAATTCCTTCTTGCTGCGATAATCGATGGACTCCAGCTCCTCTCTGTCCGGATAATAGATCTGCACTCTGTGATTCTCCCAGATATAGTAATTCGCCTCTGTTTCAATCTGCTGCAGCTCTTCCTCTGTGATCATGCCATTCAGATCAATGGTGATAAAATCACTGCCCATATGAAAGCCCACATTATCATAACCATAGCTGCCATGGATCAGACCACTGACGATATGCTCTCCCGAATGCTGCTGCATGAGCTGAAAGCGACGCTCCCAGTTGATTCTGCCGGTCACCAGGCTGCCCACCTGCAAAGGCCGATCGGTGATATGGACGATAACATCGCCCTCCTCCTTCACATCCATTACCTTTGCCTCGCCTAAGATACCACCCTCAGCCGGCTGTCCGCCACCCTCGGGATAAAATGCTGTTCTATCCAGAATAACCCGAAAGGTCCCTTCCTGCTCTAAGCAGGAAAGAACCTCTCCCTGGAATTCCTTCAGATAGACATCTTTATAAAATAATCTCTCTGTTTTCATTCTCTTTCATCCTTTTATCTGTCATATTCAGATCAATCTGTTTATCCGTCTCCGATACAGCCTGGGGATCAATCTGTTTATCTGTCTCCGATACAGCCTGAAGATCATCCTTTTTTCATATATAAGGTCAGATCACTGTATGGATTCTGTATCTGCATCTGACTGGTCGTGAACTCTGTCGTACAATCCTCATCCATATAGACGGTATATCCCTCATGATCCAGTAAAGTAAAGTAGGTATCTACCGGGATCGTGTAAGAGCTGCACTCTTCACTGTCTCCGCCGAAATCATAATATACCTTACAGGTACGGGTATGTGTCTTCTTCTTCAGCTGGCGATAGAACTTCGGATTCTTATTATCGCCGTCGAAGGTAACAGCATAGGTGTAGATCTCCTCATCATTTACGGTCTCTACATCAGAAGTTACGATCAGAGTCTCCTTATCGATGGTAAGTACCTTCTGAATCTCTGTACCGGTCTCATAGCCATAGAGCTTGGTATAGCGGTCACCGGCCTGAACAGCATAGGTCAGAGTAACCTTCATGATATCGCTGCTCTCTGTCTGATCTTCCACGGTCTCCGTTCCATCCAGCTGTAATACCTCCGCCTGGATATCTGCGAGGAAATTATCATAATCATCTGCCACAAATCCGTAATAATAGGTAAAGCTGCCATCATAGCGATAGAGATCCGTTCCTGTCAGAACCTCTTTATAATCACTGTCCAGTCCCTCTGTCTTAAGATAAGAGTAGAGACTGTCATTCTTCTCTTTCATGAAACGGGTTGCTGTGTAATCATTCTCATCCTTCAGATTATAATAGGACTGTGTGATCGTCACATTGGAGTGATCATCCAGGAGGATATCCACCGAATTGGACTCATTGATCTTAGACAGATAATCTGTCTGCTGTTTCTTCTGGTGCAGGGCAAAGACACAGACACCTGCTATGATGATGGCAGTGAAGATCAGGCTGAGCCCCAGGACCTTCCAGAACCATGGTTGTCTGCGTCTGCTGTTCTGCACCACCGCTTTATTCACATCATAACCCTGGTAACGCTTACTTTTGTCACCGGATCGATTTTGATTCTTATCCATACTTTCTCCTTTCTAACCGGCCAGGTCTACTGAACATTCTTCAGAAGCATATAGGTGATGGCATTGGTCTGATTCTGCTTCTTCTCTTCATCCGTCAACGGACGAATGATCTTCGCCGGAGAACCATAGACAAGCATACCATCCGGAATCTTCATCCCCTGGGTAAGCAATGCTCCGGCACCGATGATACAGTCCTCACCGATCTCGACACCGTTCATAACGATCGCACCCATGCCGATCAGAGAGTTATTTCCGATCCTGCAGCCATGAAGGATTGCTCCATGTCCTACGGAAACGCTGTTACCGATGTAACAGGGATGATCCACATTAACATGGATGATGGCACCATCCTGTATATTGGTCCCGGCTCCTATCACAACCTCTGCCGTATCTCCTCGAATCACCGTATGATACCAGACAGAGCTCTCGTCACCGATCGTAACATTTCCTATGATATCTGCGTCATGAGCTGCCCAGGCATTCCCCTGAAGCTTCGCATTTTTAATATAAGCCATAATCATGTCCTTTCCTGAAACAAGACTTCCTCTGTATGCCCTTTGATCAGAGAACACAGGAATCCGGCGCACACGATGCAAAAGACATGACCAGGATTCTTCCTCATGAATCAAATGATTTCAGGGCATACCACTTTTGATATCATAACACTTTCTTAATCATTCAGCAATAAAAAAGCACAAGTTTATGAAGCTCATCTGAAGATCATCCCTGCATGGAGAAAAGGAAATCAAAGGTCAGCTGATCTGTCTCCGGCATACCGGTGAGGATACCAAGCTCCACCATCTTATCGACATTGGTCTTACTGATCTTGGCCTGATTACGGAAATTCTCCAGCGAAGTGAATCTGCCCTGTCTGGCAGCTTCCTCGATCTGCTCGCAGGCCTTCTCACCCAGACCCTCGATACTGGACAGAGGCGGCATGATCTTCCCATCGATGATCAGAGACTCTCTGGCCTTTGCCTGATAGATGTCGATCGGCATAAAGCTGTAGCCTCTGGCATACATCTCCTGAGCGATCCTGCCATCACGGATGGTATCCTGATCCTTCTTGGTCTGCTGCTCCTTTGGTATGGCATAGAGTTCATCCAGAGCCGCCTTCAACACCTCCGGTCCACGGCACATGGTCTCATAGGAGAAGGCTGAGGCACGGATGGCAAAATAAGCTGCATAATAAGCCAGAGGCCGATGTACCTTAAACCAGGCCACACGCCAGCCCATCATGACATAAGCTGCCGCATGTGCCTTAGGGAACATGTATTTAATCTTCTTACAGGACCAGATATACCAGTCCGGCACATCGTGGGCCAGCATCTCCTCTTCCCACTCCGGTTTCAGGCCTTTTCCCTTACGAACGGACTCCATGATCGTGAAGGACTGCTCCTTATCCAGACCCATATTGATCAAATAGGTCATAATATCATCTCGACAGCAGATACAGGTAGAGATTTCTGCCTTACCGGTCTGGATCAGCTCCTGGGCATTACCCAGCCATACATCCGTACCATGAGACAGACCGGAGATACGCACCAAATCGGAGAAACATTTCGGCTTGGTATCCTTCAGCATCTGGATAACGAACTCGGTACCGAACTCCGGCACACCCAGGGATCCCATATCAATCCCTCCGATATCCTCCGGCTTCAGTCCCAGACTATCGATTCCATGGAAGAGGGCCATAACCTCCGGATCATCCAGAGGGATCTCCTGGGCTTTCACCCCGGTCAGGTCCTCCAGTCTTCGGATCATGGTCGGATCATCATGGCCGAGGATATCCAGCTTGAGCAGGTTATGATCGATGGAATGATACTCGAAATGTGTCGTGATGATATCGGTATTCACATCATTGGCCGGCCTCTGTATGGCAGTAAAATCATAGATCTCGTATTCATGCGGTACCACGATGATACCTCCCGGATGCTGTCCGGTCGTTCTCTTGACTCCGGTACAGCCCACCGCCAGACGGGCAAGCTCACAGGAGCGCTTATGAATGCCTCGATCCTCATAATATCCCTTGACGTAGCCATAGGCTGTCTTATCTGCGATGGTGCCAATGGTACCGGCACGAAATGCCTTCCCCTCTCCGAAGATGACCTCCACATATTTATGAGCCTTGGCCTGATATTCTCCGGAGAAGTTCAGGTCGATATCCGGCTCCTTATTGCCCTTGAAGCCCAGGAAGGTCTCAAAGGGAATATCATGTCCTTCCTTCTTCAATGGTTTTCCGCAGCATGGACAGTCGCGATCCGGCATATCACAGCCGGACATACCCTTCATGGAGTATGGTTTGACATACTCCGAATCGAAGTCCACAAAATGGCAGGACGGACAGATATAATGGGCCGAGAGCGGATTTACCTCCGTGATACCGGACATGGTCGCCACGAAGGAGGAACCGACAGAACCTCGGGAACCAACCAGATAACCATGGTCATTGGAATCCCATACCAGCTTCTGGGCGATGATATACATAACGGCAAAGCCATTGGAGATAATGGAGTTCAGCTCTCGATCCAGACGTTCCTTTACGATCTCCGGCAGATCCGGTCCATAGATCTCATGGGCTTTATTGTAACAGATACTGGTCAGAGTCTCATCGGACTTCTCGATGACCGGTGGACATTTATCCGGATGAACCGGTGAGATCTTCTCCACCATATCGGCGATCTTATTACTGTTGGTTACCACGACCTCATAGGCCTTATCCTCTCCCAGATAGGAGAACTCTTCCAGCATCTCCTCCGTCGTGCGCAGATAAAGCGGTGCCTGACGATCGGCATCGGCGAAGCCCTTGCCCGCCTGAAGGATTCGGCGGTAGACCTCATCCTCGGGATTGAGGAAATGGACATCGCAGGTTGCGACAACCGGCTTATGATATTTCTCTCCCAGCTCCACGATCCGTCGGTTATAATTCCGCAGATCTTCCTCTGTCGCCGCCTCATATTTATCGGAATCCAGCATAAAGGCATTATTGCCGATGGGCTGTATCTCCAGATAATCATAGAAATTCACCAGACGGGCGATCTCCTGTTCATTCTTATCCCGGATGATGGCCTGGAAGAGCTCTCCGGCCTCACAGGCTGAACCCAGGATCAGACCCTCCCGATATTTCTCGATCAGACTCTTAGGCATCTTGGGACGACGATTAAAATATCGGATGTGAGACTCTGACACCAGTCGATTCAGATTCACACGACCGACATTATTCTTTACCAGTATGATGCCATGGGTGGCATTGGCCTTGCGGATCAGCTCGTCCGACACCTGCCCCATCTCATTTAACTGATCACAATCGTAGACGCCATCCGCTTCCAGCATCTCGATAAAACGCAGAAATACCTCCGCCGTCACTCTGGCATCATCCACGGCTCTGTGATGATGCTCCTGCTTGATACCAAGATGCTTACATACGGTATTTAATTTAAATTTATTTAATTCTTTTAATAAGAGACGAGCCATGGACAGGGTATCCAGCACGGTGAAATCTGTCTCCAGTCCCAGCTTGTCTGCTTTCTCCTCGATAAATCCTACATCGAACTCTGCATTGTGGGCCACCAGACTGCTGCCCTGACAGAAGGCGAGAAACTCCGGCAGGATCTCCTCGATGCCCGGGGCATCTGCGACCATATCATCCGTGATGCTGGTCAGCTCCGTGATATGAGCCGGAATCGGACGCTGCGGATTGACAAAGACACTGTAGTGGTCCTTCACCTCTCCATCCACGACCTTGACCGCACCGATCTCTATGATCTCATCATAGACTGCACTGAAGCCTGTGGTCTCGATATCAAATACGACATAGGAGTCCTTCAGACTCTGCCCCTTGCTATTGATAACCAGGGATTTGAGATCATCGACAAAATAGCCTTCCACACCGTAGATGATCTTGAAATCATCCTCCTTGGACAGACAGTGGGCTGCGATCGGAAAGGCCTGCAGCACACCATGGTCTGTGATGGCCAGTGCCTTATGGCCCCAGCTCTTAGCTGTCCTGATCACTTCTGCGATATCCACGACGCTGTCCAGGTCGCTCATGACGGTATGAAGATGAAGCTCCACTCGCTTCTCCATACTCTTATCCATGCGCTTAACGCGCAGATCCGGCACTGCCTTAATCCCTCGGATGCCGCTCAATACCAGTTCATGGCTGCGATAATCATTGGTCGGTGTGCCCTTGATCTTATAGAACTTGCCTTTCTTAAAATGATCCCGGAAATCCTCCACCTGATCCTCCTGCAGGAAGACACGGCCTGTGATGGAATCGGTATAATCCGTAATGGTGAATAAAACCAGGGTTTTATTGCCTTTGATTTCCTTTTCTTCCAGAGAGATGATCTCACCGCGGACCACCGTCATACCGATCTCCTCCGTGATATCCTCGATGGCAGTCTGTTCTCCGTCGCAGTTCTTACCGTAGAAGACATCCGGATCCTTGGCATTGGGCCGTCGCATGCCACCACCAAACTCTTTATTTCTGGCTCTCTCTTCAAAGAAATTACTACCATAGGAGCGAACCGGCTTCTTCTTCTCTTCCTTCTTCTCCCCTGCTTCCGTCGCTGTGGTCTCCAGGGAACGATTCTGCTCCATGACCAGATCGACTTCCTGTTTGAGCCTGTATTCTCTGGCCGCATAGAAAGACTGCTTGGCTGCATCGGAGAAGTCGAAGCCCACCTGAATCTCCTTCTGAAAGCGATGAAGAAACATGTCTTCAAAATATGTCTTCAGCTTGGGCATCTTACTCTTAGCCAGAAAGGAATCCTCCAGCAGGATGGTCAGGATATTTCCGTCAAAGCCCCAGTCGCAATGTGAGATCATACTGTATTCCACCTGGCCCATCTGCTTGCAATCATCCAGGACCGTCTCCCAGTACTCCTTCAGAATCTGTTCACAGCTGTAAGCGGCAGATAATTGATAGTGGTCCTCTATCCTGACAAAGACATAGTCACCGGCAAATAATTTCTTCTTCAGATCATATGCGATTTTACGAAGCATCTTTCTGCTATAGATATGTTCACTACAGATATAGATCAGAAGCTGTCTCTTCTTCTCCTTTAATACGATACGTTCCACAACCGTACCGGACAGAAGATAGCGAAAGCCCTCAGGCACCTCATAATCCGGAAAAACCTCCGTGAACTTATGTCCCTCTATCAATTTCACGCTCCTCCTTTCGCACAAACAGCCCTCCCGGCCTCAAAAGCTCCTGCATATGCAGGAGATTCTGAGTGGCAGGGAGGGCCGCCTATAGAATAGTCTTGTCCTATGATTCCGTCATTATTCCGGAAAATCCTTATTCCAGAAAATCCTTATTCCAGGAAATCCTTCAGCTTTCTGCTGCGACTAGGATGTCTCAGCTTACGTAAGGCCTTGGCTTCGATCTGACGGATACGCTCTCTGGTTACGTTGAATTCCTTACCGACTTCCTCCAGAGTGCGGGTCTTACCATCGTCCAATCCGAAACGAAGCTTGATCACATTACGCTCTCTGTCTGTCAGAGAGGCCATCGCCAGCTCCAGCTCCTCCTTCAGCATGGAGAAGGATGCGGAATCCACCGGAGATAAGAGCGATTCATCTTCGATGAAATCACCCAGCTGACTGTCTTCCTCTTCACCGATCGGGGTATCCAGGGATACCGGATCTCTGGAGGTCTTAAGGATCTCGTCGATCTTGCTGACCGGCATATCCATCTTCTTCGCAATCTCTTCGTTGGTTGGTTCTCTTCCCAGCTCCTGAAGGAGCATACGGGAAGTACGTAATGTTTTATTAATCGTCTCTACCATATGAACAGGCACACGGATCGTCTTGGCTGTATCTGCGATACCGCGTGTGATCGCCTGACGGATCCACCAGGTAGAGTAGGTACTGAATTTATTCCCCTTCTTATAGTCAAACTTCTCAACGGCCTTCATCAATCCCATATTACCCTCCTGAATGAGGTCAAGGAAGGACATGCCGCGTCCAACATATTTCTTGGCGATACTGACAACCAGACGAAGATTGGCTTCGATCAACTGCTTTCTGGCCATCTCATCCCCTTTTTCTATACGCTGGGCCAGGAATACCTCCTCGTCCGCAGTAAGCAGAGGGATGTTACCAATCTCTTTCAGATACATACGTACAGGGTCTTCCAGACTGACACCTTCGAGGATATCCTTATCATTGATGATCTCAACTTCTTCTGTATCTTCGATAAATTCATCATCGTCATCCTCTTCAACATCCGTGTTCAGGACATCCACACCCTGCTTCTCAAAGTAATCCAGGATCCACTCAAACTTCTCAGGCGTCAGGGCAATATCTTTAAAGGCGTCATTCACATCCTTATACTCTAACACATTCTTGTTTTCCTTGGCCTGTTTCAGCAGCTTCTCCATGATGTTGGAAAAAAGTAACTTTGTGTCTTCCATTCCATCTCTCCTGTTTTCCTAAATAACTTCCATGATGTCACACATCATTATACATATGTACAGACTGGGTGCCGCCAGCCTGTAAAATATGCAGGCCCTGCGCCACAAAAACAGGATAAGGAAGGGTAACTATTAATAAGATATATTAATGAGATACCCTTCCTTTCTGAATCACATTCATCCGTACAACGTATAGTACCCCTTATAGAGTACCTTTAAAATTATACTACATTTTCTGTAAATGTCAAGGAATATATACATAAATTTATAAAGAGAAATCTGCGGAATCGGTGAGATTCTAAGACAGCTCTTCTTTTACTGCATCCAGAGCAGCACGAATCACCTTATCCATATCATAATAGCGATAGGTGCCCAGACGTCCGCCGAAGATGGTATGCTCCTCCTGTGCTGCCAGCTTCCTGTAAGCCTCTGCCAGAGATTCATTCTCCTGATCATTGATCGGATAATAAGCCTCCATACCCGGCTTCCACTCTGTGGAATACTCTCTGGAGATCACGGTCTTCTCCTGCTTGCCGAATTCAAAATGCTTATGCTCGATCACGCGGGTATAGGGAACCTCACGGTCCGTATAATTCACTACAGCATTGCCCTGATAATTATCCGTATCGAGGATCTCTGTCTCAAAACGTACCGTGCGGAACTGCAGGATACCGAGCCGGTAATCGAAGTAAGCATCCAGTGGACCGGTATAGACCGTCTTGCCGGCGATATCCGGATTCTCCTTACGGAAGGTAAAATAATCGGTATTCAGGAGGAGATCAGAGCCCTGCAGCATCTTTTCTACCATCTTGGTATAGCCGCCCTTAGGGATACCCTGGTATGGATCATTAAAATAATTATTATCATAAATGAATCGAAGAGGCAGGCGCTTGATGATGAAGGCCGGAAGCTCTGTACAGTCACGGCCCCACTGCTTCTCTGTATAACCCTTGACCAGCTTTTCGTAAACATCACGTCCGACCAGAGAGAGGGCCTGCTCCTCCAGATTAGCCGGTTCCCCGATATTCAGCTCCGCGATCTGCTCCGCGATCTTATCCTTCGCTTCCTGCGGAGTACGGATCCCCCATAATTTACTGAAGGTATTCATATTAAAAGGAAGATTATAAAGCTCATCCTTATAAACTGCAACCGGAGAATTAATATAATGGTTAAATGTCGTAAACTGTCCGGCATAATTCCAGATCTCTTCATCGGAGGTATGGAAGATATGAGCTCCGTATTTATGGACATTGATCCCTTCCACTTCCTCCGTATAGATATTTCCTCCGATATGATCTCTTTTATCTATCACCAGGCACCTTCTGCCTGCCTTTGTCATCTCATGGGCAAAGACTGCACCAAAGAGTCCTGCTCCCACGATCAGATAGTCGTATGTCTTCATGTTATTTTCCTCTCACATTCCTGCCGGAGCCTGCAGCAGAAGGATCTGTCCCCTGTCATGTACTCAGCAGGGTCCTGCCTACCGGATCCCCAGAATCTTCTTTACTTCCTTGCACATATCCTCTGTCTCGCATACTGTATCATGGAGAACTGCTGCACTTCGGATATCTTCGATGGCCTGTGGTACCTTCACGCCGGAAATGCGTTCGAGCTCATCAACTAATTCAAAATCACTCTTACTGTCATAGGCAGCATCGATAGCATTCATAACACTTCTTGTGAATTTATATGGACTGGCTGTGGAAGCAATCACGGTCGGAGTCTTATCCTGGCTATCGGCTACATATTTCTTATAAACACATACGGCTACTGCTGTATGGGTATCCAGGACATAGCCGCACTTCTCATACATGTCCTTGATGGTAGCTGCCACTTCCTCCTCTGTGGCATAATTGCCATAGAAGTCAGCCATCTGTGCCTTCATATCCTCCGTGATCTGATAGCTGCCCCTGGCTGAGAGATCTGCCATGAACTGCTTATTCTTCTCTGCATCTCTGCCTGCTGTCTGATAGATCAGTCGCTCCAGATTACTGGAGATCAGGATATCCATCGATGGAGAGGAGGTCAGGATAAATGGTCGATTGCGATCATAGTTACCTGTCACGAAGAAATCATATAATACTTTATTATCATTGGATGCACAGATCAGACGATCTACCGGTACTCCCATAAGCTTAGCATAATAGGCTGCCAGAATATTACCGAAATTACCGGTAGGAACGACGATATTGATCTTCTGGCCATCCTCGATCTCACCGCGTGCCAGCAGTGTTGCATAGCTGTATACATAATATACTACCTGTGGCACCAGACGTCCGATATTGATGGAGTTGGCGGAGGAGAACTGATAGCCTGCTGCATTCATCTGCGCTGCAAGCTCCGGATTCGAAAACATCTTCTTCACTCCGGTCTGGGCATCATCGAAGTTACCCTCGATACCGATAACGTAAGTATTTGCGCCACGCTGGGTCACCATCTGTTTCTCCTGGATCGGGCTGACACCGTGCTTCGGATAGAAGACGATGATGCTGGTTCCCGGAACATCTGCAAATCCTGCCAGAGCAGCCTTGCCTGTATCGCCGGAGGTTGCAGTCAATATGACGATCTGATTCTTTACCTGATTCTTTCTGGCACTGGTAGTGAGAAGATAAGGCAGGATGGATAATGCCATATCCTTAAATGCGATGGTTGCGCCATGGAAGAGCTCCAGGATATAGGAATCGTCCTTCTTCACCAGCTCAGCGATGGAAGTGGTATCAAATTTCTTATCATAGGCACTATTGATACAGTATTTTAATTCTTCTTCTGTAAAATCTGTCAGGAAGAGCTTCATCACTTCATAGGCGATCTCCTGATAGCTCTTACCGGCCAGTTCCTTCATGGTCACATCCAGTGCCGGGATGCTGTCCGGTACAAAAAGACCGCCCTGATCAGCCAGACCCTTTAAAATAGCCTGGGATGCGGTCGCTGTTTCTTCATTATTACGTGTACTTCTATAGATTAAGTCCATGTTAACCTCCTGTATGATAGGGTGTTGCAGTTAAAATCGGAGTAATTATATCATAATGAATTTTTCAGCACAAGCACTTTCATACTGTGCTGTCCTACTTTCCTGTCAAAAGAGAAAAAAGAGACTGTTATTCCGGGAAAACAGCCTCCTCATTCTCAGATATCTTCACACATTTCTTCCGATATCTTACATTCCGTCATTCTTCTATTTACAATAAGTATCCTCAGATATCTTACATTCCGTCATTCTTCTATTTATAATAAGTATCCTCGGAACGATCCAGGGCCTGGTAGAATTCTCTCGAATCCTCCGGATCCTGTCGTGTGCAGAGGCTGACCACAACCATGGATATGGTGGAAGCCAACAGTCCGAAGGCACCATACCAGGTATTTCCCAGATCCCAGACGAAATAAGTCACCAGGACCAGAATCGTACCCAGGATCGCAGATACGACCGCTGCCTGCTTTGTTGCTCTACGCCAGTAGATACCCAGAACCAGGATCGGGAATAATGGCATAACGATGGCGATGGCAAACATGATCAGTGTAAAGATCAACTGAGGTGGATGAATAGCAAAGAGAATACTGCATACTCCCACCAGGGCTACCACCAGGCGGACACAGATCAGGCGTCCTCTCTCGGAGAATCGGATATGCAGAGTATGTCGCAGGATATCCTCTGATATGATGGATCCTGTAACCAGCAGGAAGGAGTCCGCCGTGGAGATACCTACCGCCAGTGCTCCCAGGAAGAAGCCCAGCATCAGTACGACAGCCAGCATAGGATTCATCTGATAGATTACATTTTGTATCAGATAAGGAATGATATATTCTGTATCGGAAGAGCTCAGTCCCGGCAACAGAGCGATGGCCACCAGACCAATCAGCATGGTACCGGTCCACACCACTGCCTGAAGGACAGGCGTAAGATACATCAGTCTCCTCTGTGTATGAAGATCCTTACCGGAATATCCGGAACGGATAAATACATGGGGCAGCATAACGGTCCATCCGACAGCGCAGGAGAATGGATAACCGAATCTGGCACCATAGGTAATCTGTCCTTCCGGTCCCGGATAGGAGAACCAGCTGGCCGTCTGCTCCTTAATCTGAGCCACTGCTGCCGTGAGGGAACCCTTGAATCCGAAATATAAACAGGCTCCCACGATGATCCAGAGAATACTGATATAGCCGATGCCCTGAATGGTATCGGTCAGGGCGATGGATTTCAGACCGCCGATCATAACATAAAGAATCAATACAATTCCGACAATGATAACGATCTTCTTATAATCGATGGCATTATCTGTCGCGATCTGCGCACCTTTGGATATGGCGATCAGTACACTGGTCACATAAGGGAAGGAAGCACTCAGGAAGATCAGGGCCAGGATGACACGAAGCAGGGGACTTTTAAAACGATCATAGAAGAAGTCCGCCGGCGTGGTATATCCACGAAAGCTGTTTATCATCCAAACCTTATTCATCACAAAATGTACCATGATCGGAAAGAGACAGATATAGGATAATTCCGAAGCCCAGTATCCGATTCCTCCACGATAATATGCTCCCGGACCTGCAAAAAAGACCCAGGTAGACATCAGGGATGCCAGATATGTCATCACCAGAATGGGCCATGGTATACTGCCTCCGGCAGTGGCATAGCCTCTGGCACTTGTCTGCTGGCTTTTCTTATTCTCATAAAATGCAACTGCCAGTAAGAAGCACAGATAGATTGCAAAGGTTACCCATATGGTTGTCTGACTAATCATGTTTTTCCTCCATCTTTTGATCCATGGCATCTCTGCCATCTATCTCTGTATGATCCTTGAGCCGATATTTACGACAAACCATAAATAATCCCACATAGACACTGATCCACAGTGGCACAAGGGTTAAGAGACTATGCAGAAGAGTCGGAAATGCTGCACCGTAGACCGGAACCAGTGGCAGATTATAGCAAATATAAAAAAATACCACGCAAGCTAACCAGATCCGTTCTGTTTTCTTTCTGTTCATGGTAAAACCTCCTTCTTATGCTTCCGTCACTTTTCCACCGATCAGGGCATCGGCTGCTTCTTCCGCAATCTGATGGATCCTCTTCTGCATCTGAGAATCAAGTACGATCTCCTGTGGCTTCTGCATCATTTTATGATAAGCTGCAAGCGTACGCTCCATCAGACTCTGGCTGCCATCGTCCTGACCCTCCACGGTTCCTTTATAGAATAAGTCGGATCGATGCATCTCTCTGAAATGATTCATGGTATGATCACTCATCAGATAACCGCTCTTATCCTTGCCTGCCAGCAGTTCCTCAAAATCCAGGGTTTCATCATCGATGGCCAATCCTCTTCTTAATCTTTTGGCAATGGCAAAAATCTCATTATCTATAATCAACTGAAGAGGACTGATGGTAAGGGCAGTCTCCAGCTGGCCTGCTCCACCGAGCACGGAGGCATCCGACATAGCCATGCTGTGTATCAGGGAGCTACGTTCGATATAATTCTGTCCATCATCCACCATCAGACTGTCTGAACCGGTACCGTAGGAATGGCAAGGGATACCGTATCCCTGTTCAAAAACCTGCATACAGATCAGGCGTCCGAAGGTAATCTCGGTATTGGACTGCAGGGTGGCTGTTGTCTTCATATCCAGAGAAAATAAAAGTGTCGTAGCGATCACCGGCAGGCCCGGACAAAGAATCTGTAACATAACGATCTGTGCCAGAACATCCGCACAGGCAGCCAGAGCGGTACCCTGTGCAGTAACCGGTGTATTGGCGCCGGCAGTCGGCAAAGCACAGGGCTGAACCGGGATGCCTGCCTTACCGCACTGATAGATGATCTCCGCATCCATATCTTTGAATTTCAAGACCGGTACCGAGCAGGAGATAAAGCTTACAAATGGTTTCTCCTGTAATTCCTTTGCTCCACCTGCCACCTCCTGACACATACGAATCAGATGCTTTACATTGGCACCTTCATAGGGCTGGATCCAGATATGCTTTTTGGAATATAAAAGAGCCTGCTCCAGAGTATATACATCGATTGCCTCGGCCGGCACACCCTCCTCACAGGTAGAGGGCAGAGCAACGAAGTCGATCTGCTCCAGCTGATTGGTCAGATGATACCACTCCCTGACATCCGCGAAATTAACCAGATGCTTCTCTCCCTTTACCGGTAGATAATTCATACCACCCGTACAGGTTCTGGTATAGAATCTGCCTTCCGGATTCGGGAACTCCATATTATAGCTCTCATCCGGTGCATAGAGTGTAAAGTGGCCGGGTACAGTGGCCAGAGCCTTCTCGATAACTTCCTCCGGGAAATATACATGCTTTCTCTTCACAATACATCCTGCCTGCTCCAGCTCTTCCCGCAGAGCCTTATGTTCCAGAATAATTCCTCTTTTGCTTAGTAACTGATGCAGACGATTTTTAAACAGATCCAGTTCTGCTTCATTCAGTACATTGTATTTTATGCGATCTCTCATATCGATTCCTCCATGTTCGGACTCTTGTAACAGCAATTCGTTGTAATTTTTATCTTTTTGAATCATTTTCTGTGATATATCCTGTGCTTTACATGTGACAAGACACCTGTAATTATATCAGTTTTTTTTCGTATGACAAGTCTTTTTTCTCATATAATACGTCTTTTTTCAAGCATAAACGGAGCAGGGTAGAAAAGAGCTATATGGGTGTTTTGAGACACTAATGTAATAATCATTTAATAAGTACATAAATGAATAGTAATATCGAGAGAGTATAATTGCCTGTATAAAGCAACATAGTTTCACTTATTATTTCATCTGTCACGATATACAGGATATCTTGCAGCAGACAGCATTGGCTGGGCGTTCTCGGAACGAATGAATCAAGTGAACAAAAACAGGTCGCCTGTATCTCCCTCAGGAGAGATTACAGACGACCTTTTTTGTATTGTTTTATGAAGCACCAACCGAGCAAAGCCGAAAAGAGCGCAAAGTACCCCAGGGACTTTGCAAGCGAATTTTCCGGCTTTAGCGAGGTGCAAGAACATTCGTATGTAGGACGATAGTCCGGAATACGAATGTTCGCAGGAATTTCGAGAGTCCAAAGGACGGAGAAATTCCGTGGTGCATCATGCCCTGTGGAGAGGCCGAAGGCCTCATGAAAGTTTTTTATGATATGCCTATCTCATCCTCTATCCCTTGCGCTCATTGGAGAAGAATCTTATCGCGCCATAGAGAAAGAGAATGGCTGTCAGGATAGATACCACTGTACTTATCTTAAAATACAGATAGGAAAACATGGTATTGGTGACATCTATCCCAAAATTTCCAAAATAAGAAGTAATCATAGGTAAATTACCATAAATATTCTCAAAATATCCGATATAGACAGAGAGTGGATTAAAAAGATTCAGAATCAGACAGAGATTCCTCACCTCAACAGACACCTCTCCTGTCGGAGACATAGAGATACTGCTGCTTCGCAGAATCTCCAGCAAGAGAATCAGACCGATGGAGAACATAATATAAGCAAAAATCGTCCCTGCAAAGGTGAATAGCGATCTGCGGTTGAGGCTGTAGAAGAATAAGGCAATACTTCCGCTCCAGAAGGCGAAGAGAACGATTACTCCCATCAGTCTTATGATCTTCATCAGACTGATTCCGCTATAGATACAGGACAGAGAGATGATCGGCAGGCTTGACAAAAAAATCAGGATATTCATGGCAAGAATAAGATGGATCTTGGCGATCACCAGATTCCTGGCAGCTCCCGGTATCATGAGAAACTGCTCTGCCACACTCCGATCTGCCTCTTCCAGATAAGTGATCAGAAAAGGCACAAAAACAAAAACCGCCAGAATCTGTATGGATGTGATGATAAGAAACTGGGTCACAAATGAGGACTGACCGCTGTAATATCCCACCTGCATCGATTCATTATTAAAGAAGATAAATAATATGGTCACAAATGCCAGAATCGAATCATAAAAAATAAGCAGAATCGGCAAACGTATACTACGCCCCTCTTTCAGCATCTCCAGGCGAAACATGGAATGTTGCATATCTCTACCTCCATAAAATCTGATCCAAATCCATCGGATCACGCATAAAATGATGCACCAGTGCACCGGATTGAATCAATTGACTTAACAGCTGTGCTTCCTCGGAATCGCCTCCCGTGAAGAGAAGGATCACATCCTCTCCATTTACGGTCACACGTTCTACCAGGGGATTCTCACGAAGGACCCGGATGGCTTCGTCCATACCGGACATAACTCGCATACGGATCGGGCTCTGACGAAGTGCCTCCTCATATACGGAGTCGAAGGTACCGGAGGACATCATCTGACCGCCTTCCACTACAGCAAGCTCCGTGATAAGGGACATCAGCTCCGGATAGGGCTGACTGCTGATAACCGGAGTGATACCCCCTTCCCATAACATGCCGATCGTATCCACCATCTTTTTACGCATGGTCACCGGCATCTCTCCGAAGGGATCATCCATAAACAGCCAGGAAGGTTCATGAATTATGGCCTGTCCCAGAGCCAGGAAGCTTCGAAGCTCCGAAGGTAATTCACTGATAAAATAAGATCGATATGCTGACATCTCCAGTAAATCCAGGACTTCGTCCACTCTCCGGCCACGATATCGCCCGTTCACCTTATAAAGTGCCAGAAAGAACTCCAGATATTCCTCCACAGTTACCTGCTCGTAAAACTGCTTCTTGTAAGACATGTAGCCTGTCTCCAGATAGGTGGTATCTGAAGACAGGATATTCTGATCATTTAAAAAGATTCTTCCCATACTCGGCCGGATCAGGCCGGCAGCCGCCTGCAGGATGGCAGACTTTGCACTTATATCACTTCCCAACAGACCGAAAATACTCCCCTCTTCGATCCGGATGCTGAAATTATCTACGATCTTCTTTTTTCTCCGATGAATGGTAACATTTTGATATTCCAGCATATACTCCTCCTGAAGCCAGCCTTTAGGATATGGTTTTTTTCAACCATACCGAAAGAATCGGCAGATTATATTCTTCTGTATCCTCAGATTGTTCGTAGCTTATCTTCATCACATTCATCTCTGAGATATATGGTTCCAGCTCTTCACAATACATGATATCATCCTGGGATGAGAGGATCTCTTCCTTCTGCTTGGTATCGTAATTATATGCATAGATATGCCCCTGGTATCTATCATGATTTCTGGCCATAGCCCACAGAATCTTATTGGAATCAAACTGATATTCTACCTCAAGATTCGACTCCTCCAGGATCTCTGCCTGTAATTCCGCATAGCTTTGCCCATCCTTGAGACAGGAGAGATTGATATCCGTCTGGCACTCCATACTCTCAGGCTCAGGAATGCTGATATGGTTAATATAAACGGAAACCTCATCTCCCAATTCCTGACCTTCTCTCAGCAGATCAAAATCATCCTGCAGATTGATTCCGATCACAAGGACATCTCCCAGATCAGAATTATATTCCATGTAATGATAAAGCAGATAATCCGAGATATCCTGTATCAACGGATCATCCTCCTCGGAAGACAGACTATACTCTTCATCATTTTGTGACCAACATACAACCTCCTGATCAGATATGGTAAAGCTGTCTCCTGCCTTCACATCCTCTGTCGTCCAGTATTCATTGGCACGAATCAGAATCACCTTATCAAAATCATCCTTGGAGACATTTTTCACACTTCCGGAAAAAGAAGTATGACTGCCTGTCAGATCCACATTCTGAAAGACTTCCGTCTTCTCTCCATAATTCATCGATTTATTCTCCGACATCTGAAGCATACGCATGGTACCCGGTGTGGTCTCAGAGAAATCGATATTATATCCCTTTATCGTATTGCTGATCGTATATTCTTCCTGAATCGTTGACAGAAGCGAATAATCCTTAAGCTCCTGCTCATATTCAAAATCCATAGGGATGATCTGATCCACAGCAGGGATCAGGCTTAACTCCATACTCTCACCCTCTGCATTCTGATAGAGAAAATAAATATCATTCTTCTCACAGGCATCATCCACCACACGGATTGCAGAAAGCGAAGTCTCTGTCTGCGCTGAATTCCCTCTGGATCGCAGAATAATACAGGCGGTAAAGAGGAAGGACAATATAGGAACCACTCCCCAGATATACTCTCTCTTCTTTATCATACTGAGGATAAAATATGCCACAGCAGTCAGAGTACACAGATAGATCAGGAAGAAGATTCCGTAGTAGAAGGCATTCGGCATCTGAGAATGATTAAAATCATAAAGGGCCATCTCCATACTCCAGAGACTATTCTCTTCATCGATACTATTCTGCATGGCAGTGTCAAATAGTCTGCCCATCAGTGAAGCGGTCATATCATCACGACGATTCCATTGCAGGATGGACTCATCCGTGAAGCTGAAACGAAGCAGCTGTATCAGACCATCTCCATAGCTTCGCTCATAATAAGAAGCCGGATCGGACCAGCTTACCATCTTCCAGCCGGCATCCTCCCTGAACTTGAGCTGATTCATGTAGAGGCTCAGCTCTCCGGAAAAATCAGAGAGATTATGAAAATATAATCTTTCTGTTTCTACCTGACCGGGAGAAGCAGCGATCTTCTTTTTCAATCCGGCCAGGTTTTTCTGACCATGCTCTCCACTGGCTATGATGAGATTCGCCCCATCTTTCACCCAGTTCATAAGAACACTGATCTGCTTTTTGCTGAGTGCTGATACGGTAAAATCATCAATCAGAAGGCCGTCCAGCATGGACATCTCCTCCTGATTCGTCGGAAAGCAATCCTCCTTCAATTGGATCAGGCGGAGCTTGACCGTCTCCTGATCCGTATCCACGATCAGACCATCCATATAGGACAGACTCTCATACTGATCGGATAATACACCGATACACAGCTGGGTTAAGCCATCATATTCTGTATCCATCCATTCGGAATAGGCTGGAATCTCCATCCTTGACAGCAGAGTATTCTCGTATTGATCCAGGATCTCGAAGCAGAAATAGGACGCATTTCCAAGTTGAGGTATGGAAAAAGTTACACTGGCCGGAAGGTTTTTCTCACAGTAGACTGCTGACTGATAGGCGATTCCTCCCGTATTACTTCCGGGTACGGTAATCTTGATCAATCCGGAAAAATCCTCCTCCGATGATGTGATCTCCACAGAGACCGGTATATTCTTATCCTTGACCGTATAGCCCTTGATACCAAATGTCACCGTACCGGTCAGATCATTGGTCGCAAAGCGATAATAGTATCCTCCATCATCATAGCTCTTCTGTTCCCAGCTGGTGATGGATTCATCCACATTTCTCGTACGCCGGCAGCTAAAAAAACAGAAAAATAAGGCACATCCCAGAAGCACGACAAGAAGAATTATTTTTTTATAGGTACGAAATAACTCATTAATCATAAATCGGATATCCCCTTACACAATCGGGTGAGACAGTGGAATCTCTATCTGGAATCTGGTTCCGTTATCTCCACTCATAGCCCAGATATTTCCATCATGAAGCGTCACGATATTTTTGGCGATGGCCAATCCCAGGCCGGTTCCACCGGTCTTTAAGGATCGGGAGTTCTCCACACGATAGAATTTATCGAAGATCTTCTCCAGGTCCTCCGACGGGATGACCCTTCCGTAATTCACGATTGCAACAAAGGCAGAATCAGAGATAGATCCTGTATATACCTCGATCAATTTACCATCTGCCCCGTATTTTATGGCATTGGACATAAGATTACCGATCGCGCGGACTAAAAGCTCCCCATCGCCCTGAATCTCAAGGGTTCCCTCTGAAAAATGTGTGACACATGTCAGATGATTCTCCATGAAGCTGGGATAAAATTCATCAACCAGCTGTGGCATAAAAAGATTCAGATCCAGACTGTCTTTCTTAATCTTCACCTTATCCTTCTCATATCTGGTATAATCGAACAGATCTTTGATCAGAGTCTCCAGCTGCCGTGCCTTCGACGCTGCGATGCCCAGATATTTCTGCTCCTGTTCCTCCGTCAGAACATCCTTCTGGGACAGAAGATCCAGGTAACCGATGATGGAAGTCAGAGGGGTACGCAGATCGTGAGCAACATTGGTAACCAGCTCATCCTTGGTCTGCTCAATCATCTTCTGCTGCTCCAGAGTCTCTCCCAGATTCCGGCGCATCTCGTTAATGGAATCCGCTATCTCAGAAAACTCGTCATTCCCTCTCACAGGAATCTCTTCCGTAAAATTACCATTCTTCATCTTCTCGATGCCCTGAATGATCTCTCTGACATAGACAACAAAGCCATGAGAAAAGAGTACAAAGTAGAGGATCAGCAGCAGAATCGAGAAAAACAGGAGAACCGCTATATCAAAACCGGTCATATGATTCATGGAAAGGATACCGACCGATCTGCCATTACCGGTTGCTCCCCAGATCTCCCGATATCTGCCTTTGAGAATCGCCGTCTCATAGATATAGATACCCAGAAATAGGACGGACTCTGTGAGAATCGTCGCGATAATACTTAAAAACATATAGAGTACGATACGAAATCGAAAACTCCTAAATTGATTCACTCTCAATTTTGTAACCTACCCCCCAGACTGTCTTCAGAATCTTCGGGCTGCGAGAATTATCCTCAATCTTCTCACGAAGACGACGAATATGCACCATAACTGTGTTATTTACCTCATAGACCTTCTCATTCCACACTCTCTCAAATATCTCATCTGTGCTGAATACTCTGTCACGATGAGAAGCCAGCAGATAGAGAATATCGAACTCAATCGGAGTAAGGGCCACTTCATGACCGTCCTTCTTCACAACATGTGCCGCCTTATTGATCGTGAGATTCTGCACGATGATCTCATCCTTCTTCGCTGTCGTCTCTTCCTCTCCCACCTGAAGAGCCGTATATCTCTTCATCTGGGACTTCACGCGAGCCAGCAATTCCAGAGGATGGAACGGCTTGGTCAGATAATCATCCGCACCGGTACCGAATCCGACGATCTTATCCATATCCTCCGCTTTCGCAGAAAGCATAAGAATCGGAATATTACTGGTCTTACGAATGCGACGGCACACCTCAAGCCCATCGATCCCGGGCATCATGATATCCAGTACAAGCATACGGATCTCCGGATGCTCCGCAAGAATCGAAAGGCACTGTGCACCATCCGAAGCCTTCAGAACCTGATATCCGTCATTTACCAGATAGATCTCGACCAGATCAGCGATCTCCTTATCATCATCTACTACTAATATCGTTGCATTCTTCTCCATATATCATATTTCCTTTCTAAAATGTAACTTTCTGCTACTAAGATATAACTTTCTGCTATCATCATATCATAAATCTGTCATACCTGTCTTTACGAACTTCTTTCCATCTTGACTTTTGAATCCCCTTTTGTTAGAATGGCAGAGATTCAGAGTCGGATAAATGATCGCTTAGGCTCCGCAAGAGCACGAGAGGAAAGTCCGGGCTTCACAGGGCAGGATGCCGGATAACGTCCGGTGGAGGTGACTCCAAGGCTAGTGCAACAGAGATATACCGCCAGTTCCGACTGGTAAGGGTGGAAAGGCGAGGTAAGAGCTCACCGATCCTCTGGTAACAGGGGATGCCATGTAAACCCCATCCGAAGCAAGACCAAACAGAAAACATATAACCTGGCCCGGGTTGTTTTCAGGTAGGTCGCTTAAGTCTGCCGGCGACGGCAGACTCAGACAGATGATCATTCACGACATAACCCGGCTTATCGTCCGGCTCTGGACTATCATAAGGACGCATCCGAGGCTTCTTCCAGGCGAAGGAGCCTCTTTTTAATCTTCTCCATCTCCTGATTCAACTGCCCGATCCTGAGCGCTATGCTCCCTTCCGTCTTCTCCCTGCTATCTTCCTCCATCTGTCGACCAAGCCCTGCGATAATTCCCTCTCTTTTTCGGTATTCCTTCTCCAGATACTCCCGATAGACAGGGATGCATTCTTCCTCGAGAAGGGAACCGTAAGCATACTCCGTCTCCGTGGGATAAGTCTCTTCCCCCGGTACCGCCTTTATCACGACATAATATTTGCCATCCTCTTTCAGAAACCACTCATGGATAATCCGATATCCCTCTTCATGAAGAGTATGTCGCACTTTAAACCATTCCGACTGAGGTTGAAGTACCAGCTCCAGACCCTTTTTCAACAGATCCTCACGTGCCAGCAGAATGCGCCGGATCAGGTCACCACCCATGCCTGCGATCACAACGCTATCTGTCTCCTCCCACTCCAGCTTAGCCATACCATCACTGAGTCTGGTCTGAATGAGTGTATGCAGTCCCTCCGCCCGAATGTGGCTCTCCGCTCTCTCAAGAGGACCCTGATTCACATCCATCGCGATCGCCGACGGGCAGATGCCATGACTCACCAGATAAATAGGCACATATCCATGATCTGTGCCTACATCCACCAGACGATTCCCCGCGCTTACGGCGGAAGCTACCGTATATAATCTCCTTGATAATTCCATATTCTTATCTCCATCCTTATATCAGTCACATCCCGGCATGATTGGCCGGATCCCGGAAGAATACTTTATATCCAAAATGATTCCGGCACAGCCCAGGACAATCGGGCAGGATACATGGCAGCTGATTCAGAAAATATTTGTTTTCATCAACTTGTTCTTCTCTGTGATCAACTCCTGCCAGCGTATAATATCATTGGTATGAGACATCTCATCCTCGATGCTGGCCAGCTTGACTTTACGTACCACATCCATCAAAGCCTTCTCATTCTGCTCCTCATCCGGTTGATAGGGCAAATGAGCATTAAATAGGGATGCCAGTTCCTTCCTTTCCTCTCCATCGGTAAAATTATTGAGAATACTGGCCGGCCGAATCTGTTTTCCCTGCTCCAGCTGGTCAAAGAGGATCATGGCCACCGAATGATGTAAAGGCTCAAGGAAATCATCCGGACCGATAATCTTACGAATCACGGGATAGATCTCCGGACGTTCGATCAGCCAGGTCAGCAGAAGCTTCTGCGGTCTGGTCCGCTGATCCGCTTTCCGGGCCTCCACTCTCTCCTTCGTCTCCGGTTCCTTTTTATAAGTATCATTCACCTTCTTATACTGATAGCCCAGACCATAGCGATTCACCAGATCCAGCAGATCCTTTTCATTTACCATAAAACGATTCGCCGCTGCATTGACATAGGCCGATCTCTCCACTGTCTCCTCGATTGATGCCAGATTTTGTGCCATCTGACGAATGAACTCCGTACGACTGTCCGGATCATTCTGATCATACTGATCATGCAGGACCAGGAGTTCAAACATACGACCGGCTTCCGCCTCCTTTAATCTTCGGATATAAGCCTCTCTTCCTTCTGCCTTGATCAGTTCATCCGGATCCTTATAAGGCTTCATGGACACAACCTTCCCACGGAGTCCGTTGGCTCTCAGGATAGGCAAAGCGCGCAAGGCTGCCTTCACACCGGCTCCATCACTGTCAAAAGACAGTACCACCTCCGAAGTATATCGTTTCAGCAGCATGGCCTGACCGGAAGTGAATGCCGTGCCCAGTGGTGCCACAGCATTGGTAAATCCTGCCTGATGCAGGGATATCACATCCATGTAGCCTTCACATAGTATAAGATATCTCTCCCTGGTCCGTCTGGCATAATTCAGACCGTACAGATTCCGTCCCTTATCAAATAAAATCGTCTCTCTGGAATTCAGATATTTCGGCTCCCCGTCTCCCATGACACGACCGCCGAATCCCACTACCCTCTGATTCACATCCATGATCGGGAACATGACACGATTAAAAAACTTATCATAGCTGCCCTTTACCGTATCGATATTTACCAGAGAGGAATCCTTCATCTGCTGATCCGTATATCCCTTGCTGCGCAGATACTGATAGAGATCATCCCGGTAAAGATCGGCATAACCCAGACCGAAATGTTTTATCATCTCCTCACTGATTCCTCGACCCGCCAGATAGTCTCTGGCGATCTGACCACGCTTCGAATGCATCAGCAGCCAGTGAAAGTAGACCGCTGCCGTCTTATTCATCTCCTTCAGGACGACGCGGGCATCCGCCGCCTGTCTCTCCTCCGGTGACTGCTCCTGCACCGGCAGCTCCACACCGACTCTGCCTGCCAGCTCCTGCATGGCTTCCATGAAGGACATCTTATTATACTCCATCAGAAAGGAGTAGACATCTCCGCCCTGGCCGCATCCGAAACAGTAATACATCTGCTTTTCACGACTCACTGAAAAGGAAGGAGACTTCTCATTATGGAAGGGACAGAGTCCGAAATAAGTCGAACCCTTTTTCCTGAGAGAGACATAGGAAGATATCACATCCACTATATCATTACGATCTCTGACTTCTTCGATCAGATCCTCACCATATCTCATCTTATCGTCCTCTCTTTCCCTATAACTTACTTACCGATTTTATCTCCATCAAGGATTGCAATCGCATCCAGGGATACCTTCATAAGCTCTTTGACCTCTTCCACTGAGATACCCATCCGTTCCGCCAGTTCCTGAGGCCTGGCCTCTCTTTCGTACTCCCTGGCATAAGCTGTAGCGATATCATTCAGTTCATTTACTCTGTTGGCCATCTTCATGGCTGACCTGGTAGAATGGCTATACTCATCCAGTGCCGTCTCAATCTGACTGCGGATCATCTGCTCTGCATAGGCAGGAAATGCTCCGTGCATCGATGGCTCATAATCATTCACGGCCATCATCAGTCCGATATTACTCTCCTGAATCAGATCACTTAAGGGAAGTCCCTTCTCCTTGTACTCTCCGGCAATCCCGGCCGCAAAAGGAAGATTCGCCTCGATCAGAAGACTGCGGGCATGCTCATCCCCATTGATGATCCTGCCGGCGAGCTGCTCCATATCAGCCGGGCTGAGCCTGATCAGACCATCTGTCTCCTTCATATATATGGATACCATCTCCTCATCCAGAGGATCTGCCTTGGTTTCAATCTCCTCATCCAGGACATCCTCCCGCCTCCGGACACGATCCCTGATCGTAATATTATGCGATTCATAATATTGACAGATAAAATCAAACTGTCGCTCATCCAGCCTCATATCCGCAAAATAATTCTCGATCTCTTCCATCGTCAGCTGCTTGCCATTGGTCTCTGCGATTCGTTCCAGCTCCCGGACCGCATCCATGAATTCCATCTGTCCTGCCATAATCCTTCTCCCCTCCCAGATCATACGATCTGATCTGTCTTATTCTATCTGAAATAATATGACTTATTTTACCTGTCTTATATTCTCTGAAATAATATGACTTATTTTATCTGTCTTATATTATCTTACGAATCTGTCTTAATCCGTCTGCCCATCGCTGCCATGCAGAGCCTCCAGCACCCTCATCGTCTCTATGGATACTGCCTGACTCTCCTCCTGATCCAGTCCTGTATGAATCATACGGATAAATGCATTGGTCTCATGATGCAGGATATTATCCGATTGTTCAAAATGAATCGATTGATCCACCTTTCTCCGGGAGATTCGCAGATCCTTGATATTATCGATCTCAGAGATCAGCATGGATCCCTCCTCGCCCTGAATCTGACTCGGCATCGCCGAATCCGTGACGGAGGAATAGATTACCTCACCGATCATGTCCTGATATTCCAGCAGGATCGTTCCGGTAATATCTATCCCATTTCTCAGTCTCACCATACTTGTCCGGACATGGTCCGGTCTTCCGAAAAGACGTATCATAAGGGCCAGAGGGTAGACGCCCATCTCCATCCCTGCTCCATCGGATCTGTCAGGATCAAACTCTCCTGTCACGATCCCACGCTTCCAGTTCTCATAATTCACCTGATAATGGCAATGCAGAAAGCTGGCATGTCTGACCTTACCAAGAGATGCCAGATAAGGGAGCATCTTCTCATATGCCGGAGCATAGACTGCAGGAATCCCCTCCATCAGGATGAGATTCTGCTCCCGGGCCACACGAAAGAGCTCTTCCACCTGAGCGAGAGTCCGTGCCATAGGTGCGGCACAAAGGATGTGCTTACCGGCAGTCAGCAATTGAAGTGCCATACTATAACGATCTCTGATCTCCTTCGAGAGATATACTGCATCGGCTCCGTCCCAGTCTGCCAGATCCGCCAGGGCATCAAAGCAGGTAACCCGTCCCCTTCTGCCGGCAAAAGCAATCGCCTCCTCCATCTTATCTGCACAGACTGCTGTCAGTTCAAACTGTCTGCCGAAACGGTTGGCCTGACAGAATCTCTCGGCATCGTTTCCGACACCAACTACTGCAAATCGAATCCTGCCGCCAAATGCAAAGGATTCTACCTGCTCCGGTTGATTCCGCTTCCAGGAACCGATCCGACGAACGGATCTCTGTTCTTCCTGCAGGATACGGAAAATCTGTTCTTCCACCTGCTCCACTGACTCCACGATATAATCTGCTCCGGCCGACTCCAGTTCCTCTCTGCTGCCGTATCCGTAGAGCACACCGATGGAATCCACTCCACATTGTCTGGCTCCCGCTATATCGTGACAACGGTCTCCGATCATAAGAACATCCTTCAGATTCACCTGGGCACGTCTTAACATATATTCGATCAGCTCCGCCTTATCCGTGCGGCTTCCGTCCATCTCACTGCCCACAACCAGCGTGAAATGTTCCCGCAGGCCAAAATGCCTGAGAATCTCTTCCGCGTATACCGTAGGCTTGGTCGTCACCACAGCCAGATCAAAACCGGCCTGCTCCAGGTGAGCCAGCATATCCTGCACTCCCGGATATACCTTATTCTCATAGAGACCTTTCGGAGAATAGTACTCTCTGTAATAAAGAATGGCCTGTTCCGCCTCATCCTCCGTCAGATCATAATATTTCATAAAAGATTCCTTCAGAGGCGGTCCGATGAAAGGAATCAGATCTTTCAGATACTTTACCTCGATCCCATATCTGGATAAGGCATACTTTACCCCGGAGGTAATCCCCAGCATGGGATCCGTCAGCGTTCCATCCAGATCAAATAACACCCAATTCTTCATAATCTCACACCTCCGCAATCGTACACAAGTTCTGTCTTGTTCATAGTATACGTGATTTATCAGAAAAAGACAAGTGCTGTCCGTCAGCCCGGAGAAGCTTTTCGTCAGACTTCCATGACACATTATTGACATGAATGTTCGGATTAAATATAATGATAATCAGATTTATATTTATATTAAGAGGAGATGATTTCTTGGACCCCGATTCTATACGCCAGATTATAATTCTTATCATACTATTGATCTTATCTGCATTTTTTTCTTCCGCAGAGACTTCACTGACTACAGTGAATCGTCATCGTATCCGTGCGCTCGCCGAGAATGGTAACAGCAGGGCTGCCAGAGTGCTGAAGCTGATCACGAACTCAGAGAAGATGCTCAGTGCCATTCTGATTGGTAATAATATCGTGAATCTGTCTGCTTCTTCCCTGACCACCACTCTGGCGATCCGATTGGCTTCAAATTACGGATTTGGTGAAGATGCCAGCACCTTTATCGGCTGTGCTACCGGTCTCCTCACCATATTGATCCTGATTCTGGGTGAGATTACACCAAAGACGATTGCCACGAAGAAGAGTGAGGCTATGGCTTTATTCTATTCCGGTCCGATCTACGGTCTGACCATGGTACTGACTCCTGTGATCTATATCGTGAATTCGATCAGCATCCTGCTTTGCCGCTGTCTTGGTGTTGATCCGAATCATACGGTTTCCATGACAGAGATGGAACTTCGCACGATTGTGGATGTGAGCCAGGAGGATGGTGTCATCGAGCAGGAAGAGAAAGAGTTGATCAATAATGTATTTGATTTCGGCGATTCTGTGGCCAAGGATATCATGATTCCACGAATTGACATGACATTTGCCTCTGTGGATATGTCCTTCAATGAGGTAGCGGAACTATTCACGGAGGAACAGTATTCCCGCATTCCTATCTATGAGGATTCCAAGGATAATGTCATCGGTGTTCTTAATCTGAAGGATATGTTTATCTACCGCCAGACCCATCGTCCTGAGATATTTGATATCCGGGATATCATGCGTAAGCCTTTTTTTACCTATGAATTTCAGAAGATCAACATCCTTATGGAGGAGATGAGGGCGAAGTCCTTAAGCTTTGCCATCGTCCTGGATGAGTACGGCTGTACCGCAGGTCTTGTAACTATGGAGGACCTGATTGAAGAGATCATCGGTGATATTCGCGATGAATTTGATGAAGATGAAGCGGACATGATCCGTCGTATCAGTGATCATGAGTACGAAGTAGAAGGCAGCATCAAGCTGGATGATCTGAATGATATGATCGGTACTGATATCGAATCGGAGGATTATGATTCCCTTGGCGGACATCTGATCGAGCTGCTGGACCATTTTCCGGAAGAGGGAGAGACCGTACGGGAAGGAGATTATCTTTATTCTGTCAGAAAGATGGATAAAAACCGGATCGACAGGGTATACATAAGGACACATACAGAATCTTAAGAGGGAGTCCGACCTGATTACAGACAGCCAGGCGGAAGGCTGACTCCCAATCTACGAAAGGACACTAACATGATCACGGACAAACAGAGACAACGCGATTATGAATATGAAGCAGATTATCAGAATAAGAGCCGCTACAGCACGGAGCAATGGACAAACATTCTGAATAGTCATACATTTTCTGAGGAGCAGACGGCGCTGCTTCAGGAGATTTATTCTTCCTATAATCATGCTGCAACTTTACTGGCACTGGCCTATCACCACCATTCTACAGAAGAGGAACTTCTGGCCTCTCTGAATCAGGCCGGACAGCTCCTGGGAGAGGCGAATGCTTTTAATCCGGAAGTGGATTATAATGGGCAGGAATATTGGTGGTACCTCTTGGGCTGGGGCAAGAATACACCGGATTCCACGCTGGAGATCAAGCTGCAGCCGGAGCTGACGGAGGCCATAGGGGCTTTATGGCCGGAGTTGGAGGAAGCCTACTATGCCCAGGTGAATGATATCGATCGCAGTCTTCAGACTCGCTATAATCAGGAGGATTCTGTCTGGATTGCTGCTGCGGTCCTGCTATATGAGAAATATTATCGCAATCCCGGTATCGGTCCTGACGATATTCTGCTTATGCAGTATGAGGTGCAGACTCGTGCCCAGAAGGTATACGGACAGGATGTGAATACCAACACGATCACCCAGATCTGTAATGCGGATGAGCGGGGACATCGATTTAATTATCTCCGTGATATATACAAATATTACCGTGTTTCTTATCCGGGCGAGTTTGACGGGGACAGAGAACGCCCTGAACCGGAGAACCTGGATTATAATAATTATATCTACACGATTTTCGGATATATGCGACTTTCCCTTATCGCAGACTTTATCGACCATGAATATGCTCACCTGGTAGATGAGTCCTATGTGGAACTGAATCAGTCCAATGGTTTTGTCCGTATGGCAGCTTTTCTGACCCGGCAGGGAGATAAGGCTTTTTCCCTGGAGGATACCAGTGAGACCGGGCTTGCTATGAGAGCAGACGGAGAAGACTGTGAGACGACCTTCCATATGCTAGCAGATGCTCTCTGTAAAGAATACCCGAACTTTACCTATGCACATAAGGCCGCCTGGCTGGATGCGGACAGTTCCAGGATTGCGGACAGCTTTTGTGATGTCCTGCACATCGAAAGCTATGCATACTGCAAGGCATCGATTGCCATCGAAGCGATTCCCCAGGGAGATGCCCTATCCATCCTGGTCTCTCTCAATCTTCCGGATTGCGGAGACGAAGAAGCCATGCTGGACATTCAGGATAAATGTAATATGCTGACTCTCATGACTGCCGCAGCCTTTCGTGTCGAATCCATGGAGATCGAGTCCTATGATCTGGCAGAGCATGGCAATAAGATCAAGGCTTCTGTCCTCTACCCTTATCAGGACTTCATGTCGATGACGGAGGAAAATATCATCGGTCTCATCGGAACTTCTTTACAGATTTTTGCTTCCTACTACACAGATATCTGCCAGAATTATTATCCTGCAGATGGTGGAGAAGAGGCAGAAGATCCCCTGGCTGCTGCCCTGGGATCGAAATTAGTCTACCGTAAGGCTTCCGAAGTTCCGGGACCACAGATTATATATAAGGAAGCGGTTGCTTCCCCTACCAGTGATTTCATACAGAAAGCATTACAGGACTACGAAAGAAGCCATAGCGGACAGTCTGATGCTGAATCTGCAGAGACGGAGTACACAACTCCTGCGCCGGAGACAGCTTCGGCTGCACAGGAAGAAGAGCATAAGATAAGCGGACAGAGTAGTTTCCGTGCCCCAGGCGGATCCGCTGGTGTTCACTCTGTATCCGGCGGATCGGATATAGCTGGCGGATCGGATCGCTCCGTGTCCCGCAGCTCTGCTTCCTTTGGATCTGATAGCCCGGCAGCCGGCAGAGCTGCCACATCTGATAAAGTACTTTCTTCCGCACCACTCTTCTCTTTCCCGGAGGAGCAGAAGGTTCCCATGGCACAGCATCCGGACCGCAGCGATCAGAGCTTTCGTCTCTATCCTAAGAATACCCTGATCCGTGGGCCTGTGAAAACCGGTAAATACCATGAAGCCATCACAACAGCCGTGGGGATCATCGATGGAAAGGATCGCAATATGATGAATATTGAAGCGATTCCTGACGTACTCGATGCCTATAAGAATTATGTCGATAGTGGAAGAATTCTTCATATTTCTTATCCGGATATCTGCGGTGACGGATATGAAGGATGGATAGAAGGAAGAGACGGATTCCGTACCCATGATGGGATTTTTAAAGAATTCGCCAATCGCTGTGCCGATGGACGATATGTTATCATGATGGAGGAGGTCGATCTGAACTGGATGCACCTCTTCGGAGAGACCACGGTTCTTCTCCGTGAGAACCGCAGACAGGGCACCAGCAGCGAAACTGCCGTCACCCTGAGATATAGCAAGGAAGCTTTTCGACTGCCTTCCAATCTCTATATTGTGGCAACCTGTGATTCTATCGTGGGAGAAGATACGATCTCCGGAGCGATCCAGCAGGATTTTTTCATACGTAATATCCAACCGGACAGTTCTATCCTACGTGGCATGCGGGTAGAAGGAATCTTACTGGAACGACTCATGGCAACCATCAACCTGCGCCTGTCCTACTTCCTGGATTCCAATCATCAATTAGGCGAGGGCTTCTATCTGGCCACACCGGATCCGGATCCTTTCATATCATTGACCCGGGTATTTCGTGAGCAGATCATCCCTCTTATCGAAAAATGGCTGGATGATGATTTTGAGAAGATTCGCTATGTGCTGGGGGATAATGCCAAAAGCAGACCGGATACGATTTTTTATCAGGAGATGCCTTTCCGTAGTTCTCTCTTTAAAGGCAGTTTACCTGACTCCTTTGATACAGGACGCTGCATCTACCATCGTAATGAAGAAGCCTTTCGTAATCCCGCCAGTTATATCGCCATCTATGACTGATTTCTCGATGGCTGATTACTCTATGACTGATTCTCATAGAAACGGTTACACTTTGTAATCCACTCTATCATGTATCCTGCGACATGGAATAATCTATATGGGGAGCTGTTTATTATGACAGCTCCCTTTCTTAATGCAGCAATCGAGCAAAAACGTCTGGCATTCTTAAATTTTTCTTTAAGAATATTAATATTTTATGTATATTTTCATATTTCGCTCACATTTTCTTTATATAATACAGAGAGATTTTGTAATTATTATATGGAGGTATCAGAGTATATGGAAAAAACATGCAGTAAATTAATTCTCAGCCTGTTTCTCGCTGTATTCATGTTACATATTGTCAGCATGCCGGCTGCAGATCAGAAGGCCAGTCAGGTATACGCAGCTTCAACAAGCCTAACCGGTAAAGTTTCGTCCAGCTTCCTGAATATTCATACCGCTAAGAGTACCTCTTCAAAGAATCTGAAGAAGCTGAAACGCGGCGCAAAGGTTAAGGTCATTTCCAGTGGTTCCAAGTGGGTAACTGTCTCCATTAACGGTAAGATTGGTTATGCACAGGGTAAATATATCAAAACCAGCTATGGCACAGCTTCCAACCCATACTCTGACAGCATCAAAGGTACTGTCACCAAGAAAGCTCTTGTCATCCGTTCCGCTAAGAGTGGATATTCCAAAGTATTAAAAAAATTAACTAAGGGAACAAAAGTAAAGGTTCTCACTACCAATACTAAGTGGGTAAAGGTAAAATACGGAAAATATATCGGTTATGTAATCGGCAAATATGTTAAGACAGAAAATGGTACCGCTTCCGATAACTCCTCTGATGGTGAGGATCTGGTTGCCTATGCGAAACATTTCCTTGGTAATCCTTACGTATATGGCGGCTCCAGTCTGACCAACGGAACAGACTGCTCCGGTTTTGTTATGGCTCTTTACAAGCATTGGGGATATTCCCTTCCACACTCCTCTTCCGCATTACGTCATGTCGGACACAGTGTCTCCAGCCTGAGTAAGGCGGAGCCGGGTGATATCATCTGCTACAGTGGTCATGTTGCGATCTACATGGGTAACAATCGTGTCATCCATGCCAGCAATCCATCCGATGGTATCAAGATTACTAACAATGCAAGATATCGTAATATCGTTGCCATCCGAAGAATCTTCTAAAGACTCGAATTACAAAAATGTACGAACATAAGAATGTTTGAATATATAATGATTTGAATATATAATCATTTGAACGTATAATCATTGGAACGTATAATCATTTGAACGTATAATCATTTGAACGTATAAAAATATTTAAATATAAGATTGTATGAAAAAGAGCTATCATAAAATGATAGCTCTTTTTTATCATATTGATCTTAAAATAAATTACAGAAATCTGTATATACCACAGATATAGCAAGAAGATTAGTGAAGGGTAGTAACCAGCTTCTTCTTCAATTCCTCTTCCATCTCCGTCATCTTCGCCTCTGCTTCCATACGTCTCTTATGTCCATCTGCCTGAATCTGCATTACTTCATCAATGGTCTTGATCAGACTCTCATTGGTAGCCAGCAAGGTATCCAGATCCACGATACTTCTCTCACTCTCTTTCGCCGTCTCGATGGTGGCCATCTGCAGCTTCTCCGCATTCTTCTTCAGCAGATCATTGGTCAGATCAGATACCTGCTTCTGTGCTGCGGCAGCCTTCTGAGAATGCTCTACTCCAAGAGCGATGATCATCTGGCTCTTCCATAAAGGAATCGTATTTACCAGGGTGGACTGAATCTTCTCGGACATGGTGATATCACTGGACTGAACCATACGAATCTGTGGTGCCATCTGAAGAGATACCATACGAGTAACCTCCAGGTCATGGATCTTCTTCTCAAAACGATTGATCATACCCTCCAGATCCGTAACCTCCTGCGCATCCTCCGGACGACCGCTGCTCTCCGCCTTCTCTTTGGCCTTAGGCAGATCCTCATGGATCACCTGATCTAACTTCTTCTTACCTGCTACGATATACATGGTCAGCTCTTTAAAATAGATCTTGTTCAGATCATAGAGCTGATCCAGCATCGCGCTGTCCTTGAGCAGCTGAATCTGATGCTTCTCCAGATTCTTACAGATCTCATCGATATTATTCTCCGCCTTATCGTATTTGATACGCAGAGACTGCGCTTTGTTCACCTTACGCTGAAAGAAGCCTGCGACTCCTTTTTTATCTTCCTCGTCAAAGCCCTTTAATTCCACTACAACCTGACTGAGCATATCACCAACCTCTCCCAGATCCTTGGCACGAACTTTATCCAGCGTACCTTCTGAGAAATCAGACATCTTCTTCTGTGTCCCTGCACCATATTGTAATACGGATGCAGAGTCCCGGATCTGAATCTGTTTGGAGAATGCTTCAACCTGCTTTATCTCATCTTCCGTAAGATATTTCATATCTTCCATATAGTCCGGAAGCTTCTCCGCAGGCTTCTCCTCCTGCAGCTTTATCTCCGGCTCCGCTTTAAGCTCCGGCTGTCCGGAAGCAGCCAGCTCCTGCTTCACCTGCTCTTCAAAGGGATCCAATGTTAAGCTAGGTCCTTCTTTTAATAATTCATCAATATTCATGATATCCTCCTAATCTTATCTTATACAAAATTATCTATTAACACTGAAAAAATCATCCTCTGTAACTCCCTGACCGGATATCTGATCATGCAGGCCATCCTGAGCCATCACAGCCTTCATCACCTGGATATCCGAAGAGATATCCATGGACACCGCCCGGAACATCTCATCATACATATTGGTCAAAGCTGTCCGAATCGTCTCAAAGGACTCCTCGATCTCCCGCTTGGTCTTCTGAATATTCTCTCCCTGAATGGGTTGCTCCTCCAGGTCCTCATAGGTCTTGAGAAGCTTGCTCATGCAGGGCAGATAATAGGATATCAGATGACCGGTACTGGACATCATATCGGGATGTTCTTCCACACAGGCCAAGATCTGGGATAAGAGCTCTTCTATGCCTCGCATATGCTCCTGCATCTGATCGGAATCAATGGCTTGCTGATTCTCGTGAAGATCCGTAAAGAAATGCTGCATCTCCTCTTTAAAACAGATCAGCGCTCTCTCCTCCTTGCTGCCTTCCTGCTTCTTACGCTCCAGCTCCTCCTCTTCCTGCTTACGCTGTAATTCTTCTAATTCTCTCTGTATGCGAGCCTGCTCTGCATCCTCATACCATTTTTTTGCTTCCTCCGTAAAGAGGAGGCAGGTCTCCTTCTCATCCATGGACAGACCCGGTATCAGAGAGCGATCCAGAATAAAATGGATATCCTTACGGAGAAGCTTCTCCTCGATTCCGGTCGACTGTATCAGATTATCAATCATAATATAGGACTTGTCCCGACATGCTTTATCATACTGCTTCAGGCGTCCTGCTCTGTTTTTCGAATACTTTCCATGACAGAAAAGTCCGATGCCGGCCAGAGCAAAGGGCAGACAGATCTTACATAAAGCAGAAGTAATACCTGCCAGAACACCCACGCTGGCTGTGGCAGATATACCAAAGACTAAGGTCAGACCACCAAATAATATCATGGCAGATATACCCAATCCCATCTCCACCGGTCCTCCGGTTACTCCGGGAATCTCCCGGAAAAGTGAGACTGCCTTCTTCTTTTTCTTTGCGGAAGACCCATCCTTCTTCTCTTCCTTCTGCTTCTTTAAAGAAGCAGCCTTATATCTCTCGTAAGGAGACTCATAATATTTACTGAACTTTATCTTCTCCTGGGAATCCTGCACACGGAAATCCTTATAGCCCTTTTCCGCCTCCTGACGAATAAAATTCACTGACTCACGGATATTATCGCTGAGGCTCTCAAAATCCATGTCACTTAAGGAATCACCGATCCGATTCAGAAAACCTTCTGCCGATTCCAGGGACTCCTGTACTCTCTCTTCCTTCTTCTCTTTTTCTTCTCTCATCGTCTTATTCCTTCTCACGTGATTCTTTTCAATCACTTCATATCACTTCTATATCACCTTATATCCTACCATAAGATTGGCATTCTGAAAAGAAAAAGAGTATGGCAAGCAAGGAGATCATCCTCTCTCGTCATACTCTGTTGATTCTTACTATTATCGTTGATTCTTACTATTATCGTTTATTCTTACTATTATCGTACAGACTCATCGATAAACAACCGGTCCTGCATGGATACCGTATCAATCATCATAGATTATCTGGAAGCAATCACCTTATCCACTACTGCTCTGACGATCTCTTCCAACTTATCGATATCTACTTCTTCTACAGCAGCAGCCGGCTCTAACGGACAGCTCAGGGCAGCTGTTACGATGGACATATCATAAACCTCTTCCATAGTACATCCGCGGCTCAGGTCGTTGATCGGAGCATTCAGACCCTGCAGTACAGGACCAACTGCCTTATAGCCACCCAGACGGGAAGCGATCTTATAACCGATATTACCTGCATTGATATCAGGGAAGATAAATGTATTGGCCTGACCGGCAACCGGAGAACCAGGACATTTCACCTCTGCTACATCCATAGATACGGATGCATCAAACTGAATCTCACCCTCAACTGCCAGATCCGGAGCAGCTTCCTTAATCTTCTTCGTTGCATTTGCCACCTTGGTTACGGAAGGTCCTTTACCGGAACCGAGAGTGGAGTAGGATAACATAGCAACCTTTGGATCCATACCAAAGATTCTGGCCGTATTGGCAGACTCGATGGCAATCTCTACCAGATCATCCTCCGATGGATCGATATTGATCGCACAGTCGCCCATCGCGATCTTCTCATCACCACGCACCAGAATGAAGCAGGAGCTTACGATATTATTACCCGGTTTTGTCTTGATCAGCTGTAAAGCAGGACGAACCGTATCCGCTGTGGAATAGGTTGCTCCGCCAAGGAGGCAGTCTGCCTTACCCATCTTCACCAGCATGGTACCAAAATAATTACTCTTCGCCAGTGCAGCACGCACCTGTTCTTCGCTCATCTTACCCTTACGAAGCTTGATCATCTCCTCAACCATGGGATCGATCTCTGCATAATTCAAAGGATCGATGATCTGACAAGCGCTGATATCGAAGCCCTTATCTTTAGCTGCAGCCTCAACCTCTTCTACATTACCAAGGAGGATAACCTTAAGAATCCCACCCTGTGTCAGCTTCATCGCTGCTTCCTGGATTCTCTTATCGGAACCCTCTGTAAATACAATCGTTCTCTCATTCTTCTTCAGTGTCTGAATCATTCCACTAAGCATGAATCTAACCTCCCTCTGCATATCCCCTGTCCATCACAGATATCAGGGATACTCTCCTCTTCAAAATATATACAAGTCTCTGATTGCATATCTCTCTATTTATAATATAATAGTTATTCTATCCATTTGCAATGCAGCATTCATGCAATATATTGTCAGATTGAACAAATGCCTGTCTAAAGTTTTGCACTTGCAGAACAAAAAAGGCTTCGATGCAGATCAGTTCTTCTTCTTGGCTGCGGTGGTCGCCGAAGTGTCCGTCTTAGTGGACTTCTCCGTCGTCTTGGTCGTATCCTTCTTGGCTGCGGTGGTCGCCTTCTTCTTCGTACCCTTGGCTACGATCTCATCCTTCTTACTGTAGGTACATTTATCCTCTTTCTCTCTGGAGATCTCCTTACCCTTGCTGTCCACGATCACACGGTAGGTCTGTACCACATAGCCATTATGACCGGACTGAAGAACCTTGGTCTCTCCTTTATACATGGAATCATCCTTCTCATAGGTGGTCTTATAGGAAACCGTCTTCAGGATCTCCGACTCGAACTCTACGGAATAATCATCTAATTTGGCACCCTTGATCTTACAGGTCAGCTCTCCGTTCTCATACTCCATCTTGATCTGAATCGGGTAGGTGGAATTATTCTTGAACCTGAGATCCGGTCCGTTCCAGGATACGGTTGCGTCCATACCCAGACCGATATAGGAGGATTCATAAGTATGATTATGATGCTCGAGAATCTCCATATTGGCAAGAACGATGGCTTTATAGAGAGTGGAGGATACCTGGCACACGCCTCCGCCCAGTTCCTGCACGGTCTGTCCGTCAGAATAGGCCGGTGCTTTCTGATAACCAGCCTCCGATGTACGCTCTCCGACCACATCGTTATAAGAGAATTCCTCTCCCGGCATCAGGATCCTGCCATTGATGGTCTTGGCAGCCAGCTTGACATTGGAGATACGGGCATCGGTACCGGACACGATCGTAGTACATTTACCGATGGTTTTCTCAAAAAGATGTTTCTTCAGATCCTTTGTGCTGATCGAAGGTTCTTCCTTCGTCACAGGGACCTTCACAAGCTCACCCTCTGCTGCTGCGGACAGAGCATCTATGGCTGCTGTTTTATCAAAATCAATACCGGTCACTGATTTTACGACCTTATATTTATTCTTCTTCTTACCGGATACCTTGATGGTAGCATCGGACTTCTCTTTATGAATCTCCTGATAGACTGCTTCCATGTCTACTGTATCGACAGAGCCCTGAACCAGAGGGGCTGTGATCACTGTCTCGTAATCGTCCGCATCGACAGCCTTTGCGATACTATCCTTCAGTGCATCCATATCTACCGTATAACCGGTCTTACCTACCGTAAATTCCAGTTCCTCCTCTTTCAACTCATAGCTGGTCTGTACGGTTGTATTCAATTCTGTCAGTCCACAGTTTAAAAGCTCCGCATCCAAAGCCTCCTCATTGGTAACAGACGGATAAGCGCTCTCCTCCTGACCAAGGGTATAGCCTTTGATCAGTTCATAACCGCGCAGGAGAAAATTACCATGTCCGTATGCGAAAGCCTCTTTGGCCGCAGCCTCCGCATCAAAGGAGATGGAGGCATACATAGGTAAGCTGTAATCATTCTCCACCGCATTCACCGTAAGACTGGCATCGGCATAATTCTTCTCGAACTCCTCTGTTAATCTGGTCGCGGCCTGCTCCTGTGTCATACCACCCAGATCAACATGATTCACACTTACTCCCTTCAGGATGGTATCGCCCGGTACTACCGCACAGCTTACAAGATAAGCCACACATACTGCTGCAACGATTCCTCCGCCGATCTTTACCTTCAGATTTCTATTCTTCCGTCTCTCTTCTTTCCTCGCTACTCTTCTGCCCATTTATGATCCTTCTTTCATTGATTCTCTATATCGTTCCGGGAAGACCCGGACCTTCCTGCTTTCTTTGCAATCTCTTATAGAATAGCATAATTGATTTTTATTTACAAGAACAAGGAGGCTATGGACTCACGCGTATCATAAAAACACACATGCGACCTTGTCGCACCATGAGGTATGATACGCGTAACGGAATTGCTTCGCTGCAAGCAGCTTTCGCAATTCCTCCAACAAAAACTTCGGATTTTTCACACATCTGCGCTCTGCTTGATGTGCAATCCTCAGTTTTTGTTGGTTCGCCATAGTCTTGAAAATGTTCACATGTAAGCCCTTACGGGCTTCCTGCGTCCATTTTCAGACCATGGACTCACGCGTATCATAAAAAAACCCGATACATATATGTATCGGGTTATAAAATGGGCGGAGGTGGATTCGAACCACCGAAGCAAGTTGCAGCAGATTTACAGTCTGTCCCCTTTGGCCACTCGGGAATCCACCCATATGATATAAATATCTCACAGAACAAGATTATATATCATCCTTTATGAAAAAGCAAGTAAAATCTCAAAATTTATCATTCTTTTTTCTTGCCTTTAAAAGCATCGCTCCATGAGCCGGCAGAGTAATATTTACTACGCCATGCTTCACTTTATAGAATAGGGGTGACAGGCTATAGCCATCCTTATCCGTGTAGACGATTCTCTCCAGCAGCTCCTGGTCTGTCACACCGACCTCCCAGGCAGAGACGGAGGCTGTGGTCTCTTTGGATGAACCACTCACCAGGATGATCAGCTTCTCATCATCCGTAAATCGTCCGTATCCGATGATACCCTGTCCGACCTGAAGGTAACTCTGGGAACCTCTCATCAGAGCCTTCTCCCTTTTATGAATACGGATTAGCTCCTTATGATAGGTGATCAGCTCCTGATCTTCCCGTCCCCAGGGGTAGGTGCGTCGATTATCCGGATCAGTCCAACCGGTCACCCCAGCTTCATCCCCGTAATAGAGCGTCGGAGCACCCGGCCAGGTCATCTGCATCAGGACGGCCTCTCTCATAATCGCCATATTGATCCCCTGATCGGCTGCCTCCGGTCCCAGACTATTGGTACGTCCGACCTTCAGATTGGTCCTGGTCAGGAAGCGGGAATGATCATGATTCGATAATTCATTCATCGCTACGACGAGAGACGGGTACTGAAAACGTGACATGTGATAGAGCATGGCATCACGAAAGGCCTGCTGGTTGGCCAGAAGGTCCGATCGTTTCTCATCACTGTGCTTCTCCAGACCGGTCAGAAACCAGGTTACCGGCTCCATAAAAGCACTGTAATTCATAATGGTATCCCACTCATCTCCATGAAGCCAATCTCCGCAATCACCGTAATGTTCTGCCAGGATGATGGCATCCGGATTCGCCTCCTTCACCACTTTACGGAAATCCTTCCAGAAACGATGATTCATCTCATTGGAATGTCCCAGATCTGCCGCCACATCAAGGCGCCATCCATCACAATTATAAGGAGGAGATACCCACTTCCTTCCGATCTCCAGAATATAATCATAGAGCTCCTGAGACTCCTCATAATTCAGCTTAGGTAAGGTCTTATGGCCCCACCAACCATCAAAATCCTGATTATATGGCCAGGCATTCTGATCATAGAACTTAAAGAAATTATGATAAGGGCTGGCCTTATCGACAAAGGCACCCTTGCGATATCCCGGCTGATATTCGTAGATACGCTCAGCATCCATCCATTTATTGAAGGATCCACAGTGGTTAAATACACCGTCCAATATGATTCTCATGCCCCGACGGTGGATCTCCTCGACCAACTCTGCAAAAAATGCATTACTGGCCTCCAGATTCCTCTTATCCGTCACACGGGAGATATATTTCGATGCATTGATATTATCGGAAGCCCAGTCAGGCAGTGGTGCGCCTTCGTCAACCACGATCCTGCCGTAATGAGGATCCACATAATCATAATCCTGGATATCGTATTTATGATTGGAGGGAGAGACAAAAATCGGGTTCAGATATATGACATCCACTCCCAGATCCTGTAGATAATCCAGCTTATCCCAGACTCCCTGCAGATCTCCGCCGTAGAATTCACGTACTCCCATCTGTGCCGGGTATTTCCCCCAGTCTGTCACGCGATTTACTTTCTCGTTGATATAGATATATTCATTATCCACCACATCATTTGTCGGATCACCATTACAGAAGCGATCGACAAAAATCTGATAGAAGATAGCACCCTTGGCCCAGTCCGGTGTGGAAAAGCCTGGTTTAACGATATAATTGAAAAAAGGTTCCAGGGTGCGTAAGGGACCCTTCTTGTTGAAATAGCATGTGGAGCCTGTTGAATTGATCTCAAAATAATAATTCAGGTCCTCCTGCGGCATGGTCCATTCCAGCTCATAATAATCAAAGAGACTGTTACTGGAGGATATCTCCATCTCTTCCTTCTCGCCATTGAGAACCACATAGACATGGTCCGCATTATCCTTGGCTGTGCGGAAGCGGAGCCTGATCTTCTCCCCTGCATTGGGCTCCATGGGGGAGAAATAATTATCGCTGCCATCTGTATATAAAGCGCCGAAATTAAGTATCGGCTTCGTATGATAAATATGAAGTTCTAACTTCTCTGTTCTGGTAAGTGATTTTAATATCTTTGTCGGAATTTCAATTCCCATCCTTTGTACTCCTGTTCTAACTGACAAGCATTCATTCCTTATATCATAACTGTTCCCATTCTATGCGTCAATAAATAAGTCATGATTTTCCTATCTTTCTTCTGTACATTTCAGGACTTTCATGCCATCCCTTTTGCAGTCGCCGGCTCGATGTTAATGGTCTTACCCTTGAGACGAACATTCTTCATCGCCTCAAGTACATCCTCAGCCACCTCTCTCGGCACCTCCACAAAAGTATATTTATCATGAATATCGATAGAGCCAACTAATTTGCCCTGGATACCGGACTCGCCGGCGATCGCACCTAAGACATCGCCCGGTTTTACTCCCTGTCTCTTACCAATATTGATAAAGAGCCTTACCATACCTGCTTCCATGGCACCTGTATCATCCAGGATATCTGCCGGATCAGAGGCTGTACTATCCGCTCTGCCCAGACTATCTGCCAGTAAGGCCGCTGCCACATCCATGGATGTATAATCCTTCTCATTGACAAAATCATCGATCATGGTAAGATAACGATCCAGATTGCCCTCCTCGATGATCTGCTTAATGTGTTCAAATAATTTCTCCACCCGAAGCTCTCTGACATCGCTGATGGAAGGAATCGGCTGTGCCTTGATCCTGGCCTTGCAATATCGTTTGATATCCTTTAATTTATAGACCTCTCTGCCGACAACAAATGTGAAGGCCATACCACTTTTACCTGCTCTTCCTGTCCGGCCGATACGATGAACATAATATTCATCATCCTGTGGCAGATCATAATTAAAGACTGCATCCACATCATCCACATCGATGCCTCTGGCTGCCACATCTGTCGCTACCAGGATCTCCGTTCTGCCATTGCGGAAGCTCTTCATCACACGATCCCTCATGGTCTGTTTCATGTCTCCGTGCAGGCCCTCCGCAAAATATCCACGTCCCTGAAGCTCTTCCACTAATTCATCCACGCCCTTCTTGGTATTACAGAAGACGATGGATATCCTGGGATCATAGATATCCAGTAATCTGGAGAGTACCTCCACCTTATTCTTCGGACGTACTTCATAATAATACTGAGTGATATTGGATACCGTCAGCTCCTTCCTCACAACCCGGATCATCTCCGGATTCCTCTGATACTGCACGGTCAGATCAAGAATAGGCTTGGGCATGGTTGCGGAAAAGAGAAGGGTCTGTCGATCTTCCTGAATCTCCGTAAGGATGGTCTCGATATCCTCCCGGAATCCCATATCCAGCATCTCATCTGCCTCATCCAGTACGACAGTCCGGACATGCTCGAACTTCACTGTCTTTCTTCTCATATGATCCATGATTCTACCCGGTGTACCTACGATAATCTGGACGCCGGCCCTTCCTTTCAGAGAACGAATCTGTTTGCTGATCTCCTGACCGCCATAGATTGGTAAAACCTTGATCGATGACATATATTTGGCCAGCTTACGAATCTCCTCTGCGACCTGTATGGCCAGCTCTCTGGTCGGGCAGATGATGAGGGCCTGCGGCTTCTTCAGCTTAGGATCGACCTGATTCAGGATGGGTATGGCAAAGGTCGCTGTCTTACCGGTTCCGGTCTGCGCCTGTCCTACCACATCCTGTCCCTCAAGAATCACAGGAATGGCCCGGGCCTGAATCGGGGTCATCTCCTCAAAGCCCATATCACTGATTGCTCTTATAATCTCTTTCTTTATCTCCAAATCCTCAAACCGGATCATGTTCATAATCTTCCTCTTTCTGAATAATATTGATTGGATCAGGAAGGTCCTGGTCTTCTTGTCATAGATTGAATGCGAAGGTTACCTTAACACATCTGTTTTCATTCGTCAAGAAGACCATCATCTTCTCCATCAGGCGATAACATACTCCTGTCACAGATCAGAACATTTCCAGATCCAGCCTTCGATAGAGCTCCCTTCTTCTGTCTTTGATTGCCGGAAAATGATCGCGATAGGGCTCCACAGCACTTTCATCAATCTCTCCGATAATCAGTTCCTCCTGCTCGCTGCACCTTGTCAGACACCTGCCCAGATAATCATAGATGGCAGAGTGACCGTTATAATTCAGCCTGCCGGCTCTTCCGCAACGATTCACGCCAACCACATAACAGCAGCCTTCGATGGCTCTCGCCTTCAATAAAGCATCCCAATGTCCGATACGGCTATCCGGCCAGTTGGCTATGACGAAGATTACCTGACTCTCCTGGGAAGCGATTTCAAAAATGGCAGGGAAGCGCAGGTCATAGCATATAAAACCACTTAATATGGTATTCTTCCAATGACAGGCACTGATCTTCTCTCCTCCACTATAATATTGGGATTCTGCCCCATAGGAAAAAGGATGAATCTTAGCATATTCCATAAGATATCTGCCCGCCTGATCGACCATAAGCAGATGATTCTCGAACTTTCCGCTCTCTCCCGGTGCGATAACACCATACACTATACCTATGCCGTATTCTGCAGCTTTTTCACTAAAATAAGTCTTCTCCTCCTCATAATAGCTGGCCATGGAGGTATTCATAGAGAAGCCTGTCATGGTCATCTCCGGAAAGACCAGCCAGTCAAGAGCCTCCTCCTGTGCTTTCCTTAGAAATGTCTCCACCTTCTTCTTATTTTCTTCTATATCTTCCCAGACGATATCCATCTGGGCCAAACCGATTCGAATCATCTCTATTCCCTTCTTTCTATCTCTTGATTTTCTTTTTTATCCCTTTTTCTTTCTGTCAGTTACATTTCATGCTTCTCACGCCCTGCGGTGCAGTCGAAGACTGCATATGTGTTTTTTAACAAAATCGAATAAGCTGCATAATTTTATCACTTTTCCTCTTGCATTTTAGGAAATGGGGTGTTAATATTCATATGTACTTGATGTAGTTTTAAAAACTACATGTTATATTATTGATATTATATCAAGGAGGTATTCACATGAATCATAAATTAAAAGATCCCGGAAGCGCTATCACTCATATGATCGCCATGTTTGGTGCTGCGATCTGTGCCATTCCCTTAATCCATAAGGCATCCTTTGCATCGGTCAATGCAACTATATCCATGACCATCTTTATCGTCAGTATGGTCCTGCTTTATGCTGCCAGTACACTCTATCACTCGCTGGACATCTCCAGTCATGTGAATAAATTACTCAAGCGTCTGGATCACTCCATGATCTTCGTTCTGATCGCAGGCTCCTACACTCCGGTATGTGTGCTTGTACTGCCGGCACGATATGGCATCCCTATGCTGGTCTATATCTGGGCATTAGCCATCATCGGCATATTGGTTAAGATATTCTTTATCTATTGTCCGAAATGGGTGAGCTCCCTTATCTATATCTTCATGGGATGGACCTGTATCTTTGCATTCCGTGTCATCATCGATACCCTTCCGACTGCTGCCTTTATCTGGCTTCTTATCGGTGGCATCATCTATACTCTGGGTGGTATCCTTTATGCACTTGACCTTCCGATCTTTCATCGATTGCCTGAGTGCTTCGGAAGACATGAGATCTTCCACCTCTTTGTAATGGGCGGCAGCTTATGCCACTTTATCTGCATGTATCGCTATCTGATCTGATCCTTTTCCTTAAGGCTTGAGATCTAATCCCTTTCTTTAAGGCTTGAGATCTGATCCCTTTCCTTAAGACTTGATCCAGGCTCTGTAAAGCCTTCGATCAGCTTCAGTTTCTCGGAGCGGCTTAACTGTTTAATCGCATATTCACGACGCAGGGCTTCCTCTTTGGTCTCGTATATTTCATAATATACCAGACGGACAGGAGTCCTGTTTTTCGTATATTTGGCTCCTTTTTTCGCATTGTGGGTCTTTATTCTTCTCTGCAGATCTGTCGTCCATCCGGTATATAGGGTATCATCACTGCAGCGTAATATATAGGTATAATTCATGGGATTCTCCTGTCACAGCTTAGGACTCTTACCCATTTTATCATAATCTTTCCCATTTTATTATAAGATTTTCCATTTTTCACAAAATGTAAGCTGATCGGAATACCTTTTCTGCTTTTAGATACCATCATTTCACATTTTTTTACTCATCCTCAACTTTATTTAACAAAAGAGTACTTGTTATTTTGTCAGGGGAACATTTACTTTTTCCATAATTCTTTATATAATATTACCAAAATGGTTCACTATGTACTACTATGCCCTTTAGGGGATATCCTATGATTTTATCCCCTTGTTTCATAGTATCTTTCTCACGATCAGTGCAGAGAGACAGCTGTGAATGAAAGGAGTTATTATGGCAAAAGATATGATAAATAATGGCGTGAACGCCGATGGCGATAAGTCACGTATGATCCAGGAATACGTTCCTGGTAAGCAGATTACTTTAGCTCATATGGTTACCAGACCCAAGGCTTCCGTTTATAAGAAGCTTGGTTTACCGGATGATTATCACGATGCGATTGGTATTCTTACCATTACTCCATCGGAAGCGACGATCATCGCTGCAGATATCTGTACCAAGGCTGCATCGATCAAGTTAGGATTCGTGGATCGTTTCTCCGGCTCTGTTATCATCGTAGGTTCTACCGCAAATGTTGAGTCTGCTCTTAGCAGTGTAATCTCCACCTTCTATAATAAGCTGGGATTTGATGCTGTTTCCATCACAAAGACTTGATGAAGTGGAGTGACAGGATTCATGCGGGTTATGTTAATTGGTCCTTCAGCTGCGGGGAAGACGACTCTGATCCAGCGCCTGATCGACAAAGAGATTAAATATGACAAGACGCAGACGGTGGAGTATATCGGTAATTTCATCGATACTCCCGGCGAATATATGCAGCAGCGTGGTTACTGGGGTTCCCTGACGATCACCTCTCATGATGCCGATGTCATTGGTCTTGTACAGGATTCTTCCAGTGATGACTGCTGGTTTTCCGGCGGTCTGACCAGTAAGTTTGAGAAACCGGTTGTGGGCATTCTTACCAAGATCGATAAAGAGGATGCCAAGCTGTCCCAGGGCCGTGGCTATCTGGAGTTGGCAGGCTGTCAGTCCATCTTTCCGGTCAGCTCGATCACCGGAGAGGGTATTGATGAATTAGTCGATGGGATTCATGCCCTTTTGAAGAAATATAAACAGGATAATCAGCGTCGTTATGCTGATGATTATTTTGACTGACAGAGAGTCAGTCCTAAGGTGGTGTTGATCGAATGGATATCACAAAGGAAAATATCGTCGAATATGTCAAGTCTCGTTTACCCTTCTTCCGCAGTGACGGACAAATCCGTATCTCTGCCATAGGGGAAGGCAGCGCAGAGGAGGATGGCGATGGATTTATTAATTTTATTTATCGTGTGTCCGATGGTCAGCATCATCTGATTGTAAAGCAATCCCGACCTGTAGGTCGTTCCGGATCTTTTCGCAACCTGGATCTGAATCGTTATAAGCTGGAGTACGAATCCATGAAGATCCGCCAGGCCATCGTTCCGGAGTTCATTCCTGCAGTTTATGATTGTGATGAAGAGAATCGTGTTATGATCACGGAAGATGTATCTTATCTGCGTATCTCCCGATTCCAGCTCTTAAAGGGTGTCATCTTTCCCAATCTTGCAGATCATATTGCCAGGTATATGGCTGCAACTGAGTTCTACACCTCGGAGTATTATCTCCCTGGCAAGGATTTTCGTGACCTGGCTGTGCATTTTATGAATCCCAGGATGCGTATGATCATGGATGTATCCATGTTTCTCACGCAGGTCGATGAGCGGGATACGGTCAGTCGTCCTATGGATCCGGATTTTGTCACATTTGCCAGACGTGTATGTGCAGATCCCCAGGTCCTTATCTCCAGGCAGAAGCTGCGTCATCTTTATATGACCAAGGGAGAGTGTCTGATTCACTCTGATCTGCATACTTCCAATATCTTTGCCGGTCCTGAGGAGACTAAGGTGATCGATATGGAGTATACCTTCTGTGGTCCTTTCTCCTATGACCTGGGTTATTTTACTGCGAATTTCATCGCACAATATGCCGCTGCCACCTTCCGTCCATTTTCTTCGGAGGAGGCACGTATTACTTTTAAAAAATATTGTATCTCGATGATTCGTGATACCTATCTTAAATTCTGTGATTATTTTATAGACTACTGGCGTCAGGATGCTAAGGATGTCTATAAGAATATCCCGGGCCTGGAAGAAGATTTTCGCCTGACTACACTGCGTGAATTTATCGGATTTGCAGCCAGTGCCCAGCTTGGACGTATCTGTAATGTGATCGCTTATGTCGATTATGATGATATCGACGATTACGTACAGCGTCATAATGCGAAATGTTTATCTATCATTATTAATAAGCAGATGCTGCTTCGATGGGAGTCCTATCATACAATTGATGAGTTCATCGATGAGATTTATGCCATTGAGGAGATATATTGTCGTAACATTAAGGATCTCGTATAAGCAGGGGGGCTATCCATGATTCTATTAGATAAGGATAATATTATATCTTATATAAGCCAGTCTTTTCCTTCTCTGGAGCTTACAGATCCTATCCGGGTGTCTATGATTGGTGAGGGTGATCTTGGTAAAGATATCGAGGGGGATGGTTATTGTAATTTTGTATTCCGTCTTGCCGATTCCAGGCATTCTTATATCGTAAAGCAGTCCCGCTCTGAGTTGAGACGCAGGGGGGCTCCTTTAGATCCTTCCCGCAATCGAAAAGAGTATGAGATCATGAAGCTTCGTTCTGAGATCGTTCCTCAGTATGTACCCAGGCTTTATGGTGCTGATTACGAGAATCATGTATTTGTCATGGAGGATGTCTCTAATCTGCGCTTGGTACGATATCAGCTGACGGAGAATCATCGTTTGCCTGAATTAGCAAGACAGGGTGCTCATTATCTGGCTGCTACACATTTCTATACTTCGGAGTTTTATCTGGGCAGTGTAGAATACCGTAATATGATTGCGGAATATATGAATGCGGATCTTCGTCAGGTTATGGAGGACGGCATCTTCCTTAAGATCTTCGGTGCGGATAATTATGACCCTGCCTGTGGGCCGGATTTTAAGGAGTATTGTAAAGCGATTCGCTTCCGCCCGGACATCTTACTGGAGCGATATAAGCTTCGTCATCTCTTTATGAGTAAGTCAGAGACTCTGATTCATGGTGATTTTCATACCTCTAATCTGTTCGCAGATGATGATCAGCTTAAGGTCATTGATATGGAATATACATTTGGTGGTCCTTTCTCCTACGATCTCGGCTTTCTCATCGCTAATATGATCATTCAGCTATGCTCCGCTGTCTACAGACCTTTTGATTCCGGCTATCTCAGACAGAGACATATCACTTATATGCTTGGCTTGATTCAGGGCTTATATAAGGACTATATCGAATATTTCTATCATTTCTGGGATAAGGATGCCAAGATTGAATATCGCCTGACTAAGGGCTATAAAGAGACCATTGCTCTTGATATCCTGAGAGAATGTTTCGGTTTTGCCGCTTGTGTGAATTTCAGTCGGGTGATCGGATATATGGATACCGAAGATTTCGACTCCATACAGGATACCGACTTAAGAACTAAGGCCAAGTACCTTTCCGTGGATATCGATCGCATGCTTTTCGAGAAATGGCATAGCTATACAGATATATCTCAGGTCATCAGTGACCTGATCCAGCTTATCGCTGACCATACCAGAAGAATATAAATAACGGCAGGATTCCATGTGACATGAAAGGCTGCCGTTTGGGGAGGGCTGTTTTGATTCAACAGCCCTTTTTTAGAATGAAAATATATTGAATTTTGATGTTTTCACGATCAGATCCAGGCTTCCTTTATCGATACGATAGGAATCCAGATAGGAGTAAGTATCTCCCGCTTTGGATGGCTGACCATCATGAAAACGCACCGGTGTATCAATCTTCACCGTCATATTCCAACATGGCTCTGTGATTGTATTCTGCTGAAAATAGATATCAAAGATCACATCACCATCGTACTCTTCTCTGTAATCTTTAAAGGTAAAGGATGGAGTCGCAGCTCCTTCCATACCATTCATTCTGCACATTCCGATAAAATTTTTAATAAACTTAAGATTTTTTTCTGTAATCGGTATATTCGTCTTCGTCATCGGTATTCCTCTTATTATTTTCACATATCCCGGATTCTTGTCAGGGATGAAAGGAGGGCTACTATATTTCTGATCTCTTACAGGATCAGAAGCTACAGCAGCCCCTTTTATATCATTGTTTCATTTATTACATCCGAAAAATCAGATTATTTTAATAAATTCTCAACAATAGATTTATGTGGACGTGGAATAATAGAAGTAGATGTTACCTCTCCACTGATACCTAATTTTGCAAGACAGGCATTAACTGCAGACTTTACAGAAGATACTTCACCTGTGATGATAAGATATCCTTTACCACCTAAACCTCTGGCAATTCTCAAATCAACAATGCTAACCTTGGAAGCCTTTACAGCAACATCAGCTGCGATAACTGCTGTTAAAGCGGAGATTGTTTCAATTGCGCCAACTGCCTGGATCTCACCTGGTGTACCGATACCGGAGATAGCTGGAAGAACTTCTTCACGGATATTATCAAGTACATGAGTGTCGATCAGATAAATTCCACTAACGAGCTCAGCTTTGCTCATAGCAGCCTTTACAGGACCAACATGTCCACCGATGATAATAATATATTTACCAGGGCACATTGGAGTAGCCAGTAATAATTCTACATTACCTGCTTTAACCATCTCATCTGCGGTCTGGATTCCAACAGGAATGCTCTTAATTTCTACAAATCCAACTGCTTTTCTCACTGTGTAAACACCATCCTTTATTTCTCGATTGAAATACAACCGTCAGCGATTGCTTTTACTGTACCGCTGATACTAGCATGTATACAAGCACCTAACTTGCCCTCTGCAGGTTTTGCAATAACGTCACCTTTGGCTACGGTATCACCAACGTTTACGCAAGGTACTGCAGGTGCACCAATATGCATACCACATGGAATGGATACGTGATCAATTTCCGCTGTCAACTCTGTAAGTGGTGCTGCAACATTATACTTAATCAGTCCCAGATTAGCGATTAACTTCTGAATAGGGAACTTCTTGTACTCTCTCATTGGATGAGCAGCTTCCGGTGCATTCTTTAAGGAGTTTCTGATACCCTGTTTTGCCATGATACCCTTTAATTCATGATTAACCTTCCAAGGCTGGAGATTCATGATACAAGCATACTGACATAATCTACATTCAGAACATAAGAATGCGATCATAGGTGTCTCAGAACCATCGCATAAGCTTCCGTAACTAGCGAAACGAATCGTCTTGTTTGGAGCAATGCTGTGTCCGATCAAGTTACGTGGACATACTTCTGTACACATACTACAGTGACAACATGCAGCTTTTGCCTGATGAAGCATCTTGGTGATGTCCATCTTGACATCCTGAATGAGCTTATGATCAACAGGAAGTACGATTAAACCTTTTGTTGTCTTGGTAATCTTGGAATCCAATGCTACGTGTTTACCCATCATAGGACCACCATTGATTACTACATAAGGTCCATCCACTGTAACACCGCCTGCTAATTCAAGAGCCTCAGCAACTGTCATACCTAAAGGTAACTTCAGTGTGATATGGTTCTTTACTTCACCGGCAAATGTTACATAAGAATCTGTAACCGGTGCATCTTCATAATATGCATTATAAATATTCAGCATTGTCTCTACGTTAGAAACAATACATCCTACCATAAGAGGAATTCCACCTTCCGGTACAATTCTCTTAGTTACTTCATATACCATGACCTGCTCATCACCAGCTGGATAGAAGTTTTCGAGGAGATGAAGGGAAATCCCTTCATATCCTCCTAACAGCTGATTGAAGCTGTTAATAGCATCGTGATAATGATCTTTTAAAGCGATAACACCCTTGGAAGCACCAACCTGCTCCATAACGAGCTTTAATGCTTCTAAAATCTTCTTGGTTTCAATTGCCATTAACTGCTGGTCTACTCTTAACAATGGTTCACATTCTGCTCCATTGATAATAACGTATTCAGCCTGAGCATTCATTTTTACATGAGTAGGAAAACCTGCACCACCGGCACCAACGATACCGGACTGAGCGATAATATCAATAAGGTTTTTTTCCATTGAACTCACCTCTTAATTATTTCATTCTGATATGAAGACCGTCCTGTAATACACATCTTCTCTTACGGCAGAATGATTTAGCAGATGTTAAACCTTCACCTGTAGGACCAGCGATTGTGAATGTAGTATAACCCATACCACCAACACCGATACCTGCATAAGATGGACCATTCTTAACGAAGATTGTTGTTTCAATCTCTTTCGCCATCTTTGTGAGTTTTTCAACATTCTTGGAATGCATCATAGCTGTATGTCTGTTACCATGTTCAACACGAACTGCCATAGCAATCGCATCGTCAACATTAGGAACACGAACAACCGGAAGGATAGGCATCATTAACTCTACCTGTACAAATGGATGATCCTCTGTAGCTTCACAGATGATACATTTTACTTCCGGACCTACATTGATACCAACCTTGCTTAAGATATACTGAGCGCTCTTACCAACGAAATCAACCTGAGGTTTCTTTCCTTCTTTGGTAACCAGCTCAACAAGCTGCTGGATCACTGCAGGATCTTTTACTTCGTAAGCGCCATTATTCTTCATATTGAAGATTAAGTAATCAGCGATCTGATCTACTGCAATAACTTCCTTCTCAGCGATACATGGAAGGTTGTTATCGAAAGAACATCCGTTAACGATGTCTTTTGCAGCTTTTTCGATATCTGCTGTCTCGTCTACTACTACAGGAGGGTTACCGGCACCTGCGCCGATTGCTTTCTTACCTGTGGACATAACAGCACGTACAATACCAGGACCACCTGTAGCAACTAACATACGTACTAATGGGTGTTTCATCATGATATTGGTGTTTTCGATAGAAGGCTCTTCTACTGTAACGATCAGGTTACGTGGAGCACCGAGTTCTTCTAATTTTGCATTTAATTTCTTGATCAGCCAGATAGATACGCCTTTGGAACGTGGATGTGGGCTGAATACTACTGTATTACCACCAGCAAGCATAGCGATGGAGTTACAGATAACTGTTTCTGTTGGGTTTGTTGTAGGAGCGATCGCACCGATTACACCAAATGGACAATACTCAACTAATGTTAAACCATCATCTCCGGATAATGCTTCTGTTGTTAAATCCTCGATACCAGGGGACTTCATAGCTGCTAATCTGTTCTTGATGATCTTGTACTCAAGAGCGCCCATACCGGATTCTTCCACTGCACGCTGGCTCATGTACTCAAGATTCTCTTTTTTACAAACAACTTCACGAATACCTTCAACAAATCTCTGTCTGTCAGACATAGAATAGCTCATGTATTCTTTCTGTGCTTTATGAGATGCTTCAATCGCCTGATCCATAGTCTCGAAGATACCATAGGTATATTCCGGAGCCGGAGCAGATGTCTCCACATCACTTAAAACTTTCTTGACAACTTTTTCAATTAATTCAACATCAATATTCATTTATGCATTTCCTCCTTGCATCTTCCCTAATGCATAGGTAGCTACAGACATATCCTCATCTGCAGTACCACCACTGACGCCGATCGCACCGATTATCTTACCATCGACCTCAATTGGGTATCCTCCTCCGAAGCATACGATTCTTCCATCGCCGGAATTATGAAGACTCCACAGGCTGTCACCCGGTCTGGTCAGATCTGCAAGTGCACTGGTAGGACATTTCAGAGAACATGCTGTATAGGCCTTATCCTGAGATACCTTAATACTGATTAAAAGTGAACCCGGCATACGCTGGAAATAAACAAGATTACCTCCTTCGTCCACTACGGAAAATACCATAGGAACTCCAATCTCATTTGCTTTCTCTTCGATATAGCCTGCCATCTTCTTCAGATTATCCAAAGACATGATATCCATACCCAAATCTCCATCTCCCTCTGTCATCTCTCTGACTGCTTTTCTGACTGCCTCTTTTAATTCGGCAATCTCCTCCTGCTGTGCTTTGTGCTCTTCTAATCGAGCCATGGCAAAGCAGGCATCAGACAGACGATTAATGTACTTACGTAATTCTTCCCTGACAGGAATCTCTCTTGCCAATGTGACGATTTTTCTTTCCGCTCTTCTGACAACCGTTCTTGCCATATGCAAGGCTGCCGAAGAAGGATTTACTCCAGGTACGACAAATTCCCTCATGAGACCATTTACTTCTGTTGATTTATCGATAATATCCTCGAGATACTTGATATCGTCCTCGCTGATCTTATCCTTCAACATCTGTATGCCTCTTTCATCGCTGGCGAACTCAGCGCCTGCCTGGAACATTCTTTTCTGAATATGATTTATATATTCTTTGATTTCCGCAGTTTCAGTCTGTGCATAAGCCATACCTAATACGGAAATTGCTTCATCGATTGTTCCGTAGACATCAACATTCATGCTGTCTTTGTCTACTCTTGAGCCACCATAGAGGCCTGTTGTACCCTTATCACCTGTCTTTGTATAAATATTGGCCATATTTCTACTCCTTTAACATTGTGATACTTCAACGGTATCCACGATACCAACTATGGCTGCATCAACCGGGAGACTCTTATCACCGCCGGCCATTCTGGCAGAACTGCCGCCGACAACAATTACCGTTTCCCCATCGCCGGCTCCGACTGTATCAACGGCAATCTCTGTCTGTTTTTTAGCGGTAAGATCCTGATTGATCTTCTCCACGATCAAAAACTTAGAACCTGTAAGGCTTGGTACTTTAATAGTAGAAACTACTGTGCCGATTACTTTACCTAAATACATGTCTTCACCTACTTATTCTTTCACAAGGGTAATCCCACGTTTAAATGCTTCATCCACTGCAAGACCGGTAACGACTGCGTCCTCACGAACAACGATCGTCTTATATCTCGCATTTGATGCGATATCAATACGTCCGATTACCTTTTTATCAAGCTTCAGGCTGGCTTCAGCCTGCTCACTCTGAGATGCAACTGCTGCTACAGTCTCAGTAATATCAGCCACTGCCGATCTGTCGCTCTTCATTACCTGCATCTTCGTATCAGACGAAGGAATCGGAAAATCAAAGCTGGCTCCGTGCACTTTATTGACTTTCGCACACAGGTTCTTATCAACAGTAAGTACGATACCATAGGACTGGATGTCCTCCAGATTACGTCTCATACGCTTTTTGTATGCTTCTGTAACCTTGAACCCGATCTTAGCTCTGACCTCATTGTCAGGGCAGCAACCATCGATTGCTGCTACGATCGGTTTACCGGTGGACATGGCTCTTGATATCATATTGGTCAGCAGATTATCACTGATGCAATTTGCAATCTTGGCTGCAGTATTGATCGTCAGAGTCGGAATGATAACCATGGAATTCTCGTCGATTATCTTCCTTCCATCTACTGGTGCGCCTTCGATGTAAATCTGATCCGGATCGATATCTTTTCTGATACGTTCTTCTGTAAGGACCTCAGAGGCAGCCTGGGACAGTACTGCTGTCAGCTTCCAGCCGTCCTGTTTCAGATCATTTAGAGAAGCTACGGCATCACCGTAACCTATCAGAGCTCCTGTAAATAATACAGTTGCTGTCTTACATGCATCCATATAGCGTAAGATGATCTGATCCGAGATATAGTCAACAATGGTTGACATAAGCGCATTTTCAAATTCTGTTTTATTCATTATGTCACCTATTGTTTCTTACAATTCATTGCAATTCCCAATGGTGTTACCAATAATGGTTCTTTTGGTTTGATTGTTTTTACTCCAGTCTCTTTCTCGAAGACAGACTCGAATTTCTTAAAGCTGCAGGCACCGCCTACAACGTAGATCACATCGACATCATATCCCTCAATAAAACGGGAAACAATCGCTGCCATTTTTTCAATTACCGGTTTTACCACCGGAAATACCAGCATCTCCTGTCTTGGATCTTTCTTAATCCTCTCTGCTTCCTCAAAGCTGCATCCCAGACTTCCTGCCAGAACCAGGGTCATGTGCGTTCCGCCTGTCGGCTCGTCAGCAGTGAAGATTACTTCACCATTCTTCAAGATACTGATACCTGTTGTTCCACCACCGACATCAACGACTGCTCCGTCTGTGATTCCAAGAACAGAAGCTGCGGCAGTTGGTTCATCGATCACATTGATGACATCTAATCCGACGGACTCTACGACATTGGATATAACTTTTACATTGCCATCCATGATCCCCGGAGGAATCGCTGTGGCCGCCTCGTAAAATTCCACACCCATCATCTGCTCCAGCTGTGCCTTCATACGGGAAACAGCTCTGGAAGCTCCCATAAAGTCCACTACAATACCATCTCTGACTACTGTAGAAGGATAGGATGCACCTGCAATCGGTGTATTGTTGGAGTCCACTACGGAAACTACGATATTGGCAGTACCCAGGTCGACTCCCAGTCGAAGATCTCCATCATAAGGACGGAACTCTTCATTTTTAATCAGTTCTGAAAATCCAACTAAAACGTTATTATAATCGTTCATCTGATCCCCTTAATTATTTAATGATCGTTACGGTATCATTATTATCAAGGCAGCATGCGTTGGCTTCGTCAGTATCAATATGCATCTCAAGTGCATATTTGTCAGATACTCGAATCAGGACATTACCTAAGACACCGGCTCTCTCGCCACCGTTAACCTTTACGCTAACGATATCCTTATCCTTGATACCCCACTGTTTTGCCAGTTCAGGTGTCATATGGATATGTCTTAATGCAACAATCGCGCCTTTTTCAAGCATCAGGGATCCCTTTGGCCCAATAAGTTCAACACCAGGTGTACCATCAAGAACACCGGACTCTCTGATCGGAGCTTTAATACCGATCGTACGAGCATCTGTCTTGGATAATTCTACCTGAGTCTCATTTCTCAAAGGTCCCAATACTCTGACACGTGAAAATTCACCTTTCGGACCTTTTACAGCAAGAGTTTCTGCACATGCATACTGTCCCGGCTGTCCCAGATCTTTGATTGGTGTTAATTCGGAACCTTCGCCGAAAAGAACATCCATGTCTTCTCTGCTTAAGTGAATATGTTTATTCGATACCCCAATAGGAATCTGAGTACACATTCCGTAAAGTTCTTCTACAACTAACTTAGTAATCAACTTTACTAAGGTCTCTTCATTTGATGTACCCATGTTTTCCTCCATAATATATATGTCGTGACGGACGGACACACTGAAAATGTGTCTCCGTCCGTATAATGATTGAATCAATCGGAAGGTTCAAAGCTTAGAATAATCGAAATTATTCATCGGATTTCTTTTTCCTTCTGGATCTTCTTCTATTTCCTGTTGATGTTGATTTTTTTGGAGTTTCTGTTTCAGAAGTTTCTGCTTTTACAGCTTCCGCCTTGTCAGAAATCTCTTCTGTCGTCTCAGGAGCTACAACCTCCTCAGTAATGACTGATTCAGGAGCTACAACCGTTTCAACAGCTTCCG
>R05__coassemble_37_pt1 | contig 73972 bp, 58 predicted proteins | sample R05__metabat2_low_PE_006 | metagenome-assembled genome bin R05
ACCATACAGCAAGGTGTAATTGTCAATATAAGAATGCTCAAGGATAAAAACGATATAATAAAGATAATAACCATACAGCAAGAATATAGATTATATAATAAATTTAACAACCATATAATAAGGACGAAAAACGTATAATAAAGATATTAACGATATAGTAAGGATAAAAGACCGGAGGATAGATATGGATAGATATAAGATTATGGTCGTGGACGACGAGATGAGGATCCGTAAGTTAGTAAAGGACTTCTTACGCAAGAGTAATTATGATGTGGTAGAGGCTGCGGACGGAGAGCAGGCCCTGGATCTCTTCTATTCGGATAAATCCATTCATCTGATCATCTGCGATATCATGATGCCTAAGATTAATGGATATGAAGTGGTGAAGGAGATCCGTCAGACTTCCGATATACCCATCATCATGTTAACGGCTAAGGGAGAGGAGAGTGACGAACTGCAGGGCTTCGATGTGGGAGCAGATGAATATATCTCCAAGCCATTCAGCCCTAAGATTCTGGTAGCCAGAGTGGAAGCCATTCTTCGTAGAAGTAAGGTCTCGACCCAGGAGGACAGTCTCTCCGTCGGAGGAATTAAGATGGACCTGAATGCCCATGAAGTAACCATCGATGGAAAATCCATCGCCTTAAGCTATAAGGAATTTGAATTATTACATTACTTCTTCCTCAATCAGGGTATGGCCCTGTCCAGGGAGAAGATTTTGAATAAGGTATGGAACTATGATTATTACGGCGATCCCCGTACCATAGACACCCATGTCAAGAAGCTTCGCAGTAAGCTGGGAGAGAAGGGAGATTATATTAAGACAATCTGGGGTATCGGCTACAAATTTGAGGTGCAGGAGTAGAAGATGAAGCTTTCCATTCGATCCAAGATGATCGGCATACTTGTCATCATCATTGGAAGTGTGTTATTCTTTACATGGCTATTAAATGTTACATTTGCAGAGAGCTACTATATTTCATCAGAGAAGACCTCCATCATAAATACCTTTGAGCAGGTGAAGACATATCTGGATAACGATGAGGATGAAGAAAGCCTGGCAGAGCATCTGGAGCAGATAACCAATAGCTCCAATGTGAAGATGATGATCGCCCAGCCGGATGACTTTTTCGGGCAGGAGGTCATCTTCAGTAATATGGCAGACGGTTCCAGAACCTATGAACAGATTCTGACCTACCTCAATCAGGTGCGGGCGGAGATTAAGGAGAATCTGGATTCCATGAAGGATATGGGAAATACGGATTCGGCGGATAGCTGGGTCTTATCTGATGTGAACAATGAGGTGTCTACTCTGGTTCAGAAGGGTTACTATGTCACGCAGCTGCAGGATCGCTTTAGCAGGCAGAATGGTATCTATCTTTTCGGTTTTACCGAGTCTGATTATCTGGTGGCCATGCGTGTGTCTGTGGAAGGTATCCGGACCAGTCTGGCAATCAGCTCCCGGTTTATGGCCTATATGGGCATTATCGCTATCCTGCTGGGTATCGGTTTCATTTCCATCTATGCTTATAGCTTCACCAGGCCGATCAAACAGATGGCAGAGGTGGCGAATCGTATGACAGAGCTGGACTTTGACAGTAAGGTGCCGGTTCGAACGCAGGATGAGATCGGGGAGCTGGGCCAGTCGATCAACAAGTTATCCGATGCACTGGAGTCCACCATCGCAGATCTCAAGTCTGCCAATATCGAATTGCAGCAGGATATTCAGAAGAAGGAAGAGATCGATGAGATGCGTAAGGAGTTTCTCTCCCATGTTAGTCATGAGTTAAAGACTCCGATCGCTATCATACAGGGCTATGCAGAGGGCCTGAAGGATGGAGTCATCGATGATCAGGAGAGTATGGATTTCTACTGTGATGTCATCATGGACGAAGCCAGGAAGATGAATCTGATGGTCCGTAAGCTTCTGACCCTGAATCAGCTGGAGTTTGGCAATACACCACTATCCATCAGTCGCTTTGATCTGCGTCAGATGATCGCTAATAAGATTGCTTCCTCACAGATCCTTTTCAGTAAGAGCAATCCGCAGCTGATCTTTGAGGAGGAGGAAGCAGTTTATGTCTGGGCGGATGAGTTCATGATCGAGGAGGTCTTTACCAATTATCTGACCAATGCCTTGAATCATGTCTGTGACCAGGGAAGGATTCGTATCTGGTTTGAGAAGCGAGATGGCATCGTTCGTACCAGTGTTTATAATCAGGGGACGCCGATTCCGGAGGAGGAGCTGGATAAGCTCTGGATCAAGTTCTATAAGGTGGATAAGGCACGTACGAGAGAGTACGGAGGTAACGGTATCGGTCTGTCCATCGTAGCAGCAGCCATGAAGGCCCATAATCAGGACTTCGGTGTCTATAATGTGGAGGACGGCGTGGTATTCTACTTCGATACAGACGGAGTCGGTCAGACGGGGCATGATTTGATGTGTGCTGATACAAAATAAGCAGAATATATGATAAAGTGTCCCTACAGGATGAGTATACAGAAAAGAAAATGTCCCTACAGGATGAGTATACAGGAAAGAAAATGTCCTTGCAGGATGAGTATACAGAAAAGAAAATGTCCTTACAGGATGAGTATACAGAAATGAAAATGTCCCTACAGGATAAAGTTACAGAAATAAAGGAGTATAAATATGATATCGATTATAGATTACGATGCGGGTAATATAAAAAGTGTCGAGAAAGCCCTGCAGCACCTGGGACAGGAGGTTGTTATCACGGCAGATCCGCAGCAGATTCTGTCCAGTGACAAGGTGATTCTGCCGGGGGTAGGAGCATTTGGTGATGCCATGGAGAAACTGCGTAAGAGTGGTCTGGATCAGGTGATCCGCCAGGTGGCAGACAGAGGCATCCCATTTCTCGGAATCTGTCTGGGCCTGCAGCTCTTATTTGAGTCTTCTGATGAATCGCCGGGAGTGGAGGGCTTAGGCCTTCTCAAGGGGAAGATTCTTCGTATTCCGGATCAGGAGGGACTGAAGATTCCTCACATGGGTTGGAATTCCATTCATTATAAGGAGGGCAGCCGTCTCTTCCGGGATATCCCACAGGATGCCTATGTATATTTCGTGCATTCCTATTATCTGGCAGCAGAAGAGGAGGAGGATGTGGCAGCTACGACCCATTACTCTACATTGATCCACGCCTCGGTTCAGCATGACAATATCTATGCCTGCCAGTTCCATCCGGAGAAGAGCAGTACGGTCGGACTGAAGATTCTGCAGAATTTCGTGGAATTATAGGAGAAGAATCCATAGATAAGAAGATAAGATATCAGATAGGAATCGATAGTAGATAGGAATCGATAGCAGATAGGAATCGATATTAGTTAGGAATCGATAGTAGATTCAGAATCCATATTAGATAAAAATCGGTAAGAAATCAGGATAAACTGAAAGGATAAGGATAGAATTATGTTTACGAAAAGGATCATTCCATGTCTGGATGTCCACGCAGGACGCGTGGTGAAGGGCGTGAATTTTGTAAATCTGAGAGATGCCGGTGATCCGGTGGAGATTGCAGCGGCCTACGATATCGCCGGGGCAGATGAGGTTGTCTTCCTGGATATCACTGCCTCCTCCGATGCACGTCATACAGTGGTCGACATGGTGCGCCGTGTGGCTGAGAAGGTATTTATTCCATTTACCGTAGGCGGCGGTATCCGTACGGTGGATGATTTCCGCGCTATTTTAAGAGAGGGAGCGGATAAAGTGTCAGTGAACTCTGCTGCGATCATGCGACCGGAGCTGATCAGCGAGGCGGCAGATAAGTTCGGCAGTCAGTGTGTGGTTGTGGCCATCGATGCCAAACGCAGAGAGGATGGCGGCTGGAACATCTTTAAGAACGGTGGCAGAGTCGATATGGGTATCGATGCAGTCGAGTGGGCCATGCGTGCGGAGAGACTGGGAGCAGGGGAGATTCTTCTTACCAGTATGGACTGTGACGGCACCAAGGCAGGCTATGATCTGGAACTGACCAGAACCATCTCTGAGAATGTCGGTATCCCGGTTATCGCTTCCGGTGGAGCAGGCACTAAGGAACATTTCTATGATGCCTTTGAGACAGGTAAGGCAGATGCAGCCCTGGCAGCTTCTTTATTCCATTTTAAAGAACTGGAGATCATGGATCTGAAGAATTATCTGGCAGAACGCGGTATTCCGATGAGACGATAACTAAAGAATCATACTCCATGATGTTTCATGCCCTGTGGTGCGATGAAGCTGCATGGTTGTTTTTATAGTCACATATATCAGCAGACTCTTATGTTATGGCTACATAATGGTCTGCTGAAGTTTTTTCTCTTATGGCGCGACGAAAGTCGCGTGGCTGTTTTCCATAGCGCAGGATGCGGAGAGAATAACTGTTTATCTACACGGGAGAAAGGCGAGAGGGGATAAAAGATATGAATCATTATCATAGAGAGCATAACAGAAAGAGCGGGCGATGCCTGGCCTTGCTTCTTCTTATAATCCTGCTCTTCCTTGCAGGCGTCCTATATTACAGATACAAACTGAATCCTGCAGATACATTTTCTGATAGCTATCATAGTATAAAAAATGATCTGCAGACATCGCTTAAGGATGCAGGCCAGGATAAGCTGGAGATCACCATGCTGGATGTGGGACAGGGGCTTTCCCTTCTCATAAGCTGTGATGGGGAGTCCATGCTTTATGATGGTGGCCCAAGCCAGTCTTCTTCCTATCTTGTAAGCTACCTTAAGCAGCATGATATCACTCATCTGCGATACATCCTAGCCTCTCATTATGACGAGGATCATATCGCCGGACTTGTGGGTGTTCTGTCTCGTTATACGGTTGACACTGCGCTTACGCCGGATTATCAGGCGGACACTAATATTTATCAATCCTTCCGTAAGAAGCTGAAGTCCAATGGCGCGGTGGAGATTCATCCCGCTGTCGGTGACAGTTACAGCCTTGGCGGGGCGGAGCTGACTGTATTAGCGCCGGATTCCTATACTGCTGAGGATGATAACAACAGCTCGATCATCCTGAGACTCACATATGGTGATTTCTCCTGCCTGATGACAGGGGATGCGGAGGCAGAGGAAGAGGCAGAGCTCGTGAATTCCGGTCAGGAAGTAGAGTCTGTTTTATATGTGGCGGGACATCACGGAAGTGCCACTTCCTCCGGTGATGCTCTCCTGAGGGCTGTGTCCCCACAGATAGTCTTTCTCAGCGTCGGTGCGGAGAATAGCTACGGACATCCGGCAGAATCCACCATGTCCCGTCTGAAAAAGGCCGGTATAGCCCTGTATCGCACGGACTTGCAGGGAGAGGTGAGTGTGGAGACGGATGGCAGCAGCTGGACCTATAGCACAGACGCCTGTCAGGACTGGAGCTCAGGAACGCTTACCATCCTGGAAAATGAATCGAAGTCAGGACAGGAAGCGTCAGACAGGCAGCTTTCGGACACGCAGTCCGAGGAGAATAAAGCAAAAGATAAGAGTTCGGAAGAGGCATCCTCAGGCTATATCCTGAACAAAAACACCATGAAGTTTCATAATCCGACTTGTTCCAGTGTCGCGAAAATGAAGGAAAAGAATAAGATCTACAGCCAGGAAAGCCGGGAAGAACTGATCCGGGAGGGATATGATCCCTGTGGCAATTGTAAGCCTTGACGAAGATATTCTAAAAATGAATAATATGATATATATTATAAGCATTTGCCAATATATTTCGATTAATCTATAATAAAGGAATCAAAGCAAAGACAATAAAGCTATATGTGACTTTGTCGCTCTATAGGGTTTACTGCGTCCATTTTCAGATCATGAACTGACGCGTATCATAAAGGAAAGGTGACAGAATATGAAAATTTATCAAAATGAGATGTTTGATCAGGAGAGAGCTCTGTACGGAAGTCAGGGCGTCAGAGTAATTGATTGCCGTTTTGACGGTCCGGCAGATGGAGAAAGTGCACTGAAAGAGAGCCGTGATGTCGAGGTCAGGGACTGTTTTCTCAATCTGCGCTATCCCTTCTGGCATGATGAGAAGCTGAAGATCGAGGGATGCGAGATGACAGAATTATGTCGTGCAGCTCTCTGGTATTCCGACGATGTGCAGATTCTGGATAGCAAGCTTCACGGGATTAAGGCACTGAGAGAGTGCTCCCGCGTAGATATGCAAGGATGTGATGTCATATCCCCTGAGTTTGGCTGGTCCGTCAGACAGATCCATATGAAGGACTGCACGGTGCAGAGTGAGTATTTTATGATGCGTTCCGATCATCTGGATTTTGATGGGGTGAAGCTTCTGGGTAAATATTCCTTCCAGTACATCACAGATTCTGCATTTACCAACTGTGATTTTGACACCAAGGATGCCTTCTGGCATGCGAAGGATGTGATCGTACGTGATTCTACGATCAAGGGAGAATATCTGGCATGGTATTGCGAGAATGTGACCTTTGAAAACTGTACCATCATCGGCACGCAGCCACTCTGTTATTGTAAGAATCTGAAGCTGATCAACTGTAAGATGATCGATACGGATCTGGCATTTGAGAAGTCGGATGTGGATGCGCAGGTTACTACGGTAGTTGATAGCATTAAGAATCCGAGATCAGGATCTGTCCGCGTGGCCGGTGTAAAGGATATTATTATGGATGACCCGCAAGCAAAGGGAAAGATTATCATAGAAGAATAGAATTTTATCTCTTAACATAAATACTCTACAGATGTAAAAGAACTACAACTGTAGAGTATTTCTTTATTTCAGTATCATACTTACTGAAAATATCTCTCATTAAGATGGTAGATTTCATAAGTGACAAATGATAAAATGTTTAAAAGATTAGAAACAACTAACTAAAGTTTTACATTATATCAGGTGCAATTATATGCAAATATGATTGCTACAGAGAGGTTATCATTATGTCATTTATAGAGATCAAGGGGATCCGTAAGTCATACGGAAGCAAGGATAATCGTGTGGAGGTACTCAAGGGTATCGATATCTCCATCGACAAGGGGGAGATCTGCCTTCTTCTGGGACCTTCCGGTTCCGGTAAGTCCACTCTGCTGAATATTATCGGAGGAATTGATCGGGCGGATCAGGGTTACATTTCCATAGACGGTGAGAAGACAGCGGATATGAAGGAGAAGAGGCTGACTCGCTACCGCCGGGTCCATCTGGGCTATGTCTTCCAGTCCTACAATCTGATTCCTAATCTGAACGTCAGGGAAAATGTAGAGCTAGGCGCCCATCTGGGCAGGAAGCCGCTGAAGGTAGATGAGCTGCTGCATACCCTGGGACTCTGGGAGCATCGTTATAAGATTCCTTCTCAGTTATCCGGCGGTCAGCAGCAGAGGACTGCCATCGGCAGAGCAGTGGTAAAGAATCCGGACATCCTCCTGTGTGATGAGCCGACAGGAGCCCTGGATTATAACACCTCCAAGGAGATTCTCAGGCTGCTGGAGGAGGTAAATCGCATCTATGGCAATACTATCATTATGGTAACCCATAATGATGCTTTAAAGCATATGGCTGATCATGTCCTCTCCCTTCGAGATGGAGCGATTCGTAACGATTACCGGAATGAGACCAGGATTCCTGTGGAAGATCTGGAATGGTAAGGGGGGATTCTTTATGAAAAATCCTTTACGCAAAAGGATCTTAAGGGAGCTGAGACAGGATGCCGGAAAATACGCAGTGATCTTTCTCTTTATGGTCATGCTGATCAGTCTGGTCTCGGGCTTCCTGGTAGCAGATAATAGTGTGACCCATGCTTATTATGAAGGATTTACCAGGTATAATCTGGAGTGGGGACATTTTACCTTTAATAAGGAGCCCTCCCAGGACCTGGTTGATCAGATTGAGGAGGAGACGGAGGTCCGCCTGGTGAATCTCAATTATCTGGAAGAGAGCTATGAGGAGAAGAAGAATATCCGTATTTATAAGGATCGCCAGGATGTCAATCTGGAGTGCCTCATGTCGGGCAAGATGCCGGAGACGGAGGATGAGATTGCTCTGGACCGTATGTTTGCCAGAAATGCCGGTCTGGAGGTCGGGGATCAGATGGAGCTGAATCATAAGCAGCTTACCATCTCCGGATTGATTGCTCTGCCGGATTACAGCTGTCTCTATGAGAATAATTCGGATATGATGTTTGATTCGGTGAATTTCTGTGTCGCAGTCATGACCGATCAGGGCTATGATGCCCTGAACAGTTCCCATGAGCACTATAACTATGCCTGGGTCTATGACCATACTCCGGCAGATGATGCGGAAGAAGCGGACCAATCGGATGACTTTCTGGATGATCTGACGGATATCATCAAGCATTATGACCGGGCCCTGGCCAATGAGAGAGAGGAAGAACTGGATCGAAAGAATGATAAGCTGCAGGATGAGATGAATGACCTGAATTCCGACCTCTTTGATGAGGAGGATAAGAATGAGATGATGGAAGAGATGGCTCATCTCATGGGACAGTTCATCAAGCTGAACGAAGAAGCGACCGATGACAGTTATATCGTAAGCCTGGATGATTACATCCCCCGCTATGCCAATCAGGCTATTCAGTTTACCGGAGAGGACATGGGTTCCGATAAGGCCATGTTCATCCTCTTTGACTATATCGTGGTGGCCATACTGGCCTTCGTCTTTGCTGTCACCATCTCCAATACCATCAGTCAGGAGGCCGGTGTGATCGGTACCCTCCGTGCTTCCGGCTATACCCGTGGAGAATTAGTGGCCCATTATATGGTGCTTCCCGTTATGGTAACCATTCTTGCGGCTATCATAGGAAATATACTGGGATACGGCATTATGAAGGAGTATATGGTCTCCATGTACTACAACAGCTACAGTCTCTGTACCTATCAGACTCTGTGGAATGCCGAAGCATTTCTGGATACGACGGTGATTCCGATCATCCTCATGTTTTTCATCAACCTCTTTGTTCTGATTCGTAAGCTGCAGCTGTCCCCATTGAAGTTCCTGCGTCACGATCTCAGCAAAAAGAGGAATAAGAGAGCACTGCCCCTGCCAGGCATCATACCATTCATGCATCGTTTTCGCATGAGAGTCCTCTTTCAGAATATACCGGCTTATCTGGTATTATTCCTGGGTGTCTTCTTTGCGGGAGCATTGGCAGTCTTCGGCACTATGTTCGGCCCGATGCTGGATGATTATGCCCAGCTGGTTGTGGATAGTGAGATCTGCAGATATCAATATATTTTAAAGGATCATAAGAAGACTAAGATAGCGGGCGCAGAGAAATATACACAGACATCCCTGGATTCTACCAATGAAGACTATCTGACCGATGAGATCGGTGTTTATGGCATCGTGAAGGAGAGCCAGTATATTCATGAGGAGATACCGGAGGGACAGGTTCTGGTAAGTAACGGCATGATGAGTAAGTTCGGCTACCAGCTGGGTGATACCATCACACTGAAGGATCATTACAGCGATGATAGCTATGAATTTGTTATCGGGGGAGAGTATAAATACGATGCAGCCCTGTGCATTTTCATGGACTATGACGCCTATCTGGAGACCTTTGATGAAGATGACGATTATATGACAGGATATTTCTCAGATCAGGAGATCACAGATATCGATGAGGAGTATATCGCCGGTGTGGTTAATGAGGATGATCTGACCAAGACAGCGACCCAGCTGAAGGTGTCCATGGGAGAGTTCATGAATCTGCTGAATTACTTTGCAGTGGCCATGTTCCTCATGATGATGTATCTGCTGACCAAGCAGATCATAGAGAAGAACAGCCAGTCCATCTCCATGGTGAAGATCCTGGGCTTCACAGACGGGGAGATCGGACTGCTCTATCTTGCAATCACGTCATTGGTGGTCTTGCTGTCTCTGCTCCTATCCATCCCACTGATCGACATCACACTAAGATGGATCTTCCAATTCTATATGTATAAGGAGATCACGGGCTATATCCCTTATATCGTCCGCAATTCCTGCTATGTCAGGATGGTTCTTATGGGAATTGCCAGCTATCTCTTTGTTGCTGTCTTACTTTTGTGGAAGATCCGGCGGATTCCTATGGCAGAGGCATTGAAAAATGTAGAATAAAGAAGATTGGTAATATCCAGCGTAAGAACTTGCAAGTGAGCTTGTATAAAATATGTAGAATACAAGAAGTTAGTTATATATTATTGTGATTAGATGAAACTATCTTGTGGTAGAAGGAGGTGATTTTATGGATTACCTCCTTTTCTTATTGAAAAAAATGTGATATTTATTACAAAAAATTACATCATTCATATTGATGATTTCCCAAAATATGTTATGATAAGAATGATAACAATATATCAATCTTATATCGCCGTCAAAGATGATTTCTCGCTCTATATGGGGATACAAACATCTCTCATTCGGGTGGTGAGCTCTGATGGGATATACACTCGGGAAGAGTGTGAGTCTTGAAGAATAAAAAGGGGATTAATATTATGAGAGGACTCGAATCCAACAAATCATCATTAAGACATATGGTCTTTACTGAGGTGGCTCGTTTCGGATATGAGGGTGGTAGTAAAGCCGAATTCGAACAGCTTCCTTACAAGATGCTTCCTAGTGAGCATAACAAATATCGCAGTAATATCTTCCTGGAGAGGGCAATCCTGGGAGAGCGTATCCGTACAGCTATGGGTATGCCTTATCGTCCGGCCAGTCAGGGTGGTCCGCTGAGTGATGGTATCGAGCAGGCGGATATCGATGAACATTACTATACACCTCCTCTGGTAAATGTGATTAAGTTTGCATGTAACTCCTGTCCGGAGAAGCGTGTTATGGTTACAGAAGGCTGTCAGGGCTGTCTGGAGCATCCATGTATGGAAGTCTGTCCTAAGAAGGCCATCTCTATGAAGAAGGGTAAGTCTGTGATCGATGAAGATCTCTGTATCAAGTGTGGTAAATGTGTCAGTGCCTGTCCATACAGTGCGATCATCAAGCAGGAACGTCCGTGTACGAAGGCTTGTGGTGCCGGCGCCATCAAGAGTGATGAGTTCGGACGTGCTCAGATCGATCAGGATAAATGTGTCTCCTGTGGTCAGTGTCTGGTATCCTGTCCATTTGGTGCCATCGTAGATAAGAGTCAGATCTATCAGTGTGCGAAGGCCATCCGTGAGGGTGAGAAAGTCTACGCTGCAGTTGCTCCTGCCTTCGTCGGTCAGTTCGGAAGTGATAAGGATAATCAGAAGATTCGTGCTTTATTTAAACGTATGGGCTTCCGTGATGCCAGAGAGGTATCCATCGGAGCAGATATGTGTACCGTAGCTGAGGCCAGAGACTTCCTGGATGAGGTTCCGGAGAAGTTAGACTTCATGGCAACCTCCTGTTGTCCTGCATGGGCTGCTTATGCGAAGAAGAACTTCCCGACCCTGGCTCCGAATATCTCCATGGCATTGACCCCTATGGTTCTGACCGCTCGTATGATCAAGAAGCGTCATGAAAATGTCAAGGTTGCCTTTATCGGACCATGTGCTGCCAAGAAGCTGGAAGCGATGCGTCGGACCATTCGTTCTGATGTGGACTTCGTTCTTACCTTTGAAGAGGTTGCCGGTATGATGGAAGCCAAGGGTGTTACTCTGGATGATATCACAGAGGAAGAGTACCTTCCATTCGAGTCCGGATCCGGTGACGGATGTGGATTTGCTATCTCCGGTGGTGTAGCAGATGCTGTAGCACACCGTATCAAGCAGATCAAACCGGATGCTGAGGTTAAGATCGCCAGAGCAGAAGGATTGGCAGAGTGTAAGAAGCTTCTTACCATGGCCAAGATGGGTAAATATAAAGGATATCTTCTCGAAGGTATGGGATGTCCTGGCGGATGTGTCGGAGGAGCCGGTACCATCAAGGCACCGGATAAGACGGCCAAGCTGGTTGCTTCCGAGATTAAGAATAAGGCCGGTCAGACCCCGATTGAGTCCAAGTATATGTTTATGCTGGAGAATCTGGAGGAGAGAGCAGAGCTGATGAATAAGGACTTCACCACCGCTGCTTATGAATGGGAGCATCGTGTCTTCAACGATAGCAAACCGGAATAATCGATGGATATATGAAAGAATAAGGGCTGCCGTCAGGCAGCCCTTTGTGGTGGCAGGATTTTATGTAATATGAGATACATATGTCCAAAATTATAAGAAGAACTCCAACAGCAGTACCGTGACGCAGCAGATGATGGAGACGGGGAAGAGCCCCAGACCATACCAGGCAGCAGCGATGCCCAGGATCAGTGCAGCTGCTCCTGCCACAGGAGAGTTGGTCGCCTGCACGATGGCAGGAAATGTCATGACCGAGAGCGTTACATAAGGAACATAATATAAGAAGCTCTGGATGAAACGACTCTTGATCGGTTTACGAATCAGGGTGAGAGGCAGGATACGGATTCCGTTCGTTGTCAGCACCATGATCAAAATGTATAAAAATATGCTATGGGTATTCATGTCAATACTTATCCTTCCTGGCTTATGGATTTATCTGTATCTTCCACCGGGTCGATCGGCTTTAAGACAGCGGCGACGGAGGCAATCAGGATCGTGAGGATGATCGTCCTGCTTCCCGAACTAAGCGTGGAGATAAAAGGCAGATAGTTACAGATCAGACTACAGAGGAAGCTGGCAATCACCGCAAGCAGGACTGCCCGGTCCTTCCTGGCAACCGGTATGATGATGGCCAGGAACATACCATAGAGTGCCACACCCAGCGCGGATACTGCTCTGGCCGGCAGGATGGCACCCGCAGTGATGCCTAAGGCACAGCCGGCAGCCCATAAGGGAACTGCCACGGCCGAAGCACTGTAGGTGTAGATCGGATCCAGATAGCCATCGTAGGCGATGGAGATACCGAAAATCTCATCGGTACAGCAGACGCCCACCAGTAATCTCTGCCACATCGGAGTCCTCTGATGGAACTTCTGGGTCAGAGCGGCGTTCATAAGCAGATAGCGTAGATTGGTGATCAGAGAGATAACAAACATCTCGATATAAGTGCCTTCCGCAGCAATCAGGGTATAACCACCGTATTCTCCGGCGGAGGCCCTGGTCAGAAAGCTGGAGATAAAGCCCGTCAGAGCTGATAAACCGGCCTTTTCGGCGATGATGCCCAGAGAGAAGGATACTGCAAAGTATCCTAATCCGATGGGCAGACCGTCCCGCAGACCGGAAAATATGATATTCTTTCGATTCTTCATAAGTAATTACCATAATCCTTCCGTTTTTTCGCAACGAACATTATAACATTAAGCAGGGTCAGAAACAAGACAGAAATAGCGGCCGGATGATCTCCTTCGGTAGATTTTAATAAAGAAACTATCAAATTATCATACATTTTGTAAATAGAGTCTAAAGGTATGGTAAAAATGTGATATATGTCATAGAGAAATTGAAGAAAAAGTTTAAAAAATTACGAAATTTTATAACATTTTTTCATATAGTGTGTTAGAATAGAAGAACGAAATTTATTTTTTCAACAAGAAAGGGGATAAACAATGGGCAAAGAAATGATTGCTATGCTTCTTGCCGGTGGACAGGGCTCCCGTCTTTATGCCTTGACACAGAAATTGGCAAAACCTGCAGTTCCATTTGGTGGCAAATATCGTATCATCGATTTTCCACTTTCTAACTGCGTTAACTCCGGAATTGATACCGTAGGTATTCTTACACAGTATCAGCCACTCGTACTGAATGAGTATATCGGTAATGGACAGCCTTGGGATCTCGACCGTCTCTATGGTGGTGTTCATGTACTTCCTCCATATCAGCAGGCTTCCGGTTCCGATTGGTACAAGGGTACAGCGAATGCAATCTATCAGAACATCTCATTCATCGAGAGATATGATCCGGAATATGTTATTATTCTGTCCGGTGACCAGATTTGTAAACAGGACTACAGCGATTTCCTTCGTTTCCACAAAGAGAAGGGTGCTGAGTTCTCCGTAGCAGTTATGGAAGTACCTTGGGATGAGGCTTCTCGTTTCGGTCTGATGGTTACAGATGAGAACGATAAGATCACAGAGTTCCAGGAGAAACCGAAGAATCCGAAGTCTAACCTGGCTTCCATGGGTATCTATATCTTTAACTGGGATATCCTGAAGAAGTACTTAGTAGAAGATGAGAATGATCCTGAGTCCGAGAACGACTTTGGTAATAACATCATCCCGAACCTGCTGAAGGATGAGAGAAAGATGTATGCTTATCATTTCAGCGGATACTGGAAGGATGTAGGAACCATCTCCTCCCTCTGGGAAGCTAACATGGAAGTACTGGATCCGGAACACAGCGGTATCAACTTATTTGATGAAGACTGGAAGATCTACAGCCGTAACAGTGGTATGACAGGTCATAAGATCAATGCCGGCGGTAAGGTTGAGAACTCCATGATCACAGACGGTTGCCGTATCTCCGGACACGTAAAACACTCCATCCTCTATGCCGGTGTTAAGGTAGAAGAAGATGTGGAGATCGAAGATGCAGTTATCATGGGCGGCGCCATCATTAAGAAGGGCGCGAAAGTAAAACATTGTATCATCGCTGAGAATGCTATCATTGGCGAGGGTGCTGAGGTTGGTGCTATGCCTACTGCAGACGAGAAGGGTGTTGCTACGATCGGTGCCGGCATCTATGTTGGTGCAGGCGCAAAAATCGGTCCGAATGGCATGATTAATGAAAATGTAAAGGATGGTGAAGTGAGATGATGAATGCGAATGTAAGCGCTATGGGAATTATTTTCCCGAATATCTATGACAAACTTGTACCAGAGCTTACCAGCGAGCGTTTAATGGCTTCCATTCCTTTCGGTGGTCGTTATCGTATGATCGATTTTATTCTTTCCAGCATGGTAAACAGTGGTATTGATAATGTATCTATCCTCGTTCGTGAGCAGTATTTCTCCTTACTGGATCATCTGGGATCCGGCCGTGAGTGGGATCTGACTCGTAAGAACGGTGGTCTGAATATCTTCCCTCCATTTGCACAGAAGACCATCGGTGTTCGTGGCGGAAGAATCGATGCTCTTGAGAGTATCATGGCTTTCCTTATGGAACAGAAAGAGAAATATGTTGTAATGACCGATACCAATATCGCTTACAACATCGACTTTGGCAAGGTGATCGATGCTCATATCGCATCCGGTGCTGACGTAACGATCATGTATACAAAAGAAGCAATTCCGGAATCTGCTGTAACTACCTATGACAGCAGCAAGGGTCTCTACTACACATTTGATATTGCAGAAGATAATACCATCGAGAAGATCAAGATTAATTCCAAGGCTGCCGGTGTACAGAACTTCGGTATGAATGTTTATGTGGTTGATCGTGAGTTACTGATCGAGAAGGTAAATGAAGCTTATGTAAATGGTGGCAAGTACTTCGAGAGAGACATCCTTATTCCACAGCTCAAGGATCTCAAGGTATGTGCTTATGAGTATGACGGATACATCTCCCGCATCTCTAACCTGCCTAGCTACTTCGCAGAGAATATGAAGCTTCTCAACGATGATAATCTGGATGCACTCTTTGGCACCAACCCTGTATATACCAAGGTTCGTGACGATAACCCAACCAGATATATCGAGGGTGCTGTTGCCAATAACGTGCTGGTAGCAGACGGTTGTACCATCGAAGGTACTATCGAGAACTGTATCCTCTTCCGTGGTGTTACCGTTGGCAAGGGTGCTGTTGTTAAAAACTCTATCCTTATGCAGGATACTGTGATCGAAGCAGGCGCTGAGGTAGAGTACGTAATCACTGACAAGAAGGTTAAGATTACGGAAGATCAGAAGGTGAAAGGTACAGATACCTTCCCTGTATATATCGCAAAGGGTAAAACTGTATAATTCGAATCGATTGATGCAGAATATATCTTAAGATAGAGAAAGCCGGCTGAACAGCCGGCTTTTTTTGGAATCCTGGACTGGTTCCCGGGCGGTATAGTGGATGCCTGTATATCAAGATTATCAGGGAAGTGTGCTGAATGGCTTCATGCCATAGCCTCCTTTTTAAGAATCCGGTCACGTGTGCTGCCGGCACATCTGGTGATCACTTTCAGCATGGATCCTACCAGAACAGCCGCGACGATCGTACCGATGCCGACACTGCCCAGTTTATGAAGACAGAGCAGACAGGTAACCAGGGATATGGTAACCATGGAGATATCAAAGCACAGCTTGACCGTGGAGAATTTGATCCCGCTAACCTTAGAAACTGCCAACATGGTTCCTTCGCCGGCCAGTGGGATCAGATCTGCCGGGACATAGAGGAAGATACCGAAGGCGATGAAGAAGGCGCTGGCCAGCATCATGAGAATCCGTATCGTGAAGCTTGTCGGATCGGGAAAGAATCCCATGAGGCTGTTACAAAATGTGGTAAAAAAACCAAAGAGGACCCCCACGGGGACCTGCAGAAGATTTTTCACTTCAAAGTCTTTACGCAGTAATATAATCTGAATCAGGACCAGAGCGATGTGGAATACGATGGTCGCCAGACCCATCTCCAGTCCGATGACACAGGTCATGGTATAAGGGATGGAACTGACCGGAGATACGCCGAGATTGGATTTGACCGAGATGGCGATGCCCAGGGTCATAATCAGAAAGCCGAACACGTAGAATAAGATACGTACCGGCGTATTGAAAGAATTCGTTTTTACAGTATGGTTCATTTTTCTTTTCTCCTTTTATTCATTTCCGGATTATTTAACAGCTTTAAAGAAACCTCTTCCCAGACAGCAGGCTCTTCCGATGAGATGTCTTTCAGAATCTGCTCCTCCGAAATTTTACATATTTCGTAACTATATTACGTAATCGACGGATACTTGTCAATGCGGATTTGCTTTCCTGCCAAATATTCAGATTTTATTTCTGGAAATAATTTGACAAATATTACAGAATGAAGTAGACTAGATTAGTTGAAGTGTATCTATAGGATATATGTGCATTTCACCTTGATATGTATATGAATCTGTGATGCAGGATTTCTGTGATTTCTATCTTAAGGATCTGGATAGCTGCGGGAATGATGCATTAATTTTAAGGATGATAGAAAGAATGGAGGACATTATGAGACACGAGTTCAAGAAGATAGAACCCAAGTGGCAGGCAAAGTGGGATGAGGCCGGCATATTTAAAGCTGTGGATTATTCCGATAAGCCGAAGTTTTACGGACTGGTAGAGTTCCCTTACCCAAGTGGTGCCGGTATGCATGTCGGTCATATTAAGGCATATTCCAGTATCGAGGTTGTTGCCAGAAAGCGTCGTATGGAGGGATATAATGTATTATTCCCGATTGGTTTCGATGCTTACGGACTGCCTACCGAGAACTATGCCATCAAGACCAACACCCATCCACGTATTATCACTGACCAGAATATCGCCAGATTCTCCAATCAGCTCAGGAAGGTTGGTTTCTCCTTTGACTGGGATCGCGTGATCGATACAACCCAGGAGGATTACTACAAATGGACTCAGTGGATCTTCCTTAAGATGTTCGAGAAGGGCTTGGCATACAGAGACAGAGCCTTCGTAAACTACTGTCCTTCCTGTAAGGTTGTTCTCTCCAATGAGGACTCTCAGGGTGGTAAATGTGATATCTGTCATAGTGATGTCGTACAGAAGTCCAAGGATGTATGGTATCTGCGGATCACACAGTATGCAGACAGACTCTTACAGGGTCTCGATACGGTGGATTATCCGGAGAATATCAAGCAGCAGCAGGTGAACTGGATCGGTAAGTCTACCGGTGCTTTTGTAGATTTCACCGTGGATGGCGTGGAAGAGAAGTTAACCATCTATACCACCAGACCGGATACCTTATTTGGTGTAACCTTCATGGTTATCGCACCGGAGCATCCATTAATCGATAAATATGCAGATAAGATCAGCAACATGGATGCCATCGAAGCTTACCGCGTAGAGTGTAATAAGAAGACAGAGTTCGAGAGAACCCAGCTGGTGAAGGATAAGACCGGTGTGAAGATTGAAGGCTTTGAAGCCATCAACCCTGTCAATGGTAAGAAGATTCCGATCTTCATTGCTGACTATGTTATGATGGGCTATGGTACCGGTGCGATCATGGCAGTTCCGGCCCATGACCAGCGTGACTATGATTTTGCCAAAGCATTTGGTATCGACATCATTGAGGTTATCAAGGGTGGCGATATCTCCGTAGAGGCTTATACCGGTGATGGCGAGATGGTCAACTCCGGTTTCCTGAATGGATATAATAAGAAGAAGGATTCCATCGCCCGCATGATCGAAGAGTTAGAGAAGATGGGCATTGGTAAAGGCGGCGTTCAGTTCAAGATGAAGGACTGGGCTTTCAACCGTCAGAGATATTGGGGCGAGCCGATCCCTATCGTACATTGTGCGACCTGTGGTGACGTGGCAGTTCCTTATGAAGAGCTCCCATTACGTCTGCCAAGTGTGGAGAACTTTGAGCCGGGTTCCGACGGAGAGTCCCCACTGGCTAAGATCGACTCCTTCGTAAACTGTACTTGTCCGAAGTGTGGCAAGCCGGCGAAGCGTGAGACAGATACTATGCCACAGTGGGCAGGATCTTCCTGGTACTTCCTCCGCTATATCGATCCGCATAATGATGATGAGCTGGCAGCAAAGGAGAAGTTAAACTACTGGATGCCTGTCGACTGGTACAATGGTGGTATGGAGCATGTTACCCGTCATATGATCTACTCCAGATTCTGGCATCAGTTCTTATATGATCTGGGTGTGGTAAATACACCGGAACCATATGCAAAACGTTCTGCTCAGGGTCTGATCTTAGGACCGGACGGAGATAAGATGAGTAAGTCCAAGGGTAATGTTATCGACCCACTGGATATGGTAGAAGAGTACGGTGCTGACGTATTAAGAACCTATGTCTTATTCATGGGTGATTACGGCGCTGCAACTCCTTGGAGTGACTCTTCCATGAAGGGTGTGGCCCGTTTCATGAAGAGAGTGGCTGCTCTGGTGGATATCGTATCTGACGAACCGATCTCTTCCTCTCTTGAGATTAAGCTTCATCAGACCATCAAGAAGGTTTCTTCTGATATCGAGAATATCAAGTTCAACACAGCCATCGCTCAGATGATGTCCTTCATGAATGATGTGGACGCTGAGAAACACATCTCCAGGGATGCCCTCAGCATGTTTATCCGCATCCTCTGCCCATTTGCTCCACATCTCTGCGAAGAGATCTGGGAGAAGATCGGTGGAGAGGGTCTCTGTTCCGTTGCTCCATGGCCTCAGTATGAAGAGGGCAAGACAGTGGAAGCAACCATCGAGATCGGTGTCCAGGTAAATGGTAAGCTCAAGGCTACCATCGTAATCCCTCGTGATGGAGATAAGGATCAGGTGCTTGCAATCGCAAAAGCAAATGCAAAGGTAGCCGCATCAATCGGCGACAAACCGATCCGCAAGGAGATCTATGTACCGAATAAGATCGTAAATATCGTAGCAAAATAAAAATAAGAGCGAAGGTCTTCTCTGCCATCGAGCAGAGAAGGCTTTCTTTTTTTGCAGGAAATCATCTTGTATGTATGATCTTTTTCAGAGTGAAATGCATGGAAAAATATGGTATGATAAGAATCAGGATAAAATCCATGAGATTTTTGAAATACACAAAGAGGAAACAGAGGAGCTATTATGAGAAAAATCAAAAAATGCAGGGTAGTCCTTCTGACAGCTGCCCTGCTGCTGTGTGGACTGGGAGCCGTCTTCCGGCCGGCGGACAGGGTATGGGCGGCAGAGACGGAGACCCTGAGCGGTAAGGTCGAGGATCTGGAGATGGGGACGGATGTAAAGAAGATTATCCTCGACGGTGTCAGACAGTCGGAGGGCAGTATCTCCATCCCTAATGATGTGGAGGTCGAGATCAAGACAGGCAGCCGGAACACACTGCATGATATCACGGCCGGTGGCAAGCTGCAGTTTACCGGCGCGGGAGAGCTGGAGATCGGCTGTATCTTCGCATATACAGATACCATATCCTTCGACCACAGCGGTACGATTTCCGTCAAGGGCGATGGCATCTGTAATTATGGTGGAGATATTATATTTAACAGTGGCACGGTTCGCTGCGAGGTCGACAGTGGCGACATCTTCCCGGTCATCGCTTACGAGGGCAATGTGATCATGAATGGCGGCAGTCTGACAGCCATGGGAGTGGTCGGAGCTCTTTACGGGGGAGTCGGAATCGACCTGGAAGGCGGCAGAATTACTGCAATAGCCACAGATGGAGCGGCTTTTATCGCCGGTAAGGGAGAGACGGGCTGTCTCACGATTGGCGAAAGCTTTGAGCCGGAGGAGGGATTAGAGGCCGGAGAAGCTGCCTCCAATCAGGATGGCAAGACGGTCTCCACGGTCGTGGATGCCAAGGGAGCTGCCGTGGCCGGCATCGAATGGCAGGCCCCGGATAATGAAGAACAGATCCAGGCAGCCCGGAGTGCATTGGCTGAGACCATGTACACGGATCCCCAGTATGAGGAGCCACAGGAAGCCGATACGGCGGATACAGACGAGCAGCAGGCGTATGAGACCGGAGAGGGTGAGAATCAGAGCAGTCACACCTTTACAATGCTTCTGCTTCTGCTGATCGTGGCGACAGTTGCCCTGGCGGCCTTTCTGACGGTTCGCTCTGATAAGAAGAGGAGAAAGCTATGATAAAAATCTTTTTAAAAAAATTAACCGCCCTATTTCTGGCGGAAGCGATGATCTTTACTACGGGGAACCTCTCTTCGCTGACCGTATATGCTAAAGATGCAGAGTATGTGGCGGAGGTGACAGTATCTGATGCAGATTCTGTGACACAGGATGCCGATGTCGATGCAGCATATACAGAAGACGATGCAGCTTCTGTGTCAGCAGAGACCGAGTCTGATGCAGAATATGGATCGGAAGTGACAGAGGAGGAACTGTTGATGTCAGAGTCTTCTGCAGCAGAAGATATCTGTCAGGCATCCGTCGATAGTGATGGGAATGATGTTATCGATGGATTCTTCTCCGGAGATGAGCATAATACGACTTACTATTACAGAGATTCCTATTTCAATCAGGGTGCCTGCACCTATAATGCATCCCTGTCTACCATGTCCATGATCATGTCCATCGCGGCCTTTGGTACCTATCCCTATGAGACAGCCAGCTCCGATGTACAGTCCCTGATGTATGAGCTGGGCTTTCGGGATTTTGAGCTGACAGACAGCTTTACCAAGGCACCGGAGACCGACAGCATTGGTGTCATCATCTCTCATAAGATCATAAAGGACGAAAATGGAGAGGAGGCTCCTTTGATCGCTGTTGCCATCCGTGGTAACAGCTATGAGGCAGAGTGGGGTGGCAATACGACCCTGGGAAGCAGCGGTGAGGCTGAGGGCTTTGCCGTAGCCAGAGATCAGGTCATCGCTTTACTGAATGACTATCTGAAAAAATACAGCAATGATTTAAATAAGAGTGGCGATCCTAAGCTCTGGATCATGGGCTTCTCCAGAGCTTCCGCCGTAGCCAATCTCACGGGTAATTTCCTGGATTGTGTGGCGCAGGAATGCGGAAGCAGTACTAATCTGATGCAGCAAACCATCGGTCAGTTCAGCTCGACCTTCGGTGCTGCCTCAAGGCTGAAAACCGGGAATATCTACTGCTATGGCTTCGAGGTTCCGGCCGGTGGCCACAGCAGCAGCATCTATCAGGCCAAGGATACTTCCAATCTCTTCTGTCTCGTGGATGACACGGATCTGGTGCCATATGTGGCTCCTTCTGTCTGGGGCTTTTACCGATATGGTACCACGCTCAGTACCCGGGGAGATGGCTCGGTGGAGGATTTTTCTGCTCAGCTGATTCAGGTCTATTCCAAGGAATATGAGAATTTTATGGGGGAGGCCCAGCAGGTGGATGACGGCTTTGCCATCTATACCACCAAGCTGCAGAACTTCCTGGCCAATCTTGTTACCTTCCACGGCCTGGCCAAATCGCTTGTCAGCAAGGTCTGGTCCATCCAGCCATATAAGATCGCAGATCATAATGGCCATGTGCCGACCAATTTTGCAGAATATCTGCAGACCTTTACGGATTACCTCAGCAGCAGCGGCAAGAGCAGAGACTACTATGCGGAAAATATCCAGCCGACAGCCAGAAGTCTGGCTTCCATCTTCATGGGAGTAGACAGCTCAACCAGGTCAGCAATGATTGACTCTGCCATCGATGAAGCGGGAGATTACTGGGAGGAGCATAAGGCATCTCTGGTCTCCCTTGTGGCGATTGCAGAGGCACCTATCATAGATGCGGACAATATTGCCACTGTATGGCGATATGTGGACCGTCTGGGATGGTTCGTAAAATATGTGACCAAGCTCGGTCAGGTCGTACAGGCTGTCGGAGCTTCCGAGGCCAGGGAAGCCCTGAAGGAGCACCTGGTGGTCATCCTGGATAATGTTTACGATGGCTGGAGCAAGAATGAGAAGACGGCACCATATTTCACAGAGGAGATCAGCTCTACTCTCAACGCCTACGAGACACAGACCGTGGACTTTGTCTATGATTTCGTCTTCAATGATCTAAGATATCAGGATCTTCAGATACTGGCGACGGCGGTTCACTATGCCGGGGATTTCCTTGCAGCCCATCAGCCGTCGCAGGTACTGTCCTGGCTGCGTGCCGCAGATTCCAACTACACAGGCACAAAACAGGCTTCCATCAGCGGTATGCATACCATCAGCATCATGGCTACGGACGGAAGCGATATCGATCCGAGCGAGTATACCTTTACCATTCGCGATATCGAAGGAAATGATCTCTACACTCTGAAGGGAGAGCAGATCATCCGGGATGAAGAGGGTAGTTTTCTGGTCAAAAGCACCAAGACCGCAGATAAGAAGAGTGTGGGCGATGTGAGTAAATATACCCAGCTGAATCTTCAGGCAGTTTATAATCTGCTCGGCTCCTCCGGCTCCACCTTCATCGTGGCGGTTCAGAGGAACAGTGATAAGGAGCAGAAGCTGGATGTTACCTACAGGGATTGGCAGACCAGCAATAAATGGGCTAATGTATCTACCGTACTGACCGGTGTGCCGCTGGTCGAGGGAGATGAATTGTGTTTCACCATTCAGGATAAAGCGAAAAAGGTCATTTGCGCAGAGAAATATATCACCATTGAGACCAGATTTGCAGAGGTGAGCCGCAAGGCAGATGGCAGTCCGGACTGGACCGATGGCAGCTTTGGAGCATTTTCGGATCAGAGTATCCAATGTAAGGCATCAATCACGGTGGATGATGGAGCGACCGAGGATACCTTGACGGATATCTTCTCCGGTACGAAGAGTAAGATCAATGCCCAGGCGGAGAAGATTACCCTGAAGGTTAAGGAGAATCCTTATGCTCAGACTGACGGAGAGAATCATAATATCACCAGACTTTATACCGGCCAGGGCCAGGCTCTGGATTCCGGGCAGATCAGTGCCCTTAGCGGTGAGAGTAACAGCTATATCACGGATCCGGATGGCGGGAAACGTCTGATGGCAGAGATCAGACTGGGCAGCATGCAGGAGTGCAGTCGTACGGAATATATCCTCTGTGCCGAGGGCCAGTCCGTCGAAAGTGGGCTTGATGTCAGCACCTGCCTCTATGACAGCACAGATCGTGAGCATCCATGGCAGACTGCTTCGGGAGCCGGCACTGTGACAGTGACCAACCAGAGCGATACGATTCTGGCAGAAAATGTGGAGCAGACAGAGGGTGTCAGCTCCGATCCGGGAGAAGTGATCACTGTGACAGCCCATGTGGCGGATGGTTATCGTCTCGCCGGCTGGGATCTGCCGGAGAATGTGGAGATCAAGGCAAGAGACGATGGGAAGGCTAGCATTACATTTACCATGCCGAGTCAGGATCTCACGGTGAGATGTCTCTTACGTAGCGCAGGAGAGTGTGAGGTGACCTTCACCGGTTATGCGACCATGACGGAAAACGGCAGACTGGATTATACCGGTATGTACGACGGAGGGGTCAATCCATTTCACTGGAATCTGGTATATACCGATTATGGCTATGAAGATACTGATGATGTGGATAAATATGGCGCAGTGACCAAGACCTATCAGCTGAAGGAGCCAGATAGCAGCAGTTATTCGGAGATCGCCAGATATCTCTGCTTCACTGCCCGGACGGACTATGAGGATGCCCAGGGGAACCGCTACCAGTTTGACCACTGGAGTGTGACCTGCGATGACGGTAGTGCAAGTGAACTGGATCAGAAGCTTGCAACCACGATCGATATGCAGACCGGTCAGGTCGGGGATCTCTATAACCCGAATGGTTCTACCGATCCGGTTGTTCTGCTCTTTGCGTCCGATCTGATTCAAAGCAAGCAGAGTCTGGTATTTACACCGGTCTATAAAGAAGCCGAGTACAGCTATACACTGATACAGACGGCTCTGGGCACAGAGGAGAGCCACACGGCGGCAGCAGGTACGGAATTAACGGTATGCGGTCGTCTGCCGGATGAAAGTACTGTCTGGAATACCAGCTGGGATATCACCTGCACTGAGCGTGTCTATACAGCAGATCAGTATGGTAATTATACTGTCACAGCCGGGCAGACCCGAATCATGAAGGACACGGATACGACGAATCCGTCTACCGTGGCGGTTCAGTTCAATATGCCGGCAGAGGATGTGCAGCTTACGCTGAATGCGGAGGCTCCGAACTATAAGGTGGAGGTCCTGGCATCCGGCAGCGCACAGGGTAATCAGGAATGGACCAGCTATGGTGTTCCCGGAGAGGTCGTGGATGGTCAGGATGGCTTTGCCATCGGCGATGAAGTTACCATACAGCTCTACGGCAGAAACGATGATGTGGAGGTCGATGGCTGGGTTGCCAGTCCTTCCACGAATTTTAATACAAAGACAGATATGACGCCGATCAAGGATAAGAGCGGCTGTCTGATCGGCTATAAGTTCCATGTGCCGAATGTCTATCTCTATGATAATACATTCCGCCTCTATCCGACCTACGGTAAGAAGGCTTCCCATAAGGTCACTCTGAATAGTAATCTGGATGATCAGACTCAGCTGACCCTCTATGATGACCAGGATAACTTGCTTACAGCAGACGATGACGGAAGCTATACCATAAGAGAGGGCACATCTCTGTGTTACATACCTTCTGATGTGGATGGCTATGAGCTGGCTTCCCTGAAAGTAGTGCCTGCGGATGAGACGCTGGAGACCAATGAGGCCTGCCGTATGGATGGCAGCTGTGACTTCACCATGCCGGCCTGTGATGTGGAGCTCCAGCTAGTCTATGAGCAAGCGTCTGATGACGAATCATCGACGGATCCTTCGGACCAGCCATCTGCTGATCCGACGAGGGAGAGGATCGACCGTGTTGATGCAACCCTGAATGCCAGTCTGACCGCCGGCAAGGCACTGCCGGTTAGTGTAAGCAGCAGCGATGCGAGACTGGATGATAAGACGGCTGCGATAGCATGGACCAGGGATGGTAAGGAGGTCAGCAATCCGGCACCTTACTATAGTGAGCTGACCGCAGGCTTCTACCTGAGTGCAGCAGCAGGCTATTGCTTCGATGATAAGAGTGAGGTTTATCTGGATGGACAGGCCTGCACTGTAGAACTGAAAGACGATGATCTGATCTACGTCAGTGCCGGCTATGAGACAGACAAGGCTCAGATCAGCTATGTCCTGAGCAGCTTCTCTGCAACGGTTGACGAGGGTGCGACGGTAGATGACATGATCGATGCTTTACCGCAGACAAGCGTCATAGTACTGGGTGGACAGAGAGTAAGGACGAATATTCACTGGGATGCCAATAGTCTTACAGAGAATGACCTTACAAGTGTCGATTCCTGCAGGCAGCTCACTGGCAGTATCGAGCTGACGGAAGAGCTGTTGACCTCACTTGGTCTGACAGAAGACGGAGTGGAGTATGCGGACGGCATTACAGGCACGGTAAGGGCTGAAATCTATACCTACATCAACGGTACAGTAGCTGCTCCTGCTATCAGCAAGGAGGATCCGCAGCCGGGCAGCTACGATGAGGCCCAGGAGATTACCTTGCATGCAGAAGATCCGGATATGCAGGACATTTATTATCTTCTGGATACAAGCGGACGAAGCGATATCACAGCAGATGAGATTAAGCAGGCGAATCAGCTCTACACAGAAGCGATTCGGCTGGAGGCAGAAGAAGGCCAGAGAAGCAGCATCACTGTCTGGGCAGTTGCCGTTCAGTATGCAGATGAATCGGGTCCGAGTGGAAGCATCGAAGCGGGCACGACCAGTGAGGTCGCATCCTTCCGCTATATTATCGATGCCAGCAAAGCGGCAGAGTATCAGCTGACGGTCATCAATGGAAGCGGAAGCGGTCACTTTGCAGCAGGTGAGACAGTCTATGTATCGGCTATCCGAGAAAAAACCTATACGAAATTCACAGGATTCACCGCAGAGTCGGATGACGAGATCATCCTTGCGGATGCTTCCTCCAGGACCACCAGCTTCCTTATGCCAGCTGCAGATGTGACGATCACGGCAAATTATGTGGTTACAAGAGTGGACGCGACGGTGACCAGGCCGGAAGCAGGAGAGGAGATTCCGAGCCAGGCCCAGCTGACCGATGATAACGCGGAAGTGTTGGATCAGTACAGAGGTGAACTGGAAGCGATTTTCTATAAAGATGACACAGAGGTTACAGGACAGGCTGAGCCGGAGACAGACTACAGCATTGCAATTCCTGTCACGATCACCAAGACAGAGGGATACAGCTTTGATAAGGATACGATAGCCTGCCTCAACGGCGAGGAATGTATGTCCATCCTTTATGACAGTGATACCATCTATCTCTTTGATCACTATACCAGCGGTAAGGCCCACCTTCATCAATATGGTGACTGGACCGTGACGAAGCAAGCTACGACGAAGGCTGCCGGAAGCCGTGAGCGGATCTGTGCCGCTTGTGGAGATAAGCAGACCGAAGAAATCGCTCAGATCGCTTCCATCCGCCTGAGTAAGACCGGCTTCACTTATAATGGTAAGCTGCAGCAGCCTGCCGTGACAGTTCAGGATGTAAATGGTAAGACCATCTCGGCGGACAGCTACACCGTAAGCTATGCAAGTAAGAGTATCAAGCCAGGCAGCTATCGTCTGACGCTTACCTTCAAGGGGGCTTACTCCGGCAGCCAGACTCTGTCCTATCAGATCCTTCCGGCCAGCCAGACCCTGAAGATTAAGGTGACCTCCAGGACCTATAAGAAGGCCGCTCTGAAGAGGTCCCGCAAGGTCTTCAGTATCAAGGCGACCAACACTGGCAGTGGCAAGCTGACCTATAAGATCAGCAAGTATTACGGCAAGGCAAAGAAATACCTCTCGATCAATAAGACCTCCGGCAAGATTACCGTGAAGAAGGGGACACCGAAGGGCAGCTACAAGATCAAGGTCAAGGTTTCCGCCGGCAAGAATAGTTGTTACAAGGCAGCAAGGCTTACCAAAACGATTAGAATCAGGGTAAAGTAAAAAGAAACGAATTTCCACAGTTACCTGTCCTATCCGGTGACTGTGGGAAAATGAAAAATTACGCTATAATTTTATAACATTTCCCCATATAGTCAGCTCTTCTATCCTGATATGATGAAATGGTGGACATTGTCATGCGAAGCATGAGACACACCTCACCGATCACAATGAAATGTGACGGATCAGAAAGGAAGGGTAGTTATGACTATTTTAGTAACAGGCGGTGCCGGATATATCGGCTCCCACACATGTATAGAATTAGTAAAATCCGGCTATGATATCGTGGTAGCGGATAATTTTGTCAACAGCTGTATGGAAGCAGTGCATCGTACCAGGAAGCTGGCCGGAGTGGATTTTCCCTTTGAGGAGATCGACCTGACAGATTATGCGGCAACCGATGCCTTATTTGATAAATATGACATCGATGCCATCATACATTTTGCAGGGCTTAAGGCAGTGGGAGAGAGCTGTAAGATTCCGGTGGAGTATTATAAGAACAATCTGGACAGCACTCTGGCATTACTGGCAGCCATGAAGAAGCATGATGTGAAGAATTTTATCTTCTCTTCTTCTGCTACCGTATATGGTGCCGATGCGCCGGTTCCTTATAACGAGGCCACACCTGTCTCCAGAAGTGCATCCAGTCCTTATGGTAATACCAAGCTGATGATCGAGTACATTCTCAAGGATACGGTCAAGGCCATCCCGGGTTTTAATGCGGTTCTCTTAAGATACTTTAATCCGGTTGGTGCCCATGAGAGTGGTGAGATTGGAGAGGATCCGACCGGTATCCCGAACAATCTTATGCCGTATGTGGCTAAGGTGGCAGTAGGTAAGCTGGAGATGATCCACATCTTTGGCAAGGATTATGATACGCCGGACGGCACCTGTCTGAGAGACTATATCCATGTGGTGGATCTGGCAAAGGGACATGTTGCTGCCCTGAATAAGATCAAAGAGGATTGCGGACTCTTCGTATGTAATCTGGGTACCGGTAAGGGAACCAGTGTACTGGAGATGGTTCAGGCCTTCTCCAGATCCTGTGGCAAGGAGCTGCCATATGTCTTTGATGATCGAAGAGCCGGCGACCTGCCTGCCTTCTGGGCTGACCCTGCATACGCTAAGGCAGAGCTGGGCTGGGAAGCCAAGCTGGGCATCCAGGAGATGTGCGACGATGTATGGCACTGGCAGAGCAAGAATCCCAACGGATATAAATAAATGATAGATACCCCTGGTAGGAAGATACTTACCAGGGGTCTTTTTTTATGGTCTTTAGTCTGTTGAGCATGAAGAGAGTTTCTCATAAAGGAGAAATGAGCCATGCGAAATAATAAACCACCCGCTATGCGGGTGGAGTCAAAATTGCTATGCAAATGTTACCTTTCCGTATACAATAAAGTTGTTCAGGCTATATTGTAGAAAGGAAAGGTAACAATGGCGAAGAAAGAATATTCACTCTCACATACAAAATGGATGTGCAAATATCACATTGTCTTCACTTCCAAGTATAGACGAAAAATAATTTATAATCAACTAAAATAAGATATACGAGATATCATAAAACAGTTATGTTCATACAAAGGTGTGGAAATAATAGAAGGACATCTTATGCCAGATCATATCCATATGTTAGTAGCAATACCACCAAAAATAAGTGTGTCATCATTTATGGGATATTTAAAGGGAAAGAGTGCACTTATGATATTCGATAAACACGCAAATCTGAAGTATAAATTTGGGAATAGACATTTTTGGGCTGAGGGATACTATGTGAGCACAGTAGGACTAAATGAAGCTACAATAAAAAAGTACATAAAAGAGCAAGAAAAGCATGACATTATGAAAGATAAACTTAGTGTCAAGGAATATGAGGACCCTTTTAAGGGTTAGAAGCTGGTAGTACAAACACCCCTTTAGGGGTGGCGACGAGTCAATAGCAATATGACTTGAACGGAGCTATGGGAAGTTTTATATTTCAAACTTCCCATAGCCTAAAGAGAAAGGCAGCGTCTTTAGGCGCCGCCTAGCAAATCGGGCTTATAGCCCGGAGCAAACCACCCGTTTTACGGGTGGTGCTGATTTGCAGGAATTACGGGAGTCCGAAGGACGGAGATATTTCGTGCTGCTTCATGTGCTATGATGCAAGGAAGTTCCATGCTGCGATGGCTGATCCGATTGATTCCATTCAGAAATAGTGATAATATAGCAATAGAATCATAGGATGTAATCTCTGTGGCAGGTATATGTCCTGCATCATAGATAGAGCAAATATATCAGGAGGTGTTTGATCATGATGTATCCGTTTATAACATTGGATGACCAGGCTGAAATCGTTCATTCAGAAAAAAAAGAAGATGGTAGAGTGAAGGTATATGTAGAGAAACCGGATGAGAAAGATTGTTTTCATCATATGACATGTTATTTGCCTGGATATCAGATTGAAGAAATCTATGGTTTTTCACAAAAAGAGATCGAACGATATATGGAAGTGATTCGTTCTATGGCACATCTGATCATGGAATTTTCCGAAGAGGGAGGATTTGATAATGCCTCAGGTTTTTAAACTGGGATCATATTGGGTTTATTTCTGGACAAATGAGGGAAGACCCATTGAGCCAATTCATGTACATATATCTCAGGGAGGTCCGATTGAACATGCCACAAAAGTATGGATTACAAGTTCCGGAAAGTGCCTGATTGCAAATAATAATTCTCATATTCCGGCACGTGTACTGAAAAATATGGTACGAATGATAGAAGCAAGAAGTTCTGAAGTGATACATAAATGGACAGATTATTTTGGAGATCCTGAATATTATATCTAATATAATATTTGTCTGATAGAAAAATAATTTCCTGATATATTAAGAATGGTAAAGGAGATAACTATTTATGAACAGAAATCGTGTATATCGCTTTCCGAAAGGTCTGGCTATCCCCTTCCTTATCCTTATCATAGCCTTATTTGTTGTGGGAAATGTATTCTTCCATGGCTATACGGATACCATTGGTCTCAGCGATGGTAAGGAATGGAGTCAGATCAGCTATAAGGTAACGGCAGGAGAAGAAGATAAGTTCAAGGCGGAGCTGGCCTCCCCGAAGAAGATTAAGATCATCTACAAGGGCAGAGATACTTCGGATGTGCAGGCTCTGATCACTCTGAGAGATGATGCAGGGAGTAAATACACTTATTCCTATCGGATCTACGAGGAATATCTGGGGGATGATCTGGTGACCAACTCGGAACTGGATCTGATCGACCCGCAGTAAAGTGTTGTGGAATCTGTCAGATAAGACAACAGATTCAATGAGTAAATCTAATAAGAAAAATTTTGCTGAGTGAAATACGGCAGGAGAAAAATCTGCCGGATGAAATATGGCAGAAAATTGATGATAGAGATTAGGAAATAATTATGAAAAAGAAGGTAAAAGTATATTTTGATTTTTTATGTCCCTATTGTTTTAAGGGAATCCTGGATCTGATCAGTCTGCTTCCGGCATATCCGGATATCACCATAGACTGGTATCCATGCGAGGCCCATCCCCGTCCGGAGAAGGCAGATCAGTATTCAGATCTGGCAGCGGAAGCTCTCCTTTATCTCAAGGGACATAAAGGAGATGTGATAAGCTATATTCGTAAGCTTTATTTTGCGGCCTTTATCGAGAAGAACCGGATCGATGATAAGGAGCTCCTGATTCAGCTGGCCGATGGATGCGATGTAGATCTGGCCAGGATGAAGGCTTCCATGATCCGCAGAGACTATCGCCAGGATGTGATCGCCATCAACAGTGATATCTGGGATGTCTACTGTGCTCATGCTGTCCCGTCCTATTATAATCGCAATCATATGTTGGAGTCCCGGGAGAATCAATTGATATCCAAGGAGCAATTGAAAGAATATCTGGATCATGTGGTGTGAAAACAATTGAAAAACAGCTCGCGTCGTCATTTCCTGTGAATGTCATGCAAGCTGTTTTCATATTTTGGGGCTTTCGTCTATTGAGCTATGGAAGCGTCACCGTAAATGTACTACCTTCTCCCGGGATACTCTTAACCTGTATGTTTCCTTCACACATGTTCACAATCTGATGGCAGATGGATAAGCCTAAGCCCATACCGGAGGAATGATGAGAGCTGTCCGCCTGGTAGTAGGGCTCAAAGAGATGTTGTATGGTCTCCCAATCCATGCCGATTCCTGTATCCGCCACGTTGACGACAGTATGTCCCTCCTCCTGAGATAAGGTGACTGTAATCTCTCCTCCACGAGGAGTATAACGGATGGCATTGCCGATCAGATTCAGCCAGAGATGCTGCATCAGCTCCCGATTCCCCACATAGGATATCTTAGGGAAGTCCCCGCTGAAGATCTGCTCCTTAGCCAGCCATTCGTGGGAGAGGATGATGGAGCACTGTCTCAGCTGTTCCCCCAGATCGAATTCCTCCGTCTCTGAGATGATCTCCTGAGAGGATAATTTGGACAGGAGGATGGTATTGCTGGTCAGTCTGGACAGGCGGTCTGATTCATCCTTTATGATGGTCAGATAGGTGACAGCCTGCTCTCTGGGGATCTCCTTCTCCAGCATGAGGGAGGCAAAGCCATGAATGGAAGCAATCGGTGTCTTGAATTCATGGGAGAAATTATTGATGAAGTCCTTGCGCAGGAACTGTACGCTGGACAGCTCCGCGCTCATTTTATTCAGATCCTGGTAGATATGTGCCATGGAATCATTTTTCTTATATGTGATCTGTGTGGAGAAATCACCGGAGGCAACTCTCCGGATATGCTCAGACAGGGTCACCAGTTCTTTTTTTCTCTTTCGGTAATTTATAATAAAGATGATCATGATCAGGATCAGGGCAATGATGAGGGTGCCCAGATACTCTGTCTCTGACTCGATAAATCGGTTATTGATATTGATGACATGACTGGTAAGCCAGGTCATCAGCATGAAGATTCCATTTAAGACGCAGACGATGATGGTACCGATGATCAGAAAACGAAGCAGGAATCGCTTCATGGATCTGCTGATGGCATTCTGCATAGGATCACCTCATTTCCTGTCCCTTGATCTGTCCCTTATAGCCCAGTCCCTTGATGGTCATGATTCCGAAGCTGTCAAAATCGGACAGACGATTGCGTATGCGGCTGACATGAGTTTTTACGGTATCCTCTGTGCTATTGGAATCGATGCCCCAGATACTATCCAGCAGCTGCTCCTTGGAGAAGATCTGATTCGGATAGGAGAGCAGCTTAAATAAAAGATCGAATTCTTTCTTCGGCATCTCTATATATCTGCTGTCATCATAGACGGCATATTTCTCGGAGTCGATCACCACCTGACCGATCACGATCTTACGGCTTTTTGATATATTTGCCCGGCGAAGCAAGGCATTTACCCGCCATAATAGCTCTTCACTGGAAAATGGTTTGGTGACATAGTCATCTGTCCCCAGGGAGAAGCCTCTCTGCTTATCCTCGAGAGATTCCTTGGCCGTAAGGATCAGAAAAGGAATCTTATAACCTTCCGAACGGATCGTCTCCAGCAGGGTATAACCATCCATGCGAGGCATCATGATATCTGCCACGATCAGATCGATTCCTCCCTTATGGATCCTGTCCAGTGCCTCCAGGCCATCCTGACAGGTTATGACATGATAATCATCTGCCAGACGTGCAGAGATCAGGAGACGCATATTGCGATCATCCTCCACGATTAATATAGTAGCCATCTTAGTATCCATCCCCTTCCTGCAATATTATCTATGCTCTTGCAGCTTGCGAAAGCCGGAAAATTTGCTTGCAAAGTCCCAGGGGGTACTTTGTGCTCTTTTCGGCTTTGCTCGATTGGTGCTTCATATAAAACAATGTCTTATAAGCACAAATGCACTTATAAGACATCATATCATAAAATCTTATCTTCGAGTAATGAATATCATTCTCTTCATGGATATATTATTCTGTAACGCCGACGACACCATAGGCTCCGGGACCACTGTGGGTCGATACGACGCAGCCTGTCTCGATCCAACGGATCTCCTGATAACCCATCTCGCGGGCCTCAGCCACCAGAGACTCCTTCAGACTCTCCGATAAACCGGCAGAGAAGACCAGGAAGAGGGTATCCTTCTTAAGCTTCTGCTCTGCAGTAAAGTCTGTTAATAATTTACCGGCGATACGATTCATCTTACCACGATATTTCTTCGTGGCGATCAGATAGCCATCCTGTATCTCAATCAGCGGATTTAATGAAAGTAATTTGGCTCCCAGATAGGCGGCATTACTGACACGTCCGCCGGCACGAAGATAGTCCAGATCTCCCGGGAAGAAGCCCATGCGGGTATGCTGACTGTAGTAGGCAGCCTGTGCCATCACCTGGTCCAGGCTGGCATCCGGATGTTCTTCGATATATCTGGCAACCTGGTAGACTACCATACACTGACCGGCAGATACGTGCTTTGTGTCAAATGTTGTGACATAATCTCTGTCCTGGGCAGCAATCACACCACACTGATAGGTACTGGTGGTAACGGCGGAGTAGGCCAGATAAATGATGTGAGCCTCCGGATGCTCCTCATGGATCCGGTCATAGATTTCACTGAATTCTGCCACATTGGCTGCTGCTGTTTTCGGAAGTTTTCCTGTAGATTTGTAATAAGCGAATAATTCTGTAGTCGGGAAGCTGCCGTCATCTCTGGATTCTTCACCGAAGGTTACATGCATCGGGATGATATAGATGCCGTAACGTTCCGCCATCTCCTTTGGAACATCTGCGCCTGTCTCTGCTAATATAATATATCTGCTCATAGTCATACCTCTGATATTTTTATTATTTGTATATACAATCTTTGGATTCCATACAGAATCGATGGATTCTTCTCTTATACATGGGTTTAGTATAAGACCTGGGAATTAGAGAAAAGTAAATGCAAAGATGGGATTTGTTTACTTTAAGTTTATCTTCATAAGAAATATAATATGAATAACCATATTTTGTTAATTTATCATTTTATTGTTTTATTTTTGTATGAATTATGATACAATTTAGACAAGAATCTGTGATTCGAACATAGGGAGCCTGACAGATAGCATTTATCTTAAGATCCTGCGATTATACTGACAGAAGGAGAAGGTTATGAGAGACATTTCAATTGCCGAGTTAAAAGAACAGGCAAAAACATTAAGAAAAACTGCGATGACGATGATCTACAAAGCCGGTGCCGGTCATCCGGGTGGATCCATGTCCGCAGCAGACATCGTGACTGCTTTATATTTCAGAGAGATGAATATCGATCCGAAGAATCCACAGTGGCCGGATCGCGACCGTTTCGTTTTATCTAAGGGCCATGTGTGTCCGATCCAGTATTCCGCACTGGGCTTACTGGGATTCTTCCCGGCAGAGCATATGGATACCTTAAGAAGACAGGGTTCCATCCTTCAGGGACATCCATCCATGACGAAATGTCCTGGTATCGATATCTCCACCGGTTCTCTGGGACAGGGCATGTCCTGTGCAGCTGGTATGGCTCTGGCCGGCAAGAGAGATAAGAAGGATTATCGAGTATTTACTCTGGTTGGCGATGGCGAGTGCCAGGAAGGTCAGATCTGGGAGACAGCAGGAGCTGCTGCTAAGTATGAGTTAGATAACTTTATCGTATTTGTAGATAATAACAGATTACAGAATGACGGTGCCTGCGCAGATATCATGCCGACACAGGATCTGAAGGAGAAGTTTGCTGCATTTGGTTTTGAAGCTTATCGTATCGATGGTCATGATATGGCTCAGATCATCGCAACGCTGGATCTCATCCGCGAGAGAAAGAATGGCAAACCAAAGGCAATCGTTTGCGATACCGTTAAGGGTAAGAGCGTATCCTTCATGGAAAATGTTCCGATCTGGCACGGCAAGTGTCCGAACGATGAAGAATATGCGATCGCTATGGCAGATATTGAAAGGGGATTTTAGAGATGAGCGGAAGACCATTAAGAGAAGCATACGGAGATGAGATTCTCGTATTAGGTAAAGAGAATCCGGATATATATGTAGTTGACGCCGATGTAGGTAAGTCCTGTACCACTCTTACCTTTGCGGCAGAGTTACCGGAGCAGTATGTGAACGTTGGTATCGCTGAGGCAGCTGCAGCTGGTATGGCAGCCGGTCTGGCTACCTGTGGTAAGATTCCTTATCTTACAACCTACGCTGCATTTGGTTCCATGAGAGTCTGCGAACAGATTCGTCAGGAGATCTGCTATCCTAAGCTGAATGTCAAGATTGCCTGCTCCCATGGTGGTGTGACACCTGCAGATGATGGTGCATCTCATCAGTGTATCGAAGATATGGGTATCATGAGAACCCTTCCGAATATGACGATCGTTATGGGTGCCGATTATTATGCAACCCGCGATCTGGTACGTAAGGCAGCAGATTATCCGGGTCCTGTTTATCTTCGTTTTACCAAGGGACCGATTCCGGATGTATACGATGAGACCGTAGATCTTGAGATCGGTAAGGCCAATAAGCTGGCAGAGGGTAAAGATATCGCTATCATCGCCAACGGTGACACCGTATGTATCGCAAAGGATGCAGTGGAAGCACTGAAGGCCAAGGGTATCTCCGCACGTCTGCTGGATATGCATACCATCAAACCACTGGATCTGGATGCAGTGAATGCTTGTATCGATGAGATTGGTAAGATCATCACTGTAGAAGACCATAATATCATCAATGGTCTCGGCTCTGCAGTCAGCGAAGTTGTTGCTTACGCAGGTAAGGGTATCGTGAGAAGAGTCGGTGTACAGGATTGCTTCGGTGAGTCCGCTCCTTATGAAGCATTACTGGCTAAGAATGGTATCACTGTGGAGAATATCGTGGCACTGGCAGAGGAACTGGTCGGATAATCAGGATGCTATAAGAACTGTGAGGATAGACATGATTCGATCGGGAGGGAATCCATGAAAGATGCTCGGATCCGGAGATTTATTTGACAGATTGTGAGTCTTTGTGCTATCATAGCCACAGTTCATTATATGGAGAAACCTTACTCCATCACCGGGTGGAGATATCATAAGGCACTCAGAGTTTTACCGTAGGTACGGCAGCCTCATGGCTGTTATAAGGTAAGGCTCTGGGTGCCTTTTCCTTTTGATATGCGGGAGGAATTATGAGAGCTGCTTGCAGTGAAATAATTCGGAAAAGCCTATCATACCCTGTGGCGTGACGAAAGTTGTACGTGAGTTTTATTCAAAGGAGGATATCAGATGAAGATTAAACCTTTTGCCGTGGAAGAGTGGATGAATGCCTGGGAGGAAGGCGCCCTTTATAACATCGCGGAAACCTGTTGTGATTCGGTCTCGATGGATGAATTATTTGAACTGACCGGAGAGGATAAGGAGGCATTTCTGGAAGAATTCTGTAAGAGACGTCTGACCTATGGTCATATCGAGGGCAAGCCTCTGTTCAAGGAAGGAATCTGTCGTTTGTATCGGACCCTGCAGCCGGAGGAGATCGTACCAACCCATGGGGCGACCGGTGCCAATCACCATGTCTTCTATTCCCTGATCCAGCCTGGGGACCGGGTCATCAGTATCATGCCAACCTATCAGCAGCTTTATTCCATCCCGGAGTCCTATGGAGCAGATCTGCAGATCGTCCATCTGAAGAAGGAGAATGGCTATCTTCCGGACCTGGAGGAGATCCGCCGTCTGGCCACACCGGAGACCCGGATGATCTGTATCAATAATCCCAATAATCCTACCGGGGCGCTGATGGAGCGCAGCTATCTGCAGGCTATCGTGGAGATCGCCCGTCAGGTGGATGCCTATATCCTCTGTGATGAGGTCTACCGTCACCTGACCCAGGAGGAGATCTGGGTGGATTCTATCGTGGATCTCTATGAGAAAGGCATCTCCGTCAGCAGTATGTCCAAGGTTTTCTCCCTGGCTGGTCTGCGTCTGGGCTGGATCGCCTGTCATGATAAAGAGGTCATCAGAGCCTGTTTATCTCACCGGGATTATAATCTCATCAGCTGTGGTATGTTTGACGAAGAGGTGGCAGCCATCGCTTTAAAGCATAGCGACAAGCTGCTGGAGCGCAATAAGAATCTGGTCCGGACCAATCTGGCTATCCTGGATGCCTGGGTGGAGCAGGAATCCTATGTCAATTATGTAAAACCTCAGGCAGGAACGACTGCTTTGGTCTATTATAGCCTTGATAAGGATTCCTATGCCCTTTGTGAGGAAATGTATCACGAGACCGGAGCCTTTGTCACACCGGGAGATTGCTTCGAAGAGCCTCACAGTATGCGTATCGGTTATGCCTGTGATACGGAGGAATTGAAGGCTGGCCTGCAAGCAGTCAGCAGATATTTGCATTCCCTTGAATAAAAACTCTATATTACTGGTGCCATAGCACAGGCTATGATACTCTTAAGTTATGCTTGTATGATTGAAATCAATCGCATAAGACCAGTCATCCTATTGAATCATAGAAAGGAAATAATAATATGCCACAGTTAAGTCAAAGAGTCGGAACATTTACGGATTCTGTCATACGTCGTATGACCAGGATCAGTGATCAATACGGAGCCATCAACTTATCCCAGGGATTCCCGGATTTTGACCCGCCGAAGGAGATTATGGACGCCCTGGCTCAGGCAGCCTATCAGGGACCACATCAGTATTCGGTTACCTTTGGTGCACCGAATTTCAGACAGGCTCTGGCCCGTAAAGCGGCTAAGACGCTTGGAAGAGAGATTGATCCGGATAAGGAGATCGTGGTTACCTGTGGTGGTACAGAGGCCATGATGTCTGCCATGATGACCATCTGTAATCCGGGAGATAAGGTCATGGTCTTCTCCCCATTTTATGAGAATTACGGAGCGGATGCTATCCTGTCCGGAGCAGATCCTATCTATATCCCCCTGGTTCCTCCGGAATATGATTTTGATATCCGTAAGATCGAAGAGGGCTTTCAGGCAGGTGCCAAGGCCATCATCGTATGTAATCCTTCCAATCCTTGCGGTAAGGTATTTACCAGGGAGGAGCTTATGGCCATCGGAGAGCTGGCTGTGAAATATGATGCCTTTGTGGTGACAGATGAGGTATATGAGCATATGGTTTATGCACCATATCAGCATGTGGCCATGGCATCTCTTCCGGGTATGTATGAGCATACCATCACCTGCAGCTCCTTGTCTAAGACCTACTCCATCACCGGCTGGAGACTGGGTTATCTGATCGCACCGGAAGAGGTGATCGAGGCAGCCAAGAAGGTGCATGATTTCCTGACTGTCGGAGCAGCAGCTCCTCTGCAGGAGGCAGCCGTGGTGGCCCTGGGCTTTGACGATTCCTACTATGAAGAGCTGCTCAGGACCTATACTGAGAAGAGAGATTATTTCCTGCAGGGACTGGATCGTATCGGCTTAAAACACAATGTGCCGCAGGGAACCTATTTTGTCATGATCGATATCCGGGAATTCCTGGATCTGCCCATGTTCGCAGGCTATAGTGACCTGGAGTTCTGCGAATGGATGATCCGGGAGATTGGTGTGGCTGCGGTCCCGGGTTCCTCCTTCTTCAAGGAACCGGTCAACCATCTGATCCGCTTACATTTTGCCAGACAGACAGAGACTCTGGATGAAGCCATCCGCAGACTGGGCAGATTAAAGGAATATGTAAGAAAAGGGCAGGAGTAAGGAATCATCTTCTTTTATATCATTCCATACCGGCAAGCAAGGGTCATCCGGGAGGTATCTCATATTGCCAGACCGGGTAAAGGATATTCTAAAAACAGATCAGACAAACATGCTATAATTTCCCTATATAATATTTATAAAATAATGTTTATAAAAATGACATTATCAATCTGGAAGGTTTATGTAAGAGATTCAGGAGGGAAATTATGCCATTTATAGAATTTAAGTCCAATCGTAAGATCACGGAGGAACAGCAGGTCCTCCTCAGGGAGAGCATCGGACGTATTCTCGAGGTGATACCGGGTGAGACCAGAGAGTTTACTGTCTATACATTTCAGGATGAGATGAGGATTAATTTCAGCTTATCCAATCCGGACCAGCCTTGTGTCTATGTCAGTGTGGAGGTTTTTGATAAGATTATGGAGACAGTGGATCATAAGATACTGAAGGCCTTTCTTCGTGGTGCCACGGAGATCGTCTATACCGTCCTTCAGACTCCTCCTGAGAATACCTTTGTCTATTTTACCACTCTGCCTATGATGGCCTGGGATGAGGCCAATCTGGTCGGGTAATCCGAACTGAGCGATGGAGTATGCTTTCGTTTATGGAGGAGTGGCGATATGGGAGTTTTATACAGTCCATTTAAGATTCATAATATGAAGATAAAGAACCGGATCGTCAAGAGTGCCATGTTCGAATATGCTGCAGAGGACGGAGCTCTGACGGAACGGCATGAGAAGGTATACGAGGAAGCGGCCCGGGGTGGTGTCGGTCTGATCTTTACCGGCATGCATGCCATCAGAGCCGGAGCCGGTAATTGTTCCAAGATGGTAAATGTCACGGATCCGGCTTACGGAGAATCCATGAATCGTATTCTTCGTATCGTGCATCAATATGATGCCCGTCTCTTTGTCCAGATTCAACACTGCGGACCTCGCACGGATGTTGCGCATGGATATGATGATTTTGCGGCATCAGCCATGATCGGAGAGGATGGACAGAAGTACCGGGAGGCGACACAGGCAGAATTAAAGCAGGTCGTGCAGGACTTCGGTCAGGCTGCGGCCATCTGCAGACAGGCCGGATGTGACGGAGTGCAGATTCATGCAGCTCATGGTTTTCTGAATACAAGCTTTCTGTCACCGCATTTTAATCACAGACAGGATGAGTACGGTGGTCCGATTGAGAATCGTGCCAGATTATTGCATGAGATTTATGACGAAGTCAGAGCCAGGGTAGGGGAGGATTATCCTATCGCCATGAAGCTATCCTTCCAGGATATGGTAGAGGATGGCAGTTCGGTAGAAGATATGCTCTGGGTATGTAAGAGTCTGGAGGATAAGGGTCTGGATGCCATCGAGATCTCTTCCGGGATTACGGTAGATGGTACCATCACTTCCTGCACGCCATATATCAGGAAGGGTGACCGAGAAGGGAATTTCCTGGAGTTCGCTCAGTTGGTGGCTGAGCATCTTGCTATACCTGTTATCAGTGTCTGCGGTTATCGTACCGGTACATTTGCGGAAAAAGTGCTGAAGGATACGAAGATAAGTGCCATATCGATGGGCAGGCCTCTGGTCAGAGAGCCGGATCTGCCGAAGAAGTGGAAGACCAATCCGGATTACCATGCGGAATGTGTCTCCTGTAATCGGTGCTTTGCATCTCGGGATGTGATCACCTGTGTAGCCAGAGACGGTGTGAGATAATTTAACTTAAGAGATGTATTGTATTAAGTGATCCTTCACTTATGAATCATAGGACATCCGCAGATACTATCTGAAGATTCGATTTTTAGATGTTACCTGCGGATGTCTATTTTAATTGCCGGGAAATGATTCGGACAGAATTATTCTTAATGTTATTGTTTGATACGAATCCTGCTTCCGTGGTCGGTATTCCTGACATAGATCTGTTGTGGGATGCTGCCCTCCAGCTTCTCCACATGGGAGATGATGCCAACCATACGATTTCCTTGGGTTAACTGATTCAATACTTCGATGGCTTTATCGAGGCTACTGGCATCCAGGGAGCCAAAGCCCTCATCGATGAAGAGAGAATCCAGCTGGATGCCCCCGGCGGTGTTCTGCACCACATCGGACAGACCCAGGGCCAGAGCCAGGGATACCAGGAAGGATTCCCCACCGGAGAGGGAGGAAGCATCACGTTCTTTGCCCGTGGTGTGATCATGGACGTAGATATCCAGTCCGGCCTTGTCATTCTTATTCTTTGCTTCCATCCTATGGATTAATTCATACTTGCCGCCGGTCATGATATCCAGGCGGACATTGGCCATATCCAGGATCTCACGGAAGACGGCACCCATCACATAACGGTCGAAGCTGAGTTTACCGCCCTGGTTATTGACACCAACCGCCAGATCAGCCAGACTGGTCAGACGTTCATAGGCCAGATCGGTAGAAGAGAGGGTATGATAGGATGCTGTCAGAGTATCCAGTGTCATGTGGTGATTTTCCAATAAGCTATGATAGTTCTGTGCTTCCTTCTCCATTTCTCCGATCTGCTCATTCCGTGCCCGGATCTCCTCCTGCAGAGCAGACAGATCTGTCATACGGATACCCCTGGTAAGGTCTTGCAATTCGGCGATACGCTTCTTAGTATTCGTCATCTCATTGCTGTAATCATTTATTTCATCATGCTTCTTACTGATCCAGTACTCATTATTACTTTCTGTGACGATGGACAGGATGGACCTGGCTTCCTCGATCGAAGCATATCCGCATGCCTGAAGGATCTCTGCCATAGCCTGGCAAGCAGTCTCAGCCGCCTTCTCATAAGCAGGCAGATCCTTCCTTCTTTGCTTAAGTCTTCCCTGAATATCCGCAAGCTCTTGCTTTGCTTTATTCAGGGCATCCTGATGGGCTTTCAGCTGATTGCTGAGACTTGTTCGCTCCAGAGCATACTCCTCTTGTACATGAGATGCCTGCTTCCAATCCGCATAAGGAAGAGAGGCGTCGAGATTACGGATGGTAGCAGTTGCAGAGGCTTGCCTGCTTTCGGCAGTCGCTTTCTCTTCTTTGGCTTGTGAGATAGCAGCCTCTATCTCTTTTAATTCTTCCCTCAGTGCATTTTCCTGTGGGCGCAGTTCCTTATTGAGATGATCCTCTTGCTTTTGTGCCTTATTGTAATCAGCTTCTGCCTGTCTGGCAGCATGCTCATATCGATTGGTCAGATAAGTCATGTAACCTTCCGATACGATGATCTCCCAGGAAGTCGCATCCGGATCAAAGGTCATACAATCTCTGGACAGATGCTCTTTCTCCTTCTCAATCTTCGTCTCAAGAGCAGTGACCTCCTCCTTTTTGGCAGAACGAAGGGCTTCTGCTTCCTCCTGCTCCTTCTTGCGTAAATTCACATCTTCTTCTCTTGGGATATCATGTTCCTTCTGAGCAAATGTGATGCCATCCTCCGCTGTAAAATGACTATGGCATACCGGGCAGATAGCCTGTCCTTCTTCGGACAGCTGCTTATGCAGATCCTCGGCCAGAAGGCCTGCCTGTCCCTTTAAAAAGCGCTGATACACATCATTATAGAGCAGCATGGCTTGGGATGCACGATCCGTAAGCTGATCCAGAGCATTTCTTTGGCGGATATAGGTATTTTCTGATTCCAGGATAGTATTGATACGCTCCCTGATACCATCCTTACCGGTGATCTGATTCACTTGATCTCTTGCTGTCTGCAGAGCATTTTTTGCACTTTCCACCTGGCCGGAGATATCCTGCAGAGAAGTAATCTCCTGACCGATAAGAGCCAATTCCTTTTCCTTTTCATCATGAGATATCGTCTTCGCATCAATCTGTTTTTCTGTCTCTTCGATCGTCTGAGATGCCCCACGAAGTTGAACTTTTGCCTTATCACGCTCACCATATTTCGATTCGGATTCTTTGATGTTCTCAATCTTATGATTCAGTTCACTGATCTTGTCCGCTAGTGCACTGTCGCCCTCGGTTGCCTTCTCCTTCTCCAGCTTCTTGTGAATTGCCAGGGCTTCCTGTTCGGAAAGCTTCGTGATGTCAGTCCGGCAGGATAGAAGATCCTTCTCGGTACGAAGCTTCTCTTTCTCTGCAGGTAATATCTTCCTGACCACTTTCTCCACCAGGGCCAGGTCAGATGCAAGGCGATCCATATCGTCTTTTCTGGCTTCCAGTTGCTGAAGGGAATTCGCCTTGACCTCTAATTCCTCGAGATTCTTATTATCCTGGCTTGCCTTTCCTAATCTTTGATTTCTAAGATTGGAAAGCTTACGGAGCTCTTCCTGTTTCTGCTCGATCGCTGATTTCTCCTCTGTTTCCTTCCGGATCATATCCTCGAGGGCAGGAATGAGGCCGGTGTGACCGTAGGTATACCGTTCTCTATCTTCCTCAGAGAGATCTTGCGGTAGACGGAGATAGTCCAGAGCAGACTTGATCTTATCCACCTGGTCCTTCCTTTGATCCTCCAGACGCTTTCTGGTCAGCTGCAGCAGATTCTGATAGTAGACATAAGGACGGTTATCAAATAATTCTCCCAGGATCTGATTCTTCTGATCACTGTCGGACTGCAGGAATTTCTTAAACTCGCCCTGGGCCAGCATGATGATCTTACGGAACTGATCCGCATCCAGTCCCAGAATCTCCCGGATACGCTCCGTTACCTTACCGGCATTCTTTATGATATCCTTGTCCGGCTCCTGTAAAGTTGCATCAATCTTCACCTTCTCATACTGGCCGGACTTCCTATCCTTTTGAAAATGCAAGGTTCTGGTGACATGATATTTGTTTCCCATATGTTCAAAAATTAATTCCACCATGGTATCGACCTTACGGTCCACATAGTCGGAATGCATCATCTCCGGGCTGCGGAAGGCGCCCTTGGTCGCATTGGCAGAGGCATTTCCCCGTCCGCTGGTCTGGCCATAGAGGGCGAACATGATGGCGTCAAAGATGGTTGTCTTACCGGCACCGGTATCTCCGGTGATCAGATAGAGTCCCTGCCGGAAACAGGTAAAATCGATGGTGGTCTCCTCAGCGTAGGAGCCAAATGCTTTCATGGTTAATGTCAGGGGCTTCATCGTTTATCCTCCTGTCTCATAACATATTCTAATAAAGCTAAGATCGCTTTCTCGTCAGGGTCATTCTTACCCGCATCGATGGCAGCCCGGGTCAGGACGGCAGTCCTGGCCATGATCTGACGCTCTTGCTCGCATGGAAGCTTATCAATCATTCGCTCTTTATAGTAATCTTCAAATAATTCTTCGATAGGCTGCTCGGCGATCTCTTCCGTGCTCTTGCCCTGGCGGATCTGTCGGTGTTCATGATAGTCTGAGACTAATTCCATCAGAATGCTGTCTCTGGACTCGATGAGAGCATGAAGCTTGTCGGAGATATGCGGGGAGATCCTCTGATCGGTGATGACGATCCTCAGGTACTCGCCCCTGCGACCATCCGCCTCGATCTCTTGCTCCACTTGCTTCCAGCTGCCGGAGATGACCCGCATCGGATGCAGTGGCTTGATGATCTGTGGCTCGATATGGATGGGCTGACCCTTGGCTCCCATCTCTACCAGAAGAGGTCCCTTCTCCTTCTGTTTCAGTTCGTCAAAATGATAATAGAGAGGAGACCCTGCATAGCGGACCTCCGATCTGCCCACAGGATAGGCACTATGGATATGACCCAGCGCCACATAATCAAAGGCGTCAAAGGTGTGATAATCAATCTGTCCCACACCGCCAACCATGGATTCGGAACCGCCCCGTTCCACTTCCTGGCCCTGGGCCGTGACATTCTGATGGGCGATCAGGACATTTCTCTCAGTGGAGGAAATGTTCTGACGATCCAGGAGAGCGCGGACAGCCGTCTCATAGTCGCGCAGACTGTCATCCTCTAATTTCTGAGCGATCAGACTCGGGAAGAGATAAGGCATGAGCCAGATATGGAGCGGACCGTAAGTATCCTGTAAAGTGATGGAAGTCAGCTCTTCCTCCAGTCTTCCGACGATATGAATATCCTGCCTGGATAAGATCTCACGGGCAAAGGATAGCTTCTCGCCGGAATCGTGATTCCCCGCGATCATAAAGACCGGGATTTGAAGATCCGCAATCTTAGTCAGCATGTGATCCAGTAAGGATACAGCCTCCGCAGAAGGAGAGCTGCGGTCATAGACATCGCCGGCTATCAGCACAGCATCCGGCCGGATGTCTGCGCATAAGCTGATAAATTGATCGACCCAGTAGGACTGATCTCCCTGGTCGATGAGGGAGACACCGTGGATGGACTTACCCAGATGCAAGTCCGAGATATGTAATAGTTTCATAATGATTCACCTGCCTGATATATGGATAGAATAGATGGATTTCTTATCATACCCTGTCGCGTGGCCTGAGCCGCAAGGGTGGATTGCTTCTTATAGCTATTATACATGACCAGGCAAAATATCTGTAGTTTTTTTGACCAAAAGAGCGTCTGAGCTGATAAAAGACTCCGTAAGAGAGGGATGGCTTGCAACTGTGACAAAGTGTAAGGGATAAGATTCCAATAGACTTGCAGGCAGGACAAAACATATGTTATGATATTTTCTGTAGTTTTGACAGGAAATGCTGATGAAAGCATTTTTCATAAATAAGGGTAGAAATTCGTACAGGCTCTCTGGTGTATCCCTGGCCCGGTATCGAACGGTTACGTTTTTTGACCCAATCAGAATAGGAGCAGATACGATGATCAGTGCATGTGATGTCACACTCAGAATAGGAAAAAAAGCATTATTTGAAGATGTAAATATAAAATTTACCGAAGGCAATTGTTATGGTCTGATCGGTGCCAACGGCGCCGGCAAATCCACCTTTCTTAAGATATTATCCGGCAAGCTGGAGCCGACCAAGGGATATATTGCCATCACACCGGGACAGAGACTGTCCGTCCTGGAGCAGGACCATTTTAAATATGATGATTATCAGGTTCTGGATACCGTCATCATGGGCAATCAGCGTCTCTATCAGATCATGAAGGAGAAGGATGCCCTCTATATGAAGGAGGATTTCACCGAGGAGGATGGAATCAAGGCCAGTGAACTGGAGGCGGAATTCGCCGATATGAATGGCTGGGAGGCAGAAGCGGAAGCCGAGTCCCTCTTAAATGGATTGGGTATCGGCAATGATTATCATTACATGATGATGAATGAACTGACCGGTTCGGAGAAGGTCAAGGTCCTGCTGGCCCAGGCTCTCTTCGGGAATCCGGATATCCTGCTGTTGGACGAGCCGACCAACCATCTGGATCTGGAAGCCATCGAATGGCTGGAGAACTTCCTCTCCACCTTCGAGAATACGGTCATCGTGGTGTCCCATGACCGACATTTCCTGAATACGGTATGTACCCATACTGCCGATATTGACTATGCCAAGATTGAGCTCTATGCCGGTAATTACGATTTCTGGTATGAGTCCAGTCAGCTCCTGATCCGTCAGATGAAAGAGGCGAATAAGAAGAAGGAAGAGAAGATAAAGGAGCTGCAGGCCTTCATCCAGAAGTTCTCGGCCAATGCAGCCAAGTCTAAGCAGGCTACTTCCCGTAAGCGTGCTCTGGAGAAGATTCAGCTGGATGAGATCCGGCCATCCAGTCGTAAATACCCTTACATTGATTTCAAGCCATTCCGCAGTATCGGAAATGAAGTCCTGAAGGTGGAGGGGATCTCTAAGACCATCGATGGAGTTAAGGTACTGGATCACATTTCCTTCATGGTAAATAAGGAGGATAAGATCGCTTTTGTCGGACCAAATACCATCGCAACGACCACCTTATTTAAGATTCTGGTGGGAGAGCTGGAGCCGGACGAAGGAAGCTATAAATGGGGTGTGACGACGACCCAGGCTTATTTCCCTAAGGATAACAGCGAGGAATTCAAGGGAGACCTGAATATCGTGGAGTGGCTGGCCCAGTTTACTGAGGAGGATGATATGCAGATCATCCGTGGTTTCCTGGGACGTATGCTCTTCTCCGGAGAGGATGCCCTGAAGAAGGTAAATGTACTATCCGGTGGCGAGAAGGTGCGTTGTCTGATCTCTAAGATGATGATCTCCGGAGCCAATACCTTAGTTCTGGATGAACCGACCAACCATCTGGATATGGAGGCCATTACTTCTCTGAATAATGCCCTGATCCGTTATCCGGGTATCGCCCTCTTTACTTCCATGGATCATCAGTTTCTGCAGACTACGGCCAATCGTATCATGGAGATCCGTGCCGATGGCAGTCTGATCGATAAGCTGATGACCTACGATGAGTATCTGGAGACCGAAGAGGGTGCCAAGAAGCGTCAGACCTTCATCTCCGATGAGGAGGATAACTAGAAACCCTATATTTATATTGGAAAATACATCGGGATATCCATTGCTGATGGGGTCCTGATTATCAAGTCCTGATTATCATAAGAAAGAATATGCTTATGTTTGAATCCATAGAGAAAAAAAGAAAATTAATCGGGCGATTCCTGTACGGCGCCAGACTGCCTTTTTTGCTGGCCATCGCAGCCTCCTTTGGCACCACCCTGCTCACCTCCCTGACCCCTCAGGTCTTCCGCTTCGGAATCGACTCTGTCATCGGAGGAGACGAGAGATATGCCTATCTGGCAGACCATCTCTGGCTGCTGGCTATGTTGTTGATCGGCATCGCTGTCTTGTCCGGTATCTGCCAGTTCTTCTTCCGATGGAACAGCTCCATCGCCGGAGAGTGCTTTGCACAGAATATGCGAGATACTCTATTCTCCCATATTCAGAGACTGCCCATCGCATGGCAGGATCAGAATCAGACCGGTGACATCATTCAGCGCTGTACCTCGGATGTAGAGACCATCCGCACCTTTGTGGTAAGTCAGCTGCTGGAAGTTTTCCGTACCGTCTTTCTGGTCGTGGTCTATTATGCCATGATGCTGTCCATGAATGTGAAGCTATCCCTGATCATACTGACTCTGGTGCCGGTCATCGTCCTCTACTCTGTCATCTTTCATCGCCTGATCGGCGGACAGTTCGTCAAGGCCGATGAAGCGGAGGGGGAGCTGTCAACAGCTGTCCAGGAAAATGCAACGGGAGTCCGGGTGATCCGAGCCTTTGGCCGGGAGGAGTACGAGATGCGACGCTTCCGGGAGAAGAATGATACTTATGCCAGACTCTGGATTCGTCTGGGAGAGATTCTGGGCCTCTATTGGGGCATCGGCGACCTCTTCTCCGGGCTGCAGGTCATCCTGGTCATCGTCCTGGGATCCATCCAGGCCGTCCATGGAGAGATTAGTGTGGGACAATTTATCGCATTTGCCTCTTATAATACCACACTGACCTGGCCCATCCGTAGTCTGGGCAGGATCTTATCTGAGATGAGTAAGGCCGATGTCTCCTTCGAGCGTATCGATCACATTATCAGCAGTATGGAAGAGGATTATATGGAGGGAGAGGAAGTGGAATTGGAAGGTCATGAGATCTGCTATGACCATGTCAGCTTCTCCTATGAGAATCCATCCTCTCTGACGGATTTGCTTCATGAAAAAGACAAAATTGCAGAAGAAGAGGAGCGCAGGAAGGAGGTTCTGAAGGATATCTCATTCTGCGTCGCAGAGGGCAGGACGATCGGTATCCTGGGTGGTACCGGCAGCGGCAAGTCCACTCTGATGCAATTATTATTACACCTGTATGAAGCACAGGAGGGCAGCATAAGGATCGGGGGCAGAGATATCCGGGAGATTCCTCTCGGACAGCTGCGTAGTATGATCGGTATCGTGCTGCAGGAGCCTTATCTCTATTCCCGTTCCATTTATGAAAATATCGCTGCGGGCAAGCCGGGCGCCAGTCTGGAGCAAGTCCGACATGTGGCCAGGATCGCCTGCGTGGATCAGGATATCATGGCCTTCCCCCAGGGATACGATACCATCATTGGTGAGCGAGGCATCACTCTGTCCGGCGGACAGAGACAGAGAGTGGCTATCGCACGTATGCTTCTGGAAGAAACCCCCATCATGATCTTCGATGATTCCTTGTCAGCAGTAGATTCGGAGACCGATTATAAGATTCGTCAGGCCCTGAAGAAGGAGATGCGGGAGACGACGGTCTTCCTGATCTCCCATCGTATCCCCTCGCTTATGAGTACGGACAGGATCCTGGTCATGAAGGAGGGACGCATCGTAGAGAGAGGCAGCCATCAGGAGCTGATCCGACAGGATGGTATCTATCGCCGTATCTACGATATCCAGATGAATCTGGACGATCGCATGGAGATGGAATCGGAAGATCCGGCATGCGTTGAAGATAAGAAGAATCCGGAGAATTCGGAAGATTGTATAGATATAGAAGCCGAGGATAGGATAATCCGCAAGAATGCAGGAAAGGAGGTTGACGATGATGGAAGAAGAAATCTATGATCAGCCCTTTCAATTTAAAATCTGGGCCCGTATGCTGCCCTTTTTCCGCCCTTATCACCGCTATTTCTGCACTACATTTCTGATGAATGTCTTTCTGGCAGGTGTGGATGTGGGTACCCCCCTCTTTCAGAGCTATGCCATCGACCATTTCATCACTCCGGGCAGTCTGGATGGCATCTTTCCCTTTGCTCTGCTCTATCTGGCGGTGATCCTCTGCCAGGTGGTCTTTCTCTATATTTCCGTGCGAGCAGCCTGTATCATCGAGATGAATGTAGGGAAGGATCTGAAATGGAAGCAGTTTGAGCATCTGCAGACCCTGTCCTTCTCTTATTATAATACGACACCGGTGGGCTATATTCATGCCCGCGTTATGAGTGATACGGACAAGATTGCCAATATGACCGCCTGGGGACTGGTGGATATGTTCTGGGCCTTCCTCTATGTGATCTCAGTCTTCGTCATTATGTTCTTCCTAAATGTTAAGCTGGCATGTATCATCATCCTGATCGTGCCATGCATCGCCATCTGCACGGTATATTTTCAGAATAAGATCCTGCATAAGAATCGTAAGATCCGTCAGATGAACTCTCAGATCACCAATGATTATAATGAGGGCATCACCGGAGTGAAGACGACCAAGACCATGGTCCTGGAGGAGAAGAGAGAAGAAGAATTCTACAGTCATACCGCAAATATGAGAGAGTATTCCATCAGTGCGGCCAAGCTGAATGCCATCTATGTGCCGATCATCCTCTTCTTTGGCTCGACGGCGGCAGCCTTCGTCCTGGCCAGAGGTGGTCATATGGTGGAATACGGACAGATACCATTGGGCACCCTGTCTATCTTTATCTCCTATGCAGTGGTCATCTTTGAACCCATTCAGGAGATTGCCAGACTGCTGGCGGACCTGATCTCCTGCCAGGCCAATATCGAACGTATTACCAATCTGCTCTCCCAGGAACCCAATGTGGTCGATCGGCCGGATGTCATCGAGCGATACGGCGATGCATTTACTCCGAAGAAGGAGAACTGGGAGGAGATTCGTGGAGATATCGTCTTCGAGGATGTGACCTTTCACTATCCGGACGGCGAGAAAAATATATTGGAGCACTTTAATCTGCATATTCCACAGGGCACCAATGTGGCCATCGTGGGAGAGACCGGCGCCGGTAAGTCTACCTTAGTCAATCTGCTGGGCCGATTCTTTGAGCCGACGGAGGGCAGGATCCTTATCGACGGCATCGATTACCGGGAGCGCTCCCAGCTCTGGCTGCACAGCCAGATGGGTTACGTTCTGCAGAATCCTCATCTCTTCTCCGGCAGCGTGCGCGATAATATCCGCTACGGACGTCTGGATGCGACGGATCAGGAGATCGAGGCCGCAGCGCATGCGGTATCGGCAGACCGGGTCATCGAGCAGTTAGAGCAAGGCTACGACAGCCAGGTAGGAGAGTGTGGAGATATGCTGTCGGTAGGACAGAAACAGCTGATTTCCTTTGCCAGAGCTATCCTGGCCGATCCGAAGATCTTCGTCCTGGATGAGGCTACCTCCTCCATCGATACGGAGACAGAGGCCCTGATCCAGCAAGCTACCGACCGCCTCTTGGCAGGCCATACCTCCTTCGTGATCGCCCATCGATTATCCACCATCCGTCATGCGGACCTGATTCTGGTCGTCAGGGACGGAAGCATCATCGAGAGAGGAAATCATCGGGAGCTCCTCAGGCAGAGAGGCTATTATTATCATCTCTACTCCAGGCAGTTCCAGGAGGAAGCCATGAGTTCCATCTTATAAAGTTGCCATTATGATAAAGATATTTTTAAGGAGGAAGCGATACATGAGTCAGGACAAATATGCCATCCTCTTTCCGGGGATCGGCTATCATAACGATAAACCCTTATTATATTACGGAAAGAAGCTGGCACGTCAATACGGCTATCAGATCATTGAGGTATCCTACAGCGGATTTCCTGCCAACATCCGTGGGGATGCTGCCCTGATGCAGCAATCCTTTCAGCTGGCCCTGGATCAAAGTATGGAGTCTCTGAAAGACAGGACATTCGATGAGAAGAGCCAGATTCTGATCCTGTCCAAAAGCATCGGAACGGCTGTCGCGGCAGCCTGGCAGAAGCAGGCAGGACTGACCGCCAGGAATATCTATTTCACTCCGGTAAAGGAATCCTTTGCTGTGATTGACGAGGCAAGCGGTATCGTCTTCCACGGTACGGCTGACCCATGGGCCGATACGACAAGCCTGCTGGAGGAATGTCAGCGATTGCACCTTCCCTGCTATCTGACAGAGGAGGCCAACCATTCCATGGAGACCGGCGATGCCTTGCGGGATCTCTGCATCCTGCAGGATATCATGAAGACCTGCCAGGCATATATGTGTAACTGCCTGGAGGATGGAGAGGAGTGAGGAAGATGAAGGAACAGAGTATCTCTTCCATCAGTGATATGATACAGCGGATCACAGCCTTTCCCCAAGAGAAGACCATATGGTACCGGGGACATCATAAGGCCAGCTGGAGTCTGATTCCATCGGTACAGCGGCCGGAGTATATCGGCAAGGAGCAGTTTCTCTCCAATGACTTCTATATGAAGGCCAGTGTGACTCTGAGAGAGAAACCGGATTTCCGCTCTTATTCGGACTGGCTTACCATCATGAGACATTACGGTCTGCCGACCCGTCTGCTGGACTGGAGTCGTTCTCCCCTGATCGCCCTTTACTTTGCCACGGAAGAGAATCCGAAGCATGCAGATCAGGACGGCTGTGTCTGGGTCCTCTATCCTGAGGATTTAAACTCCAGAGAGGGCTTTCATAACTATCTCTACTCCATCGATTCCCATACAGCAGAGCAAATGATTCGGCCTGCCTTTAAGAAAGAGTATCAACCGGATAATCCGGAAGTGGAGGATAAGATCCTGGCATGTTATCCCATCGAGCATAATATGAGAGTCTATGTACAGCAATCTGCCTTCACTCTTCATAATTCTACACGAAGAATCGAAGATATCGCTGATGAGGATATGCTGACCAGAATCCTCATACCGGCAGAAGCCAAGAAGAGGATCCGTAAGGAACTGGCTTGTCTTGGCATCGGAGTCTCCCATATCTACCCGGATTCCGAACACATCGCCAGGGAACTGAGAGAGAAATATACGAGTACGAGGAGTAATATATGAAAAAGAAATTATTGTATGCAGGTTTTCTGATGGCTGTCAGTCTGTGCCTTGCTTCCTGTGGGGATCATGGCAGTTCCGTTTCGTCCGAGACGAATACAAGCCGGACAGAAAGCAGGATTTCTTCTGCCGAGACAGCTTCCACTGACATCAGGCAGGATCAGACGGAAGAAGCCGGGCAGGATAAGCCAGGTCAGACGGAAGAAGCGGATTATCTGGATGCCCTCTTCGATACATCCTATGTACATGATGTCAAGGTAGAGATATCGGAAGAAGATTGGGCAGATCTTTTAGCCAATGCAGTAGATAAGCCCAAATATAATATAAAGATATCGATCGATGGAGAGAGCTATGAAGATGTGAGATTTTCTACAAAGGGCTCTTCCAGTCTCTATCTGGTGGCCGGCAGGATTAAGAATAATCGATACAGCTTTAAATTAAGATTCGATTATAAAGACAAGGAACAGACCTATCATGGATTGAGAGAAATCTCACTGAATAACAGCTATAAGGATTATTCCTATTTGCGTGATTATGCTGCCGCTCTTGCTTTTCGGACTGTGGGAGTCGACCCGGCGGCCATGTCATTTACCAGACTTTACATTAATGGAGACTACTATGGTCTCTATATGGCGGAAGAAAATATCGGTCAGGAGTACCTGGATCGCAATTATGGAGGAGAAGGCCTACTTTATAAACCGGAGTCGGAAGTGGTAAATGGATGTAATAAATCCGTGAAATCCGCTGTCAAGGAATATCTGGCATCCGGTAGTCAGGATCCTCTGAAGTTAGACTTGGTGAAACTGAATCCGGATTATACGACAAAGGGTGCGGATCTGAAATATAGCGATGATGATCCGGAGAATTATTCGGACATTTTCAAAAATGATATCATCGAAGCGACAGATCAGGATCAGGAAGAGCTGATCAGTGCCTTGAAGCATTTATCCGAAGGTGAGATCGATGAGGCCATCGATAGAGAAGAGGTTCTGCGATACTTTGCTGCTCATAATTTTGTCTGCAATTCTGATGGATATACCGGTACCGCGCTGCATAATTATCTTCTTTATGAAAATAATGGCTTATTAGCCATGGTCCCATGGGATTATAATCTGTCTGCCATGCCTAGTGCCCTGCGACCTGTGACAGGCAGCAATGGGGAGAATAGCATGGAGGAATTAGTCAATCAGGGCCTGGATACGCCAACCTTTGAAGAGGTAAAAGCAGAGAATCGCCCTATGTTAAACTGGATCTATCAGGACGAGGATGCCTATGAGACCTATGAGCAGGTTATGACAGATGAGCTTGCCGCTTATTTTGAATCGGATGCATTTACGGAGGAGATGCAGAGGGTGCATGATCTGATCCAGCCATGGGTGGAAAGGGATCCCACTGCCTTCTGCAGTGCGGAAGAATTTGAGGAAGAGTATGAGAACCTGCTGGCATTTTATCAGAAGCGTTCTCAGAGCATCCGAAAGCAGGTGGCAGGAGATCTGAGCAAGAATACAGCAGATCAGGAGCAAGAGGATCGTATCACCTGGGAGTAAAGGTTGATGGTCTTTTAACATAGACGCAGTTAAAATCTGAATCAGAATATAAAGGAGTAAAATTATGTCAAATATCAGCGATATTAAGAGAAACCAATGGATGCTGAAGGGACCTCTGGCCAGAAAGGGCTATGACTGGTGGTGGCATTCCTTTACAGCAGAGGATGAGAAGACCGGTGAGAAGAAACCATTTTTCGTCGAATTCTTCACCTGTAATCCGGGTCTGGCCAAGGATCAGCCGGTCATCGTATGGAATGATCCGGAGCAGCAGAAGAAGGGAGTCCGCCCGTCTTATCTCATGGTAAATGTAGGATATTGGGGCGAGGAGCACGGGCAGCTGCATCGTTTCTTCCCTTGGAAGGATGTGGAGGTGCAGGATGGTGCGCCCTATTATATCGCGGCGGATGATTGTAATTGTTCTGAGTATTATACAGAGGGCTCTGTGGATCTGTCGCCGGAAGATGTGGAGCAGCATCCGGAGTGGATGTGTGATGCCGGTCAGATGAGCTGGAAGCTGCATATTCATAAGAAGATTGCCTTCCATGTCGGCTATGGTGCCAGTGCATTTTTCCGTAAGATCAATGCCTTTGAGATGTTCTGGCATGCGGAAGGGATGAAGACGGAGTACGAGGGTGAAGTGATTCTCAATGGCAGACGCTATCTCGTAAGACCGGAGACCTGTAACGGCTATGCAGATAAGAACTGGGGCGGGGATTTCACCAGTCCCTGGGTATGGCTGTCATCCAACAATCTTACCAGCCGGATCACCGGCAGGAAGCTTGAGAATAGTGTCTTTAATATCGGCGGTGGCAGACCTAAGGTATATGCGCTGGCTCTCAATCGCAAGCTCTTAGGGGAGTTCTATTATGAGGGTAAGGATTATGAATTTAATTTCTCCAAGCTCTGGACCGGTTCCAGGACCAGGTTTGACTGTCGGGAGACGGAGGATGAGATTCAGTGGCATGTAATTCAGGATACCTGGACCACCAGGCTGGATACCATGGTTCGCTGTAAGAAGAAGGATATGCTGAATATTAATTATGAGGCTCCGACCGGTCTCAAGAGACATAATCGTCTGTGGAACGGAGGAAATGGAAAGGGAATCCTCCGCTTATATAAGAAATCTCTCTTCCGTAAGCCTCAGCTGATCGACGAAGTCTATGCCGAGGGTATCGGATGCGAATACGGTGTGTATGATGGCGAGGAATAGATTATGAATGATTTTGATAATATATGGGGTGCCCTGGATAAAAAGCGTTCGCCCTATACCATGAAGGAGATCGAGGAGGCAGCCAGGAAGGCCGGTAAGAGCGGGGCGAATTTTCTGGATACCTTAAAGGCGGGGAAGGAGAAGAAATCCCACACAGAGATGAAGGCGGATAGAGAAGAAAAGTCAGCGAAGACGAGACAGGCAGATCGTCAGAATGACCAGAATTCTCAGTCCATGGATCTGAATAAGATCATGCAGGACCTGCAGGAGCTGGATCAGCATCTGAGCAGTGATTTTGGTCTGAGTAAGGAGACCGGATCTGAGGATCCGGTGGAGTCAGCTCCTGTGATCGATGCGGACTCCTTTGAGGGAGTGACCGAAGCGGTCGCTCAGAAGGTTTACGGGCAGGATTGCTTTCTTCGCAAGCTGATGATTGCCTTTAAGCGGCCTTATGTCATGGAGCCGGAAGGCAGTCATGCCAGAAACAGCTTCTATATCTATGGTCCGGAGGACAGTGGCAGGCATCTGGCCCTGCAGGAGATGGCTGCAGAATTACATGGCAGGCAGATCCTGGACAGTGATCAGGTTTATGTCATGGATCTGTCGATCTATACGGCAGCGGGTAAGGATAATGTCTTCCTGCAGGATCTCTATATGGCCCTTCGGTCTCCGGCCCGGATTCTGCTCTTTGAAGGGATGGCTGGCTGCCATATCTCTTATCTGACCTATCTCAGTGATCTGGTGATCAAGGGAGAGTGCCGTCTGCAGGATCGTTATATCGAGCAGAGGGGTCAGTTGATCAATGTGTCGACCTCTTTTGCTTCCGATGCTATCTCCACATTTACCCCACAGGGGAAATATCTGGTCTTCCTCTCCGCAAAGGATCCGGATCATCTGGCGGATCTCCTGGGAGCGCCTTTTATCAATGCTCTGGGAGATATCTGTCCATCGGAGAGTCTGACCGAGGAGAGCTGGAGGAAGATTGCCGCAGATTCCTGGACCAGGCTTAAGACGGATGCAGAGAAACAGTTTGGCTTCCTTCTGGAAGAGGGGGAAGAGACCGTCGAGATGATTACTTCCTGTGCCCTGGCTGCCACACAGAGACAGGCCGGAACTGCTGGTCTTTTAGGCTTCTTCCGAGATCTATATAAGAGTCTGGCCACTCTTAAGCTGGAGGGATCCTATCCTAAGGGTAGCGCTGTCAGACTGATCCAGGAAGAGCAGATTCTCTATGCTCTGGTAGGCCAGGAGAAGACAAATCTGATGGCCCATCTGCCAATCTCCTATCAGGGAGCCGTCGATAAGGTCAAGGCAGAGCTGGATGCCATCGTGGGCCTGAAGAAGGTGAAGGAGTATATTCTCTCCTTAGAGGAGTATTATAAGACACAGAAGCGTCGCCAGGAGGCTGGTTTAAAGGCCTCAGAAGTATCGAAACACATGATCTTTACGGGCAATCCCGGAACCGGTAAGACCACCATCGCCCGTATCGTCAGTCGTTATCTTAAGGCCATCGGCGTCCTGTCCGGCGGCCAGTTAGTGGAGGTCTCCCGTGCGGATCTGGTTGGCCGCTATGTGGGCCATACGGCTCCCCTGGTCAATCAGGTCATCAAGAGTGCCATCGGCGGTGTCCTCTTTATCGACGAAGCATATTCTCTGCATCGAGGCAAGGAAGATAGCTTCGGTCTGGAGGCCATCGATGCTCTGGTAAAGGGAATCGAGGATAATCGGGATGATCTGATCGTCATCCTGGCAGGCTATGCCAGGGAGATGGAGGAATTCCTGGAAACCAACTCCGGTCTTAAGAGCCGTTTTCCGAATCTGATTGATTTTCCGGATTACAGTGGGGAGGAGCTGCTGGACATTACCAGGATTACGGTTAAGTCCAAGGGATATGTTCTGGATCAAGAGGCAGAAGCCATGCTTTTGATCTACTATAATGAAGTGCAGGCCCATCATGCTGACACTGCGGGGAATGGTCGTCTTGTCCGCAATAAGGTGGAGGAGGCCATCCTGAATCAGTCCCGGCGTCTGGTGGCTGAGCCGGAGGCAGATCTGTCCTTATTGAAAGTCTGTGATTTTATCCTTTGACAAGCTTATTTTGACAGATTGTAGTTTATATCTGTCTTTTCTATCCTATGTAGATAACCAGGCAGGGATTTTTTCATGTCTGGTTTTTTTTATAAATTTTGTCAAATGATTCACATTTGATCTGATTTTATGTATAATAGAGAAGATTATGGTTCGGCTCAGACAGAGAGAGGCATGATCATCAGACGACGGAAAATGTTTATAAGTCGATTCAGTAATTCAAAGATAAAGGTGGAGAAAGTGATGAAGAATCTGATTATCGGTATGTCCGGAGGACCTACCTCCGTGATGAACAGCTCCTTATACGGAGCGATTATGGAAGCATTAAAACAGGATGAGGTAGGTACCATCTATGGCATGGAGAATGGTATCGAAGGATTCATCCATGACAAGGTGATCGATATCGTGGATGATCTCTTTATGAGTGGCAATATCGCCCTTCTTATGACGACACCGGGAGCCTACCTGGGTACCTCCAAGTATCGTCTGCCGGAGGAGCTGGACGATCCGATCTACCCATTGATCTTTGATAAGCTGGAGAAGCTGGAGATTGGATACTTCCTCTATATCGGCGGTAACCATTCCATTGATACCGTGGAGAAGTTATCACAATATGCCACGATACATGAGAAGGATATCACCTTTGTCGGTATTCCTAAGACCATCGATAATAATATGATCCTGACCGATCATGTGCCGGGCTACGGCAGTGCGGCCAAATATATCGCAACCTCTGTTCGTGAGATCGGAACGGATGCTGCAGTCTACGATGTACCTTCTGTGACCATCGTGGAATTGATGGGACGTATGTCCGGCTGGCTGACAGCAGCCAGTGCCCTGGCCCGTAAGTTCAAGGGAGATAATCCGATGCTGATCTATCTGCCGGAGGTGAACTGGGATGAAGAGAAATTCCTGGAGGACGTGGAGAAATGTCTCAGCAAGCGCTCTCAGGTCGTAGTTTGTGTCTCCGAGGGTATTCATAATAAGAAGGGCAAGCTGATCAGAGATTATGTGGAGCTGCAGCAGTATAATAATCTGGGACAGCGTCTGGTCCATGGCTGCGGTGCTTATCTGGAGCAGCTGGTAAGAGAGCATTTTAATATCAAGACCCGTTATGTGGATTTGAATGTATCGCAGCGTTGCTCTGTCTGCATGATGTCTAAGAAGGATCAGGAGGAGGCCATCATGTGCGGTACCTATGGTACCAAGCTGGCAGTCCGTGGTAAGACCGGTACGGTGGTGAATCTGGTGCGTGTCATGGAGGAGCCTTATCTGTCCAGCTGCGGCATGGAGAAGACAGCCAATGTTGCCAACCACTCCCGTTACTTCCCTGTGGAGTGGATCAGTGAAGAAGAAAATGATGTAACAGATGAGTTTTTAGAATATATTAATCCATTGATCCAGGGATATATTTCCTTCCCGACAGATAATGAAGGTATCCCAACCTTCCTGTCCAGAGATCGTGGATGATGGACTTACCTGAGATAGATGAGTCTTCATTACAGAAGGCATCGATTCATAGAAAACAGAGAGTGAGATTGGAGTAATATATGTCAGACCATATGGTTACGGTTGATTTGATCACCGGCTTCTTAGGTGCAGGCAAGACGACCTTTATCCATCGTTACCTGCGCTATCTCAAGGAGCAGGGGCTGTCAGTCCGTATGATAGAGAATGAATTCGGTGATGTCAGTATTGACAGTCATCTCTTAGAGGAGGAAGACTGCGAGATCGAGGATCTGGCAGGTATGTGCATGTGCTGTGTCGGTAAGGACGCCTTTATTCGCGTCTTATTGGAGAGTACACAGACCGGCTGTGACCGCATCATCGTCGAGCCATCCGGTATCTATGACGTGGATGAGTTCTTTGAAGTTATGTCCCTGCCTCAGGTCGCTGCGACATGTCAGATCGGCAGTATCCTGACCATCGCCGATCCCATGGGCATGGATTATCTCACAGAGGAGGCCTCCTATCTCTTATTTGCTCAGTTACTGGCATCCGGCATGGTGATCATGAGTAAGACCCAGCTCTTAAGTCAGGAGCAGCTGGAGGACAGCATCTCTAAGCTGAATCAGCTGATGAAGGATCGAGGTTGTCCGGCGGGCCTCTTGTCCGATTTGTGTACCAAGTCCTGGGACCAGCTGGATGCGGAGGATTATGAGGAGTTCATGGAGATCGGCTATGCTCGTTTCGTTCATGACAGAGAGATTTTTAATCATAGTGAAGCATTTCAATCCCTGGCCATACTGGGGCACTGTTATGCACAGGAGGATCTGGCGGAGAGGATCCGCCGACTCTATGATTCTCCTTCTTGCGGACGAGTTTACCGGATCAAGGGCTTCCTTACGTCAGAGCAGGGAGTCTCTTATGAGGTAAACTGTACGACGGACACCCATGTGATCCGCCCGGCGCAGGGACAGGAGGATATTCTGGTCGTCATCGGTCAGATGCTTCATGATCGGGAGATCAAGGAGATATTTTCTCTGCGGTATCCGATCGGAAGATAGATTACAAGATATAGAATGGCAAGAATCTGTTGACAGTATATGGAGTCTATCCCCATCCGTCTGATCAGCAGATTGCTTATCTGATAGGAGTAGAAGATGTCAGAGTATAAAGCGATGCTCGTCAGAGCAAGAGAAGAAGAGATCGAGGAAATGGCCATGATGGCTGCCTACATCGTGGAGGAGCATATCGAGTCCTATTATGGCAGGAAACAGAAGGCCTACATGATGGAGCATATCTACACCCCGGAGCATATGCTTCAGGAGATGGAAGCAGGAGACCGCTTCTATTGGCTGGACTGTATCCCTGCCGGTGAGGAGGAGTCCGTGTTGGGTATGCTGGATGTCTGTGGCTATCTGTCCTGCAGCCTGCAGGAGGATGCGATCCTCATCAAAAATGTATATATCATGTCTGAGATCCGTGGCAGACATATCTTAAGAGAATGTCTTGATCTGTTAAAACAGGATGAGTTACCGGAAGGTATAAGTAAGATTCAGATTGCCATTCCGGAGGGCTATGTTCAGGCAATCAATGTCTTTGAGCATCTGGGCTTCACCCGCATCGCTAAGGTAGAAGTCCCGTTAAATGAGCGTTATACATTAAATTGTCTTCAGTTAGAGCTTTCCATCCGTTAAAAACGAAAGGAAAATCCTAAGGATTCCGATGGAATATGTCTCAACAAGGCACATGTAAATATATGGAATGAGGAATAAGAATATGGCAAAGAGTAATTTAATTAAGGATACGACCACAGCAGAGCGTATCGCCCTGATCAAGTCCTGGATCCCGGATGAGGATGGACTGGAGGACTGCGGCATCGATCTGTGGGAGATGTACGATGATTATATTAAGGGGAAGAGGGAAATCGCAGAGATTAATATGTCCTTCGTTCCGGATTATGTGATGGAAGCACCGGCAGCTGAGCCGGAAGAGATTTCCTATGATTCTTCTGACTCGGAAGCGGCCAGAGCCAGAAGAAGGAGAGGCGGGTCCGGTGTGAGATGAATCTGGAATTAATCAAAATTTCTGCCATACAGGCCCTGATCCTCACGGCAGCGATCCCTGCCTTTGGGTGGGTCATGGACTGTCTGATCCGTATGATCTACAGGGCCATGAGCAGTCTGTGCGGGGAAGGATTGACATATTTCCTCTTTAACCGCTTTACCTTTGTGGGGGTATTTCATCATGAGCTGGCCCATACTTTATTAGCCACCATAACCGGCGCCAGGGTAACAAGGATTGTCCTATTCCATCCCAGGGGAGATCAGTTAGGCTCCGTCAGCTATGTTACCAGAGGGAATAAGATTCTGACAGCCATACAGCATACCTTTACTGCCATTGCGCCCATCTTCTGCGGAGGAATCACAACATTTCTTCTCTACACTTTATTAAGAAGCTGGAGCGGCCCGGTCTGGGCCTATGCACTTATCCTATACCTCATGATTTCAATTCTTATGCATATGACCATGAGTTCTCAGGATATCCGTGTCATGTGGAAGGGCATCCCTGTGGTTTATGTCATCGTATGGATCCTACTGCTTGGCTATCATGCAATATTTGCTTCATTTCTATCATAATCTATTATGATAGATCATATATCATTACACACAAGGGAGGAAAATATGAAGAAGAGAAGTATCTGTCTGTGCTTATTGCTCTTAGGTATGCTTCTGCTGCCATGCAGAGCGGACGCGGCAATCAAGCTTAGCAAAAGCAGTAAGAATCTGGTTGTCACACAGAGCTATAAGCTCAAGCTGAAGGGAACCAGTAAGAAGGCTAGCTGGACCAGCGCGAATCCAGCCGTTGCCACGGTATCTTCTAAAGGAAAGGTCAAGGCCATCAAGGCCGGATCCACTGTGATTACAGCCAAGGTCGGTTCCAAGTCCTATAGCTGCAAGATAAAAGTTCGCAAGCCGGAATTAAAAGATGCGATTACAGTGGATAAGGGAAAAACCAGCAAGATAAGTATCGATAATATAAAAAAATACAGCACGATTACCTACAAGTCGACAAACAAGAATATCGCCAAGGTATCCAAGACTGGTGTGATCACCGGCATCCAGAGCGGCAAATGTGATGTGCAGGTTTGTTTTAATAAGGCATACACTCTGACCATCCATGTGACCGTATCCGGCTATGTGTCATCCTCCGTGGTATCGGTGATGAAGGGATCCACAGTAAAGCTGGTTCCTTATAATGTGGGAGAAGACGGTGTCTATACGGTGAAGGATCATACTATGGGATATGTATCGGATGGTATTTATCATTCCACAGGCTATGGTCTGAACTCTGTGATCTATAAGAGCGGCGCCTATGAGCACACCTTCCTGATCAAGAATTACTGCTGGGAAGCCCATCGCGGCTATCATGTAAGCTACCCGGATAACAGTCTTGAGGCCATTCGTGCGGCCAAGGCCAAGGGTGCCAACTCTATCGAGATTGATGTTCGCGCGACCAAGGACGGAGAGTTCGTTCTCATGCATGAGTCCAATATCAGTAAGATTACCAACGGATCTCTCAGCGGCAAGATTAAGAAATATACTCTGGCGAAGCTTCAGAAGAAGAAATACCTCTATAAGAATGGCAAGAGATATATGATTCCGACGCTGATCGAGGCCTTGAAGCAAGCCAGGACTCTGGGATTAAATGTGACTGTAGAGATGAAGACCCTGCCGGACATCTCCACTTCCAAGAAGGCTTTGGTGAGGAAGCTCTATAAGATCATCAAGACCTATGGCAGCAGTGAGACCAGTATCATCGTGCAGAAGAAGGAGAATCTGACCTATCTGGTGAAATACGGTGACGGCACGATTCCGATTCGTATCACCAACTCCTCCTATGCTTCCAGCAGCAGTATGCGGAAGATTGCGAAGAAATATTCTTATGTCATGTCCACCACAGATTATTCCTATAAGCATTATAAGGGATATATGCTGACCCAGGATTATCCGATTCGATAAGAAAGAGGATGTATGGAAATGACTCGTTTGTATGAGTCATCTTTATACATCCTCATTTTCTTACATTCTCATGTTCTTTATGGCCCTACCTTGTCCAGGATAAATTCCTGGAAGGCCTGGGTAGGGCCGGATAGTTTCCGTCCTTTCTTTATGATGAAGCCCTCTTCAAAGAGAATCGGCTCCTGGAAGGATTTCATAACATAATCCACATCCTCTCTGTCTGCATTGAAGGAGTTACGGATGGCAGTTGCGATGCCGTAATTGGTCCTCACCATCTCCTCCATAACGAAGGTCTGGGCTACCTTATGAATATCAAGACTGGCTCCTTCCATGGCGGCGCAACTCTGCAGACGATTGAGGATCAGCGAACCGTCGGGAAAGGTTATGATCCTCTCATTTTTCAGCATATCGAAGGAGATGCTGTCCATTTGCGCTAAGGGATGCTGACGATTGATCAGCAGGCAGAGTTCTCCCTTCTGCAGCAGAGTAACCTGATAACGATCCAGATCCATCTGTTCAGGCATGATGGTATAGGCAATCTCGATCTCTTCTGCCCATAAAAAGTCCAGGATCATCTCCATGGTCAGATCATAGCTCATAAATTCCATACCGGGATAGAGGCTGGTGAATTCTGTGTAGAGCAGAGGGAGCAAACCATTCCCCACGGAGCTTGAGATGCAGACATTCAATCGGGGTAGGCTTTTCTTCAGATATTGGTTCAGAGCTGCCTTCCCTTCATTGACGGACAGCAGGATATTCTTGACATAAGGCATGAAGAACTCCCCCGCTTCCGTGAAAGAGAGGGGACGGGTATCCCTGTCGATCAGCGTGGTGTTCAGCTCCTCCTCCAGCTTACGAATAGCTGTCGTAATATTGGGCTGAGAGGTGTAATGCTGCCGGGCGGCCTTGGTAAAGGATCGGGCCGTATAGATGGTATTCAGGTAGCTCAGTTGTCGTAACTCCATGGATCTCTCCTCATTTTTTTCATATTTTTCTCTATTATTATATTATATAATACTCTATAGTAATATCATATTTTATCTGCGATATCTTCCATATGGCAGATGTTTTCTAATAATATTTTATAATATTTTTCCTTCTTATGCTATCTTTTTCCCTATTTTCCACTATGGTGCAATTATTTTCAGCCTTGACATCATAAAGAATATAAATCCTATCATAAGTATAAAATATCATAAATATAATTTATGATAATATAAGACATGTGTATTATGAAACTATCTTGAAATGTGATATATTTTAATTAAATATTCCTAAAAAAGTAACAATACTATAGAAATTTTATGAAAATTTACCAGGATATTCATTTTACATGTTTCTAAAACATGACGAATATGATACATTATAGTATCAACTTATCATTAAAAATATTTATGTAAATTATGAGTTTCTATATGATATGTGCGGGATAGGAATATGGGAGATTCTTTATTAAAAAGGGAAGGAGAAAACATATGAAGAAAATGAAGCTTTTTACAAGAGTTCTCATGGCGATGTTCCTGGTATTATCCTGTGTCTTCTGCATCACTAAGGTTGATGCTAAGGTGACACCGGATGGATCACTTACAGGACTGAAGCTGGAAGACTCTGCCCATTGGATGGATGATTCCTGGCGTTTTATCCCTGGCCAGTATGAGTATGATCTCGATGCATGGCTGGAGACCTATGGTGTTCGTTTTACCCCAACTGTAGCCGGTGGCGGCAGTGTGGAGGTTACTATGAGCGGAACCCAGCTGGAAGAGACAACCCAGACTGTACAGTCCGGCGAACAGTTTATTCTGAATCTGACCCAGAATCGTGAGTCCAGTAATGCGGCCGGTACGGGAACCAGAGGTATCGAGGATGATTGTACTTATACGGTTCAGATCAAGACAAGTACAGATGAGGTATATACCCTTCATATCACTCGTCCGGGTCTGCAGCAGTATGTGGATCAGTTCGAGCGCAAGACACTTGATATGAGCGAGATCGAGGGAGCAGAAGAAGGCAAGACCATGACTTACTGGGAGTATGTTCCGGAGAACTATAATCCTCATAAGAAATATCCGGTTGTTCTTTATCTCCATGGTATCGGACAGAGAGCAGTGGAGGCTACCGATGTCCTCTTAAGAAATGCTGCTGCTACCACATTTGCTTATTATGGTAAGGAAGTTATCGTAATCGCTCCTCAGTGCAACTATTCCGATCTTTCTGTTACAGAACAGTGGGCAGACGGCGATATGAATCTTTCTATCTTTGGTGAAGGTGCATATCAGATCGTACAGAATGCCAAAGCTACTTATAATATCGACAGCCAGCGCGAATATGTTGTCGGCTTATCCATGGGTGGACAGGGTACCTGCGGTATGATCGCATCCTATCCGGATGAGTGGGCAGGCGCTCTGATCAATGCTGCTCCATATGCAGCAACAGAGGAAGGTCTGAAGAAGCTGGTATCCGCAGTAGATCAGATCCCTTGCTGGTTTGCTTATGCTACCAATGATGAGTCTGTAAATTATGGCATCAGCCACGATGTTCTCATGCCAGCTCTGGATGAAGCAGGCGTATCCTATAAATGTACCGTAGTGACAGATGACGAATATCTGGCTCCGATGAGACATTTCGTATGGGCGATTCAGTGGGCGAACGAGGATGTACTCGATTGGTTATTATCCCAGAAGAAGACAACTCCAAGTATCACTCTGGATGATCTTGAGATGGAAGACCCGGCTCAGCTTACCAGCCTCAACTTCAATAAGAATAAGACAACCTATAACCTGACCGTATTTGAAGACGTCTATGGCTTACGCTTCACACCTAGCATCTCCGGCGGAGGAACCATTAAGGTTACAACCTGTGGTTCCGGTATTGATACCAAGACCGTAGAAGTTGCTAATGGCGAGAAGTTTGAACTGAATCTCTCCCAGACACGTGAATGCACCGGTGGTGCCAGATCCATGGAAGATGATTGTACTTATAAAGTAATCATCCGCACCAGTGACAAGACCTATACCATTAATGTAAAACGTCCTGGAACCGATGCCCTCGTTGCTAAGTTCAAGAGATGTACATGGACCATGTCCAACGGAAGAGAGATGACCTACTGGTTATATGTTCCGGAAAACTATGATCCATCTAAGAAATACCCTGTAGTTATCACTCCTCACGGCGGCGGACAGTTCGCAGTGGACGCAGAGGACATCTTAGTCAGAACTGCTCAGACCACAGCATTTGCCAAGTATGGTATGGACTGTATCGTAATCGCTCCTCATGGTAATTATACAGAGCTTGATTACACAGATGCTTCCTTCAGCAGAGCATGGGCTACTGACGATCTGACTCCGAGTCCGTTCCTGACAGAGACCATGAATATCTTAGAGGATGTAAAGAAGAATTACAGCGTAGATACGGATCGTATCAGTGCAGCAGGTGCTTCCCAGGGTGGCAGAGCTGTCGTATCCTTAGTTGTCAATTATCCGGATACCTTTGCTGCAGCTGTTGTAGATGCTCCTGCATTTACTACCTTAACCGGTACTAAAGATCCTCAGGTAACCGATACTATCAAGGCATCCGCAGCTAAGTTCGCAAGCGTAGTCAAAGAGAATAATATTAAGGTATGGTTCGTTCATGCAACATCCGATCCTACCGTAAATATTAAGGCAACAGAGGTTCTTATGGATGCTATGGATACAGCTGGTGTGAAGTATAACTCCACCATCTATCCTGCAGGAACCTACTTCTCCCCAACTGATCACTTCGCATGGGTACCATTCTTCGACCATGAAGAGAATCTGAGCTGGCTGATCAAGCAGAAGAAAGAAGCTGCTGCAAGTGACGATCAGAAAGATACAGGCAAAGATACAGGCAAAGATACTCAGAAGAAGATCACTGTCAGCAAGACGAAGATCAAGACTCTTAAAGCTGGTAAGAAGTCCTTCAAGGTTACTTATAAGAAGGTTTCCGGTGCCAAATACCAGATCGCTTACAGAAAGAAAGGCACCACGAAGTGGAAATATGTCAAGAGATCCGGTAATATCTGTACCATCAAGAAGCTTGCTGCTAAGAAGTACTATTATGTAAAGGTACGTGCATACAAGACTGTAAATGGTAAGACATACTACAGTGCATGGACTGCTTCCAAGAAAGTAAAAACCAAGAAATAGGAATAAAAACCCTATCCCTTAGGGGGCTGCCGTAAGGCAGCCCTCTTTTTTGACCTGGTAGATAGCTTTTCCCTTTTTTACTTGAACATTGGGACGAATGTGCTTAAAATAAAGAAAATTAAAATCCATGACATGGGATAAGGACCATGTCATGGATTTTATATATCGCTTGATTTTATATATTGCATTTATTCTCTGCTGTAGCTGATCCAATTCTCTCCATCGATATTTAATAAGAGAGTATCTCCTTCGATCGTGTACTCGTAGATCTCATGCATGTCTTCTCTTATGATGTGGATGTCATCCCAGCCGGCGCGGAGTCCGGTATCCGGATAGGTCAGAACAGCACTGTGATCTTCTTCCAGAGTTACGATCTCCGGAGCAAGCTCCTCATCAGCATCTTCTAACAGATAGTTGCCTGCTATGTCGGACTGATCTTCTTTCGTATAAGTGACCCAGGTATCCTCGTCGATCTTTAATAGGAGTGCATCCCCCTCAATCGTATATTCGTATTGCTCTGAGCTGTCGTCAGCCATGGTGACGTAGATATCACTCCAGTTGATATCCTTGCGACCATCCTCCAGTGTGATGCTTCCGGCATGATCCAGCTGCAGATTCACGGCCAGAGGAACCTCAGTCTGGCTTTCATCCAAGAGCGTATAGTTTCCGATTCGATCGTAGTCGTTTTCTTCTTCTACGGCTACGGCTTCCGTTGTGGCAGCTTCCTCAGAAGAAGCATCCTCACTCTTGCCGCAACCCAGGGTTCCCATGAAAACCATCGTCATCATTGCTGCACATAACATAGCTTTTCTATATCTCATATCGATTCACCTTTCTCCGCCTATAACATATTTCCGGACGATCATCGATCCTCTGAGAGATGGCGGTAGCTTTATCTTAGCAGAGAATTATTGATAATCCATAAAGAAATACTTACAAAAAGATGAATTTGTCTCATTGACAAGAGGGATATCCTTATGATATCTTAACAACATGATGACAAAGGGGTCTGTCTTTAGGGACAGACCCTTTTTGGTTAATACAGACACAGATAACAGGCAAGGAGGTCTGTCTTATTGTAAGACAGGTCTCCTTTTCTCATACCCTGTGGCGCGACGAAAGTCGCAGAACATATAAGTTTAGGAGGATATGCCATGGCTGATTATAATTTATTACTGGAACATGCGGATTCTGTCAATGAACTCCTGGCTCGTTATGGCGTCAAGTTCGGCATCTACAAGAATCATACCTTTAAGGAGCAATTGTTCCCCTTTGATGCGATTCCCAGAGTAATCGGGAAGGAAGAATTCGATTATCTGGAGCGTGGATTGAAGCAGAGAGTGACCGCATTGAATCTCTTTCTCAAGGACATCTACAGTAAGAAGCAGATCGTGAAGGATCAGGTCATACCGGAGGATTTTATCTTCGCCTCCAGTGGCTATATGGCTGAGTGTGAGGGAGTCAGTCCGGTCAAGGATATCTATTCCCACATCTCCGGTATCGATCTGGTAAAGGGCAAGAATGACCACTGGTACATCCTGGAGGATAATCTGCGTGTACCATCCGGTGCCTCCTATCCTATGATCGCCAGAGATCTCTGCAGAAAGAGTGCCCCCAGAACCTTTCATAACACAGCCATCGCCGACAACCGCAACTACGCAGACCTGCTTCGTCGAACCATGGATCATGTGAATACCGGAGGCATCAGCGTCATATTGACCCCGGGCCGCTATAATTCCGCATATTTTGAGCATTCTTATCTGGCTGAGAAGACAGGTTCCTATCTGGTAAATGGATCGGAACTCATGGTGGAGGACGATTATCTCTATTATATGACTGCTGCAGGCAAGAAAGAGAAGGTAGGACTGGTCTATCGCCGTATCTCCGATGAGTATCTGGATCCTATGAATTTTAATCCGGTCTCGCTGATCGGTATTCCTCATCTTTATGATGTGGTACGCAAGGGACATGTCGGACTGATGAACTTTGTGGGAAATGGTGTGGCAGATGATAAAGGTATCTATTATTTTGTACCTAAGATGATTCGTTATTATCTGGGAGAGGAAGCCATCCTGGATAATGCACCGACCTATCTGCCATTTTATGAGCAGGATATGGCATATACACTGGAGCATTTTGATGATCTGGTACTCAAGGATGTGGCAGAAGCCGGAGGCTATGGTGTCGTATTTGGTAATAAGATGACCAGACAGGAGAAGGCAGACTTTATTGATCTGCTGAAGAAGGAACCACGTCGATTCATCGCACAGGAAGTGATCGATTTCCAGGATCTGGACATCATGGATGAAGGAAAACAGGTCGCCAGAAAGGCCGATCTTCGTGCCTTTGTATTGATGGCAGATGAGCCGTTGGTGTGGAAGAGCGGCTTGACCAGATTTTCACGGAATCCGGATTCATTTATCGTGAACTCATCTCAGGGAGGAGGATTTAAAGACACATGGGTATTATCTCAGTAGAACAGGCAGACAGATTATATTGGCTGGGCCGATATGTGGAGAGAGTATATACAACCGTTAAGATGTACAGTCAGGGATTCGATCAGATGATCGATGTATTTCCGACAGACTATTATCAGAACTTCTGTCAGAGGATGGACATCCCGGATATCTATCAGGATATGGATGATTTCTTCTATCGTTATCCTTATGATCCCACCAATCCGGATTCCATCATCAGTAATCTGGAGCGGGCCTATGATAATGCAATCGTATTGAGAGAGAGTATCGGCTCGGAAGCATTATCTTATATCCAGCTGGCTGTTTACGGATGGAGCAAGGCTGCAGACAATCAGGCTCCCCCTCTGGAGATACAGAAACTGATTGATTATATTCTGGCATTCTGGGGAACCGTAGATGATCAGATTGATGAGAAGCAGGTTCGCAATATCCTCAAGGCCGGTAAGAGAATCGAGCGTATCGATCTCTATGCCAGGATGGGACGCTCCGGGGACAAGCTGCTCCGGGAAATCCATCGTATGATCCCCCGCGTGGAGGAATCCGGTCTGACCTATGAGAAAAGTAAGCTGAAGAAGATAGAAGATCTGGCACAGCAGGATGTCATCGATTATTATGAACTGGTTCATGAGGTCGAGACCATCTTTTAAGCAGGATATCTATCCTATAATATCTTGATATCGAGCCCTTGTCAGGGCAAAGAAGAATTCCCGGGAGACGAAGAAAGAGATATCAATATCAATGATGAATAAAATGAATAAGAAAGTAGTAAGAAGTCACACGCTCAAACCCCAGGATAAGACCATATTACATTTCCGGTATCGTATGCATATGGATTATGAGATTCCGGTAGAGAAATATTTCTTTACCATCAAGGCAATCCCCTGCCGGAATGCCAGACAGACCGTCCTGGATCTGTCCATGCATTTGCAGCCTCCCTTCCTCTATTCCGATAATCGGGATGCCTTCGGCAATCAGCTGATCTATGGCTCTGCCCGCCAGTCCCATCGTAGCTTCTCCTATGAGATCAGAGGAAGAGTGGAAATCGGACAGATTCTATACGAGGAAGTGGCCAGGGGGGAGGAAGCCTATCTTTATCGCCATCCTCACGGTCTCAATCGTGCCGGAAATGAATTAAAAGGCTATTATGACAGCATTGCCGGACAATTGGAAGAAAATTCTTATGTGAATGCCATTTATCTTATGCGCTGTCTGCATCGGGATTTTGTCTATGCTGCAGATGTGACCAGGGTTGATACCGATGCGGAAGCGGCCTGGCGCATTGGCAGGGGTGTCTGTCAGGATTATGCCCATATCTTTATCGCCTTATGCCATATGGCAGGGATCGCAGCCCGTTATGTGGTAGGAATTATGCAGGGAGAAGGCGAGAGTCATGCCTGGGTAGAGATATTATATCGAGGAAAATGGATTGGTATGGATCCGACTAACGATCAGCTGGTTGCAAGATCACATATCAAGTTCGGTCACGGAAGAGATGCCAGGGACTGTCAACTCAACCGAGGCATCCTCTATGGTGGCGGCGCCCAGCTGCAGGAGATTAAAGTGAGTGTGAGTGAAGAGTAATTATGATAGAAACAATCGCAAAAGTAGCACTTCCGGTTGATGAAGTGCTGGAGATAAAGAAAAACAGAATCGAACCGGAGTATCTGTCCGGAGAGGAGAAGAGAATCTCCATCGTTACCGGGATTCATGGAGATGAATTGGAAGGACAGTATGTCGTCTATGAACTGCAACGTCGGATCGCGGCAGCCAGAGAGCATCTCCATGGCATCGTAGATATCTATCCGGCCATGAATCCCCTGGGAATCGATTCCATCACCAGGGGTATTCCGGCCTTTGATCTGGATTTTAACCGGCTCTTTCCCGGTAATATGGATGGAAATATGACAGAATATCTGGCTGCCAGGATCATCGAGGATGTAAAAGGCTCTGACATGGTTCTTGACATCCATGCCAGTAATATCTTCCTGACAGAGATCCCCCAGATTCGTATCAATGAGCTGCATAAGGATCAGCTCTTGCCTTATGCAAAGCAGTGTAATATGGATTTCATCTGGGTTCACGGAGCCTCCACAGTTCTGGAATCCACATTTGCTTATAGTCTGAACAGTATCGGTACTCCGGTGCTGGTTGTGGAGATGGGTGTCGGCATGCGTATCTCTCAGGATTACGGTAATCAGATGGTCGATGGAATCTTCTCTCTGATGAAGAGCATGGGCATGTGGTCCGGAGAGACCCGGCTGCCCAGAAAACCTATCATCTCTACCGACTGGCAGGATGTCAGTTATCTGAATGCTTCTACCGGAGGCTTATTTATCCCAAGAGTCAGTCACTGGCAGGTTCTGAAAGCAGGAGAGCTGATCGGAGAGATCGTGGATCCTCTGCAGGGAGTCGTCCTGGACCAGGTCAAGGCACCGGTCAACGGGGTTCTCTTTACCCTGCGGGATTATCCGGTGGTTGACGAAGGATCCCTTCTGGGCAGGATGCTGCCGGAGGAGGTGTGTAATCGATGAAGAAGAAGATCATCTATGATATCAAGGGCCTCTATCGCGATGATTTCCGCGTGACAGGCTATGAGTTCGGCCATGGGGAGAAGACTCTGGCCATCGTCGGCGCCAGCAGAGGAAATGAGGTGCAGCAGCTCTACGTCTGCTCCCTTCTGGTACAGAAATTTAAACAGTTGGAGGAAGAAGGTAGAATCACCGATCAGAAGAAGATCCTGATCATCCCCAGCCTGAATCCCTATTCCATGAACATCCAGAAACGCTTCTGGCCTATCGACAACACCGATATTAACCGTATGTTTCCCGGCTATGACCTGGGAGAGACCACCCAGAGGATCGCTGATGGTGTATTTAAGGAAATCTCTCAGTATCAATATGGTATCCAGTTCACCTCCTACTACATGCCGGGCCGCTTCATGCCCCATATCCAGATGATGGATACCAGCTTCGAGGATGTTGACCTGGCAAAGAAGTTCGGTATGCCCTATGTGGTCAAGAGAAAGGTCAGACCCTTTGATACCACGACACTGAATTATAACTGGCAGATCTGGGATACCCAGGCCTTCAGCTTCTATACCACTACGACCGATACCATCGACCGGGCTAGCGCCGGCAGGGCTCTGCTAAGCATCCTGAGCTTCCTGTCTCAGCTGGGTATCGTAAAATACCAGGGTCCGATGGGAGAGGAATCCAGAGTCATCAGCAGTGCCGATTTGATTGCTGTCCGAACGGCCAAGTCCGGCATCTTCGATGCACTGGTTCATGTGGGAGATGCCATCGAGGTTGGCACACCCCTTGCCAATATCGTTAATCCCTATGAAGGAAATGTCCTGGAAACCCTCTATGCGCCATGCAGCTGCAAGGTATTTTTCATGCATAGTGCACCCCTGACCTATGCCAATACCGCTGTATTTAAATTAATTCCGGATAAATAATTACATTTATGAAAAAAATAATTAAAGTCTGACTTACTTTGCCCCACAGGGAATGAAATTGACATTTCTGCCTGTTTATTTTATTATAAGAGTCTATATAGCTTGCGAAAATGAAAAAGGGGAGAAAAGAAGATGAATGACTTAGAAGAATTTATCCAGGCGAATATTATGCCGGGTCACGAGCGCCAGAAGAAGCATAAGAGGATTTTCCGGATCGTTGTGCTGATCTTAATCGTATCGCTTTTGATTGTTATGATTAATGTACCGCATAATCTTAGTGATCATAATCCATTATTTATCGGATTCGGACTGGTCGTAATGGTAACCGGAATTTTAGTATATCTGACGGTATCACCAGTGGGTGTGAAGATATTGAATATACGTTGCTGTATGCCTAAGCCGGACAAGCTGAAGCTGATCGATGTGGAGATCATTGAGAAAAAGCATCGTGTGGAAGAACGACTGGATATCGAAACAGGTAAGAAACATAAGATTGATTATTATATCGTTGGTTTTTGTATTTCAGGTAAGAGAAAAGAGATGTCTATATCCAATGAGCCGAATCGGAAATACCCTGCTGTTATGATGAACAAAGACAGTTATGATCAGTTGATTGAAGGCCAGACGGCAGAGTTTGTTACGGATGGTAAGAAATATTATGCGCCGGCGGTGATGAGATTACCATATAAGCTTGCGGAGAAATTATAACTATAATCTGCACAATACTTTTCTCGATTTGTCAGAAGGGGATAATTTCATAGAGCAGATT
>R05__coassemble_38_pt1 | contig 72511 bp, 69 predicted proteins | sample R05__metabat2_low_PE_006 | metagenome-assembled genome bin R05
GAGTATGGAGCGTAAGCGGAATACGAGATGACAGTTTTCGTAGAAATACGAAAAACAGTTTTCATAGAAAACTCAATCTTTTACTTGCTTTTTACAGAAATCTGTGATATACTGTGTGTGGTTTTGAAGATACATAAAGGGGATTGGTCAAATGGTATGATAGGGGTCTCCAAAACCTTTGGTGGGAGTTCGATTCTCTCATCCCCTGCTATCTTTTATATATATGGTCCGTTGGTCAAGCGGTTAAGACGCCGCCCTCTCACGGCGGAAACAGGGGTTCGATTCCCCTACGGACTGTTTAAATCGGAAGCATTTGCTTCCGATTTTTTTTGTTGTTCATTCACAGGAAATGTCAAAAATAATAGAATCAATTTGTTGAAAAGAATGTTAAAATATTCCTGAGTAACAACATGAGAATATAGGAGGTTTTTAACATGGATGTATTTGAAACATTAAAGAAAAATATTACAGAAACCGGACGTTTTGCTGCAGAGAAGGCTAAATTATTAAAAGATATCTTAGTTGTAAAAGAGCAGATCCGTTCCAATAAGAAAGAGATTCGTACCTTAACTTATAAGATTGGCCAGACCTACCTTGAACTGCATGCTGACGATTGCGAAGAAGCATTCACAGATTTTATTCGTGGTATTAAGGAAGCTCGGGAAGAGATGGCAGCAAAAGAAGCTGTTTTTGAGGATCTTAAGGAACAGATTAAGTCTGTTGATATCGTGGATATTGATGATAACGATAATCTGGATGAGTTCTTTGATGAGATGGAAGAAGATATAGATAAATCTGTGGATGACGAAGCAGATGAAGCTGCTGAGGCAGAAGAAGTAATAGAAGATGCTGCAGAAGAAGCAATAGAAGACGTAGCAGAAGAAGTTACAGAAGAAGCAGCCGAAAAGGCAGAGACCGCGGAGAGTGCAGAATCTGTAGCAGAAGAAGCCATAGAGCCTGAGGAATAAGAAGTAAATAGTCCTGACCGAGCGAGGAAGGATTTATATTTGATAAAGATCCGTAGGGTAACAATCGAAGGAATTGTTACCCTACGTTTTTTTGGTTTAAAATGTTTCTGATAAAGATTCTTCTTGAAAAATCATATTCTCTCACCTATAATATTATGTTGAGTTTTATTACCCTATAAGAATGATTTATGAGTTATCATCGATGATTACAGATAGAGGAGTCAGAATGAATAATAATACAGAATGGGCAGATGTGATGAAGAGCGCTCCGGAACAGGAACCGGACAGACAGAGATATTTTATCGTAAAATGTCGTGAGATTATCGAACAGAAGAAGCAGGAGCTCGGAAGGGAGCTTACTTTTAATGATCAGACTTTCGGCTGTCAGATGAATTTCAAGGATTCAGAAAAATTAAATGGTATTCTTGAAGAAATCGGATATGTGAGGTGTGATAGTGAAAATGCAGACTTTGTGTACTATAATACCTGCACTGTCAGAGAGAATGCCAACATTCGTGTTTATGGTCGTCTCGGAACTTTAAAGAATTACAAAAAGAAGAATAAAGAGATGATTATTGCAATGTGTGGCTGTATGATGCAGGAAGCAGAAGAAGTGGAAAAGGTGAAGAATACCTTCCGATTTGTTGATGTTGTATTTGGCACACATAATATTTATAAACTGGCAGAGCTTTTATACCAGTGTCTGGTGAGTAAAAAGAGAGTATTTGATGTCTGGGATAAGGCGGAAGAAATCATAGAGGATCTGCCAAGTGATCGCAAGATCAGCTTTAAAGCAGGTGTCAATATTATGTTTGGATGTAATAATTTCTGCAGCTATTGCATCGTTCCTTATGTCAGAGGACGTGAGAGGAGCAGAAAGCCGGAAGATATTGTGGCAGAGGTTGAGAAGCTTGCCAAAGAGGGCGTGGTCGAGATTATGCTTCTCGGGCAAAATGTGAACTCTTACGGAAAGAATCTGGAGCAACCGATCAGCTTTGCCCAACTCTTACGCATGGTTGAGAAAGTAGAAGGAATCGAGAGGATTCGTTTTATGACATCGCATCCTAAGGATCTGTCAGATGAACTGATTCAGGTATTGGCAGAATCCAGGAAGGTTTGTCGTCACCTTCATCTGCCGGTTCAGTCCGGAAGCAGCCGCATCCTCAAACAGATGAATCGTCATTATACCAAAGAACAATATCTGGCTCTGGTCGATAAACTTCGGAAAGCAGTACCTGATTTATCCCTGACAACAGATATTATTGTCGGTTTTCCAGGGGAGACAGAGGAAGACATCGAAGAGACCATCGATATCGTGAGAAAATCTCACTATGATAGTGCCTTTACTTTTATCTATTCAAAGCGTTCCGGCACTCCGGCGGCCAGGATGGAGAATCCGGTATCGGATGAGGAGATTCATAAACGTTTCGATCGTGTATTGAAAGTAGTAAATGAAGTGGCAAAGGAACAGAATGCCAAGCTGGAAGGAAGCACCGGACTCGTTCTGGTAGAAGGAATCGATGAAAAGGACGAGACTATGGTAACCGGACGCCTTTCCAATAATAATGTGGTTCATTTTAAAGCAGACGCATCTGTGATCGGCAAGATTGTACCTGTTGTTCTGGAAGAAGCCAAAGGTTTCTATTATATTGGAAGGATGAAAGAAGATGCCTAAAGTAACTCCCATGCTGGGGCAGTATCTTGAGATAAAAGAAAAATATAAAGATTGTATCTTATTTTACCGAGTCGGTGATTTCTACGAGATGTTTTTTGATGATGCATTGACTGCCTCTAAAGTCCTGGAAATTACCCTTACAGGTAAAAGCTTTGGCCAACCGGAGAGGGCTCCTATGTGCGGAGTCCCTTTTCATTCCTGTGATCCTTATATCAATCGTCTCGTGGAGAACGGATATCGTGTTGCAATCTGTGAACAGGTGGAGGATCCTGCTCAGGCGAAAGGTATTGTAAAGAGAGATGTTATTCGTGTTGTCACTCCGGGGACCAATATCTCTGATCAGAATATGGAGGAGAGTAAGAATAATTACCTCATGAGTGTATTTTGTCAGAATGATATCTACGGTATCGGAGTATGTGATCTGTCGACCGGTGAATTTCGGACAACACAATTATCGGATAAGGAAGATGTCGTTGATGAAATTTACAGATTTCAGCCTTCTGAGATTATATGTAATGATGCTTTCAGTATCAGTGGAATAGATTTTGAATTTCTGAAGGATAAGCTGGGGACAGTGATGACACCGGTCAGTAGCTATTATTTTGAAGAGGAATATGGACGGAAGCTCCTGCAGGAGCAGTATGGTCTGCTGAATCTGGATGGCATAGGTGTGAATGAATATCCTTATGGAGTGATTGCCAGCGGAGCCTTACTACAATATCTCAGGGAGACCCAGAAGAATTCCCTTGATCATTTACGTGAGCTCATTCCTTATTCGACCAGTAATTATATGGTGCTGGACAGTGCTACCAGAAGAAATCTGGAATTATGTGAGACCATTCGCGAGAAGAATAAAAAAGGCAGTCTTTTGTGGGTGCTGGACAAGACAAAAACCGCGATGGGAGCCAGAACCCTGCGCAAGATGGTTGAACAACCATTGATAAAAAAGACAGAGATTAACCAGCGTTTGGATGCGGTGGAGATGCTGGTGGATAATGTTATGGCCAGAGAAGAGATGCGGGAGTATATGAATGGCATCTATGATCTGGAAAGACTGACTATGCGCATCAGCTTTCGTAATGCCAATCCCAGAGATCTGATTGCTTTTAAGAATTCTCTTCAGTATCTTCCTTATATAAAAGATATTTTGGCTCAGTTTAATAAAGGGATTCTTCATCAGCTGGGACAGGATCTGGATCCACTGGAGGATCTGTGGAAGCTGTTGGAGGCATCCATCGAAGAGGATCCGCCCATACTTATTCGTGAAGGCGGTATCATTAAAGAGTCCTACTCGGAAGATATCGATTATCTGAAGAGGGCGAAGACAGAAGGCAAGACCTGGCTTGCAGAGCTCGAAGAGAGAGAGCGGGAGAAGACAGGGATTAAGAATCTGCGTGTAAAGTTTAATAAGGTTTTTGGTTATTATATCGAAGTGACGAATTCTTATCAGGATCTGGTACCGGACTATTATATCAGAAGGCAGACTCTGACCAATGCGGAACGCTATGTTACGGAAGAGCTATCAGAGCTGGCACATAATATTCTGGGAGCAGAGGATAAATTATATGCTCTGGAATATGAGACCTTTGTGGAGATCCGGGAGCGTCTGGCGGATGAGATCGCAAGAATTCAGAAGACAGCCCAGGCAATCGCATGGTTGGACGCCTTTGCTTCTCTGGCTCTGGTGGCAGAAAGAAATCAATATGTACGTCCTCAGATCAACCAACGTGGCAGTGTGGAGATCAGAGATGGACGCCATCCGGTGGTAGAGTTGATGATGAAGGGAGATCTCTTTGTGGCCAATGATACGATATTGGATCATAAGAAGAATCGGGTGAATATTATCACAGGACCGAATATGGCGGGAAAATCTACCTATATGAGACAGACTGCTCTGATCGTACTTATGGCACAGATTGGTTCTTTCGTACCGGCTAAGTCGGCCAATATCGGTCTGGTGGATCGTATCTTTACCAGAGTGGGTGCATCGGATGACCTGGCTTCGGGACAGAGTACCTTTATGGTAGAGATGAATGAGGTGGCTAATATTCTCCGACATGCCACAAAGGATAGCCTGTTGATCTTGGATGAGATCGGAAGAGGTACCAGTACCTACGATGGATTATCCATCGCCTGGTCTGTGGTGGAATATATCGCAGGCAGCAATCTGAATGGTGCCAAAACATTATTTGCGACACATTATCATGAACTGACAGAGCTGGAAGGAAAATTAGCCGGAGTAAACAATTATTGTATCGCTGTTCAGGAAAAGGGCGATTCCATCATATTTTTACGTAAGATCATCAAGGGGAGTGCCAGTCAGAGCTATGGTATTCAGGTTGCCAAGCTGGCGGGAGTTCCTGATCCTGTCATCGAGAGGGCCAAGGAGATCGCCAGAGAATTGGAACAGACGGATATCACCCTGCATATAAAAGAACTTGGTAAAAAAGAAAAGAAAAATGAACCGGTACAGCTGTCCTTATTTGAGACGATGGGGATTCTGCCGGTAGAAAGAAAAGAAAGCCAGGTTGAGAAGACGCTGAAAGAAGCAGATTTATCGAATATGACACCGATTCAGGCCCTGAATCTGTTATATGACCTGCAAAAGCAGCTGTAAGAGAGGTGGCAGTATGGCAGAGATTAAAGTATTGGATCAGAATACGATCAATCAGATTGCAGCGGGAGAGGTCGTTGAGAGACCGGCCTCTATTGTCAAGGAGCTTATCGAAAATGCCATCGATGCGCAATCCTCGGCGATTACTGTGGAGATCAAAGGCGGAGGTATTGATTTTATCCGCATTACGGATAATGGCTGCGGTATTGAGAAGAATCAGGTCAGAACAGCTTTCCTGCGTCATGCTACCAGTAAGATTGAGACAGCAGAGGATCTTCTGACAGTGCGCTCCCTGGGTTTCCGAGGAGAGGCATTATCCAGTATCGCCGCTGTAGCAAAGGTCGAACTGATCACCAAGACGGATGAAGGAATCTCGGGGATTCGCTATGTTGTGGAGGGCGGTGAGGAAGTGACCTATGAGGTCATAGGCTGCCCGGAAGGTACTACATTTCTGGTGAGAAATCTATTCTATAATGTACCGGCCCGACGGAAATTTCTGAAGTCAAAGATGACGGAAGCAGCTTATGTGGAAGCATTTATGCAGAGACTTGCCATCAGTCATCCGGAAGTAGCCTTCAAATTTATCTGTGATAATAAAAATAAGATGTCCACATCCGGTAATGGAAATCTCAAGGATGTCATCTATCATATCTACGGGAGGGATATCGCCATGAATCTTCTCGAGGTATATGATAAGGAGGAAGACATTGAGGTTCGAGGATTTATCGGTAAGCCGGTGACCTCCAGGGGGAATCGTTCTTATGAAAATTATTTTGTAAATGGAAGATATCTTAAGAATAACATCATAACCAGGGCCATCGAAGATGGATATAAAGGCCATGCTATGGTTCATAAATTTCCCTTTACAGCCTTGATGATCAGGATGGATCCCCATAGCCTGGATGCCAATGTACACCCTGCCAAGATGGAGATGCGTTTTCATAAGGGAGAGCTTTTATATACTGTGATATCTCGTGCCGTAAGAAACAGCTTTGTTCAAAAAGAGTTGATTCCTAAGGTAGCCCTGGGAGATAGTCAGAAAGAGAAAAAGAAGCCTCTGCCTGACAGCCCGGAGCCATTTGAACGGAAAAGAAAGGCCATAGAGGAGAGATTCTCCCACTTGTCTTCTGATAAGATTAAGAATATCGAGGAGAAGAAGAAAGAGGAGACAAAAAAGGAAGAAGAGGGAACGGTAGAAAAGAAGGAAGCAAGGAAAAGCAGTCTGGCAGAACGAATCCGCAGGCTGAATCTGGAGGGGAATGAGAAGGTTCGAAAAGAAATCGATCAGGAGATGGACAGGAATCCTCAGCCGAATCCTCAGCCGAATCTTCAGACAAATTTCCAGCCGAATTTCCAGCCGAATCTCCTCAAGGAAGAGCAGAACTACGGTAATCCACAGTCCGATCTCCTCAAGGAAGAGAAAGAATATGGCAAGCAGATCAGCTTTGCGGATATTCCTCTTCTTGCCGAAGAAGCCAGGCCGAAGCATCGTCTGATCGGTCAGGTATTTCGAACCTATTGGATGGTGGAGTATGAGGATAAATTATTTTTTGTGGATCAGCATGCTGCCCATGAAAAAGTAAAATATGAGAAGATAAAAAAAGAGCTGGAGACCAGAAAGATCAGTCAGCAGATGGTAGCTCCCCCTATCGTTCTGAGCTTGAGCCTGAAAGAAGAGGAGAAGCTGAAGATGTGTCTGGAGGCATTTGAACGTCTGGGATTTCTGATCGAAGAATTCGGAGGACACGAATATTGTATTCGTGCAGTGCCGGCAGATCTGATCGCATTAAATCAGCAGGAGCTTTTTATCGAACTACTGGATGGTATTGATGATGCAACAGGTAAGATGAATCTGGATGTTCTTACGGATAAGATGGCATCTATGGCCTGCAAAGCAGCGGTAAAGGGCAATATGTCCATGAGCTTTGCGGAGATGGATGCTCTGATGGATCAATTGATGCGTCTGGAGAACCCCTATCAGTGTCCGCATGGCAGACCGACAATTATCTCCATGACCAGGTATGAGCTGGAGAAGAAATTTAATCGCATCGTATAATAGGATATAAATGGGATGGATTGTGATAAAAATAATAAGAAAAAACCATTAATTATACTTACCGGGCCGACAGCAGCGGGTAAGACCAGTCTGTCAGTAAGGCTGGCTGAGAGATTGGACTGTGAGATCATCAGTGCAGATTCCATGCAGGTATATAAAGAGATGGACATCGGAACAGCCAAGATTACCAGGCAGGAGATGAGAGAGATTCCCCATCATCTCGTTGATATACTGCGTCCTGATCAACCATTTAATGTGGTGGAATTCCAGAAAAGAGCCAGAAGTGCAGTGGAAGATATCTTATCCAGAGGAAAGATTCCCCTGATTGTAGGCGGAACAGGCTTTTATATCCAGGCACTTCTTTATGATATTGATTTTTCTGACCATGAAGAGGAAGAAAGCTATCGAAGAGAGCTGACGGAATTATCTCAGAAGAAGGGAAAAGAATATCTCCATCATATGCTGGAAGAAGTGGATCCTGCTTATGCGGCATCGGTCCATTATAATAATGTAAAGCGGGTTATTCGTGCCCTGGAATATTATAAGGAGACCGGGCAGAGACTCTCGGATCATAATGAAGAACAGCAACAGAAGGAATCCCCTTACTGCTATGCATATTTTGTACTGAATCATGACAGAAAGATTCTCTATGACAGGATCAATCGCCGAGTGGATCAGATGATGGCGGACGGCTTACTTGAGGAAGTGACCAGGCTGATTGCAAAAGGATACACAAAAGATATGACTTCTATGCAGGGATTGGGATATAAAGAATTTTTTGCCTATGTTGACGGCTCCGCTTCTCTGGAAGAGGTAGTGGATCAGATCAAACAGGAGACGAGAAGATTTGCCAAGAGACAGCTTACCTGGTTCCGCAGAGAAAAAGATGTCATATGGATCGATAAAGGTCAGTATGAGAGTGACGATGCCATACTGGACTATATGATGGAATGTCTGAGCAGACGTCAGGTGATCACCGTATAGAGGAAGAATGCGGCAGGAAGGACGGAGAATCCCCCTGCTGCTTCATGCACTGTGGGACGGCGAAGTCGCATGTAGTGTTTATTATGTAACATAAGGATGAAAGACGATGAAGAATGATAAAATATTAAGAGACTATTATATAAGTATGGGAATCTCTCCGGAAGTCTATGATTTTTGTTCCGGAATAGAAGATACATTGACAGACAGATTTCAGGAGATTGATCATATTGCTGAGTGCAATCAGATGAAGGTACTGGCAGCGATGCGTAAAAACAGACTGAGCGAAGCCTGTCTGGCACCCAGTACAGGCTATGGCTATAATGATATGGGACGAGAGACCCTGGAAAAAATATATGCAGATGTATTCGGAACGGAAGATGCTCTGGTAAGACAACAGATTACCTGCGGCACCCATGCTCTGGCATTGGCGCTGATGAGTCAGCTGAGACCGGGAGACGAATTATTATCTCCTGTAGGAAAACCCTATGATACCCTGGAGGAAGTGATAGGAATCCGCCCTTCCAACGGATCTCTGGCAGAATATGGTATCTCCTACCGCCAGGTGGATCTGCTTGAAGACGGAGGCTTTGACTGGGACGGTATCCGTGAGGCAATCAATGAGAAGACCAGACTGGTTACCATCCAGAGATCCAAAGGCTATGCTTCCCGTCCGACCCTCTCGGTAGAGAAGATCGGACAGTTGATCTCCTTTGTTAAAAAAATCAAACCGGATCTGCTCTGTATGGTAGATAATTGCTATGGTGAATTTGTGGAGCTGACAGAGCCTTCCCAGGTCGGCGCAGATCTGGTAGTGGGTTCCTTAATTAAAAATCCAGGAGGTGGTCTGGCCCCGATCGGTGGTTATCTGTGCGGAACAAAGGAGTGCATCGACCGTGCGGCTTATCGTTTGACATCACCGGGTCTGGGCAAGGAAGTCGGTGCAAGTCTTGGCATTACCTCTTCCCTGACGCAGGGCTTCTTCCTGGCTCCGACCGTGGTAAAAGGAGCATTAAAGGGAGCCATCTATGCTGCCAATATTTACGAAAGATTAGGATTTAAGGTGATTCCGGATAGCAGAGAGAGTCGTCATGATATCATACAGGAGGTGGAATTCCATGATCCGGATCTCCTGCAGGCCTTTTGTGAAGGAATCCAGGCAAGTGCGCCGGTAGATAGCTTTGTTCGACCGGAACCATGGGATATGCCGGGTTATGATGCTCAGGTTATCATGGCAGCGGGGGCTTTTGTGTCCGGATCTTCCATAGAACTCAGTGCCGACGGACCGATGAAAGAGCCTTATGCTGTATATTTCCAGGGAGGACTTACCTGGGAACATGCCAAGTATGGAATTATGATGTCACTTCAGAAGATTTATGAGACAGGTAAGATTTCTCTGAACGCATAAAGAAGACAGCAGCAGTAAAGAAAATGTAACAAAGTACACAAAAAATTAAGGAATAGGACTTAGTGAATCTATATACAAAGAATATTTTTTGTGTTAAGATATAGTTTGATTGATTGTACCTTTTGCCTGGAGAGCTTAGGAGGTAGAAGATGCAACAAACATTCTTACGCATGAAGGACCGGCCCTCAGGAGAGAGGCCTTTTGAAAAATGTCTGGAGTTCGGGGTGGAGGCCCTGACAGATGGTGAGCTTCTTGCGAATATCATACGAAGTGGGACGAAAGAGACCAGTGCATTGGAACTGGCCTGGAAACTACTGGAATTACATCCATCCTACAAGGGACTGGAAGGTTTATTCCACCTGGGACTGGAAGAGTTTCGCAGTGTGAATGGCATCGGTTTAGTAAAGTCAGTGCAGCTGATCTGTATCCTGGAGTTATCCCGCAGGTTATCCCGTGCGGGATTTACGGAGGCCCATGAATTTGATTGTGCAGAAGAGATTGCAGCATATTATATGGAGGATATGAGGCATCTTGATTATGAAAAAGTACAGCTTCTGTTTCTTAACGGACATAATGCTTTGCTGCGGGAGATGACCTTGTCTATGGGGGATTCCACCAACGCATTTGTTTCCGTGAGGAATATCTTTGCGGAAGCCATGCGATGTGAAGCGGTATCTCTTGTCCTACTTCATAATCATCCTTCCGGTTCGCCGGAACCGAGCAGGGAGGATATTATGATCACGAAGCGGGTAAAAGAAGCAGGTGAGATTATGGGAATCCCCCTGCTGGACCATATCATCATAGGTGACCGATGTTTTTTCAGCATGCAGGAAGAAGACTTATTATAACAGAACGAAAGATGAATCAAAGAGATAGATCAGGATGAAGCGAAAGGAGACATACGGATGTCCGAGAAAGTTTATGGAATAGATATGGGAACGAATTCAATTAAAATCAGTCAGAAGAATTCAGGTGTGGTTCTTCATCAGAAGAATATGATCGCCATGGTTCATAAGACAGATCCCCTTGCATTGGGAGATGAAGCATTTTCCATGTATGAGAAGGCACCGAAGAATATCGATGTGAAGAAGCCGGTAGTGAATGGTGTTATCGCTGATTTCAGTGCCATGCAGGCTATGATTCAGCTGTATTTTAAAGGCTTCAAGGGAAAAAAGATGCCGGAGAATCTGTCTGCAGGCAGTAATTCCGAGTTCTTTATGGCAGTTCCTACAGATATTACAGAGGTGGAGAAGCGTGCTTTCTATGATGTGATCGCCAGTTCCTCCCTCAAGACAAAGAAGATCCGTATTGTTGAGAAGCCGATTGCTGATGCTCTCGGAGCAGGACTGAATGTCATGGATGCTACCGGTCGACTGATCGTAAATATCGGTGCGGATACCACAGAAATCAGTCTGATCAGTCTGGGCGGCATCGTTCAGAGCCGTCTGTTGAAGGTAGGCGGTACCAGATTTGATGAAGCGATTCAGCAGGCAGTGAAGAAGAAACATAATCTTGTTATCGGCATGAAGAGCGCTGAGAGATTAAAAATGAATCTGGCAAGTGGTATTAAAGAAGATGAAGAAGTAACCTTTGATGTGATGGGTCGTAATCTGATCACCGGTCTGCCGAATCGAGTGACTGTGACAAATCATCTGATCTATGATGCGATGTCTGAGAGCCTGTCTTCTATTATCGATTCCATTAAGTTTATCCTGGAGAAGACACCACCTGAATTATCCATGGATATCATGCATGATGGTATCTGTATGACAGGCGGTTCAACCCATATTAAGAATCTTGACCTTCTGATTCAGCAGGAGACAGGTCTGTCCATTATGAAGATGGAAGATCCTGAACTCACAGTAGCCAAGGGTCTGTGCATGATCATGGAGAATGCGGAATATGACCATATGGCATATAATTTCCAGGAATCCTCCTTCCACTAGAAGAATGAGAAGGAATGAGAATTGTTTTAAGATCAGTTAGGAGCTGAATATATGAAACAACGTAAAAAAATCGAGTTCTCACCCAAGATTCTTCTGGTCCTGTTCACAGTAATCTGTGTCATTCTGATCGCTGTCAGTGCCATGTTTCGTAAGGCAGCAAAACCATTTAGTTTTATTGCGGGAACATTTATTATTCCGATGCAGAATGGTATTAATTCCGTGGGTGCCTGGGTTGATGATTATTTTGATTCTTTCGAGAGTATGAAAGAGTTACAGGAAGAAAATAAGGCTTTATCAGAGAAAGTGGATGAATTAACCCAGTCCAAGGAGAATCTGGAGTCAGACCAGTCTGAACTGGAAGAACTGAGAGAGCTGCTTGCTCTTGATGAGCAATATAAGGATTACAGTAAGATCAGTGCCCGAGTCATCGGACGAGGAGCCACAAACTGGAATCAATATGAGAATTTTATCATTAATAAAGGTTCTGATGACGGAATCAAAGAGGATATGAATGTCCTTGCCGGTACGGGCCTTGTCGGTATCGTGACGGAGGTCGGTTCTAATTATGCCAAAGTCAGATCCATTATATCGGATGAGAGTAGTGTCAGTGCTATGTGTGTCTCCACTTCTGATACCTGTATCGTAAATGGTAATGAAGAGGGGAATTATAATGATGGTGTCATCGATGTGACTTATATCAGTAAGGATGCTGAGATGAAGGCCGGAGATGAACTGGTAACCTCGGATATCAGTTCCAAGTATCTCCCCGGGCTGCGCATCGGTACGGTCAGTGATATTACTATGGACAATACGAATCTAACAAAGTCCGGTCATGTGACGCCGGTTGTTGATTTTCAGCATATCCGGGAGGTTTTAGTTCTCCTGGAGCTGAAAGAAGTGCCGGATGATATAAAGAGTGAAGATTAATAGAGGTTTATGAAACGGTCCTGTTTCATTATTTTCATGAGGCGGAATAGAGGAATCACCAGGTTGAGACTTTTCTTTCCGCCGATTGTTGTCAAGAAAGGATTGCTATGAAAAGAATAATTGTATCTGCCATAAGCATAATTCTCAGTTTTATCTTCCAGACAGCAGTATTCGGTTTATTTAAATTAGCAGACACTGCACCGAACATCATGCTCATTCTCGTGGTGTCCATCGCTGTGATGAGGGGACAAAAGGAAGGGATGATCGTTGGATTTTTCAGCGGTCTTATGCTGGATATCTTCTACAGCTCATACCTTGGAATCTTAGCCTTTGTATTTATGTTATTTGGTTTTGTGAATGGATTATTTAATCGTATCTATTATGCGGAAGATACTTTCCTTCCCCTGGTGCTGATCGCGATTAATGATATTATATATGGTATCGTGATGTATATAGGCTGCGGCCTGCTGAAAAATCATCTGCATTTTTTCTTATATATCAAAAAAATTATTCTGCCGGAGATCGTATATACAGTGGCAGTTGCACTGATCTTCTACAGGATATATCTCAGAATGAACAACTGGCTGGAAAAATCAGAAAAAGGAAGTGTAGATTTTGTTTAAATACTTGAAAGAGCTTGACGGTACAAAAATTAAAAAAAATCTCAAAGAATTATTATCCAACCGATTGATCATCCTCGGAACTATGGTATGCATCTTATTTTGTCTCCTGATCTATCGTCTGTTTGTCTTACAGATCGTGGAAGGTGCGGAACATGAGGCAAATTTTCGTTATACGGTAGAGAAAACCATCGAGACGACAGGATCGAGGGGGAATATCTATGATTGTAACGGTAAGCTTCTGGCTTATAATCAGCTGGCTTACAAAGTAACCTTTGAGAAAAGTGATGAATTAGCGACGATCGCTGAGGCCAGATCAACAGAGGAGAATCCTGTCAGTGAGAGTGATGTTCGTAATGAGATCATTTATAATCTTATCTGTCTTCTGGAGTCGAATGGGGATACGATCATTTATGACCTCCCTCTGGAGCTGGATTCGAAGGGGAATCTTCAGTTTACGGAATCCGGTTCTGCCTTAACTCGTTTTAAGAAGGATATTTACGGTATTACCAATCTGGATAATCTGGAGGCAGAGGACAGACAGAAGGCGGAAGGCTGGCTGAATTCCACTCCGGAGGAGGTATATGAATATCTTCGTATGGGTACGGACGGACCGACCGGAGTAGGTAATATGTTTAACATCTCAGACTCCTATTCTGTGGAGGATACACTTAAGATCATGTCCATCCGATATGATTCCTATATGAACCGTTATTCCCAGACAACTCCGATCACTGTAGCTACCAATATCAGTGAGGAGAGTATTGCTGAGATATCAGAACATGCAAGTGAATATCCCGGAGTTTCGATTGAAGCGGACTCTCTTCGTAAATATAATGATGCGGAGTATTTCTCAAATATCATCGGATATACGGGTGTTATCTCTGAGAGTGAGATGGAGGAGTACAATGAAGAGCTGTCGGAGGACAGTAAGTATTCATCGAATGACACGGTCGGTAAAACCGGTATCGAGAAGACCATGGAATCAGAGCTCCGAGGTAAAAACGGTAAGACAGATGTTCTGGTAAATAATCTGGGTAAGATCATTAAGACGGTAAGCTCAGAGGATGCGGAAAGTGGTCATGATATTTATCTTACCATAGACAGCGATCTTCAGAAATATGCCTATAATATTCTGGAGAGACGTCTTGCCGGTATCCTTCTTGCTCATTTGACCAATAGTAATGAGAGTGGAAGTGAGAAGATGATACCGATTAAAGATGTATATTTTGCTTTGATTGATAATAATATTATTGATATCAGTCATCTTTCCTCTGATGATGCCGAGTCAAATGAGAAAAAGGTATATTCGACCTATAAGAGCAAACAAAAAAAGGTGATGTCCACACTCAGACAGGAGATGAAGAGTGGTTCTACGGCATACAAGAATCTGAATGATGAGAAACAGGAATATGTATCTTTTATAGTGGATATGCTGGAGGAAAATGAGATTCTGAATACCTCTCTGATCAACGAGGAAGACGAGGTATATCAGCAGTGGAGTAATGAAAAATGCAGTCTCCGTAAATATCTCAGACATGCCATATCTAATGAGTGGATCGATATCAGCTCATTTGATATCAAATCGGACTACTATGATGCGGATGAGATCTATGATGCCCTGATTGATTATATTATCAGTGTCTTAAAAAATGATGAGGACTTTGATAAGCTTCTCTATAAGTATATGATCAAGAATAAGGACCTTAGCGGCAGAAGTGTCTGTCTGCTTCTCTATGATCAGGGAGTTCTTGATAAAGACGATGATTATGAAGATTTGAAAAAAGATAAGATGTCAGCCTATGATTTCATGTATAAGAAGATTAAGAATATCGAGATTACACCGGCTCAGCTGGCACTGGATCCTTGTTCCGGTTCCATCATTATCACAGACCCGGATAACGGTGATGTGAAGGCCATGGTATCTTATCCAAGCTACGATAATAATCGACTTGCCAATGGAATTGATAGTGAATATTATAACACTTTGATCAATGACAAATCTTCACCGATGCTGAATCGATGTACGCAGACCAGGACAGCGCCGGGTTCTACTTTTAAGCCGATTACTTCGACAGCGGTATTGGAGGAAGGGATTGCCGATGCTTCCAAGTATGTCAAATGTACAGGTGTTTTCGATAAGATCAACCCAAGTGCCAAATGCTGGATTTACCCGAATGCGCATGGTCAGCTGAATGTCAGTGGAGCAATCGCTGTGTCCTGCAACTTCTTCTTCTATGAGATGGGTTATGAACTGGGAAGTAAAAACGGCACCTATAATAGTGATCTTGGTCTGAAGAAGATCGCCAAATATGCGTCACTTTATGGTCTTGACAGAAAGTCGGGTGTTGAGATATCCGAATATGAATCCAAGATATCGGATGAAGATGCCGTGCGATCCGCCATCGGCCAGGGTACACATAACTATACGCCAAGTCAGATATCCAGATATGTGACATCATTGGTAAATGAAAAAAATCTTCTGAATCTGACCTTACTGGATAAGTCGACAGATGTTGACGGTAATGTTCTTACGGAGTATGATGCAGAGGCAGAGGAGGAACTGGATGTAAAGGATTCCACTTTCAGCCTGATCAAAAAGGGTATGAAAGATGTGGTAAATGGTAAAGACAGTTCGATAAAATACCTCTATAAGAAGCTGGGATTAAAGGTGGCCGGTAAGACCGGTACCGCCCAGGAGAATAAGAAGCGACCAAACCATGCCTTGTTTATATCCTACGCTCCGTATGATGATCCGGATATCACTATGACAGTTGTCGTTCCGAATGGTTATACCTCTGCAAATGCTGCAGAGATTGCCAGAGATATCTATTTATATTATTTCGGAAAGACTTCTGAGGCGGACAAGAATAAGGATGCTTTACTTCCGACAGGAAGTGACAGTAGTAATGACTAAGGATCCAGAGAAAGAGAGTCATTATTAAAGGAGATAAATATGCGAAATGCAGTGATTATCAAAGGAAATAAATACGGATTTCAGATTGTTCTGCAAGCAGAGCTTGCTTTTGATGAGCTGCAGCAGGAGCTTGCCAGAAAGTTTGAAGAGTCTCGCCGATTCTTTGACCAGAGCAAAGCAGTTGCAATCAGCTTTGAAGGAAGGTCTCTTACAGAGGAAGAGCAGATTCAACTGGTAGATACTATCGTTGATCATAGCGGATTGCAGATTGCCTATATCGTTGATGGTGCAAAGACATTAGAAACGAAATATGCAGCACTGCTCAGTAAGTACGGTACGGGGGACAGATCTGACAGCAGATCATCAGATGCTGACTTAGCTGACAGTACATCCTCTGCTGACAGTTCGGAAGAAGCGGAGACAGAATTATCTTCCTCCGGACAGAGGACAGAGAAAAATGGTCAGTTTTATCGTGGGACCCTTCGTTCCGGCCAAAGTATTGAGGTTGACGGAAGTATCGTCATTCTGGGAGATATCAATCCCGGAGCACAGGTGATTGCCGGTGGAAATGTTGTTGTTCTGGGTTGTGTAAAGGGAACAATCACGGCCGGATATCCATCGGACCGCAGTGCTGTGGTAGCTGCTCTTATGATGGAGCCCATGCAGATTAAGATCGGTGATATTATAGCCAGGTCACCGGATCATAAAGCGATAAAGATGAAGAAGAAGCTGCGGAAGAAACAGGTAGAGCTTGAACCTAAGCTGGCATTTGTAGAGAAGGATAATATCTTTATCGAGACGATCACTCGAGAATTGATCAGTGAGTTCAGTTCGATATAATATCAGTATTCTGATGAGCAGATACAGGATGAAGAATCTTCGTGATGTATACTATAGGATAAAAGATAAAAACACAGAGATATATACAAGAGATAAAAGGAGATTATGGAGATGGGTGAAGTTATTGTAATCACATCTGGTAAAGGCGGCGTAGGTAAAACAACAACAACAGCAAATATTGGTACCGGTCTTGCACAGCTTGACAAAAAGGTTGTTCTGATCGATACGGATATCGGTTTACGTAATCTGGACGTTGTTATGGGTCTGGAGAATCGTATTGTTTATAATCTGGTAGATGTAGTGGAAGGCAATTGTCGTGCCAAACAGGCGATGATCAAGGATAAAAAATATTCCAATCTCTTTCTTCTCCCATCCGCTCAGACCAGAGATAAGACTTCCGTCAGTCCGGAGCAGATGAAGCAGCTGGTAGACGAATTAAGAGAAGAGTTCGATTATATCTTACTGGATTGTCCGGCCGGCATCGAGCAGGGCTTCAAGAATGCAATTGCAGGAGCTGACAGGGCCCTGATCGTTACGACGCCGGAGGTGTCTGCGATACGTGATGCGGATCGTATCATTGGATTATTGCAGGCAGCAGAGATTAAGAAGATCGATCTTATCGTTAACCGTATCCGCATGGATATGGTAAAACGCGGAGATATGTTATCTGTGGAGGATGTACTGGACATCCTGGCGATTGATCTCATTGGTATCGTACCGGATGATGAAGCGATTGTTGTTGCTACCAATGAAGGAGAACCTCTGGTGGGTAAGGATAGTCAGGCAGGTCGTGCCTATGCGAATATCTGTCGCAGAGTCCTCGGAGAGGAAGTTGATTTCATGAAGTTTGAGGATGAGGGCTTCTTCAAAAAGCTTGTCAATCTGATCAAGAGAGGCTATTAGGAGGTGCTACTATGGGATTTCTGGATTCGTTTTTTAAGAAAAAAAGCTCAAGCAGTACTGCAAAAGAAAGGCTGAAGTTCGTCCTGGTTTCAGATCGTGCCAATTGTTCTCCGGAGACGATGGAGAAGATCAAGAATGACATTATAGAAGTTATCTCCAAATATATGGAGATTGATACACAGGGTCTGGATATTCAGATTACTCAGACAGAGTCTGAGGATGGAATCGGTAATGTGCCGGCGATCTATGCGAATATCCCGATTAAAGAACTGAAAGCAGGCCGCTAGGAGGCATAGATATGTTTCGAGAGAAATACCAGATAAAGAATTATAACTGGTTTCTGCTTATTGCAGTGGGTATCACCTGTATTCTGGGTGTGATCTTTATCCGGAGTGCGGACAGTGCCTACTTTAAAAAACAGTTGGTTGGTGTAATCTTCTGTATGGGCATATTGATATTTCTGTCCTATGTTAATTATAACTATATCTGTGGATTCAGTAATATATTATATGGCATAAATATCCTGCTCCTCCTTTTGGTAAAGGTTGCGGGTGTGGGTGTAAATGGTGCGAAGAGGTGGTTGAATCTCGGTTTTACCAGAATCCAGCCATCTGAGTTCTCCAAGATCATCATGATTATTTTTGTAGCCATGTTTATTCAGGAGCATGAGGAGGATTTCAATGAGTTTAAGACTCTGGTCAAACTGGCGGCTCTGTGTGCGGTTCCTCTCTTTCTGGTAGTACTTGAACCGGATTTATCTACTACTCTGGATATTACATTTATTTTACTGGCTGTAATTTTTGTAGGAGGATTGAATGGGCGACTGATCCGAACCTGTATTATTATCTTTGTTCCACTGGCTGTTTTATTTATATGGTATATACAGACTCCGGGACAGATTCTGCTGCAGGATTATCAGGTGACACGTATCATGACTTTTATTAATCCTTCGGAATATTCAGATACCACGGCATATCAGCAGGAGAATTCTGTTATGGCTATCGGTTCCGGACAGCTCTATGGTAAGGGAATCAATAATACAACAATCTCCGAGGCAGGTATCTCCGTAACAGATACGGGACTGGTTTCAGAACAGCAGACAGACTTTATCTTTTCTGTTGTGGGTGAGGAAGTTGGTTTTGTCGGAAGTACATTTCTTATTGCACTTTTGGCATTTATAGTGTTACAATGTTTTATAATAGCTGCGCGAGCGAAAAATATGAGTGGCAGGTTAATTGCAACAGGAGTAGGAGCCTTGATTGGTTTTCAATCATTTATCAATATTGGTGTAGTAACTCAGCTGTTACCGAATACCGGATTGCCTTTGCCTTTTGTTAGCTACGGCCTTACATCATTGCTCAGCTGTACTGCGGGGATAGGAATCGTATTAAATATTGGGTTACAGAGACATTATTAGGAGGGATTGCATTGAATATTGGGTTGATTGCACATGATGGTAAGAAGAAGCTGATGCAGAATCTTTGTATCGCATATCGTGGAATATTGAACAAACACGAGTTATATGCAACCGCTACGACCGGAAGGTTGATCGAAGAAGTTACCAATCTTTCGATTCACAAATATCTTGCCGGTAATCTGGGCGGTGAGCAACAGCTGGGTTCACAGATTGAACATAATCTTATTGATATGGTTATCTTTTTAAGAGATCCGTTGACAAAACAGGTTCATGAGCCGGATCTGTTCAATGTTATGCATCTTTGTGATGTACATAATATTCCTTTGGCAACGAATCTGGCTTCTGCTGAGCTTCTGATCAAAGCACTGGATCGTGGAGATCTGGAGTGGCGAGAGATGTATCGTTAGGAGATATACAGATGAATAAAAGACGTAATTTATTACGTTGTATAAGCATGATCGTGGTCCTTTGCCTTTGTGCTGGATGTCAGAGCTTCTCCGTAGAATTTGATGACACATTTGACAGTTACTATGAGGAGAGCAGGGCAGATACAAACGCAGAGGAGCATGGTATGGCACAGGACCTGGCCGTCTTATCGGAAGAGGAAGACCAGGCTTTTGCTATGGAATCAACAGACTATGCCGATCTGTTGATCGATGATACAACGAATACGGTTATCACATCCTATCATTGTTTTGATAAATTATATCCGGCCAGTATCACTAAGATTATGACGGCTTTGCTGACCCTAGAGCATGGTGATCTGTCAGATGAGATTACTCTGCAGCATGATACGAAGGTTACGGAAGACGGTGCCGTGATCAGTACGCTCACCAAGGGAGATACTGTGACAGTGGAAGAGGTCTTACGCACGATGCTGGTGAAATCTGCGAATGATTGTGCCGTGATTCTGGCAGAATATATTGGCGGTAGTACAGAAGCATTTGTGGATATGATGAATGCCAGAGCAAAAGAGCTTGGGGCAACACATACTCACTTTGTGAATCCGAATGGCTTACATGATGATGATCACTATACCACAGCCTATGACCTGTATCTGATCTTTAATGAGGTTGTGAAATATGATACATTTCTGGATATCGTTTCCATGAAGGATTATACGATGACCTATAAGAACAGTAATGGACAGGAAGTCTATGAATATATGCAGAGCACCAACCACTACCTTCTGAATGAGTATCCGCTACCTGAGGGCGTGACCATGTACGGTGGTAAGACCGGAACAACATCGATGGCGAATTCCTGTCTGATTCTGATGACGGAGAACGCAGAGGGGGATACCTATTTTTCCGTGGTTATGGGTGCAAAAACGAAAGAAGACTTATACCGCTCCATGACTCAATTATTAGAAAAAACAACGAATTAAAGGTTGTGCTTTTCTGATGGATAAACTATAATAGATATGAAAAAGAATCGTGAAAAACGATTTAATTATAAGGAGGATACAATCATGATTGATATTATTGCAGGACGTAAAGGTAAAGGAAAAACAAAAGTATTACTTCAGAAAGTAAATGAAGATATTAAAACTACTAACGGAACGATCGTATATCTCGATAAGAATAATAAACATATGTATGAACTGAGTAATCAGATTCGTCTTATTGTTGTACCGGAGTTCGATATCATTGATACGGATATGTTTATTGGTTTTATTGCAGGTATTCTGTCTCAGGATCATGATCTTGATAAGATTTTCTTAGATAGCTTCCTTACAATTGCGTCCATCAATGATAATCTCTCTTATGCGATCAATAAATTAGACGTATTATCCAAGAGATTTGATGTAGATTTTATCATCAGTGCATCTTTGGATAAGGCAGATATGCCGGAAGAGATTCAGGAACTTGTTTCTGTTGCTCTCTAATCCCTTTTCATAGAATGAGATATAGATAATACATGATGCCTCATAGAAATATGAGGCATTTTTCCTTGCAGCGAAGTAATTCCAAAACGCGTATCATACCCTGTGGTGCGACGAAGGTCGCATGGTGTTTTTATGAAACGCGTGGTGTGATGAAAGTATAGAAAATAGAAATGAGGCATCATCATGGCAGATTTCCCGAATACAAGATATCGCGCATATTCTGACTACCTGAAAAGTATCTATGGAGAAAAAGTATATAAGCTTCCTGTGAACCTTCCTGTCTCCTGTCCCAATCGACAGGAAGGAGCCGGCTGCAGCTTTTGTGCCGGTATCGGAACAGGATTTGAAGCTGCAGATGCTGAGATGGCAGTGATCGATCAGCTCCTGTCTGTCAGACAGAAGATTGAGAGAAAATATCATGCCCATAAATTTATTGCGTATTTTCAGAATTATACCAATACCTTCCTGCCACTTTCCCGACTCCTGGATTATATGAGAGAAGCGATACGCTGTCCGGATATCGTGGAGATCTCCATATCGACCAGGCCGGACTGCATCAGAGAGGATTATCTGGCAGCATTGGATGCATTTCGCAGGGAGACAGGAGTAGAGATTTCTCTGGAACTGGGTCTTCAGACGGTGAATTATCATACCTTAAAGGAAATGAATCGGGGTCACGGGCTGGCTGAATTCATCGATGCCGTACTGAGGATCGCACCTTATCATTTTCCTGTATGTACTCATATGATACTGAATCTCCCCGGAGATGATATGGAGGATGTGGTAGAATCCGCCAGAATACTTTCTGCATTACCGATTCAGATGGTTAAGCTGCATTCCTTATATATTCCGAGAGATTGCGCATTGTACGATGAATATATACATGGTAGAATTAGCATATGCTCGAAAGAAGAATATCTGGACAGGCTGATACATTTTGTGGCGCATCTTCGACAGGATATAGTGATTGAGCGTCTCTTCAGTCGGGTGCCGGAAGAGGATGCTGTATTTTCCAATTGGCATACCAGCTGGTGGAAGCTGCTCGAAGAGTGGGAAGCAGGCATGGATCAGGCAGGATATGTGCAAGGCTGTCTGTGTGATTATCTGAATGGAGCTGCTCTGACCAGAGCAGGTCTATAGAAGCGTGACTATAAGAGCAGGACTATAAGAGAGTGACTATAAGAGAGTGACTATAAGAGCAGAACTATAAGAGCAGGATTACAGAGGATAGGGATCCTTCTGACTGAGATATAGGATGAAGTCTGAGAACGAGGTAAGCTATGACAGATTATAATAAGAATAAGATAAATTGGAGATCTTATATCAATATCGGTACGGTGGTATTCCTCCTGATCATTATCTATCTGGCAGGTACGGTCTTTCGCTATATCAGCAGGAAAGAACCTGCGGTATATGAAGTGAGTAACAGTGAGATATCTGATACGATAAAGGGTACCGGAATTATTCTCCGTGAGGAGCAGGTCTATACTACGACGGAGGACGGTTACATCAACGCTTACCTGTCGGACGGTGACAGAGTAAAAGCAAATGGTATCGTCTATACTCTGGATAAGACAGGTAAGATTCAGGAAGAAGTGAATCGGCTCGCTAAGAAAAATTCGGACAGTAATACCCTGGAGCTTAGTAAGATCCTGGAGGATCTTCGCTCTTTTACCGATGCCTATGACGATGCAGATTTTTATACTGCCTCTGAGACAAGCAATGAGCTGGATCATGATCTTAACTCCTATACAGGTACACTTCTGTCAAAATATAAGAAACGATTGGAAAAAAAATATGGTGAGGATTGTTATGTCGAAGTGAGAAGTGAGAAATCCGGTCTGGTTTCCTATAGCAGCGACGGCCTGGAATCCATTACCGTGGATGATATGTCACCGGAGCTCTTTAATAATAAGGTCCATATGGATGACTTGAGGACCAAAGAAGAGACAGAGAAGGGAACGAGTGCCTACCGTCTGACCAGCAGTCAGTCCTGGTCTATCGTGGTTCCCTTATCGGCAGATGATTACAGTCGATTGAAAAATATGGAGAAGAAGGGGACAGAGAAGGTTGACATTACCATTGAGAAGGACGAGTTCGAGCTGAAGGTACCCTTCCGATGTTTTGAAAAAGATGATCAAGGCTATGTGGAACTCACGATTAAGGATTATGTTCAGAGATATCTTAATTACAGATATCTGTCTGTACAGATTCTCCTGGTGCAGAGCAGTGGTCTTAAGATACCGGCAAGCGCCCTGGTGGAACGAACCGCATTTCGCATCCCTACCGAATATTTGTGTGAAGGCAGTAATTCTGAAACCAGGGATCATGTGAATCTGATCTACCGGGATAAAGACGGAAAACAAAAAGTAAAGCAAATCACGGTAAAGGTCTTTGATGAAGAGGAAGGTATGGTAAGCATATTTTCCACAGAGCTTGCAAAAGGAGATCGGATCAAAAAAGTGGATGAAGCCAGTACATTTTCTTTGGATAAGGAGATAACCGTCTATGGTGTCTATACGGTCAATGCCGGATATGCTGTATATTCTTATGTTACGATCACGGAACGTAATGAAGACTACTGTATCGTGGATGAGGGCGACAGCGAGATCCAGCTTTACGACCGTATCGTCCTGAACAGTAATACCATACAGGAAAATGAAATCATCTACTAAACAGAATATAGAAGTGTCTGCTGATCAGACATAAAGACCATATGGAAAATACACAGATTATATATACAGATTTTATAGAAAGGAAGGAAAAAGGATGTTAAAGGATAATCTTCTTAATGTGCAGAAGAATATAGAAAAAGCATGTAAAAAAGTCGACAGAGATCCATCGGAGGTTACTCTGGTTGCTGTGAGTAAGATCAAGCCACTGTCCGACATCGAAGAGCTGGCGGAAGTGGGACAGATGGAATATGGTGAGAATTATGTACAGGAATTATGTGATAAATATGATCATATCAGCAGACCGGTACACTGGCACATGATCGGACACCTGCAGAGAAATAAAGTAAAATATATCATAGATAAGGTTGTATTGATACATTCTGTGGATTCTTATTCACTGGCACAGCAGATCGAGAAGGAAGCAGCCAAAAAGGGAGTGACGGCACAGATTCTGATTCAGGTCAATGTGGCTCATGAAGATAGTAAGTTCGGTTTGGATCAGGAGGAGGTAAAGGGACTGGTCCGTCAGATCAGCTCTCTGCCGCATGTTCATATCCGGGGACTTATGACAAGTGCGCCATACGTGGAGGACGCGGAGGAAAACCGGCCCTATTTTAGAGAGTTATATCAATTATTTATTGACATTCGTGAGAAAAACATTGATAATGTATCTATGGATATATTGTCAATGGGTATGACCAATGATTATGAAGTTGCCATAGAAGAAGGAGCTACCATGATTCGAGTAGGTACTGGAATCTTTGGAGAGCGTCATTATAATATATGATGGAGGTTAGATCAGATGAGTCTGAAGGACAAGTTCATGAGCTTAATGAAGATCAGCGATGTGGATGACTCCGAAGAATTCGATGAAGAATACGAAGGATACGAGGAGTACGAAGAAGAAGCTGTGACAGATGATGGATATGATTATGAGGAAGAGGCGGAGGAAGAACAGGCACCTGCGCCGAGAAGACATCTCTTTTCTTTCCATCGTAAGGCAAAGGAAGAACCGGAATCGGATATATACGAAGAAGCAGATGAAAGTACAGTGATTCCATTTAATGGTAAGCAGGAAGAGGGTGAGACAGTGAGAGTTATTAAACCACAGGAATTTAACGAGGCACAGATTGTAGCAGAATTCTTAAAGGATGGCAAGACCATTGTTGTGAATCTGGAAGGAATTGAGATCAGTCAGGCACAGCGTATCATCGATTTTATCGGTGGAGCCAGCTTTGCAGTAGATGGATCTCTGAAAGCGATTTCAAATAATATCTTTATCGTAGCACCTGGCAACATCGAAGTATCCGGTGATCTCAGAGACGAGATCGTGGGAGATGACATTATCTCTCCGGAGCTTGGTAAGTTCTAGACAGCGATCATTCATAAAGACTATGACAGAGCAGAGTAGACCTTGCAATGTTTGGACATTGGGATGTTTACTCTGCTTATTCTTATGACAAGCAGGATAGAAGGGATATATTTATGGAATTAAAACGTCTGGCTGTAAAGAATCAGGGCATACACGCTTATGATATTGTGATCGGAGAGTCCTTTGAAGGACTGGCCGCTGAATTGAAGACTCTGCATGTGGAGAATCGCAGAGTATGTATTGTGACAGAGAGCAGAGTCTCCGGGATCTACCTGGACCAGCTTCTGACGGTTCTTACTCCAATCTGCCGGGAGATTAGCAGCTACATCTTCCCGGAGGGGGAGAAAGAGAAGAATCTGCATACGGTCAGTCAGATTTATGGAGAGTTGATTCAGAGAGAGTTCGACCGTAAGGATCTGCTCATCGCTCTGGGCGGTGGCGTGACCGGTGATCTGACCGGATTTACTGCCGCAACCTATCTGAGAGGAATCGATTTTGTACAGGTTCCGACCAGTCTTCTCTCCCAGGTAGACAGCAGCATCGGCGGAAAGACTGGTGTGGATTATGACTGCTATAAGAATATGGTTGGTGCATTTTATATGCCTAAGCTGGTATATATTAATACTTCGACCTTACAGACATTGAGCGAGCGCCAGTTTATCAGCGGTATGGGAGAAGTGATCAAACACGGATTGATCCGTGATAAGAAATATTATGAATGGATTCGCTGCCATATTGATCAGATTATGGCCAGAGAGAATGAGACACTGGCTGATATGGTAGAGTGGAGCTGCAGGATCAAGCGGGCCGTTGTGGAAGAGGATCCCAGGGAAAAAGGCATACGTGCCTGCCTGAATTACGGACATACACTGGGACATGCCATAGAGAAATTGATGGATTTCCGTCTGACGCATGGAGAATGTGTCGGCATCGGTACAGTGATCGCATCCTACATGTCCAGGCAGAGAGGATATCTGACCCAGGAAGAATACCAGGAGATTCGTGCCCTGTATGATGCGGTAGGATTCCCGGGATTACCCAAAGAGCTTGAAGCGGAGCAGATTGTCAGTGAGACCAGACATGATAAGAAGATGGAACAGGGCAGGATTAAGTTTATTCTTCTGAAAGAGCTGGGACAGGCAGAAATCTGCCAGGATGTGACGGAAGAGGAGATGCTCCGATCCATACAGGAAGCAGAAAGGGAGTCATTATGAAGAATCAGTTAAAAGCAGGGATTCTGTGGCTTCTGCTGATCGTCTTTGATCAGATCGTGAAGCTATGGGTATTGGCAAGCCTGAAGGGGAAGGAAGCAATCGTCCTGATCAAGGATGTGCTGGAACTTCGTTATGTGGAGAACCGTGGAGCTGCTTTCGGAATCTTCCAGAATAAGCAGTGGTTTTTTGTCATCGTATCCATCATTGTTTTGATCGCTTTGATCCTGATCGCAAGAAATATTCCGGATAGCGAGAGATATGTTTTTCTGAAGATCAGTATGTATTTTATCGCAGCAGGCGCCGTAGGCAATATGATCGACCGTATCTTCCGGAGATATGTTGTTGATTTTATCTACTTTAAATTGATAGATTTCCCTGTATTTAATGTGGCGGATATCTATGTTACCTGCGCTGCCATTCTTCTGATACTGCTCTTGATATTTTATTATAAAGATGAGGAACTGGAGGAGATATTAAGCTTCAGAAAACATTCCTGAGTATCAGCCGGAATCCGCATCAGAAAGGATGATCTTATGCCACAGGATAAAGAATATCTGTATGAATATCTCGCCGGCACAGACCAGGAGGGCATGCGCCTGGACCAGTTTCTGGCGGGGGAATTAACAGGACAGTCACGCTCTTACATACAGAAGCTGATCAAAGAAGAGAGAGCGAGTGTGAATGGTAAAAAAGCCAAGGCCGGTCAGAAGATTCGTGTGGATGATCGAATCAGCATGCTGATTCCTCCTCTGAAGGAGCTATCGGTAGAGGCGGAGCCTATGGATCTTGATATACTCTATGAAGATCAGGATGTCATTCTGATCAATAAGCCCAAGGATATGGTGGTGCACCCTTGCCCGGGCCGCTATAGTGGCACCCTGGTAAATGGGCTGCTCTATCATTGCAGGGATCAGCTGTCCGGAATCAATGGGGTTCTCAGACCGGGTATCGTCCATCGTATTGATAAGGATACCACAGGTGTATTGGTTGTATGTAAAAATGATATGGCCCATCGCTCTCTGGCTGAGCAGCTCAAGGTGCACTCCATCACCAGAAGATATGAAGCCATCGTCTATCATAATTTTCAGGAGGAAGAAGGACAGGTGGAGGGCCCCATCGGTAGAAATCCTCAGGACAGGAAGAAGATGGCGATCGAGTATAAGCATGGTAAGCCTGCAGTGACACATTATAAGGTCTTAAGCCATCTGAATCATCGTTTTAATCATATCGAATGTCGACTGGAGACAGGCAGGACGCATCAGATTCGTGTACATATGGCAAGCATACATCATCCCTTGCTGGGAGATACAATCTATGGTCCGTCAGCAAAAGTAACGGGGATCGGCCCTCTGTCCGGTCAATGTCTTCATGCCAGAGTCCTTGGTTTCATTCATCCGAGAACCGGTCAGTATATGGAATTTGAGGCACCCTTACCGGACTACTTTACCGCTATTTTAAAAAAACTGTCTCCCAAATCCTGATTTTTGCTTTACAAAATAAGTGGGATATGTTACACTCGAACAGGTGTCATAAGACATGATAACCTTTACCAGGGTATGGAGTCTCCGACCTTATCTTCGTAAAGGAGTTTATAATTACAGGAGGATGTAACAATGATTACAAAAGAGATGAAACAGGAACTGATCGAAAAGTACGGAAGAACAGAAGGTGACACAGGTTCACCAGAGGTTCAGGTAGCTATCCTTACCGCCAGAATTAATGATCTTCAGGGACATTTTAAGGCAAATCCTAAGGATCATCATTCCAGAAGAGGTCTTTTAAAGATGGTTGGTCAGAGAAGAAACCTTCTTGCTTACCTCAAGGCAAAAGATATCAACCGTTACAGAACACTGATCGAGCAGTTAGGCTTAAGAAAATAGTCATAAAACGAATGACAAGAGGATGTATTTTGTATGCATCCTCTTTTTTCTCATCATAATATTGGGCATAAGGAGGATGATTTATGTTCAAAGTGATTCGTAATATTCTGATATGCCTGATCCTGGGACTGGGAGTGTTTTTTGGTCTCCAGTGGAAGAATTATCAGGCAAAAGCACAATACAGACAGGATGCCTTATTATATTTTCATGAAGAAGATTATCAAAAGGCCATATCCTATCTGGAGGAGGGACTGGATAAGATGTCCTTTTTCGGACAGGATATGGATCAGGATATGTCCTGTTATCTGGGTGAGAGCTATTATCAGCTGGGGGAATATGATCAGGCCGTGGAGATTTATGATCAATTGATCGCGGATGACTCCAAAACGAAGATGTTCTATTTTCTCAAAGCGGAGGCCTGTGAAGCACAGGGTGAGCATGAGAAAGCCGTTGAAGTCCTGCAGATGGGATGGGAGAAAACAGAAGACAGTGTCTTCCTGACCAGGATCTGCGATAGCTATATCGCAGCGGAGGATTATGAGAAGGCCCTCTCTTATGCACAAAAGGGTGCGGAAGCCGAGGATGAGAATTCTGCCGACTTCTTATATAAGGAGATCGTCATCTATGAGAAGTGCCAGGATTACCAATCTGCCTACGCTGTAGCCACCAAGTATGTCAGTCTCTATCCGGATGATGAAAAAGGTGTGAAGGAATTAACATTTTTATCCACCAGAATCTGATCAGTGATAAAAGATTTCAGGCAGGTGACGGAATCCTGACTCTGCCATTCAGCAATCTTACAGATAAAAGTAAGAGACATCTTGGTGTTACTGTAGATATTATCCAATAAGTGGGCAAATTATTTGGACGTTATTGACAGTATATACAAAGAATGATAAAATAGATACGATAAAGGAAGCCTAGGGGATTTTGCACTGTTTGTTCCTCTTTCAGGAGCAGCCATTATGATTTGATTAAAGGGGTATAATGCTAATCAGGATGCGTGAGTGGAAGATAGGAAGGGTTACCTTTTTGTAAAATAATAAAAGTATTTTAAGAAAAGGAGAAACAATCATGGTATCACAGAAAATCGTTATTAACAATGCACAGGGACTTCATATGAGACCAGCAGGCGTTTTCGCTAAAGGTATGGCTAAGTTCGCTTCTGACGTTAAGATCAACTTCAATGGTAAGTCCACAAATGGTAAGAGCTTACTTAACATCATCGGTGCAGGCATCAAATGTGGTTCCGAGATCGAGATCGTTTGTGAAGGAGCTGATGAAGAAGAAGCTTTAAAGACAGCAATCGAGATGATCGAATCCGGTTTAGGTGAATAATCTGTTATTGTAAGATGTAATTCTGACACGCCAAGACCGCTTTGGTGGTCTTGGCTTGTCTTTTGTTTTTAACGTAGGGGTGAATATATGTACAAAGGTATTGGCGCATCAGCAGGAATCGGTATCGGTTCTGTCATTATAGTAAAAGAACCATCTTTAGATTATGATAATAAGCCTATCAGCGATATTGAAGCTGAGCTTGCTCGTTTCCAGACAGCAATCGATGCAACAGTAGCAAAGACTGCAGCTATGGCTGAGGATATGAAGACCAGAGTCGGAGAAAAAGAAGCAGAGATTTTAGAAGGGCATATGCTGCTTCTTATGGATCCGGAACTTACAGGTCAGATTGAAGCAAAGATTAAGGATGAGAATTCCTGTGCAGAGGCAGCAGTAGAGGCTGTTTGCGATATGTATGCAGCTATGTTTGCATCTCTCGATGATGAGATGTTCCAGCAGAGAGCTACAGACGTATGTGATATTAAGACCAGAATCATTAAGATGCTTCTCGGTGTAGAGGACGTGGATCTGGCCAATGTTCCGGAAGGAACCATTCTTGTAGCAGAGGATCTTACTCCTTCCATGACAGCAGGTATCAATCCTGCCAATGTTACAGGTATTCTGACAGAGATCGGTGGTAAGACATCCCACTCTGCGATTCTTGCCAGAGCACTTGAGATTCCTGCAGTTCTCAGTATTGAAGGCATCGTGTCCAAGCTTGAGAATGGTCAGAAGGTTGTATTAGATGGTGACACCGGTCTGGTTTATGTTGATCCGGATGCAGATACATTAAAAGAATATGAAGCAAAACGTGCAGCTTATCTTGAAGCAAAAGCAGCATTAAAGTTATTTGTCGGCAAGCCAACAGAGACAGCTGATGGTATTAAGTTACAGTTATGTGCTAACATCGGTAAGCCGGAAGATGCAGCGAAGGTTGTTGAGTGTGACGGCGAAGGTATCGGTCTCTTCCGTACCGAGTTCTTATTTATGGATCGTCCACAGGTTCCGACTGAGGATGAACAGTTCGAGGCTTATAAGAAGGTTGCTGAGATTCTTAAGGGTAAGCCGGTTATCATCCGTACCTTAGATATCGGTGGAGATAAAGAGATTCCTTATCTTGGTCTTGGCAAGGAAGAGAATCCTTTCCTTGGCTTCCGTGCAGTTCGTCTGTGCTTACAGAGACTGGATCTGTATCGTCCGCAGCTCCGCGCACTTCTTCGTGCCAGCGCTTATGGTGATATCATGATCATGGTTCCTATGATCTGTTGTGTAGATGAGTTCCGTGCAGTGAAGAGTCTTCTTGCAGAGATTATGGTTGAACTGGATGAGAAGGGTATCGCTTATAATAAGGATATCAAGGTTGGTATCATGGTAGAGACACCGGCAGCCAGCCTTATGGCAGATGTCTTCGCCAAAGAAGTTGATTTCTTCAGTATCGGTACCAATGACCTTACCGGTTATACGATGGCAGCTGACCGTGGTAATCCTGACGTTGCTTATCTTTACTCTACCTATAATCCGGCAGTGCTTCGTTCCATCCAGCGTGTGATCGGAGCAGCGAATGATGCAGGTATCCTGTGTGGTATGTGTGGTGAAGCTGCAGCAGATCCATTACTTACACCATTACTGATCTCCTTTGGTTTGGAGGAATTCAGTGTCAGTGCAACATCTATCCTCAAGACCAGAAAGGGTATCTCTTCCTGGACGAAGGCTGAGGCAGATGAAGTAGCAGCAAAGGCTATGGCTATGGCTACAGAAGAAGAAGTTCGTACCTATCTTGAATCAATCGCAAGATAGCATAGATATGTTTACAGAAGATAAGGGTGTTGGATTACCGACACCCTTTCCTTTTGCCATGCATCCGGTGGAAGGTTCTGCCCGAAGGGCATGCAGAGCAGGTGGACCTTCCATCCGGTTGTCTGAGTGTGGAGAATAAGATGAGTGATATATTTAATCAGGAACAACTTAAGGCGATATGTCATGATAGCGGACCTGCCATGGTACTGGCCGGCCCGGGTTCGGGTAAGACGTTGGTCATAACCTATCGTGTCAGATGGTTGATCGAGCAGAGAAAAGTTCATCCTTCCCATATTCTTGTGATAACATTTACCAGGGCAGCAGCGGAGGAGATGAAGAAGCGCTTCCGCAAGTTCGAAGGGATGGACAGGGCTCCGGTTACCTTTGGAACATTTCATTCGGTCTTTTTTATGATGTTACGACAGGCCTACCGTTACAGCGGAGACAATATCATCAAAGAGCATGACAGAAGAAGCTATATCAAAGAAATCGTAGACCGGATGGAGATTGAGATCGAGGATGAGCAGGAATTCTACACGGGAGTTCTGAATGAGATCAGTTATGTTAAGGGTGAGATGATGTCCCTGTCCCTCTATCACAGTAATAATCTGGCAGATGAATTATTTCAGCAGATCTACCAGGGCTATGAGGAGAAGCTTCGCGCCGCAGGCTATCTGGATTTTGATGATATGCTGGTCTTTTGCTATGAATTACTAAAAGAGCGACCGGATATCCGGAGGATGTGGCAGGAGCATTTTCAATATATCCTGATCGATGAATTTCAGGATATTAATCGCGTCCAGTATGAGATCGTCAGAATGCTGGCGGGAGAGAGGGCCAATCTCTTCATCGTCGGTGATGACGATCAGTCCATCTACCGTTTCCGCGGAGCAAAGCCGGAGATTATGCTGGGATTTGAGAAAGACTATCCCCAGACCAGGAAGATGATTCTGAATGTCAATTATCGAAGCAGCCAGGAGATTGTTGAGAGTGCAGAAAGACTTATACTCCATAACAAAAAAAGATTTGCCAAAAATATGCAGGCTGCCAGAGGAAGTAAGGTGCCTGTTGTTTATCGCAGAGTAGAAAATGTATCAAAGGAATGCAGTGACATCATCGGGGGGATCGGATTTTACCTGAAGAAAGGAATTCCGCTGGAAGAGATGGCAGTCATATTCCGAACCAACACCCAGCCCAGACTACTGGTAGGAAGATTGATGGAATATAATATACCATTTCAGATGAGAGATATGATCCCCAATATTTTTGAACATTGGATTGCAAAAAATATCATAAATTATCTGAAGCTGGCTATGGGGCAGATGGATCGCGGCGTGTTCTTATCCGTTATGAATCGTCCCAAACGCTATATATCCAGAAAAATGATAGAAAAAACGCCGGTGAATTTCCGTGAATTGAAAGCCCAGTGCAGCACAAAGAGATGGCTTTATGAGAAAATAGATAGATTTGAGATGGATCTGACCATCATGAGAAGCAGACAAACCTATGATGCCATAACCTATCTCCGTAAGGAAGTCGGTTATGAGGAGTATCTCGAGGAATATGCCCAGTTTCGTAAGATGAATGTGGAGGACCTGCTGGAGGTACTGGATCAGATCCAGGAGACAGCCAGAGGATATGAAAGCTTTTCGGACTGGTTTGAATATATAGAAGAGTATGGACAGGAGCTGCAGAAACAGATTGAGGCCGGACATCGCCGGGATCAGCAGGGTGTGACACTGACAACCATGCATAGCTCCAAAGGTCTGGAATACGAGGTGGTTTTCCTTATGGATGTCAATGAAGGCATCTGCCCTCATAAAAGAGCGGTTAAGGATGCGGATCTGGAGGAGGAACGGAGATTATTTTACGTGGCACTGACCAGAGCCAGAACCTATCTTTTTCTGTATTCTGTTCAGGAATTATACCAAAAAGAAGTAAAACCATCCCGTTATATCACAGAGGTTCGCTATGATCCTGCTGCTTACCCTGTCGGAAAAAAAGTGACACATCAACGTTTCGGCCAGGGAGTCATAGAAAAAGTGGAGCATGGTAAGATTACCGTCGCCTTTGAATGTGGGAAGAAGCGTCGATTCGCTTTGGATTATGTCCTGTCTCATGAGGTGTTAAAGTAATCCTTGTCGGACCGCTGAAGAACAGTGTCAGAATATCTTTTTACATTATATCTGATTTGTGTTAGAATAATGTATCGAATTACTATGAATTAAAGGAGATTATCATGATTTCAGAACTGATAAAGGTAATAATTCTCGGAATTGTGGAAGGTATCACAGAGTGGCTTCCCATCAGTTCCACAGGGCACATGATACTGGTGGAAGAGTTTCTTCAATTGAATGTCAGCCAGGACTTTATGGAGATGTTTCGCGTTGTCATCCAGCTGGGAGCGATTCTGGCAGTCTGTTTGGTTTATTTTCATAAATTGAACCCTTTTGCACCTTCCAAGAGCAGGAATGAGAAGAAGGCGACCATGCAGCTATGGTTTAAGGTGATCGTGGGATGTCTTCCGGCAGCAGTGATCGGACTGGCATTTAATGATACCATCGATGCCATCTTCTATAATCCCAGAACAGTTGCTGCGACCCTGATCCTCTATGGTATTCTCTTTATTCTGGTGGAGAATTATAACAAAGGCAGAAAACCAGCTACACGTAAATTAAGCAGACTGACCTATAAGACAGCCTTTCTGATCGGTATCTTTCAGGTGCTGGCTCTGATTCCGGGAACTTCCAGGTCCGGTGCAACCATTCTGGGAGCAATCTTGCTGGGATGTTCTCGCTATGTGGCAGCAGAATTCTCTTTCTTCCTGTCCATTCCGGTGATGTTTGGTGCAAGTCTGTTAAAAATATTAAAATTCGGCTTCCATTATAGCGGCAATGAGATCGTCATATTAATCACAGGTATGCTGGTTGCTTTTATCGTATCCATAATTGCAATCCGCTTTCTTATGGGATATATTAAGAAAAATGATTTCAAAGCATTTGGTATCTATCGTATCGTATTAGGAATCATTGTAATTGTATACTTTGTTATGTCAGGAGGCTTCTGATCTTACGAAAACAGGAGTCTGCAGAGAATTCTTTTCTATACAGGAGTATGATTATGAAAAGGATAGCAATCACAGAATGGTGTCAGCAGAGGATCCGTCAGCTCTGTCCGGATCCGGTGCTCTGTATCGATGCAACTGCCGGCACGGGAAGAGATACCTTATATCTGTGTCAGGTCACACCGGAGCATGGACAGATTCTGGCTATGGATATCCAGCAGGAGGCATTGGATCAGGCGGAGGCCAGGATCCGACACCATGGATATCAGGATAAGGTAAGGTTTGTTCTCGATGGACATGAGCACATGTCGGATTATGTCACAGAGCCTGTGGATCTGATCATGTTTAATCTGGGCTATCTGCCGGGTGGTGACCATCATAAGGCCACCAGATGCGAGACGACGAAAGAGGCTGTTTTACAGGGATTAGAGCTCTTAAGACCCGGCGGTCTGATGACATTGATGATCTATAGCGGCGGAGATTCGGGATATGAGGAGAAAGACGGTCTGCTCCCCTTTTTGCAGGCCCTGGATCATCATAGCTATACCGTAGTGCTCGAATCATTTTATAATAAGCCAAATACACCACCATTACCGGTATATATACTGAAGCACGAAAAGAGATAGAGGAGGCACGAAATACATGAGTATATTAAAAGAAACGGCAAGCCTGGTATGTCAGAAGGAGATATCACCGGATATCTATGATATGACAATCGCATTTCCGGATGGAGCCAGACTGGCAAAGCCGGGACAATTTCTTGCAATTTATTGTAATGACGGACAGAGATTGCTTCCGCGTCCGATCAGTATCTGTGGTATTGATCCTGCAGCGGGGACATTACGTCTGGTTTACCGTATTGCCGGTGCCGGAACCAGAGAGATCTCCGGCTGGAAGGCAGGAGATTCCTTCGAGGTTATGGGACCACTGGGTAATGGTTTCACGCCGGAAGGAGGACGGGCGATCATCGTTGGCGGCGGAATCGGAGTGCCTCCGATGCTGGAACTGGCGAAACAGATCACCGGTGAGAAAACCATCGTGATGGGATATCGTAACAGTCAGAGCATGTTTCTGAAAGAAGAATTTGAACAGCTGGGACAGGTCAGGATCGCAACAGATGACGGAAGCTATGGCGTTCATGGCACTGTGATTGATGCAATCCGTGAATATGGTGTAGAAGGGGACAGAATCTATGCCTGTGGTCCCATGCCTATGCTGAAGGCACTGGCTGCCTATGCCGAAGAACATGGTATGGAGGCACAGATCTCTCTGGAAGAACGCATGGCCTGTGGGATCGGTGCCTGTCTGGGATGTATCACCAAGTCCCGCAGTAAGGATCATCATACCAATGTACATAATAAGCGTATTTGTAAAGAAGGCCCGGTATTTGATGCAAAGGAGGTAGTATTCTGATGAATCTGAGCGTAACACTGGCAGGAAAAACATTTAAAAATCCGATCACTACCGCCTCAGGTACCTTTGGTTCCGGTGCGGAATTTGAAGAATTTGTTGATCTGAGCGCATTAGGCGCTGTCACTACAAAGGGTGTGGCTCTGATTCCATGGGAAGGGAATCCAACCCCACGTATCGCAGAGACTTATGGCGGCATGTTAAATGCTGTCGGACTGCAGAATCCCGGTATCGAGCTCTTCTGTCAGAGAGACATTCCTCATCTGGTGGAAAAAAATGCACAGATTATCGTCAATGTCTGTGGAAGAACCGTGGAGGATTATGTTGCTGTTGTGGAAAGATTAGCCGATGAACCGGTCGATCTCCTGGAGATTAATGTATCCTGCCCGAATGTAAAGGCAGGCGGTATCGCCTTTGGACAGAATCCGGATGCACTCTATGAGATAACCAAGGCAATCAAAGCCAAGGCCAGACAGCCAATCGTTATGAAATTAAGTCCCAATGTCACAGATATCACGGAGATGGCCAGAGCCGCAGAGGCAGCGGGCAGTGACGCTTTATCACTGATCAATACCATCACCGGCATGAAGATTGACATCCATCGACGCAGATTCGTTCTGGCCAATCAGACCGGTGGTTTGTCGGGTCCGGCCATTCATCCGGTGGCAGTACGTATGATCTATCAGGTGCACAAGGCATGTAAGCTGCCGATCATTGGTATGGGCGGAGTTATGACCGGGGAGGATGCTATCGAGCTGATGATGGCAGGCGCTACCATGGTATCTGTCGGAACAGCGAATTTCCATAATCCAAGGGCGACCATGGATGTACTGGATGGAATCAAAGCATATATGGAGCAGTACCATATCGAAGATATCCGGGAAATCATCGGCTGCATGTAGAAAGATACATACGCTATTGATTCCTGTATTTTTTGATGGTATATTTAATCTATGTTGCAGAATTTCTGTGACATCAGATTATGAGAGAAATGTGCATCTATGAGCACGCAGGAGGATCAGATAGAATGGAAGCTTATAAACAGGAATTTATCGAATTTATGGTAGAGAGCGACGTACTGAAATTTGGAGATTTTACGCTGAAGAGCGGAAGGAAGTCCCCATTTTTTATGAATGCAGGTGCTTATGTCACCGGTAGTCAGTTAAGAAGACTGGGCGAGTATTATGCCAAAGCCATTCATGATAAATACGGTGAAGATTTTGACGTCCTTTTCGGACCGGCTTATAAGGGCATACCTCTTGCTGTTGTAACAGCGATTGCTTTCAGTAGCTTGTATGGTAAGGAGATCCGTTATTGCTCCGATCGTAAAGAAGCTAAGGATCACGGAGCAGATAAGGGAGGCTTCCTCGGTGATAAGCTGAAGGATGGTGACCGTGTTGTTATGATCGAGGATGTCACCACTTCCGGTAAATCCATGGAAGAGACAGTTCCCAAGGTAAAAGGAGCTGCCGATGTGGAGATTGTGGGACTCATGGTTTCCCTGGACCGCATGGAGGTCGGCAAGGGTGGCGTCAAATGTGCCCTTGATGAGGTAAAGGATCTCTATGGATTTGAGACAAATGCCATCGTTACTATGGCTGAGGTTACAGAGCATCTCTATAATAAACCTTGCCAGGGCAGAGTTGTGATCGACGATAAGCTGAAGGCTGCGATCGATGCTTATTATGAGCAGTATGGAGCAAAATAGGCCATAAGGACCGGAGGAATATAATATGAATGAAAAGATATTTAAGATGCTTGGACAGGTTGGTGCGGTAGATATCACGATTGGTATCATTATGATCATCATGGGAGTGTCAGCCGGTATTCTTTCTATCATAAATGGTGCCAGAGCCCTGAAGGCTAAGAATAATATTATGATATAATGAGGAACAAGAGGAAAAGCAGGAGCCCATGATGGTTCCTGCCTTCCTTTATGTTTACAGATTGGATATAAAATTGAAAGTAAAACAGAGAAAGAAGTTGATACAGGTCTGGAGTTTTATCTTTATCATCCTGTATGGTGTAATTATCATATATTTTACACTGTTTTCCGATCGTCTGGGCAGGGTGGATTTTGGTAACTATCGATATAATCTGATCCCTTTTAATGAGATTCATCGATTTATCCGATACCGTCATTCTGTATCTACCGGTGCATTTTTATTAAATATATGTGGGAATCTTCTGGTATTTGCACCGCTTGGATTTCTGATACCCTTGTGGTATCCCAGGAAGATCCGATGTCATCATATATTGATCTACTCTTTCTCTTTCAGTTTGTGTATAGAGTGTATGCAGCTATATACCTGTGTGGGAGTATTTGATGTGGATGACCTGATCATGAATACCGTCGGTGGTTTGATCGGCTGGCTCGTCTATCTGCTCGTATATGCTGTATTTCGAAAAACAGGAGGAAGATATTCATATGACAAGAAGACGAAGAAGAGAAAGTAATCTCTCATCGAATATGCTGTCCTTTTCACAGAAGAAGGTATCTCGTCATGCCCTTTTTACCTTTCTGCTGGGTTTAGTATGTCTGGCGGGCTTTGGAATACTGATACTGGCTGCGATTCTAAAGCAAGGTAAGCTGGGGATCATGGGTGGTATGCTGGGATGTATCTTCATGGTACTGGCTTTCTTTGGAGTATTGTGGGGACTGGCCAGCTATGATGAAGCAAAGACATCGCAGAATTTTAAGATACCCGGAATCTGTATCAATATTGTAGTGATCTTTCTGGGCATAACCTTTATTATGCTATGAGTATGGCAGAGGCGGAGCAGCATAGGACAGAGAGGATGAAGCAAGATTCATGAATTATGAAGAAAGCATGGAGCAGAGAAATCAGCAAGTGACAGAGAGATATCATCTGGCTTTGGACAGGATCCGGGAGATCGCCATAGGAGAGTCCACTGCCATGCCTCCGGCATATCAGACATTTTTCCGAAGAAGCGCGATCTTTCTGATGCGATGTCATACATTTTCTGAGCTGATGACGGATGGAAGTATGCATACCGAGAGCTATGAGAATCTGTCACTCCGATTTCATGAGCTATACGAAGAGACTCTTCCGGAGCAGTATGTCTGCTCTTACCTGAATCCGGATTATGCCGTGGAAGAACTGGGGGAGGAATGCGGAGCCTTCTTCAGCTTCCTCTACAAGGAGCTCTACAGCAATTCCAGACATATATTTGATCAGAAGCTCTCCATGACCACGATCTACTATGAATTATTTCTGGAGATCTATGGGATGTATTGCAGCGGGGAGGTCCGTCCGAAACAGCTGAAGGAGACGATCTATTGGTTTTTATATGACTACGCCGAAGAGTTTAGTGAAGACTATGTCGAAGAAGCTCTATCCACAGGAATCCGCTATATTTCAGAGAGCCTGATGGAGGAGGATCTGACAGATCCTCGCAGCTTATTCCGACACGGTGTTCTGATCGACGATAAGGCTCTCAGTCTGCATCGCAGCTATGCATGCATGTCAGAGCAGGAGCTTGAGGCCTATGCCTGCCCATATGTGGATACTTATATGCAGGAGCTTGCTGACAGGATTACAGAGCCGGGAAGAAAGCGGGTGATCCTGTCTTATCCGGTTGGGTATGACAGACCCATCCATGCCATGATGATGGAGTTTCAGAAGAGAGGAATGGAAGTAATCCTCTATCCTGTGCCGGAAGAAGAGGAGGATTCATGGGATCATAGCAGACGGACCATGGAGACCAGTTGCAGGAATCCCCGGTATGATTATGATCATAGGGAGGATATGGCCCTCTTTTTAGATAAACGTCTGCTGGATCGGAAGAATGACTGTCTGAGGAAATGTATCAAAGAAGCGCAGGAGGATTCTGAGAGGATCTCCGGTTTCCTGAGCTTTTCCTTACCGAAGGGAGAGAGGAGTCCGATGATCCGGAAGAAGTCTGCCTGTCACTTTACAGACAGACAGAAGAAGATGATAGAGGAGTACGATATCATGAACCGGAGATGCATATGGGATCTTACAGTTGATGATGGGACAGAGAAGATGATCAGAGAGAGGAGATTCTTATGATTTGTATAAAAGGTGGCCGCGTGATGAATCCGGCGACGATGATGGATATGGTGACAGATCTGTGGATTGATGATGGCAGAATCATCGCCTGTGGCGAGCAGCCGGAGGGACAGGACCCGGATATGGTGCTGGATGCGACGGGTATGGTAGTCGCTCCGGGTCTGGTGGATGTACATGTACATTTTCGTGATCCCGGATTAACTTATAAGGAGGATATCGAGACTGGCAGCCAGGCAGCTGCCGCCGGAGGATTTACCACGGTGGTATGCATGGCTAATACTAAGCCGGTCGTCGATAATGTGGAGACCCTGGATGAACTGATCGCCCGCCAGAGTAAGCTTTCAATCCATGTCAGGCAGGTTTGCGCGGTGTCGAAGGACTTTAAAGGCAGAGAACTGGTTGATTTTAAAGAGATGGTTGCCCATGGTGCCTGTGGTTTCAGTGATGACGGTATCCCACTGACCGATGCGGCCTTTATCAAAAAAGCCATGGAGGCAGCAGCGGAGCTGGATCTGCCCATCAGTCTGCATGAAGAAGATCCCTCCCTCAATGAGTTTAACGGAGTAAATAAGGGCAGAGTCTCTGATGCTCTGGGCATCGGCGGTGCACCGGCTATCTCCGAGGATGTTATGGTTGCCAGAGATATCATGCTGGCCCTTGAGACAGGAGCGAGAGTGGATATCCAGCATATTTCCTCCGGACGTTCCGTGGATCTGGTACGATATGCCAAGAGCCTGGGAGCGCAGGTCTATGCTGAGGTTACCCCACATCATTTCTCCGAGACAGAGGATATGGTTCTGACACACGGAACCCTCTGTAAGATGAATCCACCCGTTCGTACCCAGTGGGATCAGGATAAGATCATCGAGGGATTACAGGACGGAACTATCGATATGATTGCGACGGATCATGCACCCCATTCGGCAGAAGAGAAGGCAAGGGAACTGACCAAGGCACCGAGCGGTATTATCGGTCTGGAGACTTCTCTGGGACTGGGCATCACGAATCTGGTAAGAAAGAATAAGCTTAGCCTTATGGAGCTTTTGCGCAAGATGACGATCAACCCTGCCCGACTCTATCACTTCTCCTGCGGCGATATCTCTGTGGGTAAGGCAGCGGATCTGGTGATCTTCAACCCGGAGGAAAGCTATATCGTGGAATCCTTCCGATCCAGATCATCGAATTCTCCTTTCCTGGGAGCGGAGCTCTACGGAAAGATTCACTATACCATTTGTGATGGTAGAATTGTATACGGGCTATAATGGAAATAAAGTAAGATTTGTCAGTTTGTCAAATGTACATCCGGCTTGTTTTATGTTAAGATAAACTGTAATAAAATGAAATGATAATATCATGATGGAGGTTTCCTATGATTAATGAATTAGTAAAAAATATTAAAGCGAAAGACGCCCCGATCGTTGTAGGTCTCGATCCTATGCTCAGCTATATTCCGGAGAAGATTCTTCAGGAAGCATATGATGCCTACGGATATAATCTGGCAGGAGCAGCGGAGGCCATCTGGCAGTTTAACAAAGGAATCATCGATAGTACCTATGATCTGATTCCGGCAGTAAAGCCTCAGGTTGCCATGTATGAACAGTTTGGTATCGAGGGTATGAAGGCCTTCAAGCGCACCTGTAATTATGCCAAGAAGAAGGGTCTTGCCATCATTGGTGATATCAAGCGTGGTGATATCGGATCCACATCGGAAGCTTACGCCATCGGTCATGTCGGTAAGGTCGTGATCGGTAATCATAGCTTTTCTCCATTTACGGAAGATTTCATTACGGTGAATCCATATCTGGGTTCCGATGGTGTGAAGCCATTTATTAAAGTATGTAAAGAAGAGAAGAAGGGTATGTTTATCCTTGTGAAGACATCCAATCCATCCAGTGGAGAGTTCCAGGATCAGCTGGTGGATGGTAAGCCTCTCTATGAGATCGTAGCAGAGAAGGTTGCTGAGTGGGGAGAGGATCACATGGGTGATGAATATAGTTATGTAGGCGCTGTTGTTGGTGCAACTTACCCGGAGATGGGAGCAGCCCTTCGTAAGATCATGCCGAAGAATTATATCCTTGTACCTGGCTATGGTGCCCAGGGCGGACAGGGTAAGGATCTGGCACCTTTCTTTAATGAGGATGGACTCGGTGCCATCGTAAACTCCAGCCGTGGCATCATCTGTGCTTATAAGAAGGCTCCTTATGCAGACAGCTATGGTCCGGAGAATTATGCCGATGCCAGCCGTCAGGCCGTTCTTGACATGAAGGAAGACCTGAAGAATGCATTTGTGAAATAATCAATTAAGGGGGTCTGACCGCTTTGGCAGACTTCAGGAGATTGTTCTGTATATACAGGGAATCACTTCATACAGGGAATCACACTTATACATTTATACATATATATTTATTATATATACATTTATATAGAAAGAATCAAGGTAGATATATGGCAAAAGTAGGAATTATCATGGGTAGCGACTCTGACCTGAAGGTAATGAGTAAGGCAGCAGCACAGCTCGAGGAATTTGGTATCGATTATGAGATGACGATCATCTCTGCCCATCGTGAGGCAGATGTTCTGATTGATTGGGCGACAAAGGCACCGGAACGTGGTGTGAAGGTTATGATCGCCGGAGCAGGTATGGCAGCGGCACTTCCCGGTATGTGTGCTGCATTATTCCAGCTGCCGGTTATCGGTGTTCCTCTGTCCGGCAAGAATCTGGATGGTATGGATGCCGTCTTCTCCATCATGCAGATGCCACCGGGAGTACCGGTTGCCACGGTTGCGATCGATGGTGCGAAAAATGCAGCGATTCTGGCAGCGAAGATGCTGGCTATGTCCGATGATAGCATCCTGGCTAAGCTGAATGCTTATACACAGGATATGAAGGCTCAGGTTCAGGCCAAAGCAGCCAGACTGGATGAGATCGGATATAAAGAATATCTTGCAAATAAATAAAACGGAATAACAGATAAAGGAGATTATCATGGATTATAAGACCTCTGGTGTAGATATTGAAGCTGGTTACAAATCAGTGGAATTAATGAAAGAACATGTAAAAAAGACCATGCGTCCGGAAGTATTAGGCGGACTTGGCGGTTTCTCCGGTGCATTTTCTCTTAAGAATATCAAAGAGATGGAGGATCCGGTCTTACTGTCCGGTACCGATGGATGCGGTACCAAGGTGAAGCTTGCCATGATCATGGATAAGCATGATACCATCGGTATCGATGCAGTGGCAATGTGTGTGAATGATATCGCATGTGCAGGCGGAGAACCATTATTCTTCCTTGACTATATTGCATGTGGTAAGAATTATCCGGAGAAGATCGCAGAGATCGTAAAGGGTGTGGCAGAAGGCTGTCTGCAGTCAGATGCTGCGCTGATCGGTGGAGAGACAGCCGAACATCCGGGATTAATGCCGGAGGAGGATTACGATCTGGCTGGTTTTGCTGTCGGAGTCGTAGACCGTAAGGATATGATCACAGGAGAATACCTGGCAGACGGAGATGTTCTGATCGGTATGGCTTCCACCGGAGTTCATAGCAATGGTTTCTCACTGGTCCGTAAAGTATTTGAGATGAGCAGAGAATCTCTGGATACTTATTATGATGAATTAGGTAAGACACTGGGAGAGGCTCTTCTTGCGCCAACCAGAATCTATGTAAAGGCTTTAAAGAGTATCAAGAATGCAGGTGTGACAGTGAAAGCCTGCAGCCATATCACAGGTGGCGGTTTCTATGAGAATATCCCACGTATGCTGATCGATGGTACCCGTGCAGTCGTGGAGAAGGATTCCTATCCTGTTCCACCGATCTTTAAGCTTCTGGCTGAGAAAGGGGATATCGCGGAGCAGATGATGTATAACACCTTCAATATGGGACTGGGTATGGTTCTGGCTGTTGATCCTGCAGATGTGGATAAGACCATGGAAGCGATTAAAGCTGCCGGTGATGCTCCATATGTTGTTGGTCATATCGAAAAGGGTGAAAAAGGAGTTACTTTATGTTAAGACTTGCGGTGCTTGTATCCGGAGGCGGAACGAATCTTCAGGCCATCATGGATGCCATTGACAGTGGCAGAATTACCAATGCAGAGATTGTCACAGTAATCAGTAATAATGCCGGCGCCTATGCTCTCGAGCGTGCAAAGAATTACGGAGTGGAAGGCTTGCTTCTGTCTCCGAAGGATTTTGCCAGCAGGGAGGAGTTTAATGAAAAGCTTCTGGAGGCACTGACAGAGAGAGATATCGATCTGGTTGTTCTGGCTGGTTATCTGGTTGTGGTTCCACCGTGTGTGATTCGCAGATACGAGAATAAGATCATTAATATTCATCCATCCTTGATTCCGTCCTTCTGCGGAACAGGATGTTATGGTTTACATGTACATGAAAAAGCATTGGCTCGAGGCGTGAAGGTGTCCGGTGCGACGGTTCATTTTGTAGATGAAGGTACAGATACCGGTCCGATCATCCTGCAGAAGCCGGTCATGATCGAACAGGGGGATACACCGGAGCTGCTTCAGAGAAGGATCATGGAGCAGGCAGAATGGGTCATCCTCCCAAGAGCGATTGATCTGATTGCCAATGGTAAGGTAAGTGTGGAAGGACGTCAGGTCCTGATTGAGGAATAGGAGATAGCTATGAAAGTATTAATCGTCGGAAGTGGCGGCAGAGAGCATGCCATCGCATGGTCTGTTGCAAAAAGTGATAAGGTAGATAAGATTTATTGTGCACCGGGTAATGCCGGCATCGCAGAATATGCAGAGTGCGTTCCCATCGGAGCGATGGAATTTGATAAATTAGTTGCATTTGCCAAAGAGAATGCCATCGATTTTACAATCATCGGTATGGATGACCCACTGGTAGGTGGTATCGTGGATGCATTTGAAGCAGAAGGTCTTCGTGTCTTCGGACCACGTGCCAACGCTGCCATCATCGAGGGCTCCAAAGCATTTTCCAAGGACCTCATGAAGAAATATCAGATTCCTACGGCTGCTTATGAGAATTTTTATGACATGGAAGCTGCTCTTAATTATCTGGAGACAGCGAAGATGCCGATCGTACTGAAGGCCGATGGTCTCGCACTTGGTAAAGGTGTTCTGATCTGTAATACCCTGGAAGAAGCCAAAGAAGGTGTTAAGACCATCATGGGTGAGAAGAAGTTTGGTTCTGCCGGTGATAAGATGGTAATCGAAGAGTTTATGACAGGCCGTGAGGTTTCTGTTCTGGCCTTCTGTGACGGCAAGACAGTGAAATGTATGACCAGTGCCCAGGATCATAAACGTGCCCTTGATGGAGACCAGGGTCTGAATACCGGTGGTATGGGTACCTTCTCCCCGAGTCCTTTCTATACAGAGGAAGTGAAGGATTTCTGTGAGAAATATATCTATCAGCCAACCATCGACGCTATGGCAGCAGAGGGACGCCCATTTACCGGTATCCTCTTCACAGGACTGATGCTGACAGAGGATGGTCCGAAGGTATTGGAATACAATGCCAGATTCGGTGATCCGGAGGCTCAGGTCGTTCTTCCACGTATGAAAAATGATATCATCGAAGTCATGGAAGCATGTGTGGACGGTCGTCTGGATGAGATTGAACTGGAGTTTGAAGATAACGCAGCGGTATGTGTTATCCTGGCATCGGATGGATATCCGGTATCTTATAAGAAGGGCTATGAGATTACAGGTCTCGAGACCTTCAAGGAGCATGAAGGATATTATTGCTTCCATGCCGGAAGTAAATTTGATGGCGATAAGATCGTGACCAACGGAGGTCGTGTCCTGGGTGTTACTGCCAAGGGATCTGATCTGAAGGAAGCCAGAAAGAATGCTTATGCAGCGACTGCATGGGTTAATTTCGAAAATAAATATATGAGAAATGATATCGGCAAAGCGATAGACGAAGCATAAGAAAGCTGGGACTGCCGCTTCACAGCCCGCCCTTAACCGGCAGGATTCCATCGAGTTTATTGATGGAATCCTGCCGGTCTTTTTTAGAGAGCTTCCTTTTATCCGCATTGGTTTCGATGTGTTTTATATATGGTATCCGCTGTACATAGAAACAGTCTGACTTTCCACAGTATCTCTCACACCGGTGGGAGGACTTCGGGGCGAAAAAGGTACGTTTCCGGAAGAACACTCAGGAGTGTTCTCCGGCCTCGTACCTTTTTCTTCCTCGTTCGCCCAACGTTGCAATCGATATCTGTGAGAAAGCATCCTGCCTTCACTCTATTATACCTACCATATATAAAACACAGATTTTGTATCTGTGGACAAAAGGAAGCTCCATCTTATTTCTGTGCAGGATTCCTTATATTCATGGATTGAAAATCCTGCCGGTCTACGCCACGCCCGAAGCCGGGCTGTTTCGCTCCCGGAGCTTTCTGCGCCACTGGGTATGGAAGTGAATCGGAGCAATACCAATGAATAAAACATTTCTATCTGAGAATACGTTCAATTTTTATACTTCATTAGCCTCAGCCTTCCGGGAAAACAGCCCTCGGCATCGAGTGTAGTGAAAACGGCAGCAGGATCCGTTGATACATGGGATCCCGGTAACATAATGGAAAAGCAGGAGCTCAAATGGACTGCGCGACGTTATATTTTACAGATCCGGGATGGGTTGCAGGGAGCGGCGGAGGATGCCGTTCATATGAGCGATGGCTGTGCCGTAATTGGTCATAGGAATTCCCTGATCTCTGGCACAGGCGGCTCGGTAGATTACCTCACGCTGGTTCAGCATGCAGCCACCGCAATGGATGATAAGTGCATAAGGACTTAGGTCTTCCGGGAACTGGGTTCCGGAGCTGGTCTCAATGATCAGCTCTTTTTTGGTATAATTTTTCAACCATTTCGGCAGCTTTACCGTTCCGATGTCTTCGCACTGTCGATGATGCGTACAGCCTTCGGATATCAGGATCCGGTCACCATCCTGAAGCTGATCGATCGCCTTTACCCCATCTACAGCAAATGACAGAAAGCCCTTGTATCTGGCCATGAGGATGGAGAAGGATGTCAGTGGGATATCCGCCGGAGTATCAGCTGACACCCTCTGAAAGGCCTGGCTGTCTGTGATGACAAGAGCAGGCTTTTTACGAAAGGCAGTCAGGATATCTGACAGCTCATCCTCCTTTACCACGATGGCACATGCTCCCGCATCCAGGATATCACGGATCGCCTGCTGCTGAGGCAGAATCAGACGACCCTTGGGAGCAGCTGAATCGATTGGTATCACCAGAATGATAAGATCTCCGGGCTGAATCAGATCAGCCACAAGATGCTTCTCCTCCGAAGTAGGACTCATACGAGCAAGCGCTTCTTTTAATTCATGAATCCCCTGACCACTTGCTGCACTAATCCTTAGGGATGGAAGATCTTTGATCTCATCGAAGAGCTTATCCTGCCCGGTAAGATCGGCAGACTCTCCATCGGAGAGCAGATCCACCTTATTCCAGGCAATCAGATGAGGAATCTTCTTCTGTCGGAAGAGCTCGAGTAATTCCATATCGCAAGGAAGGAATCCCTCTGTGCTGTCTACAACAAGAATGGCAATATCTGTCTTGTTCAGTATCTGCCTGGTCTTCTGTATTCTTTTTTCGCCTAATCCTCCCTCATCATCCCATCCGGGAGTATCAATTAATAAAACCGGTCCCAGAGGGAGAAGCTCCATCGCTTTTTGTACCGGGTCGGTCGTCGTACCCTTCTCTTCCGATACGACAGCCAGATCCTGTCCGGTAACCGCATTCATTACGCTGGACTTACCGGCATTACGACGTCCGAAAAAACCGATGTGTACTCTGACACCGGAAGGTGTATCATTTAATCCCATAATAAACTCTCTTTCCTGATATAAAGCTTGCATGCCAGCCTGCTTGCACAAAAGCATGTGATATGCTTTCTATATCATGATTATTTTGTTCTATTTTGTCATAAAGCCTTCTTTTCGTCAATTCACAGTTAGAATCTATGGGCAAAAAAAGAAGAAAATGAAATCAGATCTATTTATTCTTTCAATTATTAAGTCGAATATCCCTGAAATTGGGTTACCATATCCTGAAGAATGCAGAGACAGGTAGAGATTATCATGCTGGGAAACAAAATATGAAAAAATATGAAATAAATATGAAAATATACATGAAAATAAAAACAAAACTCATGAAATCACAAAAAAATATAAGATGTATTTATAAGATATATTGATGATAAGTATTATTGAGAGAGCGGATAAAGATTTTTACTGAAAATAAAAGCCATGATATTTTCAATGGATCATCCATTCCGGGCCAATATATGGCCGGATCTATCCGGATAAAATACCTGATTATAATGAAAAACACCACTGGATGGCCTGTATCAGTGGTGTTTTTCGGATGACCGGAAAAAGAAGGAGGAGGAGGTCCGATCATCAAGGTATAATTTAATTGAATGTTGAATGGCTGAAACCGTTTTCAGCATCTGATGTAAGTATAGCACTTTAATAAAAAAAGTCTATCCTGTAAAATAACCAAAGATTTATAGAAAATGATTCATTTTAAAGGAATTAATTACAAAGAGATTCTCGCGCATAGTCAAAATGCATGATATGCATAGAAAAAAGAAGGCCTGATTCGTTTTTTTGAAAATATATCCCCTCTGATTGAATTGTCTGAAAATTCTGAATTTTTACGATATATGTGAGTCCATAATCCGGAAAATGTTCGCAGTAAAGCCGAAGGACGAAGAAATTCCGTGGTGCTTCATGTACTATGGCGAAGCATAAAGAGTAAAAAATAAGGATGTGCGTAAAAACACTTGTATATTATTACAAAATACCATATAATATATTACAATTATGTTAAACAATACACTGACAGAAAGTGAAGGAGAAGGAAGTATGAAAAAGAAAGTGCTAAGATTTTTCATCCTGACATTGATGGCATTGATGTTCGTTGCTCCATTTGCCAAGGTGGAGACACAGGCTAAGAGAATCTTTACCGGTAACAGCAAGGTCGATTGTGCAGCAGAAGCGATCATCAGTCGTTGTACGACTGACGATATGACAGGCAAAGAGAAATTAAAGGCTTGTTTTACTTATCTGGTAAAGCATATGAAATTCACATGGTATCATGACGGAGGCAAGATCAAGATTAAGCCGACCAAGGCGGAGAAGGCGGAATATAAAGCCTTATTGAAGAGACTGAAAGCCAGCGGTAAGGTAGAGTACAGTAAGAAATTCAAGACCCACTGGTCTAATCTGCTCAGAATGCATGGTACCTGCTATGATATGTCCGGTGTCATGTGTATCCTGGCCAACCATCTGGGTTACAAGGCCGGTAAAGTAACCGGAACCTATCTTACACACCATGGAACCAAAAAATTGCGGAATCATTGGTGGAACTGGGTGAAGATCAATGGCAAGAAATATTATTGTGATGTACAGGGATGTAATGCAGGCAAGCATACTGCAGCCAGGATTAATGCCTATTGCCTCAAGAGACCGAGTGACAAAGACTGGAGAGAACACCACAGATTTTAGAATCATAGAACTTGCATTTTTCTGTAAGTTCTGATAGAATACAACACGAGCTGTTTTCTTCCTGAGCAAGACAGTTCGTGTTAATCATTATATATGGAGATGTACCCAAGTGGCTGAAGGGTCCGCACTCGAAATGCGGTAGGTCGGGAAACCGGCGCGAGGGTTCAAATCCCTCCATTTCCGTCGGATAGCGGCAGCATTTTTTGATGAAGTGCTGCCGCTTTTCACTTAATATAGAGATAGAATAGTACAATAGTTATGAAGAAAAATATGACCATCGGTATCCTTGCACACGTTGATGCAGGGAAGACAACATTATCAGAACAGATACTTTATCAGACCGGACAGATTCGCAGACTGGGGCGTGTGGACCACCAGGATGCCTTTCTGGATAACTTTGAACTGGAACGCAGCAGAGGCATCACGATATTTTCCAAACAGGCATTGTTTGATCTGGAGCATCGTAAGGTGACACTGCTTGATACACCGGGCCATGTGGACTTTTCTGCAGAGATGGAGAGAACACTGCAGGTTCTGGATTATGCAATCCTGGTGATCAGCGGGGCAGATGGGGTGCAGGGACATACTCAGACCCTGTGGAAGCTATTAAAGAATTATCATATTCCTACCTTCCTTTTTGTAAATAAGATGGATCAGCCGGGAACCGACAGGACCAGGCTGCTTACGGAGCTTAAGGACAAGCTGGATGATGGATGTGTTCTTTTTGATCATAGCCGGGAAGAGGCAGTCTTTTATGAAGAGATGGCCATGACAGATGAGCAGGCGCTGGAAGCTTATATGGAAGAGGACAGACTGACAGAGAAGATGATCTGTCAGTTGATCTATGAGCAGAAGGTTTATCCGGTATATTTCGGATCGGCCCTCAAGTCCCTTGGTGTGGATGAATTACTGGATGGTCTGGATCGCTATACTTTATTAGAAGAGTATCCCGATCGCTTTGGTGCCAAGGTCTTTAAAATTACCAGAGGAGATCAGGGAGAGCGATTGACCCATCTGAAGATTACCGGCGGAAGCTTGCGGGTGAAGACCAGACTGGAGGAAGAGGGAAAGGTTGATCAGATTCGCCTGTATCATGGTCAGAAATACGAATTGATCGAGGAGGCAGGTCCTGGTATGATCTGTGCCGTGACAGGCTTAAATGAAACGGTGGCCGGACAGGGACTTGGAAGAGAAAAAAGAGGAGCGGCACCCATATTGGAGCCGGTTCTGTCTTATCAGATGCTGCTGCCGGAAGGAGCGGACATCTCCAGGGTGCTACGTGATCTGAGGATCCTGGAAGAGGAGGAGCCTTCCCTTCATGTGGTATGGAACAATCATCTGATGGAGATTCATGTGCAGCTTATGGGAGAGGTGCAGACAGAGATTCTGAAAAGCCTGATGCAGACCCGCTTTGGCTGGGATGTGGAGTTCGGCAGTGGAAGAATCATGTATAAGGAGACGATCAAGGAAGCTGTCATCGGTATCGGACATTATGAGCCTTTGCGACATTATGCAGAGGTCCAGCTGCTCTTGGAACCGGGTCAGCCCGGCAGTGGAATCGTCATGAAGAGCTGCTGCAGTGAGGATGTGCTGGATAAGAACTGGCAGAGACTGATCCTGACCCATATCGCGGAGAAGGAGCATGTGGGTGTGCTGGCCGGTATGCCGGTGACGGATCTGGTGATTTCCATTCTGGCAGGAAGGGCCCATCAGAAGCATACAGAGGGAGGAGATTTCCGTCAGGCAACCTATCGTGCCATCAGACAGGGACTGAAAAAGGCCCACTCCGTTCTGTTGGAACCATGGTATGATTTCTGTCTGGAGATTCCTTCGGACCAGGTCGGCAGAGCCATGACAGATATTCAGAAGAAGGACGGCAGTTTTGATAGTCCGCTCCTTGAGGGAGAGATGTCTGTGATCAAAGGACGGGCACCGGCCTCGGAGCTGCAGGATTATCAGAAGGAAGTGTGGGCCTACAGCAGGGGCCGAGGAAGATTAACCCTGCAATATGCAGGATATCTGCCCTGCCATAATGAGGAAGAAGTCCTGGCAGACATAGGCTATGACAGTGAGAGAGACCTTGAGAATCCTACAGGTTCTGTATTTTGTGCACATGGTGCCGGTTATCTTGTGGACTGGCAGCAGGTGGATGAGAAGGCACATATCCGGGAGAAGAGAGAGTATCTTACCGGTATCGTGGAATCGGATTCCGGGGAGCAGCGCGGTCACAGAAATCGTAACAGCTCGCAGGTGGAGGATGCAGAATTTCTTGCAATCTATGAGAGAGAGTTCGGTAAGGCCAGAGAGAAGCGGGAACAAAGCAGACGGTCTATTCACAGTATCACTTATGGAGAGCTGCCGAAGAAGACCCGGCATATGACCGATGCCAATGGAATCAGCAGATATCCGCAAGCTTCCTCCTCCGGCTCCATGCCTGGGGATGATGGCAGAGAGGCAAGGAATCAGAGGCAGAATAAGGATCAGACGAAGAATCAGAATAAGAAGAGATACCTGCTGGTGGATGGTTATAATATCATTTTTGCCTGGGAGGAATTAAAGTATCTGGCGGAGGCAGACCTGGGGGCAGCCAGACTGAAGCTGATGGATATCCTCAGTAATTATCAGGGATTTATCGGTGATACGCTGATTCTGGTCTTTGATGCCTATAAGGTCCAGGGGAATCCCGGAGAAATCCTCAGATACCATAATATTTATGTAGTATTTACCAAGGAGAGAGAGACCGCAGACCAGTATATCGAGAAGACAACCCACGAGATTGCAGGCAGGCATCAGGTGACAGTAGCCACCTCTGACGGCCTGGAGCAGGTGATCGTCATGGGGCAAGGAGCGACTCGTTTATCTGCCCGGGACCTGTATCAGGAGATCGATCGGGTGGAAGATGTATTTCGTCGCAATCATCTCCAACACAGAGACAGCGATAAGAATTACCTGTTGGACTATGCCCCGGAAGATATTGCCCGGGTGATAGAAGAGATGCGTCTGGGAAGGTAGAGGATAAGTTATGAGAATCTTATATATTGATTGCAGATTAGGCGGCAGAGTGGATGCCATCGCCTCTGCACTTATGGATATGTGTCCGGATACCCAGGCGGTATTTTCTGAATTAAATGGAATCTGGCCGGATAAGATAAGCTATTCCATGGAGCAGGCTCCGGTGGGGATTCGTCTGCGACTTCATGAGATGGAGGAAGATGCCGGCCAGGAAGGATCGCAGGTCCTGTCAGAGCAGGATATCTCGAAGAGGATAGAAAATGCGATATGCAGCGAGAAGGTTCGACAGGATATCTGTCGGATTACGGAGCTTCTGTCACAAATTCCTCTCAGGATGAGTGATCTGGCCATGATCGCAGTTGTATGCAGGCTCATGGAGAGGATAGAGCCAGATCAGGTTCTGGCTTCCACTGTGGAGCTTGGTAAGGGATATATAAGCGATGCATCCGGTCTATGGCTGATCCCGACATCCGATGTATTGTCCATCTGCCGGGACATGCCGATCAAGGCAGAGCTGACAGAGGGGGAAGCCTGTGATCCGGCAGGGGCTGCTGTTCTGCGCTATTTTGTCGATCATTATAGCGATGATCTGCCGGGAATCTGTATCGATCGCCAGGGATCCGGCTGGAGTCAGTCTTACGAGGGACATCTATATATCAGAAGCTTCCTGGGAAGAAGGGATAAGCCGAATAGCGACAGGCATGTGGTGCTGATCCATGCCAATCTGGATGATATGACAGGAGAGGCCATCGGCTATGCGCAGGAGAAGCTATGGGATGCCGGAGCGGTGGATGTCTATACGACAGCAATCATGATGAAGAAAAACAGACCGGCTATTATGTTATCCTGTATCTGTCGTCCGGAGAAGAAAGATGCTTGTGTGGAAGCTTATATGCGCTATACCACCACCTTGGGTGTGAGAATCGAGCGTATGGACAGAGAGATTCTCGAAAGAAGCTTCGAGACCAGGAGAACGCGGGCAGGAGATATCCGGGTGAAGACGGCACGATTTAAAAACATAAAGAAATGGAAAGCAGAGTATGAGGACCTGCGGAGCATTGCACAGAGAGAAGGAATCTCTCTCAGGGAGGCGGAACGCTACCTGCGGGATGACAGATAAGATAGAGAAGGAGATTTTTATGGAAGAGAATATAAGCAGATATGAAACCAGAATGAAGAACTGCAGCTCGATGACCGACCTGCTGATTGCCATGTCTTCCTGGCAGACCTATTGTAAGAGCCACACTGTGACAGAGGAAGACAAAGAGAGAGTCGACCGGACCTATCTTCAGGCGGAGAGCAGATTGCTGACACAGGTGAAGCACAGTCTGTGGTAATCTTACCAGGTGTGATTGGGGGAGTTATACATGACAAATAGTACAAAAAACAGGATTGCACATGCATTTAAGGAATTGGTATGTCGAAAATCATTTCATAAGATTACGATCAATGATATTGCGACAGAGTGTCACATGACCAGAGAGAATTTTTATTATCATTTTCGGGATAAATATGATATCGTCAGTTGGATCCTGGTCCATGAATTACTGGACAGTCTGCCTTATGAGGAAGATTTTACCTTATGGTTGTGTCAGCTGGTCAAGTTATTCAATGAAAATAGAAATGTATATGTCAGAATCGTAAAAGAGGTGGGCAGGGAAACCGTGAGAAATCATCTTGCTCCTTATGTGAAGGAAAAACTGTCTCCTTCGATCGAGGCAAAGCTGGATCCGGCGATCTGGAACAATCGCAGGGAGAAGACAGAATATGTGACCAGATTTTTTACCAATGCCTTTATCGAATTCTTATATGACAGTGTAATTGATAATGAAATTAATGATTATGAAGTATTTCGTTATAATTTAGAGTTGTTAATGAGTAATTATTTGCCTTTCGTAAGAATTCAGAAAGAAAATAATGAGGCTCAAGGGTAAAAATCAGACGAAATATACAAAAAATAATTGTTATTGAGGATAAAATTACTATAAATGTTACATAAAATGTAACAAAATTTAATAGTTGACGCGAAAATAATTTGTAAGATTTACGAAAGAATTATTACAAATCATCAATAATGTGAAAAGACAAAATGCCCTAATCATGGTATATTAACAATAACACTAGTGCAATAGTTTTTCAAAATTAAGGAGGAGGAAAAATTATGAGTTTATTATTAGGTATTCTTGCTGCTTTTGGTGGCGGTGTATTCGCAGCAGCAGTAGGTGGTGTTCCTGCATTTATCTTTACAGGTGTTTTCTCTATCGTTGGTGCTTGTATCGGTTTTGCCGGTGCTGGCGATGCAGCTAACTTCGTAGTTAACAACATGGCATTCGGTTGCTTCTTCGGACCACACATCTCTTTCGCAGGCGCTGTTGCAGCTGCAGCTTACGCTAAGAAAAAAGGTTCTATCGAGAACGGTGCTGATATCATCTCTTGCCTCGCTGGTTTAAATGAAGCAGATGTATTAGCAGTTGGTGGTGTTTTTGGTGTGATCGGCTTCTTATTCAAAGAATTCGTAGTTAACAACCTGTTTGCCGGAACAATCTCCACAAAGTTAGTTACAGATGGTCCTGGATTCACAGTATTCTGTTCTGCTATCCTTGTTCGTCTTATCTTTGGTGGTAAATTATTCACAGGTAAGGGCAACATCGTTTCTGAAGGCAAAGCTTTCACAAACTGCTTAATGATCTCCTTTGGTTATGCATTAGTAGTTTCCGGTGTTTATGTATACGCTATCGAAGCAGGTGGTGTTCCTGTTGAGACTATCTCCGGTTTCTATCATGTACTTATCTTCGGTATGGCAGCTATCGGCTTAACATTTGCAGTAGCTGGTCAGGCATTCTATGGATGCCATCATATCGTTATCATCGCTGCTGAGGCAGTTGTAGCTGGCTATGCTAAGACTGGTTCCGCTCTTGCAGCTATCGTTATTGGTGTTATCTGTGGTGTGATCTCCGGTATCATCTGTGATGCAGAAGGTTGCCTCATCAACTGTGGAACAGATTCCCACATTGATGGTCCTGCTACAGCTATCTTCATCATGACATTCGTAGTTAATGCTATCTTCGGATAAGATATAATTATAATTTCAAATCAAAACCTTATATTAAGCTAGTGATAAAGAAAGGATGCCTATGGCATCCTTTTTTTATGAAGCACCAACCGAGCAAAGCCGAAAAGAGCGCAAAGTACCCACTGGGACTTTGCAAGCGAATTTGCTGGCTTTAGCGAGGTGCCAGAACATTCATATGTAGGACGATAGTCCGAAATATGAATGTTCGTAGGAATTTTGGGAGTCCGAAGGACGGAGAAATTCCGTGGTGCTTCATGTACTGTGGCGCGGTGAGTGTCGTCACGTAGTGACATAGATCCGAAGTTTTTGTTGGAGGAATTGTGGGAGTTGCTTTAGCAACGGAGCAATTCCGTTACGCGTATCTTACCCGTGGTGCGACGAAGGTCGCATATGTGTTAATTATGATACGCGTGAGTCCATGCATCCCTTTACATTTCCGGACAAAGAAAGAGACAGGAGAATCTCCTGTCTCTAATTATGATTTACGATCAATCGCTTGTGCTTGCTGTCAGGATCCAAGGTGCCGGTTTTGCCTCAAAGACATTCTTATCATTCAGCTTGGACATGGCGATCTGGATTACTTCTGTCTGCTTGAGATTATATTTTCTGAAGACTTCTATAATATTTGATAATACATTAAGCTCCAGAGTATATACAACAAATTTCATATCAGGATTCAGACGAAGAAGGTTCTTCACTTCCTCCTCAAAACGTTCCGTTGCTACGATAAATGACAGGCTCGGTACAGGAAGTCCCTTCATGGAAGCCTTATCTGTATCTTCGATAATGGTAATATTATGAAGACCAAACTTGGCTATATTCTCCTCGAGAGAAGCTCTGTCTGACTTTCTGTACTCTACTGCGATGATATCACCTTCACTGGCGATGATAGCAGACTCGATAGCGATACTCTCACCGCTGATGATGCAGATGGTATCCTGATCATCCAGATGAAGCTTATTTACGATGATAGCACGGATCTCGCTGGCAACGTAGCGAACGGATCCCGGGGAGAAGCTATCATTGCGAATGCCACGTTTGTAAGAGCTTCTGGCATTGGGATTGATGATCAGCATAGCAGCCGGTTCCGTCAGGTCAGAATCAATCATATCAGCAATCTTACAGATACGAATCTTCGATGGTTCATTGGGGTTCAGACCGGTTTTAAACCAGAGATCACAATCGCCCAGTCCACTCTCCCATAGGGTGAAGAACAGATTCTCCTGATCTGCATCGGTGAGGACCAGTACCCGCTTATGTGTTTCGATGGTTGGAATCAGATTCTTCTTCTTTCTGCTGATATCGATCAATTTGATCTTCTCAATCTCCAATCCGGCTCTGTTTGAATAATATTGAAGCCATGATAAGATATTATCGTTTGTGAATATAGACTTCTCCTGACTCATAGTAATCCCTCCCTCTTTTTTCACTGCCTTGTCTCGATGAAATAGAATCTGTCTATTTGAATCTCTATATAGCTAGTGATATATTTCATAGTATAATTTTATTATAAAATAGCCTGAAATTCAATGCCGGAATTGGTAAAACTGCTAATTCACTTGTAAAATGAAGTGATTTGCGTTAAAATGATAAAGATGATTTTGAAGACCTGCTGTAAAGTCCTTATATAGCAGAGTGGGAATTACCGGAAAGGATTAATGCATATGAATTTAGATTTAAAGGGTGTTCGTGTAAACAGATGTATATTTGAGAATAAGATGGGACCAAATGCCAAGGTGAATCTGAAGGTAGATACCAGAACTCAGATCAATATTCCCAAGGATTTCAAGAAGAACTCTATCGGTAATGTCATTGTCAGGATGGTAGTAGGTTCACCGCTGGATGCAATCTATATCTATATTGAACAGATTGCCAGCTTTGCTGACAAGGATGATAGTGAGATGGCTGTGGATCAGGAGACGATGATGAGTCTTTTTAAGACAATCTGTGTTCCGATTGCCATGGAAGAGATGAGTAAGACCATAAAGCAGTTATGCGCTGCTTATCGTATCCCTGAGATTAAGCTTCAGAGAAATACGAAAACTTCCACAGATGGTAATAGCTATTTGAATTAGTTCTTGTTAAAAAGTGAAAAAATTGTGAAATCATTTGACATTGATGGAATGATGCGATACATTTCTTCTTGGAATATCTTTCAGCTGTGACACTAGCTGCGCCATGGATGAAAGTCAGCGATGAGATTGATGATCCATGAAGGATCATAGACTATATATATGCTTCGTGAGGAGGCATTCAGGAAGAGGGGTATCGTGTGAAAGAGAAAGTATTACGTAACTGGCATTATCTGCTGATATTATATTTTCCGGTTTATCTGGCCGCATTTCAATATATCGAGACACATAGTTCGGATAAGATCCATATCATAGAGTGTGCTCTGGATCATAAGATTCCCTTTATCGAGTATTTTGTCATTCCTTATTTCTTATGGTTCACTTATATCGGAATCGGTGGCTTCTATTTTCTTTTTCGGGAGAAGGAATCTTTTATTAAGATGATGTATATCGGCATGATTGGTATGACAACCTTTATTGTGGTGTCTATGCTATATCCGAATGGATTGGATTTGAGACCGACTCATTTTGCCAGAGAGAATGTCTTCGTTGATCTTACCAGATATCTTTATTCCATCGATACATCGACCAATGTATTTCCAAGTATTCATGTTTATAACTCGATCGGCATGCATGCCGTGATATCACATAGCCCGAGATTAAAAGAACATAAGGGTATCCAAAGTCTCAGCTTTGTACTCAGTGTGTCTATTGTGCTGGCTACCATGTTCTTAAAGCAGCACTCCGTATTTGATGTGGTATGTGCCATGGGCTTATTCCTGATCGCTTATGAGGTGGTTTACGGTAAGCTCTTCGTACGCATTTTCAGTATATGGGAAGAGTTGGGCTATCACAGAAGAGAAAAGCTTAAGCAGCATTAGAATACTCATTAAGCTCTACGCATCGAATTGGGGAGGATTTTATGCGCAAGATCATGTTTGTAGGCCGTAGCGAGTCAGGGAAGACGACACTGACCCAGGCCATGAAGGGTAAGAAGATCGTATATCATAAGACACAGTATGTGAATCATTACGATGTCATCATAGATACTCCCGGTGAATATGCAGAGACCAAGCGTCTGGCAGGATCTCTGGCGGTCTATGGTGCAGAATCGGATGTCGTAGGTCTGCTGATCAGTGCGACGGAGCCCTTTTCCCTCTATCCGCCAAACTGTACCGCACAGAGTAATCGTGAAGTCGTGGGGATTGTTACCAAATGTGATCATTGGGCAGGAGATCCGGAACAGGCGGCAGAGTGGTTACGCATCGCCGGCTGTAAGAAGATCTTTTATACCAGTTCATTTACAGGTGAGGGCATCGCTGATATTATATCCTATCTGAAGGAGGAGCATGAGACTCTGCCATGGGAGGTAGCAAAGGCCCAGTATGATCAGCTGGGTTACGGAAGCGGTAACAGTGATGACCAGATGAATATTAATGGTGTGGTTATATAAATTATCTATGATAAAAAAAACGCATGTAAGCTGTGGGAGTTTACATGCGTTTTTTGAAGTTAAATGAGTCAATCTTCGTCAAAATGTTAGTCATACTGAAAAATGGAGTGATCTTGAAGGTTATTTCAAGGCAAAGAAAAAAAGCTGAAGACCCACTGTTTATGTGACTCTTCAGCCGGAAGCTTCCTGCGGGACTCGAACCCGCGACCTACGCATTACGAATGCGTCGCTCTACCAACTGAGCCAAGGAAGCTTGTCAAACGACTAGATTATTCTACTATATATCTCAGAAAAAATCAATCCCCAAAATAAACAAGATATGTTACTGCTCGGGAGCCTGAGACTCCAGACAAGTCTCACACAGTCCGGCCAGTAATATGGACTGTTCTGTAATCTGTCCGTGAAAGGAATCCGGGATCGTCAGTTGAAGAGTGGCAGTCATATTCGAAGGAAGATCCGATAAATGATGACAGCAGGCGCAATAAAAATGCGCATGAGGCCTGGTGAAGCCATCAAAATGATCCGCATTATCCCCACAGGTAATCTTACGAATCTGTCCGAGCTCTGTAAGAAGGGAAAGGTTACGATATACAGTACCCAGGCTGATCTTCGGATAGGATTGACGCACCTCCTGGTAGATGATGTCGGCTGTAGGGTGATCGTGGTGTTTTAAAACGCATGCCAATATGGCCTCTCGCTGTCGGCTCTTCTTTCGTGGAATATTCATGGAAGGGTCTCCTTTCTGACCATGTTTGTGTAGAATATACTGATATCATAAAAAAATTGATTTCCTTTGTCAATAGATATCCTCCGATATTTCATACCAACATGTTAATATGATATTGACAAAAAAAAAGCAGGATAGTATAGTTAGAACATCGTAAGATTGCAAGATTTATTTTGTAGAAGGAGATTATTCTGATGTTAGAGAAAATGAAAGAAATCATCGCAGAGCAGCTTAGCATCAATGAAGATGAGATTGATCTTGATACTTCTTTTAAAGAAGATTTAGGTGCTGATTCCCTGGATTTATTCGAATTGACCATGGTTCTCGAGGAGGAGTACGATATAGAGATTCCTGCAGAGGAGCTTGAGACGATCGATACAGTAGGCGATGTGATCGAATTCCTTAAATCCAAAGGAATCGAAGATTAAGATGCATCATGATAGGTATTGAACGCAGGTCGATACCTATCTTTTTTGTGATAAAAGTGTTTGAATTTCATTGATAATCGTTTATAATATAAGTTGTATTTCTACAAGTAATTCATCAGATATAGAGTGATAGATTATATGGAGACATAGAGGGATGGTCCGGCATCCGGAGGATGTCAGGATGAAGTGATATGATCCATGACACAGAATTATGGAGTAATAGGAAAGGAGATTCCCATGGCAACAGATATCGGAATTGATTTAGGGACGGCGAGTATTCTCGTATATGTGAAGGGTAAAGGTGTAGTATTAAAAGAGCCATCTGTCGTGGCATTTGATGTAGATACCAGAAAGATTAAGGCTATCGGTGAGGAAGCCAGATTGATGATCGGAAGAACACCGGGCAATATTGTGGCAGTTCGTCCTTTAAGACAGGGTGTTATCAGTGACTATTCTGTCACAGAGAAGATGCTCAAGTATTTTGTTCATAAAGCAGTGGGTAAGAGTCTCTTTGGCAGAAAGCCTCGCATCTCTGTCTGTGTACCTAGTGGTGTCACAGAGGTTGAGAAGAAGGCAGTTGAGGATGCTACCTATGCAGCAGGAGCACGTGATGTTAAGATTATCGAGGAGCCTGTAGCTGCAGCGATTGGTGCAGGTATCGATATTGCGAAGCCATGTGGTAATATGATCGTTGATATCGGTGGTGGTACCAGTGATATTGCAGTAATCTCCCTGGGAGGTACTGTGGTAAGTACATCTATTAAGGTAGCTGGTGATGATTTTGATGAAGCCATCGTTCGATACATGAGAAAGAAACATAATCTTCTGATCGGTGATCGTACCGCAGAGGATATCAAGATTCAGGTTGGCAGCGCTTACGTTCGTGCAGAAGAGTCTTCCATGGAAGTTCGTGGCCGTAATCTGGTGACAGGTCTTCCTAAGACGGTAACGGTAACCTCCGAGGAGACACGAGAAGCTCTTCGTGAAGCGACCGCACAGATCGTCGAAGCAGTACACAGTGTACTGGAGAGAACTCCACCGGAACTGGCAGCAGATATCTCTGATCGTGGTATTGTTCTTACCGGCGGTGGCAGTATGCTGCAGGGCTTGGAACAGTTGATTGAAGAGAAGACAGGTATCACTACCATGACCGCAGATGATCCGATGACTGCAGTTGCGATCGGTACCGGTCAGTTTATTGAATATCTTGGAGCAAGATAGGAGAGCGGATGGAAGAACTAGAAGGATATGTGAGTCATATTCGCTACCATAATGCTGAGAATGGATATACCGTTCTGGAATTAGAAACTACCCACGGGGATGAGATCCTCGTGGGCAATTTTCGTTATATCAATGAAGGCGAATATATTCATGCAGATTGTACATTTACGGAGCATCCGGTGCATGGACCTCAGTATCAGATGCTGAATTATACGGTTTCAGAACCGGAGGATAAAGAAGCGATGAAGCGATATCTCTCTTCCGGTGCAATTAAGGGTCTGGGTCCTGCTCTGGCAGGCCGTGTGATTAAGAAATTCAAGGGAGACAGCTTCCGTATCATCGAAGAGGAGCCGGAAAGACTGGCAGAGGTGAAAGGAATCTCTCTGAAGATGGCGATGAATATAGCGATCCAGTTTCAGGAGAAACAGGAGATGCGTCATGCCATGATGTTCCTGTCTGATTATGGTATTGCCAATCATATGGCAGTGAAGATCTACGAAGAATATGGTGATCGCATGTATGAGATTCTGAAGAGTAACCCCTACAAGCTGGCGGAGGATATCTCCGGGATAGGCTTTCGTATCGCGGATGCGATCGCAGCCAAAGCCGGAATCGCCAGGGATTCGGAGTTCCGTATTCAGGCGGCGATCCAGTATACCCTGCAGCAGAGTCTTCTGTCGGGACATGTCTATCTTCCCAAGCATATCTTATGTCGAAATACAGGCATGATTCTGGATATGCCTGCGGAGTATATCGAGGATCATCTCATGAATCTGATCTTTGATAAAAAGCTGATGATTCGTACTTATGAGGGAGAGGAGCAGGTCTACCTGTCCAGCTATTATTTTATGGAGAAAAATACCGCTCGTATGATGCTGGATCTGGATGTCGGATTTCCTCTGGATCCGGAGGAGTTCGAAAAACGTCTTCAGGTTCTGGAAGATGAGACGAATCTCTATATGAATGAGCTTCAACGCAAGGCTGTGGAGGGAGCCATGAAGGAAGGCTTGCTGGTTGTGACCGGTGGTCCCGGTACCGGTAAGACGACGACGATCAATCTCATGATCCGTTCCTTTGAGATGGATGATCTGGAGATCGTCCTGGCGGCTCCCACCGGCAGAGCGGCAAAGCGTATGACTGAAGCAACCGGATATGAGGCGAAGACGATCCATCGCTTACTGGAACTGAATGGAGGACTGGAGCAGGGAGACGCTTATCGTTTTGAGAAAAATGAAGAGAATCCTATCGAGGCGGATGTCATTATCATCGATGAGATGTCCATGGTTGATATTCACCTTATGTACGCTTTGCTTAAGGCGATACTACCGGGAACCAGATTGATCCTGGTCGGCGATTCCAATCAGCTTCCCAGTGTAGGACCGGGTAATGTATTAAAGGATATCATAGAGTCAGGACGATTCCCCGTGGTTCGTCTGACCAAGATATACAGGCAGGATGACTCCAGTAAGATCGTTTCTAACGCTCACAGTATTAATGCAGGAGAGAGAATCTCTTTGCAGAATGATAGTGAGGATTTCTTCTTCTTTCCCAGACAGGATATCCGATCGGTTATGGGAGCTCTGGTCTATCTGGTCAGGGAGAAGATACCACAATATCTGAAGATAAATCCCCTGGATGTGCAGGTTCTGACTCCTATGCGTAAGGGGGAACTGGGTGTACTTCATCTGAATGAGGTTCTTCAGTATTATCTGAATCCTTCTTCGCCGGATAAGGCAGAGAAGGAATTTCATGACGGTCTCTTCCGGGAGGGAGACAAGGTCATGCAGATAAAGAATAACTACCAGCTGGAATGGAAGATAAGGAATCATAAAGGCTATGTAGCCGAAGAGGGCCTGGGTGTATATAATGGAGATATCGGTCTGATTCGGTCAATCAATACCTACACAGAACGTGTGACTGTTGTCTTTGATGAAGACCGTGAGGTGGAATATCCTTTCACCAATCTGGATGAACTGGAGCTGGCCTATGCTGTCACGATCCATAAATCCCAGGGAAGTGAGTATCCGGCGGTAGTATTGCCTTTGCTGAGTGGCCCTGCAGTACTGTGCAATCGGAATCTGCTCTATACTGCAGTGACCAGAGCTAAGAAATGTGTAGCCATCGTGGGACGCGAGGCTATGATCGGCCAGATGATTGATAATGAAACCGAGCAGAAGAGATACAGCGGTCTGAAGATCTGCTTAAGAGAGGATCTCATCTCTGGCAACGCCGATACACAAAGAGTAGATGTAGACGTGCCGGACGCCGGCGGATTTTAGCAATCTGCAGCAGGATTCCATGGTGGCTCCGGTGGTGTAGATGTCATCAATGAGCAGAATACGATCCATATGCTGCAGGAGACTCTGATAGGTCGGATTCAGTCGAAAGGCACGATTGAGATTACTTAATCTGGCCTGGGGACTGAATTCTTTCTGAGGTAAGGTATCAATATCTCTTAATATAAGATTCGGATAAGTGGGGAGGTTACATCGAAGTGCCAGTTGCTCAGCGAGTAATTGGGCTTGATTATAGCCTCTCTTTTTTCTTTTGTTTTTATGTATGGGTACCGGCACAATGGCTTGAAGATGCCAGTGCTTTATCTGAAGTATATGCATGCTGCAGATGGCATGAACGAAGAAATCAGCATAGTAACGCTGATTGTGATATTTGAAACCCAGCACAGCAGGCTGAGTCATGGAATTATATAAGAATAGGGCGAGTCCCTGATCAAAAGACTTAGGAAAGATACGACAGTCATAGCATAATTCCTGGCGAGGATTGTTCAAAGGCTTGCCGCAACGATAGCAGACAGGACTGTGTATCAGAGGAAGCTGTCGACGACATGACTCACAGATCATCTGCCTGTATGGCAGTACCTTCTGACAGAAGGGACAATGCCTGGGATATAAGATGGGCAAGAGATTCTGTCTCATCAGAAGAGACAGAATCTTAAGCTTTTTCATAAGATAAGGCAGATGCATGATCACGCCTTTCCCGTGCTGCCATGTCCACCGCGATCCGGTTGATCCAACCGATCCACCCTGGAAAATGTGATGGCAGGCTGATGCTCCATAATACGGAACTGACAGATGCGGTCATTGGTATGGATCACCGTATCTCTCACAGCAAGAGCAGGCATAAACCATTGGTCGTTATCACCGCAATAGCTCTCATCAATGACTCCCATGGAGTTGGTCTGAATGATACCGAAGTTCTTAAAGGTGGAGCTTCTTGGTACAAGGTGTGCCTCATAACCGGAAGGCAGCTTCATGGCAATTCCCAGCGGAATGAGAGCAAATTCTCCTTTTTTCAGTTCTACATCTTTGGCAGCGCGCAGATCGATCCAATCGGACTTCCCATCAATATAGGTCAATTCTTCGATATCGTCTGTGAAATATTTGATCGGAATCTGGCAAGAGCCGCATTCTAATTTATTCATATAAGTTCCTTTCTCATATAAGCTTCTTAATATATAAGCTTGTCTCATAGATAAGCTTCTTTCATATACAAGCTTATCTCATATACAAGCTTATCTCATATATAAGCTTATCATGTACATAAGCTTCTTTCTATAGGATATGCCTCCTGATTCTATGCATCATCCTCTAACTGCCTGACTGAGTCAGGAGATGATGGATCAAGGAGGAGGATACGCTGATTGGAGCTGCCGCGATAGTTCAGCTCCAGAGAACGCAGACTCTCGATATAAGGTCCATCAATCAGCCAGTCAGTTACGGCAAGCAGATCAGCGATAGCGGAATCCTGAGAAGATATCCTTAGCAGGTCCTCGTAGAGATAGCCGGTATAAGTAATGACGGTCCCACCGTGATTTTTCACCATCTCGCCGAGCGCAGCCAGGGGGCGGGCCTGACAGAAGGGCTCACCACCGGAAAAGGTGATGCCTCGAAGTAAGGGGTTCTCCTTATATTGCTCAAAAAGGGAGGACACATCAATGAGATGGCCTCCTTTGAAATCATGGGTCTGGGGATTATGACATCCGGGACAGTGGTGGGGACATCCCTGTACGAATACAGTCATCCTTATACCCGGACCGTCTACGATGGATTCCTGTATGACGGAATGGATATTAAGCTCACATGCCATGCTTCACCCTGTCTCTTTCTTCCGAACGCTTTGCATTATTAAAACGATCCACAGTACCAACCAGGTAACCGGTAATACGGCGGATCCGGTCGAAACCGACACCCTCACCGATGAGGATATCCTCTGTGCCATGATCCTTTGTATCTTCTCTTATATATTCACTGTTCATAAGAACCTCCTTACTATCATAGGATATCATACGATGTGGAGCAAGGCAGCTTGCTGGCTTACATCCTTGTTTTTTGTCTTGTCACTGATCTATCTCTTCTCCCAGACGGAGACAGGAACATTGGGGTAGCTCTTCTGCAGCTGGCGTAATTTATCCAGAGAGATGCCCTCTCCCTCTCTTCGGCCACAGCGTGGACAGACATCATTAATGACTCCATTATAACCACAGACAGGATCCCGGTCAACCGGATGATTGACAGAACCGTAGCCGATCCCCTGCTCCTTCATATAGCGTATAACGGATTCAAAAGCAGGAAGGTTCTTGCAGGTGTCACCATCCAGCTCCACATAAGAGATATGACCGGCATTGGTATAGGCATGATAAGGAGCTTCCAGACGAATCTTCTCAAAAGAGCGGATCGGATAATATACCGGGATATGGAAAGAATTCGTATAATAAGCTCTGTCCGTGATGCCCTCAAGGATGCCGTATCTCTTCTGATCAATCTTAACAAAGCGTCCGCTTAAGCCTTCAGCCGGGGTAGCCAGCAGGGTGAAATTAAGATGATATCGTTCCGATGCCTCGTCCGTACGTTGTCTCATATGACGGATGATCTCCAGTCCCAGCTTCTGAGAGTCTGCACTCTGTCCATGATGCTGACCCGTCAGTGCAACCAGAGTCTCTGCCAGACCGATAAATCCTATACTGAGTGTTCCATGCTTGAGAATCTCACCGATATTATCATCGATGGATAGCTTCCCGGAATCAATCCAGATCCCCTGTGCCATAAGAAAAGGATAATTTCTGACCTTCTTGAGAGACTGTATCTTAAAACGATGCAGGAGCTGACGTATGACCAGATCAATCTTCTCATCTAGCAATTTATAAAATAATTCCAGATCGCCACGGGCTTCGATACCAAGCCTTGGCAGATTGATGGAAGTAAAGCTCAGATTACCTCGTCCGTAGGTGATCGAGCGATCCGGATCGTAAGAATTACCTAAAACACGGGTACGACAACCCATATAGGCGACCTCCGTATTCGGATCTCCTTCCTTATAATAAGAAAGATTAAATGGAGAATCAATAAAACTGAAATTCGGAAAGAGCCTCTTGGCAGAGGTCTTAATCGCCAGCTTAAAGAGGTCGTAGTTAGGATCCCCCGGATTATAATTCACACCCTCCTTCACCTTGAAGATCTGTACAGGAAAGATCGGAGTCTCTCCGTTACCGAGTCCGTCCATGGTAGACTCCAGCAGACACTCGATCACCATGTGGCCTTCCGGTGAAGTATCCGTACCATAATTGATCGAAGAGAAGGGAACCTGGGCTCCGGCACGGGAGTGCATGGTATTCAGATTATGAATCAGAGCTTGCATGGCCTGCCGGGTCTGCTGCCGGGTATAGATCAGGGCCTGCTTCCAGGCATAGCTGTGAATCTGCTCCCAGTCTGTCTTCTCATCAATGATGTGATCAAGGAGGGAAGGATCCAGTAGCAGATCAGATCGGATCGCCTCCGCAAAATGATCCGAAAGAATCGAAAGAATCTGATCAGAATCCGTCATCTTCATCCGTCTGCCCAGACGCATGATCAGATGATCACAGATCAGCTCACAGCCTTCCAGTGGTAAATCATATTTTATGTTCAGATAAGAGGAGAGAGCACGCAGATATTCCTTCTGAAAGGTCTTGCTGACTCCCTCTGCCATGGCATAATCGAAATTAGGGATACTCTGACCGCCATGCATCTCATTCTGATTGGCCTGTATGGCAATACAGGCCAGGGCAGAGTAGGTGGAGATGGCCTGCGGTTCTCTCACATGGCCGTGTCCTGTGGAAAAACCGTTCTTAAATAAAGAAAGAAGGTCAATCTGACAGCAGGTCTCGGTCAACATATAGAAATCCATATCATGAATATGGATATCTCCATCCATATGTGCTGCTGCAATATCCTTAGGCAGGACATAATTCAGTATGAAATACTTGGAACCCTCGGAACCGTACTTAAGCATGGTTCCCATAGCGGTATCTCCGTCGATGTTGGCATTCTCACGCTTGATATTCTCGGAAGCAGCATCGCTGTAGGTCAGTCTCTTATAAATCTCCATCAGAGATGACTCTGAATTACGAATCTTAGCATGCTCTGCCCGGTAGAGAATATACTCCTTGGCCGTAGGAGCAAAGCCATATCGAATCAGATACTGCTCTACCAGATCCTGCACCTCTTCCACGGTCGGAAGGAGAGATGCCGAGGCAGCCTCACAAACCTTTTCGGTCACATAGGAGAGATCCGCTTCTGTCATGCTATCCTCCGCAGCGATACAGGCTCGCTGTATAGCAGAAAAGATCTTCGTAGAATCGAAATCTACGACAGAACCATTTCTTTTTTGAATCTTTTTTTTAATCTGTGTATTCAGAATAATACCTCCTTCAGATATCTGTAATTGCTTATATTATGTCTAATCATATACCGAACGTATGTTTTTGTCAATCCAAAAAATAGGGAAAAATGTGTCGGAATATTTGAGGAAATCAGGTGAATTTACAGAAATGTGAATAAGCCGGAACTTATGCATATTTTATCCACATTTTCAGAAAATGTCACTGGGATAAAAAAATGCGGATATAAGACATATTTTTTATACATAACACTTGATTGTCCACTTTATCCACAAGGCATGGTGGATTATGTGGATAAATTTATGCACATAATCCACAGATTAGAAACCAATCATCAGTTTGGAACAGATAGAGATCGCATATTCCGTCTGTCAAAAGAGACTCGCAGACGACACAGCACGGTCTGCTCTGTCACGCCGGACAGGAAGGACAAAGTATTTCTGAATGAAGTGAACATCGAAAACAGGGGGAAAACAAGCCATTTATTTGTGAAAAATTACGGTTGACAAAATAATTTTATCCCTATATAATTTGAAAATGTGTGTGCATATCTGATTATGCCCACAGGACTGCAAGAGATGTGATGCAGTCGAAGACTAACAGTCTAGTCGCTTTAAGCAACCACATTAGAAAATATGCATGGAGGTGAAAGAAAGAATGCCAACTTTTAACCAGTTAGTTAGAAAAGGAAGACAGTCTTTAGCAAAGAAATCCACAGCACCTGCACTTCAGAAAGGTTTTAACTCCTTAAAGAAGAAAGCTACAGATGCTAGCGCACCACAGAAACGTGGAGTTTGTACAGCTGTTAAAACAGCTACACCTAAGAAACCTAACTCCGCTCTTCGTAAGATCGCCAGAGTACGTCTCTCCAACGGTATCGAAGTTACAAGCTATATCCCGGGTGAAGGTCACAACCTTCAGGAACATAGTGTTGTTCTGATCCGTGGCGGCAGAGTAAAAGACTTACCAGGTACAAGATATCACATCGTTCGTGGTACACTTGATACAGCTGGTGTTGCAAACAGAAGACAGGCTCGTTCCAAATACGGCGCTAAGAGACCTAAAAAATAAGACATTATAATTACATTATGCCGGAATAGCAATATTTTCACTGTTGGTTGCAGGTTAATATAGATTCGCAGTCCGAGCATGAACATGGAATGAAAAAACCGTGAGTACCGATGATTTAATGTCTGAACAGATTTCAGAGTTATATTATTAAGGAGGGAAGAACCGTGCCACGTAAAGGACATATCGCAAAAAGGGATGTATTACCAGATCCTATTTATAATAACAAAGTGGTTACAAAGCTTATCAATAACATCATGTTAGATGGTAAGAAAGGTGTTGCACAGAAGATCGTTTATGGCGCATTTGATCGTGTAGCACAGGAATCAGGCAAAGATGCTCTTGAAGTATTTACAGAAGCTATGAATAACATCATGCCTGCATTGGAAGTTAAATCCAGACGTATCGGTGGTGCTACATACCAGGTACCAATCGATGTAAGACCTGACCGTCGTCAGGCACTTGCTCTTCGCTGGATGACAACATATTCTCGTAAGAGAGGCGAGAGAACCATGGAAGAACGTCTCGCAAAAGAGATCTTAGATGCTGCTAATAACACAGGCGCATCCGTAAAGAAGAAAGAAGATATGCATAAGATGGCTGAAGCTAATAAGGCTTTCGCACATTACAGATTCTAATATCGTAACAGATATAGGAGATTTGATTTATTGCATAACGATTCTAATAGGAGGAAAAAAACTTGGCTGGAAGAGAGTATCCACTTGAGAGAACCAGGAATATCGGTATTATGGCTCATATCGATGCAGGTAAAACTACATTAACTGAGCGTATCCTTTATTATACTGGTGTTAATTACAAAATCGGTGATACACATGAAGGTACAGCTACGATGGACTGGATGGAGCAGGAGCAGGAGCGTGGTATTACAATCACATCTGCTGCTACAACATGTCACTGGACTCAGGAGGAGAACTGCAAACCGAAAGCAGGCGCCTTAGAGCATCGTATCAATATTATTGATACTCCCGGACATGTAGACTTCACAGTCGAAGTAGAACGTTCTCTTCGTGTATTAGATAGTGCTGTTGGTGTATTCTGTGCAAAGGGCGGTGTTGAACCACAGTCCGAGAACGTATGGCGTCAGGCAGATACATACAACGTTCCACGTATGGCATTCATCAATAAGATGGATATCATGGGTGCAGATTTCTACGGTGCAGTAGAACAGATTAAAAACAGATTAGGTAAGAATGCGATTCCGATTCAGTTACCGATTGGTGCAGAGGATGATTTCGTAGGTATCATCGATCTTTTCGAGATGAAAGCTTACATCTACAATGATGAGAAGGGTGAAGACATCTCCATCGTAGATATCCCGGAAGATATGGCAGATGATGCAGAGTTATATCGTACAGATATGATCGAGAAGATCTGCGAATCCGATGACGACCTGATGATGATGTATCTTGAAGGAGAAGAGCCTAGTACAGAAGAGCTGAAGGCAGCACTTCGTAAAGGAACATGTAACTGTTCCATGGTTCCTGTATGCTGTGGTACAGCTTACAGAAACAAGGGTGTTCAGAAGCTTCTTGATGCAATTATCGAATACTTACCGGCACCTACAGATGTTGAAGACATCAAGGGTACCGACTTAGATGGAAATGAAATTTCCGTAAAATCTTCCGACGATGAGCCGTTTGCAGCTCTTGCATTTAAGATCATGACAGACCCATTCGTTGGTAAGCTTGCATTCTTCCGTGTATATTCCGGTACCATGAATTCCGGTTCTTACATTCTGAATGCAACAAAAGGTAAAAAAGAACGTGTTGGCCGTATCCTTCAGATGCATGCTAACAAACGTACAGAGCTTGATAAGGTTTACGCAGGTGACATCGCAGCAGCTGTTGGTTTCAAGACAACATCCACAGGTGATACGATCTGTGACGAGCAGCATCCTGTAATCCTCGAGTCCATGGAGTTCCCGGAACCGGTTATCGAGCTTGCAATCGAGCCTAAGACCAAAGCAGGTCAGGGCAAGATGGGTGAAGCTTTAGCTAAGCTTGCTGAAGAAGATCCTACTTTCCGTGCTCATACAGATCAGGAGACAGGTCAGACTATCATCGCCGGTATGGGTGAGCTTCATCTGGAGATCATCGTTGACCGTCTGCTTCGTGAATTCAAGGTAGAAGCAAATGTAGGTGCTCCACAGGTTGCTTACAAGGAATCCTTCACAAAAGCTGTTGATATCGATTCCAAGTATGCAAAACAGTCCGGTGGTCGTGGTCAGTACGGTCACTGTAAGGTTCGTTTCGAGCCGATGGATGCAAACGCAGAAGAAACCTTCAAGTTTGACTCCGAGGTTGTCGGTGGTTCCATTCCTAAGGAATATATCCCGGCTGTCGGAGCAGGTATCGAAGATGCTGCCAAAGCAGGTATCCTGGGTGGATTCCCTGTAGTCGGTATCCACGCTACAGTATATGATGGTTCCTACCATGAAGTCGACTCCTCTGAGATGGCATTCAAGGTTGCAGGTTCTCTGGCATTCAAGGATGCCATGAAGAAAGGTGAACCGATCCTTCTTGAGCCAATCATGAAGGTTGATGTAACCATGCCGGAAGAGTACATGGGTGATGTTATCGGTGATATCAACTCCCGTCGTGGTCGTATCGAAGGTATGGAAGATGTCGGTGGCGGACGTATCGTTCACGGATTCGTTCCACTGTCCGAGATGTTTGGTTATTCCACAGATCTTCGTTCCAGAACACAGGGTCGTGGTAACTATTCCATGTTCTTTGATCACTATGAGAAGGTTCCGAAGAACGTACAGGATAAGGTTCTTGATACCAAAGAAAAATAAAACATTTTCTACTTGCAAATAGATATAAAATCTAATATAATCATAGCTAGGTGCGACTTAGAGACTAAGTCGTGGCTTGGCTATGACCAGTAGAAGAGCCTGGTCAGATCGGTCCAGGCGTATATATAGTATAATTTAAGCCACACAGGCACAAGTTTAAGGAGGAATTACAACAATGGCAAAAGAGAAATTTGACAGAAGTAAACCACATTGTAATATCGGAACTATCGGTCACGTTGACCATGGTAAAACAACTCTTACAGCTGCTATCACAAAAGTTCTTGCAGAGAGAGTAGCTGGTAACGCAAAAGTAGATTTCGAAAATATCGATAAAGCTCCTGAAGAGAGAGAACGTGGTATCACAATCTCCACAGCTCACGTTGAGTATCAGACAGAAAAACGTCACTATGCACACGTTGACTGTCCAGGACATGCTGACTACGTTAAGAACATGATCACTGGTGCTGCTCAGATGGATGGTGCTATC
>R05__coassemble_60_pt1 | contig 58198 bp, 49 predicted proteins | sample R05__metabat2_low_PE_006 | metagenome-assembled genome bin R05
CTTCCGCTTCTTCTACAACTTCTGCTGTCGGTGCTTCTTCCACTGATTCCTCTACAACAACCTCCATAGCAGGCTCTTGCGATTCAGGATCCGCGTCGTCTTCCTCGTCAGCTTCTTCCTTTAAATCTTCTTCTACAGGTGATACAGGTGCTTCCTCGATTGGAGCTTCTTCAACCTTAGGTTCGTTCTTTGGCTTCCAGTTCTTTACCAGAACAGGCATACGGGATTCACCCTTCGGACGAATACCGGCTTCGATTGCTTTGTCTCCACCAACAGTCTGCAGATTGTCAACCATCGTCTCAACAATCTTGTCTGCAGGTCTTGCCTTCAACAGAACGCTCTTTGTGCCGCCTGTGCTGCCTTTTACAGCATTTGCTGCACGTTTACCGGCTGTGATCGCTGCTTTACAAGCACCAACATCGCCTTCAACTTTTACAGTACAGAGGCCGCCGCCCTTTGCGTATTCATAACCAAGTAACTTAACATTACCGCCCTTTACAGCTGCATCTGCTGCTGCTATACAAGCTGTTAAACCCCAGGTTTCGATGAAACCAATACTTTTCTTAGACACCTTTACACCTCCTCACATAGTTTATTAATCAAGACTCTTAAACGGCATTTTCTTTACCAGTCTTGCGGCATTCGATCCAATCTTGCGAAAGAGATCGATCTGATAAAATTTAATTTTAAAAAGAGGTGCAGCTTTATCAAGCTTCTCATACTGGAGTACAACTCCGTCTTTGCTGATACCTATGCCCACCCCTAATCTCGAATTTACGCTGGCCTCATGTGCCAGTTCCAATACATCACTGCAATGAACTGCCTCTAAATCATAAGGAATACCCTCTTCTTCGATGCCTAAAAGAACATTGAGAAATTTGGATTCAGATAAATTATCGCAGTCGTAAAATACTTTAATGGATGGTTTATTAGATATTCCTGCCATATTACGATACTCCTTTATCTATTCCTTTGTTACAGCACAAGACATTGCAAGACCGGTTGCAACCGCATTTCTCGGGCCTTCGCATCCGCGAATGTTACCACGACCAGCTACGATATTATATTGTGATAAAGCATCAGTTACGAGTGTCGGAACTTCAAAATCAAGAGCGGATCCACCTACCAGAACAACGAACTCGATATCTCTTACATTGCCTGTAGGACTAACCTTTGCGAGAGATCGGATTGCATTTGTCACAAATACCTTGCTCTTGGCATTGGTTCTGACCATCCTGATCTTATCCATGGAATCAAAGCCTTCCACCGGAATCAGGCTTCCGTCATCTTTAACTAATACTACCTTTGCAAATACATTAGGATCCAATGGTTCTTCAAAGAATTGTACGGTTCCGTCTTCATGGCGTATATGGAACATACTCTCTACCTTAGCAAGAGGATATTTCTTAATATCTTCTGCTGTATTAAAATCATCTAATCCTAACTCTGACTGAATCAGCAAAGTAACCATGTTACCTGCACCGGCAAGGTGCACAAGCTTTACTTCACCTTCTTTGTTAATAATGGAAGCATCTGTGGAACCGGCTCCCATATCAACGATTGCAAGCGGCTTATCCGCACCGGGAGTGGTAAGAGCTCCCTTAATCGCCATATCTGCTTCTACGCCACCTACATATACAGGAATCTTCAGACGATCAGTCAGTTCCTCTGCGATAATCTCCATCTGCAGTCTGTCTGCCTTAACCATGGCTGCGATACCGACAGCACTCTCCATGGAGAATTCATTTGCAATACCACCCTTTACCTGCTGAGGATTATAGGTGTCTACTGCTAAGAGATCCTGTATTTTAATATCTTTCGGATGTTGATTGGTCAAACCGGACATTACCTGTCTAACTTTCTCAAGCATTCCACCTGCGTTGGTTCCGGGCTCACCTTTGATATCCTCGATGACATCAACACTATTAACTGCTTCCATCATCTTGGCAGCGCCCTCGTCTACACCAACGATTACCTTCTTCTTGGCACCAATAATCTCGATGGAACCTGCAGGAATCCTACGTTCCTTTACATCTCCCTCCGGTGTCTTGATCACGACTGCAGATCGATTACCAATCAATGCTCTGGCAATCGGTACAACCTGCTTCGTTTCATCCGGTGTGAGCTTGAATAAAGTTGCGATACCGTATGGATTGGATAAAATCTCAACCACTCCGCCTACCTGCGCCACCTCGACAGCACAGATCATACCGAGTGGAACCTTATCTACCATACCTACCTCATCAACGATAGGAATCTTCTGTTCAAGCCTGTTATTAATCAAAACGCCATCATCGCGCTGGACAATGGCACCCTTGATATTAACAATCTTATTATATTGGTTCATGATCTTAGCTGATGCTTCAAAAGAGACTCTCGATGGAATTACTACGATCACATCAGTCCCTTTTTCTACTTCATGAAGGGAATCTATCATACATGTGATTCCAACACCAATCCCAATACCGCCAGGGGTATTGGGATTGTGTCCAATCATAGTTGATTCTGTGATAATAGTTTCGGTAATGGTTTCCATTGCTACATCCCCGATAACCGGAGCTGCTTCATTGACACGTACTTCATCCAAATCACTGATATCCAGACCAATCTTATCCAGAGCGATCTTCAGTGACTTAAATACACCATGTATATTCTGTTTCGTTCCTTTAATACCTGTAGTATCTGTGATACCGCTGGAGAGAAACTTCACATGTTTTCCGTCGATTCTGGCAACTGCTGTCTCTGTAGATGAGTTACCAATGTCAACTCCCGCAACTAATTTCACGATATTACCTCCGTCGATGTATCTACATCAACTATTATTTTTTAAGACGGTTACGTTTTTCGTAGATATCAGCAGCTTCTTTAACGAAGTTACCGGATACAACAGCACCGTACTCGTTGATTAACTCATCACCGATTGCATATAATTCAGCTTTTGTTGAACGATATGGACGAAGAGCGTTATAGATCTCAAGAAGACGAGCATCTGGTACAGGGATTAATTCGCCAGCTCTTCTGAGGTTAACTGCGAAGAATCCACGTCCAGCAGACTCAGCAACCTGTGCCTGTAATTCAAGAGTTTCTTTTGTGATACGGAAATCTTTTGCTGTTAAGGAGCCGTCGATAACACCTTCCAGTGTCAGTTCGTCAAGGGATTTTCCGGAAGCACTCTTGATTAATTCTGGTTTATTTTCACCGATTGGGTAATCAGCAACTGTAACTTTTTCAGCGCATTCGCAAGCTGCACTGGAGCTCTGCATGTTCATGTTTTTCAGAACTTCCTGCATAATCTGTCTTACTAATAATTCCTGATCCACTATTGCCACCTCCGATTATTTAAATACTACTTTAAGAGCCTTAGGAGCTTTATCTCTGTCGGCATGCTCTGTTTCTTTAATATGAAGAACTGCGGAAAGAGCCTGGAATTTAGGTCTAGCCATCTGGTCATTTCTTACAGGAACAGGGTTTGGAGATTCGCCTTTAGCGTATTTTGCTGCGTTTTTACCAATAGCTCTGTATGTTTCAAGGTCGATCAATGGGCACTGTGGGAATAACTCTAAGTTAGACAGTGGTGGGAGATCTTTCTGATGGATTACAGTAGTACCTTTGGACTGGATACCAATACCAATACCGGAACCGGATAATTCAGCTGCGTCATGAGCGATAAAGGATACGTCAGATGTTCTGTATACTTTAACGATACGGCAAGCAACGCCTTCTTCTTCCAAACCAGCCATAACTTCTTTCACGATATCAGCATGAGGGATACCAACGATGTTTGTAGTCTGGGAAGCACCAAATGCAGGAGCTAAGCCTAAAACTACTTCGTTAGGATTTGTGCCTTTTGGAGCATCACCGATCTCAGTAATTGTCATACCTTCGGATTCGAAAACCTCTTCTGCTTTCGCTGCGGAAGTAGCGTTCATTTCTTTAAGAACTTCAGCGATAACACTTTTTAATAATCTTTCATCAATTGCCATTCTAGTTCACCTTCCTTAATAAACTTGATTAACCGATCTTAGATGGGTCAACAGCTGTACGAATGTTGCTAAGTTTTTCCCATAATTCTGGGCTGATCTGGTAACCAGTCATAGGACCTTCGTAGCAGTTAGGGCTGTTTACAGCGGAGATAACGTGGAACTTATCATCAAGCATGGAAGCTGTATGCAGGTAGTCACCAACAACTTTAGCTTTCTGGATATTGAAGATAGATTCAGCAACGTCTTCGAAACCACCCTTGTAAAGAGCTTTAACGAAGTCAAGACCTGTTACGCCACGCTCAAGCATTTCTGTAGCAGCTTTAAGGTCAGCAACAACATCACGGTCAGGCATATCCTGGGAACCGCGAGCGTATGTTCCAGCTTCAACTTCTTCATCTGTGATCTCAGGTAAACCTAATTCACGGAAGATAGCCTGGATAGCTCTTGCAGCTTTGTTACGAGCAGCAACAACTTCTTCTTCTGTAGCTGGTAATAAACCTGCATCAACCTTAAGGTCACGCTGGATTACTACCCAGTCATCATAATCGTCTGCATCCCAGTTGGATCCAGCGAACATGTTATCATAGTTAGGTGTAGCAGAATATCCGGAGCAGATGTAGTCTGTACCAGGGATAAACTGAGGAATAGAACGAGCAACTCTACGAAGATCAGAATGTGTGAATGTCTGGTCATTAGAGGAAGCATTTTCAAGGTCAAGCATACCTGCGATTAAGTTTTCACAAGCAACGGCACGGATACCACCAGGTACAGCTGCAGGAACACCAATACAGGAAACGGAACCGTTCTGTGTACCCTGAACACCAGCACCACGAGTAACACCAAGACATCTAGCCTCAAGGTAAAGCATGGATTTTCCTTCTGCCATACCCATCTGAACTTCAGAACCAGTACCGGAGGTAAATCTCATCTTAACACCACGGGATGCGTAGCAGGAAGCAAGGAAAGCTTTGGACCATGGAGTATCATCACCATCCATGAATACGTCTTCAGTACCGTATACGGATACTGTCTCAGCATATGCGGTGTAACCTCTCATACCAAGGTCAAGCTCTGTAGCTTCTTCTACAGCACACTGTGTAAGGATACCAGGACGTCCAACGTTAGCACCAAGCATGATAGCTAAAGCGTTGAATGGAGCGTAACGAACGATACCAACAGTTGTTTCCATCTCAGCGAAACCACGAACAGCTGCCTCAGCTGCGTCTGCTGCGATCTGGATCATGTTATCTTTTACGTTTGTTACATGACACTGGTTAGCTGGTTTTAAACGACATCTCATCTTGGTAATACCCATCATAGCTTCGAGTACGTTCAGGTTACCAACGATTTCAACTAATTTTGCAGGAGTAACTGCTGTAGTATATTTTAAGCACTCTGCTCTGTTAACGTTGATGTCAACAAGCATACGAGCGATCTCCAGAGAAGGCTTAGCCATAGCTTCCTCTGCGAAATCTAAGTTAATAGCATATTTAGCGATGAAAGCATCGAGCATATCAAACTCTTCTGCTGTCTTTCCGTCCATCTCAACAACAACACCATTCTCGATCTTAATAGATGGAGTAGGGTCATATGGGCTGTTCATCGCAATAAATCCAACTTCTGGCCAATCTAAAGCATAGCCATCCTGATTAACAGGTCTTGCATCTAAATATTCAAAACGTTTACTTCTCACGGTCTCAACACCTCTCAAATCTCAATTAAATTCGCACCCGGGCTCTCACCCCCGGATGGTTAATTCTCCGATCTTATGTGACTCTCACCTCACATAAAACCTGTTTCTAATTCAGAATATATCTTAGATATATGGGCAAGTACTGGATTCTAATGGTTCGTCTGGAGCAAGAGCTTTCAGTAACTGTTTACCAACTTCTCTGGCACCGATGATAGCCTGACGAACTGCACCTGAATCTCCAGTAAAGAAGAAGTTAACCTCGTTGGAGAAGGATGTTCCGCCGTTACCTGGTGTAGCGATGGAGATAGGATCGATAGTAGCTGTCTTACAAGCTGTATCTGCTAATACAATACCGATACCGGATGGAGCACCTACAGTAAGACCGAATGCTTTACCAACTGTAGCGCCGAAAGCTTTCTCTAAGCAGTAGGAAGCACGAGCTGTGTACTGGAACTCAAGATGTCCAGCGGAGTTTCCGTATACATCACCAAACTGTTTTTCTACGAAGCTAAGAGCAACTTCTACAGCACGACGAGCATCAGATACGTCTTCTGCACCGAATACGATTAAGCAACCATGACCAGCGCCGCCTTCTGTATCACGTGGGCACTCGATGATAACTGCTTCTGTGTTAGTAGCTTTTACTGCCTCGTCACAAGCCATGATCTGTGGACCAGCACCAACACGGTCTGCGATGATACCGATAGAACGATATTTAGGATCGATTTTTAATAATTCATGAACACTATAGTCAAGGTTAGCGATAACTAAACCGATTGTATGGCCCATAGCTGTTCCAACATATTCTGTTAATCCGCAAAGATCAGCATTGATTTTAGAAGAAGGATCTTCACATGCCTGATTGCTTGTTGTGGATCCGCCCATTTTCTTCATAACTTCGTCCATGATTTTAGCCATCATTTCGTCTTTCATTGAATTATACCTCCATTAATAATAGATAGATCTGATTGGACTTTATATCTTATTGTGGTAAGATTTTTTCTACGTCTGTATGTGGTCTTGGGATTACATGGCTGGATACAACAGTACCAACTTTATCAGCTGCAACAGTACCAGCATCAACAGATGCCTTAACAGCACCTACATCACCACGAACCATAACTGTAACGAAACCGGAACCGATCTTTTCGTATCCTACTAATGTTACGTTTGCTGATTTAACCATAGCATCGGCTGCTTCAATAGCGCCAACTAAACCTTTGGTTTCAATCATTCCTAAAGCTTCTTTCTGCATAATTGACCTCCTTAAATTTTCTTTGTCTACCATTTTCAATTAGACAGACTACTTTTGGTTGATTTACAGGATATTATCATTATATAGCAATTTTCACAAAATTACTTGGCTTAAAGCTATACATTTTAGCCTCAACATGCATGATATTCCATGTTGCAAGTTTTTTTTCTGATACATTCTTGACATTATATACAGACAGGAATTATGGGTTCTCTTCCTATTTTGCAATCTTGTCCAATATCTTGCTGATGTCCTTTGCTTCCACCTTACGTGGGTTGGCAACAGTACATGCATCCGCCAGAGCTCTGCGGATGATCTCCTCTCTGTTGGCCTCGAAATCCTCCAGACTGACACCACATTCCGTGATACAGGTAGGACGATCCATATACTTTAATAAGCGGTTGATCTCAGCTACCAGATTGGCTACGCCAACCTTCGGCGTTGCTGCCGGTAAACCGATAATTCTGGCCAGTCTCTGATATTTCTTGGCAGAATCATTGCTGTGCTTGTTAGCCTCTCTGGTCACGTCAGCATTAAACTCGATGACATGAGGCAGTACGAGAGCATTGGCTCTTCCGTGAGGAATATGGAAGATGGCGCCAAGTGCATGAGCAATACCATGGTTAACACCAAGATTTACCAGACTGAAGGCCATACCTGCCAGGCAGGAAGCTCTGTGCATCTTATCTCTTGCCTTGATATCATATCCGTTACGATATGCCTTCGGCAGGAATTCAAAAGCAAGCTCCGCTGCTTTCTCGGCAAGACAGTCTGAACAGTCACTGGCTGTCTCAGACACATAAGCCTCGATGGCATGAGTGATAACATCCATACCGGTATCTGCTGTGATAAATGGTGGTGCAGACTTAACCAGCTCCGGATCGAGAATCGCCAGATCAGGCATCAGACTCTCATCGATCAGAGGGATCTTCTTACCGGTCTCTGTATCTGTAACCACAGCGAACTGTGTTACCTCCGAGCCGGTACCACTGGTTGTAGGAAGTGCAACGAGTGTAATCTTCTTATAGTGTTCCGGGTCATTGGCCATATCATACTGCTTCTTGAAATATACGATAGCCTTGGCTGCATCGATGGAGGATCCTCCACCAAGAGCTACAACAACATCGCAATTTTTGTCAGACAGGAACTCGATACCGCTTTTCACCAGTGACATCGGTGGATCCGGAACAACCTCACTGAAGATTGCTACCGAATTACAGTTCTGTAATTTCTTCACGATGATATCTGCCATGCCGGAGTCTACCATGAACCTGTCCGTGATGAGAACTGCATCGACATCCTTAAACTCCAGTAAAGCATCGAGTGCATCCTCACTGAACAGTACTTCCGTAGACAGTTTAAAACGTTTCATTTCCCTCCTCCTTTCTTAGCTTGTACTTCTCCCTGTACTCTGACGGGGTGAGACCCGTCTTCTTCTTGAAGGCCTTACTGAAATAATTGGCTTCATTATAGGCCAGATCCAGGGCAATATTCAAAACAGGAATGTCCGTATTCACCAGCATTTCCTTAGCCAGATCCATCTTACGGTCCGTCACATAGGTGATAAAGTTCACTCCCATTTCTTTCTTAAATATCTTGCTCAGATAGTAGGTGCTGATATTGACATGATTGGCCACATCCTCCAGACTGATCCCCTTCTTCAGATTACGCTCGATGTAATCGATGACGGAGTCCATACCATTATCAGATATCTTACCCTTGATATTCATCTTATCAAATAAGATATCCACCATCTTGACGATCTCATTGTAAGCATCATGCTTATTATTATACAGCAGATACTTGATCTTCAGCTTCTCCATCTGAACAACCAGCTCATTGGTATCTCCGATACCAAGCTCCTCGCCGATCCGAACGATCATCTTAGCCAGATCCTGTAATCTCTTGGAGATGATATTGACATCATGATGTTCCTGATAGAGCTGGTCTATATACTCTCTCAGCACATCGATGGATGCCTTGTAGGAGCATTTCTTCAGCTCCATCTCCAGATGAGCCAGCATCTTGCTGCTCTTGTCCGCAACGGCTGTATCACCGATCCGGTCAGAAAATGCCTTGACGGACTCCAGTAAGGTCTCCTTGCGAATCGGCTTCAGGAGAAAATCATCTACCTTCAGCTTTATGGCCTGATGAGCAACATTAAAGTCATCATAGGCAGTTGTGATAATTATCACGACATCCGGCAGCTTCTTTCTAGCATATTTTATCACTTCCAGACCATCAATGCCCGGTATATTTATGTCAACCAACATGAGATTTATGTCATTTTTATCAATGATTTCCAGAGCTTCGTAACCACTTTTTGCCTCTCCGACGATCTCAATCTCCGGGAGATTCTCCTCCAGGAAGATCTTCATCGAGGTTCTCTCGAGCTCTTCATCCTCCACAACAAGTACTTTATACATATCGATGTCTTTCCCCCTCTATCGATTATAGCTGATCGGTGCCCTGATGATGACCTTTGTACCAAGCGGTGCTTTGTTCTCACTCTGAATCTGCAGGGCATAATCCACGCCAAAATAATTCATCAGTCTGGTGTTGACATTATAGAGACCTACTGCATTCTCCTTCTGATTCTTATAGGCATCTCCCCGCAGGATCTTATTGATCTGAACCGGCGACATACCCTCTCCGTCGTCGGATATCTCGATCAGCAGGTCCTCCCCATCCTGATAGGCTACGATCTTGACCGAACCGCCATTGGCATTCTTCTCAATGACATGCTTGATCGAGTTCTCCACCACGGTAACGACAGCAAGAAATGGCAGCTTGACAGCATAATGCTCCTCTTTTATGTCAATGGAGTACTGTAATCTGCTGCCCAGACGAATCTTCTGTATCTTCAGATAATTCAACACATGGGTGATCTCATCCTTAAGCGGACTGAGCGGATCTGAGCTTTTTCTCAAAATATATCGCATCATATCAGAAAATGCATAGACCACATCCTCTGTCATCTTGGCATTTTCGAAGAAAGCCAGTCGTCCGATGGTATTCAGAACATTGAACATGAAGTGAGGATTGATCTGATAATGCAAGGCCTTCAATTCGATATCCCGAAGGGACTTCTCCATCTCGATACGAAGCTTCTCCTCCTTGATCAGACGAAGATTCTTCTCCCTCAGCTCCATATCGATCTTATTGGAATACTCCTTCTCCACAGAATAGTTATAGCTGTCACAGATAATCTGTGCTACTGCCTCGATCTTCTCCACCGGCATGGTCTGTATCTGTCCATAGAGCTCCTCCAGCTCCGCAGCGTATTCCGACTTAGAGAAATCCGTTAATTTATTGGTAATGCACTTGAGATTATCGGTGCCGATTCCCTTGATCTGACCGGCCAGAAAGGCTCCCAGATACTGTCCCTTGAGGATGATCGGGATTGCAAAATCCACCAGCCCCGCATGACAGATATAGACATAGGCTTTCCCGATCTTCTTGGCCTTCCGGCCTCCACAGGCATCACAGTAGTAGCATTTCTCACGGAATTCCGGAATCTCTCTGAGCTTCATACAAAAGGGGGTAAAATTACTCTGTTCGGAAATCGGTGTGCCATTCACATCAACGGTGACAAAGGCAATATTGGTCGCTTTGGCCCATTTCTCCTGTAATGTCTTTACTTCCCCCACATCAATTACATCATTAATATTAATATTTCCCATCGATCTATCACCACCTCTGTCTGAGAAACCTGGCTATCCTGCCTCTGCTTACAGGCTGCCGCTGCGGCTTCGTTTCTTTCTGGACTTTTTCATGAGATAAGCATAGGCCTTATCTGCACAGGCACTGGCATCCGCAGTATAGCAGTCCGCACCAATACTTTTTGCCGTACTCTCATCCATATAGTAACCACCAACCATAATATAAACCTGATTCCGGATTCCCTTCTCCTCAAACTCTTCGATCACCAGCTTCATATCATCAATCGATTTGGACAGGATACCGCTCAATATCACGACATTGGCCTTACTGGCAAGGGTCTCCTCCACGAAACGCCTCGGAGAGACATCAACTCCCAGATCATTCACCTGAATATTTTTACTCTCCAGCATCATCTTGACCAGATTCTTGCCGATATCGTGTCTGTCACCCTTCACGGTTCCCAGAATCACTGTCCCGACTTCCTTACTTACCCGGGCACCGGTATATCTGCGTAGTGCATTCACTCCCTGTTCCATGGCTCTGGTAATACTGAGGATCTCCGGCACACCGACCTCCTGGCTGCGGAACTTCTCTGCCACTTCTTCCATCCCTCTCAGAAATCCTTCCTCCATGATCGTCTGTGGGGACATCTCTTCCTCGATGGCAACCTTGACCAGATTCGACACTCGCTTACCCTGGCCTTTTTTCAATGAATCAATAATCTCATCAATTGTGTTCATATATTCCCCCAATATCTAGCACATTCTAGTAAATCAATTTTATTCTATACTTTTTTGTACCAAAAAGCAAATTATTCTAGTATTTTTTTTGCTTATTCAAAAATATTTTATCGTTTTTCACAATTAATGATTATAATTTTTATGCATATTGCCATAACTTCAAAAAAAGAATCACTTTTGTAACGTGATTTTTTATCATTTTCGAAAAAATTGTCCTGAATCCAGTCGACTTCATCCCGGCAAAGGGTGTAACAGACACACAAAAAGGGGCAGGATCCCGGAGAGAAAGCCGGAATCCTGCCCTGAAGAGCAGTGATCTGCTGCCCTGATATATGTGATTATTTTACGATGACTTTCTCAAGCTTCCAGATATCCTGAACATACTCTTCGATGGTACGGTCAGAGGAGAACTTACCACAGTTTGCAGTCTGTAACATAGCCATGCGAGCCCATTTCTTCTCATCACGGTATGCTGCATCCACACGCTGCTGTGCTTCCTTATAGGAATCGAAGTCTTTGAGGATAAAGTAGGTATCCTGATTGAGAAGAGAGTCATAAAGCTCACGGAACATCTCAGGATTCTCCGGAGAGTAATAGCCGTTAACTAACTGAGTGAGAACCTTACGAACATCTTCATTATGATTATAGATATCACGTGGATAGTAATTATGGTTACGCTCATATTCCATAACCTCATCTGCGGACAGACCGAAGATAAAGGCATTCTCCTCGCCTACTTCTTCCACGATCTCTACATTTGCACCATCCATGGTACCGATGGTAGGAGCACCATTTAACATGAACTTCATGTTACCGGTACCGGATGCCTCTCTGGAAGCAGTGGAGATCTGTTCACTCAGATCTGCTGCTGCAAAGATAAGCTCCGCATTGGATACGCGGTAATCCTCGATGAAAACGACCTTGATCTTACCATCGATAAAAGGATCGTTATTGATCTTATCTGCCACAGAGTTGATCAGCTTGATGGTAAGCTTGGCTGTCTTATATCCGGCTGCTGCCTTGGCACCGAAGATAAAGGTACGCGGAACGATATCCATCTCCGGATGTTCCTTGATGGTATTATAGAGATGCATTACATGAAGAATGTTCATCAGCTGACGTTTGTATTCATGAAGTCTCTTAACCTGACAGTCAAAGATGGAACGTGGATCAACATCGATGCCGTTATGTTCTTTGATATATTTTGCCAGACGAATCTTATTCTGATATTTGATATTCATGAACTCTGCCTGACATTTCTCATCATCCACATAAACATTCAGCTTCTTCATATGGGAGAGATTGGTGGTCCACTCATCACCGATCTTATCGGTTACCCAGTTTGCCAGAAGCGGATTACCATGAAGAAGGAATCTTCTCTGGGTAATACCATTGGTCTTGTTGTTGAACTTCCATGGCTGCATCTCATAGAAATCCTTTAACTCACGTTTCTTCAGGATCTCTGTGTGCAGTCTGGCAACACCATTTACAGAATAGCTTCCTGCGATGGCCAGATGAGCCATACGAACCTGTCCGTCATAGAGAATCGCCATGCTGGCAATCTTGGACTGATCTCCCGGATAGTTCTTCTGAATCTCCAGAACCCAGCGACGATGAATCTCTTCGACGATCTGATATACACGAGGAAGTAATCTGGAGAAGAGCTCGATCGGCCATTTTTCCAGTGCTTCTGCCATGATCGTATGATTGGTATAAGCACAGGTCTTGGTTGTGATCTCCCATGCTTCATTCCACTCGAGGCCTTCCTCATCGATGAGAATACGCATCAGCTCAGCAACTGCTACGGTAGGATGGGTATCATTCATCTGGAAGGTAACCTTCTCATATAATTTGCGGACATCGCCATTATGTAACTGTTTGTATTTATTCACTGCACGCTGCACGGAAGCGGAGATAAAGAAGTACTGCTGTTTTAAACGAAGCTCTTTACCTGCCATATGGTTATCATTCGGATATAATACCTCTACGATGGTTCTTGCCAGATTCTCCTGCTCCACTGCCTTCTGGTACTCACCCTTATCAAAGGAATCCAGGTTGAAGTTATTGATAGCTTCTGCATCCCAGATACGAAGGGTATTTACGATACCGTTATTATAGCCAACGATCGGCATATCATACGGTACGGCACGAACACTCTGATAATTCTTCTGAACGTATTTGGCCTTGCCATTATGCATCTCAACATCAACATAGCCGCCGAATTTTACTTCCACTGCATACTCGTCTCTCTTGATCTCAAATGGGTTACCATTCTTCAGCCATTCATCCGGTACTTCCTTCTGATAGCCATTCTCGATCTTCTGTTTGAACATACCGTAACGGTAGCGGATACCACAGCCGTAAGCAGCATAGTTGAGAGAAGCCAGAGAATCAAGGAAGCAGGCAGCAAGACGGCCGAGACCGCCATTACCGAGAGCTGCATCCGGTTCCTGATCCTCGATCACATTGAGATCAAATCCCAGTTCATCGAGACACTCTCTGATCTCATCGTAGCAGGTCAGGTTGATCATATTATTGCCAAGAGCACGTCCCATAAGGAACTCCATGGACATATAATAAACCATCTTCTTGTCCTGCTTCTCATAAGCCTTATGAGAAGCGATCCAGTTATCAATAATGTCATCTTTTACAGAATATGCAACGGACTGGTAGATCTGCTGTGGTGTTGCTTCGTCCAGATTACGACGGAAGAGCATACGACAGTTTGTCTCAAGCTGCTTTTTAAATAATTCTTTGTCAAACTTATCTTTCTTAATCAATTGGTCAATCCTCCTAAGCTACTGTTTCTCGACACAGAGTGTAACCTTCTCCTTATTGATATTCCATTCCTTGGAATATCCTTTCTCCACATCGAAAGAAATGTTATCGGCCAATACATCTTTTTTGATCTCATCTGCATGAGCACCCATAATGGTCTTGATCTTATCATTGCCGCTTGCGCAGACTTCGATATGATCGGTCACTTCAAAACCAGCCTCTTTACGCATGGTCTGGATCTTACTGATGATCTCTCTGACGAAGCCTTCTTCGATAAGCTCCGGTGTCAGATTGGTATCCAAGGCTACTGTTATGCCCTTATCTGCCTGGGATACATATCCTTCCTTCTGAGACATGGTGATCAGAAGCTCTTCCGGTGTCAGTGCAATCTGCTCTCCATTCAGATCGATGGTGAGCACTCCCTCTGCGTCGAGCTGTTTCTTTGCTGCACTTCCATCGATCGATGCAAGTGTCTTGTTGATCATGCCGAGCTGTTTACCGTATTTCGGTCCGAGGATCCTCATCTGTGGCTTAAAGGTATAGGATGTAAAATCAGATACATCATCACGGAACTCCACGGATTTTACATTCAGCTCATCCTCAATGATCTCCTTGTAGTATACGCCAAGCTCATGGTCGGCTTTCACAAACATCTGACCGATCGGCTGACGATTCTTCATATTGGAAGCGTTACGTGCCGCACGACCGAGAACAACGATGTTGAGAACCTCATCCATATCCTTCTCCAGTTCTGTGTTGATCCATGCTTCTTCCACTGCAGGGAAATCGCAGAGATGGATGGATTCCGGAGCGGAGGCGTCTACTGTCTTCACGAGATTCTGGTAGATATCCTCTGTCATGAAAGGAATCATCGGTGCCGCTGCCTTACATACATTTACCAGAGCAGTATATAAGGTCATATAGGCATTGATCTTATCCTGCTCCATACCCTTAGCCCAGAAACGGCCACGGGAGCGACGTACATACCAGTTACTCATGTCATCTACAAAACTCTGAAGCGCTTTGGCTGTCTCAGGAATCCTGTAGTTTGCCAGATTGTTGTCCACTGCTTTTATGCAGGTGTTTAATTTGGACAGAAGCCATTTATCCATGACGGATAATTTATCATATTCCAGACTGTATGCTGTCGGATCAAAGTTATCGATATCCGCATACAGTACAAAGAATGCATAAGTATTCCAGAGAGTTCCCATGAACTTTCTCTGTCCTTCCACTACTGCATCGCCGTGGAAACGGTTCGGCAGCCATGGTGCACTGTTGATGTAGAAGTACCAACGGATGGCATCTGCGCCATATTTTGCCAGTGCGTCAAACGGATCGACCGCATTCCCCTTGGACTTACTCATCTTCTGACCGTTCTCATCCTGAACATGACCGAGAACGATAACATTTTCATAAGGTGCTTTATTAAATAATAAGGTGGACTCAGCCAGCAGGGAATAGAACCATCCTCTGGTCTGGTCAACTGCCTCGGAAATGAACTGTGCAGGGAACTGCTGTTCAAAGAGGTCCTTGTTTTCAAATGGATAGTGGTGCTGAGCAAATGGCATGGCACCGGAGTCAAACCAGCAGTCGATTACCTCCGGAACACGATGCATGGTCTTGCCGCAATCCGGACAAGTGTAGGTCAGCTCATCGATATATGGTCTGTGAAGCTCCACTTTAACCGCATCCGGATTACCGGTCTTCTCTGCAAGCTCTGCACGGCTGCCGATGGATTCCATATGACCACAGCCCTGGCACTCCCAGATATTCAGTGGTGTGCCCCAGTAACGGTTACGGGATACACCCCAGTCCTGGATATTATTCAGCCAGTCACCGAAACGGCCCTTACCGATGGATTCCGGTATCCAGTTGATGGTATTATTATTGCGGATCAGGTCTTCCTTCACTGCGGTCATCTTGATGAACCAGGACTCTCTCGCATAGTAGATCAGCGGAGTATCACATCTCCAGCAGAACGGATAGTCATGCTCGAACTTCGGAGCATCGTATAATAAGCCTCTGCTGTCCAGATCTACCAGAACCTTCGGATCAGCATCCTTGACGAAGAGACCGGCAAAAGGAGTCTCCTCTGTCATATTACCCTTGCCATCCACAAACTGTACGAAGGCCAGATCATAGTCACGTCCTACACGGGAGTCATCCTCACCGAAGGCAGGAGCGATATGTACGATACCAGTACCATCGGACATGGTTACATAATTATCACAAGTCACGAAATGACATTTCTTATGCTGTCTTGCAGCAACGTCTGCAGCTGCAGCATAGAGTGGCTCATAAGCTTTATACTCCAGATCCTTACCTACATAGGTCTCCAGAACTTCATAAGCAGCAGTCTCTTCTGTTGCCAGCTTACCAAGAACCGTATCAAGCAGTGCCTGTGCCATATAATAGGTATAACCATCTGCTGCCTTTACCTTGCAGTAGGTCTCATCCGGATTCACACAAAGTGCTACGTTGGAAGGAAGGGTCCATGGAGTGGTGGTCCATGCAAGGAAATATGCGTCCTCACCGATCACCTTGAATCTTACGACTGCGGAACGTTCTTTTACTGCTTTATATCCCTGTGCTACCTCGTGAGAGGAAAGAGGGGTACCGCAACGCGGGCAGTAAGGAACAATCTTGAATCCCTTATAAAGCAGACCCTTATCCCAGATACTCTTTAATGCCCACCATTCTGACTCGATGAAGTCATCATGATAAGTAACATATGGATCATCCATGTCAGCCCAGAAGCCGACGGTTCCGGAGAAATCCTCCCACATGCCTTTATATTTCCATACAGATTCTTTACATTTATCAATGAAAGGATCCAGACCATACTCTTCGATCTGCTCCTTACCATCGAGGCCGAGCAGCTTCTCAACCTCCAGCTCCACAGGAAGTCCGTGAGTATCCCAGCCGGCCTTTCTCGGAACCATGTAGCCCTTCATGGTACGATATCTTGGGATCATATCTTTGATGACACGGGTCAGCACATGACCGATATGAGGCTTACCATTGGCCGTTGGCGGTCCATCATAAAATGTATATACCGGGCTGCCTTCACGAAGCTCGATACTCTTCTCAAAAATGTTACGTTCTTTCCAGAACTTAACGGTTTCTTTTTCGCGATCTACAAAATTAAGATTCGTCGATACTTTCTTGTACACTTTTTTACCTCCTGTAAGATCTCTTCTATGATAAAGGGGATTTCTGGCAGGCTCCAGCGCTTTCTTTCGGCTAGCTCTGCCGGTGTATCAAAAAGCTCCCATCCGTAAACGGATGAGAGCCACGCAATCATTATACCACCTTTACATACCAACATATGTCTCTCCGATAACGGCGGGATACCGTCAGCGCCTACTGCTGTCTTCAGCACTGCAACTCAGGAGTGATATTCGAACATCTCTTACTCATAGCAGGTTCACACTATCCCCGCCTCACTGAAACTTTCATGGCATGCCTACTGTCTCCGTCTTCGTCTTTTACCTCAAACATAATATAATACCTGCCTCTGATTGTCAAATTGTATTTTGTAATTTATGGTGATTTGTCTGTTCTTTTTAAAAAACAGGCGCAATTCTGTATCTTTTTTGTCAGTATTGTGTCCTTTTCCTTTTTCCGCTTTTCCTTTTTCGGTCATTATGATAGACTAAGAAAGGATAAATTCAGTATATCTTTTCTGTAAATCCGGAGGTTATTCTATGTTAAAAAAATTATTGATCACTTTATTAAGTATCTTCTGCATCGCAGGCGGAGTATTCTGTATCGTTTCTCTGATCTTTTTCATCACACCAAGCCGGACGGCGCAGGCCGGGATCTCTCTGCCGGCTCAGATCGAAGATCCTGCTTCTTCTTCTGTCGAGACCACGGAGGAAGCCGATGATTCCGATACCTACGATAATATCTATCTGGCAGATGTTCATCAGTCTCTCACCTTGCGTACGGAACCGGACAGTGATGCCAGTCCTGTGATGGAGGAGGGTCTGGCTCCGATGACCAAGATGCAGGTCCTCGAGTTTGTGGAAGGAACCAGCTTCGCTCATGTGGAAGTCATCAACGGTACTTACCAGGGATTGACCGGTTATGTGAATTATGAATACATTACCAAACTGGGTGAACCAACCATCCGCGTGGGCTATGATGACGGAGAGTAAGGCAGAGTCATACAAAGGAAAAAAGGACAGCCGAGGCTGTCCCTTTTGGAGAAGGTATTTTTGTTACTATTGGGTGTAGCAAAAAATATATAATGTATTGGGGGGGGTTACGAGTATTATAATAGCACCCACTTTAAGATAAGTGTGCATAAAGATTTCCAATCATCCATCTTTCTTTTGTGCATTTTTTAACATTCTTTTTCTGTTTTCGTGAAAATGATCGTTGAGCGTCCGATTTTACATGAATTCCCCGTCATTTTACTCAAAAGATTCTCATCTGTATTATGAATTATAAAAAAATGTTCCTTCAAAAATACAATTGAAGGAACATTTTTTATGATTATACATCTTTTATTATGAATTATTATCCTGATCTTCTTTCACTTCGAAGAGAGATTCAAACTCTTCTCTTGAGATTCTCTCCTTCTCAAGCAGTAAGGCTGCACAGGCATGGAGCTCGCTCATATGCTCCTCGATGATCCGTCTGGCATCGACATAGCACTCATCCACGATACGCTTTACTTCCTCATCGATCAGTCTGGCCACATCCTCACCGAAGGCTCTGGCATGACCCAGGTCCTTACCCAGGAAGACCTCATCACTATCCTGTTCATAATTCAGGAAGCCCAGCTTGTCAGACATGCCGTACTGGGTCACCATAGCTCTTGCCGTACTGGTCACTCCCTTAATATCCTGAGAAGCGCCTGTTGTAATATCATCAAAGATCAGTTCCTCAGCGATACGGCCGCCCATGCCAACCTTGATATCCTGCAGCATCTTGCCCCTGGTATTAAATACATTATCATTATCCGGCAAAGGCATGGTATATCCTGCTGCTCCCACACCGGTCGGTATGATAGAGATGGTATATACCGGTCCCACATCCGGAAGGACGTGGAAGAGGATCGCATGTCCTGCTTCATGGTAAGCAGTGATTCTGCGCTCCTTCTCCGGAATCAGACGGGACTTCTTCTCCGTACCTACCCCTACTTTGATAAAGGCCTTACGAATATCCCGCATCCGGATGAAGCTGCTGTTCTCTCTGGCTGCATGGATGGCAGACTCATTCATAAGATTCTCCAGATCCGCACCGGAGAAGCCCGGCGTCGTTCTGGCAATCTGGGTCAGATCCACATCATCTCCCAGCTTCTTACCCTTGACATGTACCTTAAGAATCTCCTCTCTGCCCTTGACATCCGGGCGGCCAACTGCCACCTTACGGTCAAAACGGCCCGGTCGGAGGATCGCCGGATCCAGGATATCCACACGGTTTGTCGCCGCCATAACGATGATCCCTTCATTAACTCCAAAGCCATCCATCTCCACCAGAAGCTGGTTCAGTGTCTGTTCTCTCTCATCATGTCCGCCGCCCAGACCGCTTCCTCTGCGTCTTGCCACAGCATCGATCTCATCGATAAATACGATACAAGGTGCATTCTTCTTGGCCTGTTCGAAGAGGTCTCTCACACGGGAAGCACCGACACCGACAAACATCTCCACAAAATCCGAACCGGATATACTGAAGAAAGGAACGCCTGCCTCTCCTGCAACAGCCTTAGCCAGTAAGGTCTTACCGGTTCCCGGAGGGCCCACCAGGATCACTCCCTTGGGTATACGTGCACCGAGTTCGATATATTTCCGGGGACTCTTAAGAAAGTCCACGATTTCTTCCAGTTCTTCCTTCTCCTCACGCAGACCTGCCACATGAGCAAAGCCGATATTCATGGAAGCAGGCTCGATCATCTGTGCCCGGCTCTTGCCAAAGTTGGCCATCTTACCGCCGCCTCCGGAAGAGCGATTAAACATCATGGTCATAAAGATCATAACCAGAATCATCCCCAGACAGATCGGTATCACATTATTCAGAAAATTACTGCTTCTCTTTACATCGGTTAAGGTGTAGGAAGCACCTGCCTCTTCGATCTTCTCCATGGTCTCATTTACATCCGACACATAGAAGGAATATACTGTCTTCTCATCCTCCTTCATGGTGACGGAGACAGAGCCTGTCGGTACCTCCGCATTCTGCGAGATCCGGATGCTGCCGATCTTACCGTCCTTCAGATCCTGATAAAACTGTGTGCTCGTATAGGCATTCTCTCCGGTTGCCAGCTGGTCGGAAAAATATCCGGAGATAAAATAAACTACCAGAAGCATCACAAGAAATATGATTACATTTTTATAGCTGCGATTCAACTCGATCTCCTTTCTTTCTCTCTAGCATTATCTATCTTAAGATCCTTCGCAGGGACCGAAACGGTATCCCTGACTATGATCAGATGGATTCTCTGTATTCTTCCTCTGTCAATTCTACCACTCCGATGTAAGGGAGATTCCTGTACTTCTGGGCATAATCCAGGCCGTAGCCTACCACAAACTCATCCGGAATCGTAAAGCCAAGATAATCGATGGTCACGTCCTTCTGACGACGGTCCGGTTTACTGAGCAGGGCACATAACCTGAGACTGGCCGGCTGTCTTCTCATCAGCAATGGCATCAGATAGAATAAGGTGTTCCCCGTATCGATGATATCCTCGACGATCAGGACTTCCTTCTCCTCCAGACTGTCATCCAGATCCTTCTTGATCCGAACGATACCGGAGCTCCTGGTGGAATCCTCATAGCTGGATACCTGCATAAAATCAATCGATACCGGAATCGTGATATATTTGGCCAGCTCACAGGCAAAAAATACACCACCCTTCAGGATACAGATCAGATGGAGCTGCTTGCCTTCATAATCACGACTGATCTGCTCGCCCATCTCCCGGATCCTGCTCTCCACCTTCTCTTTCGGAATCAATACACTGATATGTTCTGCCATCATTCTTACTCCTCTCTATCGCTTGTAAGGGAAGACAGGATACTCTCAGAAGCTTCTGTGTTGTCTTCCTCACTTTATAGGCCTCACTGATTCTTCCTCCGCTCACCCAGAGGATATGATCCTGCTCTGCCAGAAGCAGAATATGATCCCTCTGAGAAGCCGGAATCTTCTCATCAATAAAATATCGTTTCAGGCGTTTGGTCCGTCCACAGGAATCGATGACCAGATAATCCCCCTGTCGTCTGGTCCTGAGAGACAGATTACACTTTATCATATCATAATCGAAGTACTTGACACAATCATTTTTCGGAAACTCATGGAGAAGCTCCTCTACCCTGCTGCTTCCACTTACTCCATCATATCCCTCGATCCTGTCAAAGCTATAGATGCTCCCATCTCTGCTCTCGATACGGATGGAATCTGACTTATCAAGTGCTTCCAGGGATATCTCGTACTCCTCCGCCTCTCCGGCTTCCTCCTCCGTCCGGCGAAGGGGACCGATATAGAGTTCCTCCCCGTCAATCTCTGCAATCAACTGATAGGGCAGATTCCTGCGCTTGCCGGAAGATTTCTTCATAAGATTAAGGACAGCCTCCACATGCTGGCAACTGATATCCCGTCTGTGTCCTCCTGCATGGAAGATCATCCTGCGGATCATCTCCTTGCGTTCAAAGGAAGTAAGACCGGACAGATCCGAGAGGGCTGCCTTCTCACCATACGGACAGAGCACAACAATCTTATGATAAAGTGCATCCATCTGCTGCCTGACATAATGATTCTGCTCTCTGATCTGTTCTGACAACTGAGCCAGGTGGGACAGGGTCTGACGATTGACCTCCTGCATCCTGGGCAGAAGCTCATGGCGGATATAATTCCGGCTGTAATCCCTGTCAATATTGCTGCTATCCTCCACATAATCCTGCTTCAGGATGGACAGCATCTGAAGAATCTCTTCCTTATCCAGACAAAGCAGGGGCCGGATTCGATTCCCATATACCGGCAGGATCCCTGAGAGACCCTCCGGACCGGTGCCGCGAAGCATGCGAAAGATCATCGTCTCTGCCAGATCCGTCTGATGATGGGCCAGGGCAATCTTATGACAACCATGCTCCCGGGCATAGTGGTCAAAGGCCCTGTAACGCAGAATCCTTCCGGCTTCCTCCAGAGAACAATGGTTGTCCCGGGCATAGGCAGAGACATCTTGCCGCTGCAGGCAGCAGGGTATCTTCCGGCTTTCACAAAATGTCCTGACATAGTCTTCATCCCTGTCTGCTTCCATGCCACGCAGACCATGATTCATGTGAAGAGCGTGAAGCTCGATCCGGCCCTCGTCTCTCAAGTGCAGGAGATATCTGGCAAGCAGAATCGAATCCGCACCTCCGGAAAGAGCCAGAAGAACCCTGTCTCCTTCCGATATCATATGATACTTATCGGCAAAATGCTCTATTCTGCTCCACATGTGTCACGCCTCCTGAAATGAAAAAACCGCAGATAAAATTACCTGCGGTTAAAAACAGTAGCGGGAACTGGATTCGAACCAGCGACACCACGGGTATGAACCGTGTGCTCTAGCCAACTGAGCTATCCCGCCGCACTCACGAATGTTAGTATATCATCCAAGTATCTCTTTGTCAAACATTTTTTATCTGTATTTTAATCTTTCTTTTTCTTCTTCTCTTTATCGGAATCCGTCTCTTCCTTATCCTCTGTGCTGTCTTTGGATTCTTTCAGAGTATACTCGCCTTTCTCCACCATCCCCAGACGCTCTCTGGCGATCTTCTCAATATATTCATCGGAGCTGACATCCTCGATCTCCTTCTCCAGAGACTCATTATCCTCCTTCAGTTCCTTAATCTCTGTGGATAATTCATCGATAGTTGCCTGATAGCTCTCCGCTCTCTGCTCAATCTTCATGTAGCCGACTCCCATGCCAAGGATAATGATCAGGGCGAAGAGCCAGACCAGACCGGACTTCCTGGTAAAGAAGCGCTTTTTAAATCGTTCATTAAACTGTTTGCTGTTCTTTCTCTTGATCTTATATCTCATAACTACTCCTGCTTTGATTGCTTTCATTCTGTGGCCGGTTCTGATCTTTTACGAACCTCACTTCCTATGGCTTATTCTAATCTGTCACTGGTTTTTTTGCAATCCTTTCCATAGATTCTTCTTCGATTTTTCACAAAGGGATCCAATCCATTTACCGAATATATTATAAAACGGAAAAGTCCCTTGACAAATAGATATAAACCCTTTATAACTATTAAAGACATACTGTAAATAAGGTTTAAACATGCGATATTTTCGCATGATCAGGAGGTTTGTAATATGAATAAAACAGAATTAGTAGCAGCAATTGCAGAGAAGACCGCTTTATCCAAAAAAGATGCTGATTTAGCTTTAAAGGCTTTCATCGATGTCGTAGGTAATGAACTGAGCAAGGGTGAGAAGGTTCAGCTGGCTGGTTTCGGTACATTTGAAGTAACGGAAAGAGCAGAGCGTGAAGGTATCAACCCAAGAACAAAGGAAGCGATCACAATCCCTGCATCCAAATCCCCTAAGTTCAAAGCAATGAAGGCTTTAAAGGAGAAAGTGAACAACTAATCCGGGAGGAAGTCCATGCGACTTGACAAGTTTTTGAAGGTTTCCCGTCTGATCAAGCGGCGTACTGTTGCCAATGAAGCCTGTGATGCCGGTCGTGTCCTGGTTAATGGCAAGGTGGCCAAGGCCAGTCAGAATGTGAAAAGCGGGGACATCCTGGAGATTGCATTTGGCAGTCGTACGGTGAAGGCCGAGATCCTGGATGTGAAGGATACCGCTAAGAAAGAGGAAGCCAAAGAATTATTTAAATATCTGTAATCTGTAGGTGGCTGCCGTCAACAGTCCGCCCTTAACCGGCAGGATTTCATCGAGTTTATCGATGGAATCCTGCCGTCTTTGTTTCAGAAAGCTTCCTTTCAAGGAGCTGTTTCATTTATTTTATGGGCAGAAGTCTCCGAGCAGATCGATACCGCAGGCGATCAGCAGGATATCCCTGAGGATGGCATAGGCCAGAAAGATAAGTCCTTGCAGAAGCAGTAATCTCAGGCAGGTCCTGCCTGAGTCTGCCGCTTTTCTATGAAGGATGATGGGGCATAGAAAGATATCGGAAAGCAGCAGGAGCGGAAGGGGATTCCATAAGGCAGATTGAAGAAAGTGCAGGTGACATAAAGCAAGAACTGCCCGGGTGCCTCCGCAGCCCGGACAGTATATATGCCATACCTCTTTCCAGAAACAATGTCTCAGAAGGTCATGTAACATCTTATTTGAACTCGAGACCGTATTTCTCGATCAACTCTGCACGACAAGCCATGTATACTTCGTTCTGTTTCTCGCCGACAAGCTGCTGTCTGATCTGTGGATAAGCTTCCTCAAAAGGAGCAACAGCACCCTGAGTCAGAGAGTCGATGAAGATCAGATGATAACCGAACTGTGTTTTTACCGGTCCGATGATCTTACCTTCTTCTCCTTCAAATACTGCCTGGTCAAATTCCGGTACCATCTGGCCTCTGCCAAAGGTACCCAGTGCACCGCCCTGAGACTTGGAAGGACAGTTGGAGTAAGCCTGCGCAGCTTCCTCAAAGGTCTTCTCTCCGGCTTCGATCTCTTTCTTTGCCTTCAGACATCCTTCTTCGTCGTCTGTGAGGATGTGCTTTGCAGTAGCCTGAGGTCCCTTCTCAAAGCGAGCCTTATTCTCCGCATAATAAGCCTTGCACTCTTCCTCTGTCGCAGTGATATCCTTCACTAACTGTGTTAAGGCATACTGGCTTAAGATCTCGATGCGGGCATTCTCCATGATTGCGAGAAACTCCTCACATTTATCGTAGCCTTTCTCCTCACCGTATTTCTCAAAAAGATAATAGTTTGTGTACTGTGCCAGTGCCTGATTTCTGCCATCCGGTGTCTGTACATAGGACTGCTGCTGCTGTGGCAGTCTGGAAACAAATTCGTTAAATTCCTTCTCTGTGACATCTCTTCCTGCCACGGTTGCAATAATCTTCTCGGACATGATCATAATCTCCTTTATTTCTTTATTGATATTATCAAGACTTGCTCAATATCGTATCATTGTATGCTATCCCATAGGATTTGTCAATTAATAAGGATCCACATCCATCAGATCAAAGGCCTGGCCCTGCGGATCTGTCTTGTAAGCGACTTCCTCCCCTGTGACCGGATGCGTGAAGGCAATCCTGGTCGAGTAGAGCCCAAGCTCCATGTAACCCTTCCGTTTTTTCTGAAAGAGAGGATTATATTTGGTATCGCCATAGAGTCCGAGTCCCCGGGAAGCAAACTGCACTCTGATCTGATGGTGGCGTCCGGTATCCAGCATGACGAGTACCCAGCTTAAGATACCATCTCCGGTTTCGATCTCATCGATCAATTCATAGTCCAGGATAGCTCTTCGGGCACCTTTGGTACCGGCCTTCACTACCTTTGTCGTATTATTCTTCCCATCTCTTAAGAGATAATCCTCAAAGCTTCCGAACTCCTCCTTCAGTCTGCCACAGACGATGGCCTGATAGCATTTTTCAAAGGTATGCTGCTGTATCTGGTCGCTCAGGCTGGCCGCAGCCTGTCTGCTCTTAGCAAGAACCATCAGGCCTCCCACCGGGCGATCCAGACGATGTACTACTGCCAGATAGGGTTCTTCCTCTCCCTCCTGTTTCTCGAAGAGATAGTGTTTGATATATGTCTCCAGATCCATATCTCTGCTATGATCACTCTGGGTTGGCATACCGATCGGTTTCTCACAGACGATAATGGCGTCATCCTCATAGAGGATGGGTACATGCTTTGTCTTCATAGCTTCCTACCCTTTCTGTCTCTCTGCCATAAGCAGCAGCTGATCGAGAATCGCATCCGCAACCTGCTCCTTGGACATGATATCCAGTGTGATCTCCTCATCCGCCGTGATCATGGTCACCACATTGGTATCTGTACCGAAGCCGGCGCCCTGCACCTTGAGGTTATTGGCAACGATCATATCCAGCTTCTTCTTACTCAGCTTCTTGCGGGAGTTCTCCAGCATATTCTGTGTCTCCATGGAGAAACCGCAGATCATCTGGTCCGGTCTGCGATGCTCTGCCACATAACCCAGAATATCCTGCGTACGTTTCAGAGCGATACTCATATCTCCGTCTTTCTTCTTCACCTTCTCATCACTGGTCTCCGCCGGTGTATAATCTGCCACTGCCGCAGACTTGATCAGATAATCCTGATCCTGCAGATGATCTCTCACCGCTTCAAACATATCCTGAGCGGAGATGATGTCGATCTTTTTGACAAATGGAACTTCTTTCAATGAGGTCTGTCCGGAGATGAGCGTGACGTCAGCCCCCCGGAGCATGGCTCTTCTGGCGATGGCATATCCCATCTTGCCGGTACTATGATTGGTAATATAACGAACCGGATCGATGGCTTCCTGGGTCGGTCCTGCAGTCACCATGACCTTCTTGCCGGCCAGATCCTTCTCACAGGCGATCTCTCTCAGGATGTAATCCATCAGGGTCTCCGGCTCCGGCATCTTGCCGGCTCCGGTATCACCGCAGGCCAGATATCCCGTCGCCGGTTCGATGACTTCATATCCGTAATGTTTTAATCGCTTCAGGTTATCCTGAAGAATCGGATTCTCATACATATGCACATTCATGGCAGGGGCAAAGATAACTCTGGAGCTGCAGGCCATGATCGTAGTGGTCAGCATATCGTCTGCGATGCCGCCAGCCACTTTACCGATGACATCTGCGGATGCCGGTGCGATCATCATGACATCTGCCTTCTGGGCCAGAGAGACATGGGCTACATGGAACTGAAAGTTTCTGTCAAATGTATCGACCAGACATTTCTGATTGGTCAATGTTTCAAATGCGATAGGATTGATAAAATTAGTGGCATTCTGCGTCATGATCACATGAACTTCACAATGCTGCTTCACCAGCATACTGGCCAGACTGGCGATCTTATAGGCTGCAATACTGCCTGTTACACCAAGTACAACGACTTTTCCTTTTAACATATTCGAGTCTCCTGATTGTTGCTTTATAACGAAATATGTGGAATCTACCTTCAGCCGGCAGATTCCACATATGATTATATCGATTCTTCTTTCATTAGTCCACGATAAAATTATCAATTAATCGTGTTTTTCCGATATATACAGCCATAGCTACCAGAGTAGGGCTCTGAATTGTATCGATAGGCTGCATGGTGATACCATCCACAACCTCCACATAATCAATCTTAGCAAGCGGCTGGCTCTCGATCTTAGCGATCATGGCATCCTTGACTGCCTTTGCGGAAGTCTCACCGTCTGCCACCATCTTCTGTCCCATGAAGACGGACTGGCTGAGGATCAGGGCTGCCTGTCTCTCCTCTGCATTCAGATAAGTATTACGGGAGCTCTTCGCAAGACCATCCTCCTCACGAATGATCGGGCATCCGACAATCTCGATACCGAAGTTGAGGTCACGAACCATACGACGGATGATCGCCAGCTGCTGTGCATCCTTCTGACCAAAGTAGGCACGGTCCGGTGTAACGATATTAAAGAGCTTGCTGACAACAGTACATACTCCACCGAAATGTACCGGACGGCTGGCACCACAGAGTGTGCTGGACAGAACAGACATATTTACGGTTGTTGTTGCATCCGGGAAATACATCTCCGATGGTTCCGGATGGAAGACCAGATCCACACCAATGGATTCACACAGTTTACAATCTGCTTCAAAATCTCTCGGATAGGACTCCAGGTCCTCATTTGGTCCGAACTGGGTTGGATTGACAAAAACGCTGGCTACCACCTTATCACACTGCTCTACTGCCTTTTTCATAAGGCTGGCATGTCCTTCATGAAGAAAACCCATGGTTGGAACGAGACCTACGACCAGGCCTTCCTTCTTCCATTCCTTTACCTGACTTCTGACATCTGCTACGGTGTATGCTATATTCATGCTTCTATTCCTCCTGCAGCACCTGACTGCTTCTTCTCTGTAAGACTTATCGTCCTTTCTATTCTCTGTAAGACTTATCGTCATTTCCTTACTAATATAACTTACTGATGACCTCATCATCGATCTTATAGGTATGCTCCGCTGCCGGGAAGCTGCCGTCCTTCACTGCCACATCATAATCGATGAAGGCCTGTTTCATGATTTCACCAACATTGGCAAACTGTCTGACAAACTTCGGCTTAAAGTCAGAGAACATAGCCAGCATATCCGCATATACCAGAACCTGACCATCACATCCGGCACCAGCACCGATACCGATGGTTGGGATATGAACTGCCTCAGATACCTTGGCAGCAAGCTTGGCAGGTACACACTCAAGCACTACCGCAAATGCACCGGCTGCTTCCACTGCCTTTGCATCCTCGATCAGCTTCTGTGCTGCTTCCAGAGACTTGCCCTGAATCTTGTAGCCGCCAAATGCGTTGATCGACTGTGGAGTCAGTCCGATATGAGCACATACCGGGATAGAAGCCTCCGTAATGGCCTTAATCTGTGGGCATACGACCTTACCACCCTCTAATTTTACTGCGGCACAGCCTGTCTCCTTCATGATACGTCCAGCATTTACCACTGCATCATAGACAGAAGTCTGATAGCTCATAAATGGCATATCCACAACAACCAATGCATTTTTTGCGCCACGGCAGACTGCCTTACCATGATGGATCATATCCTCCACGGTAACTGCAATCGTATTCTCATAACCCAGCATAACATTGCCCAGAGAGTCTCCGACCAGGATACTATTGATTCCTGCTTCGTCGATCAGCTTTGCAGTAGAATAATCATATGCTGTAAGCATAGTGATCTTCTCGCCTTTGTCTTTCATCTGCTGGTAGGTTGTTACTGTATTCTTCATAATAGATTCCTCCGATTTCTTATCTGATATCCTTCCATTTTCCTTTTACTCCGGTCTTCCGATCTGCAGCTCTGCTTCCAGTGCACTGTAATCCCTGTCCGGATTCTTTCGCTTGCCGATCGCCAGAAGCTTCCTGGATAAGAGCTTATATAGGATCTGATCCTCCTTATTCAGGCAATGCAGATGCTTCTCGATCGTAGACAAATCTCCCCTCTCTACCGGTCCTGTCAGGCTAGCCGTCGTCCCCGTCTCCAGAAGGTGGGAGATGTTGCCCTTGACGATCGGAGTGAAGGCCGCTCTCGCACCCTCCTCCGTGAATCCGCACTGCTGCATGAGCTGGATACTCTCCTCCATGAGAGCCACCATATGATTACTGACAATCGCTGCCGCCAGATGATATCTGGATTTATCCTCCGCACGGATCTGACAGACCGGATTACCCAGGGAAGAGAAGAGATCGATAATATCGCTCCTTCTGTTATCTCCCTCGATGGTGAAGTAAGCTCCCTCCAGCTCCTGATAGGAGTGGAACTTATCGCTTACCGCAAACAGAGGGTGGGTGGAATAGGCATAGGCTCCCTTATCCACGGCCTCCGGAAATGCATCTGCTGCAGAGAGTGCTCCGCTGCAATGGCAGATATTCTTGCCAGTCAGCTGCATATCTTTTATCGTCTTCCAGACGGATCGGATCAAACCATCCGGAACTGTAAGAAACAAAGTATCACTGTCTTCTACAATCGCCTGCAGATCCTGATAAAATCTGCTGCCTGTAAAATCCGCTGCTTCTTCTGCCGCTTCTTCATAAGAATCAAAAAAGCCTGTCAATGACAGGCCATGGGATACGAAATATTTGCCCAGGGAGGTTCCGACCTTCCCCGCGCCGATGATTCCTATCTTCATACTATCACCTCATTTCTTCTTCGATCATATCCGATCTTGTCATCATAAGAGACACATGGTCTGTTGTAACCCAGGTCGATACCGGTAAGTCCTGATTCTTCGTCAGTGACTCCTGATGCTGTCTCTTCATGAATCTTATCATGCGGTGATACTTTAAGTCTTATTCTGAAAAAGATATAAGCTCGCTGTCATCTGCTTCGGTTACGGTATGGTTCTCAGGCAGAGAGATACCATCCATTTTTAACCTTTCTCACTATATCATCTCAGAAAAAAGATGTAAATAGACAGAAGAAAAAAAGAAGTACTTTTTTCCGTCCAAAAAGGAAGGAAATCCGTACTTCTTCTGTAAACTGTTCTTATATAAGCGGGTATTATAAAGGACTGACCGAAAAGCTTACATATCCTACAGATAAGCCTTCAGAGCCTCTGCCTTATCCAGCTTCTCCCACGGGAGATCCAGATCATTTCTTCCGAAATGTCCGTAAGCTGCTGTCTGTTTATAAATCGGTCTTCTCAGATCCAGCATCTTGATAATACCGGCCGGTCTTAAGTCAAAATTCTCACGAATCATAGCAACCATCGCTTCCTCGGAGATCTTACCGCTTCCGAAGGTATCCACCATGATGGATGTCGGCTGTGCCACACCGATCGCATAGGATAACTGGATCTCACATTTATCTGCCAGACCTGCTGCCACGATATTCTTTGCGACATATCTGGCTGCATATGCTGCAGAGCGGTCTACCTTGGTACAGTCTTTACCGGAAAATGCTCCACCGCCATGACGTGCATAACCGCCGTAAGTATCTACGATGATCTTACGTCCGGTCAGACCGGAGTCTCCATGTGGGCCGCCGATCACAAACCTTCCGGTTGGATTGATGAAGAACTTGGTATGCTCATCCACCATATCCTGCGGAAGAATCTCATCGAAGACATAGCGACGGATATCTGCATGAATCTGCTCCTGAGTCACATCCGGATTATGCTGGGTGGACAGAACCACTGCATCGAGGCGGTCCGGCTTACCATCCTCATTATACTCCACAGTAACCTGTGTCTTACCATCCGGACGAAGGTATGGAAGAGTGCCATCCTTACGAACCTTGGTAAGCTGTAAAGCTAATTTGTGAGCAAGCGCGATCGGATATGGCATATATTCTTCTGTCTCATTGGTCGCATAACCAAACATCATACCCTGATCACCGGCGCCGATGGCTTCCAGTTCCTCATCGGACATGCGATTCTCCTTGGCCTCCAGTGCCTTATCCACTCCCATGGCGATATCCGCTGACTGCTCATCGATCGCCACGAGTACACCACAGGTCTCTGCATCAAATCCATACTTACCACGGGTATATCCGATCTCTGTGACGGTATCACGCACGATCTTCTGGATATCCACATAAGCATTGGTTGTAATCTCACCCATGACAAGTACAAGTCCTGTCGTCATCGCTGTCTCGCAGGCAACTCGACTCATCGGGTCCTTCTCCATCAAAGCATCCAGAATCGCATCAGATACCTGATCACACATCTTATCCGGATGACCTTCTGTTACGGATTCTGAAGTAAATAATAATCTTTCCATAAATAAAATAACTCCATCTAACTATTTTAATTTATTATTAGTATCGTAAATAAAACGATTCGCTTCCTCATCGGAATCCACCTTCTGAATCAGTCCGCCGAGACCCTGAAGCTTCTCCTCGAATCTCTCATAGCCTCTCTGAATGTAACCGATTCCGGTAATCGTCGTATATCCCTCTGCCGCTAATCCGGCAATCACCAGCGCCGCACCGGCTCTCAGATCCGGAGCCTCGATCTTGGCTCCTCTGTACTTCTCCACACCGGTAATGATGGCCGTATCTCCATCCAGGATCTTAAAATTACATCCCATCTTACAGAGCTCTTCCACATAACGGAAACGATTCTCAAAGATACTCTCCACGATCATACTGGTACCTGTGGACAGACCCAGAGTAATGGCCATCTGTGGCTGCATATCCGTCGGAAATCCCGGATATGGTAAGGTCTTGATCTGGGTATGCTTCAGACGATGGGTTGCCCTGACGCGAATCGCATCGTCGGACTCAACCACCTCTGCACCAATCTCAAGAAGCTTGGCTGAGATAGCTTCCATATGCTTAGGGATGATATTCTTTACCACGATATCCCCTCTGGTCGCTGCAGCAGCCATCATAAAGGTACCTGCCTCGATCTGATCCGGGATGATGGAATACTCCGTATCGTGGAAAGCCTCCACACCCTTGATACGGATCACATCCGTACCGGCACCCTTGATATTGGCACCCATGCTGTTAAGGAAATTGGCAACATCAACGATGTGCGGCTCCTTGGCAGCATTCTCAATAATCGTATTACCCACTGCCATGGAAGCAGCGATCATGATATTGATCGTCGCTCCGACGGAGACCACATCAAGATAAATATGATTGCCACGCAGTTCTTCTGCCTCCGCGATGATCATACCTCTCTCGATCTTCACGGTAGCACCAAGGGCACGGAAGCCCTTGATATGCTGATCGATCGGTCTTGCTCCGATCTCGCAGCCTCCGGGAAGAACAACCTCTGCTCTCTTATACTTGCCCAGAAGGGCTCCGATCAGATAATAACCTGCCCGGATCTTGCGAATATATTCATTATCAACGGAGAGATTCTCCGCATTGATGCCCTTACCACTGATCATCACCTCATTGGGTCCCTTGCGATCCACGCTGGCACCAATCTCCTGTATCGCATGCAGAAGTACATTAATATCCCGGACATTCGGCATATTATCTATCTTACAGACACCATCTGTCATCACTGCTGCCGCCAGGATGCCAAGCGCTGCATTCTTTGCTCCACCGATTACAACTTCACCTATGAGAGGATTACCACCTTTTATAATATATCGTTCCATCGCACACCTCAAAATCTATATCAATATAACGCAGGAAAATACCCGGAATCAAGTCAGTCAATCTACTGTTCCGATCACAGGGAACAGTCTTAGCTGGTCCGTCTCCTGACAAACCGGCTTTATTATGTATTCTTCCATACGATAAAAATCAAAACTCTTCAAATCATCTTATTATAGCAAGAGAAGCTATATTTGTAAATTGTTAAAAATGGCTTAGAATACGAAAAAAATGTAGAATTTTTCTATGATTCAGTTTTCTTTTTTTTATTTTTCTTTTTTTTGCGGATTGAATATCCAAAAGTTCCCAGAGCCTGGCCCAGGGAAAAATAAGTACCGTGGGAGTAGACGATCGGCTTGGCTCTCTCCAGATGAAAGCCTCCTCTCTCATCCATATATCTGTCATCCACACTGACATGAACAACATCCGCCAGAAACATGGTATGGGATCCCAGAGGAAATTCTTCTCTGACCCGGCATTCGATACAGACCGGACTCTCCTCTATGATCGGTGCACTGACCTTAGAGGCTTCTCCTTTATGAAATCCCGTCTCAGCGAATTTATCCACATCCCGGCCGGAACGAACCCCACAGAAATCCGTGCCCTTTACCATAGACTCGGTAGTCAGATTGATCACAAACTCGCCGGTCTCCTTCAAGGCCTTATAAGAGTGCCTCTCCGGGCGGACAGAAATATAGAGCATAGGTGGATTGGTACATACGGTTCCGGTCCAGGCCACGGTGATCAGATTATCAACTCCCTGTGAATCCCTCACACTGACTAATACCGCCGGCAGCGGATATAACATATTCCCTGGCTTAAAATCAATCTTACCCATACTCTATACTTATCCTTTCAAAATACGATCATCAGAGGATGTGCTTTCATCAGCATTCCCCTGAAGAAAGACAAATCTATAACTCTGCCTTGATGAGCTTTCTCAACTCTTCGATCTCCTCCATATTACCCGGATCCTGCTCCTCATTGATGACCAGACCATCATTCTCATAACGAGGAATCAGATGCATATGAAAGTGGAATACCGTCTGTCCGGCAGCCAGTCCGTTATTCTGAACAACATTCAGACCGTCACACTTTAAGATCTTCTTCAGGGCACGGGAGATCAGAGTAGCCAGAGTAAATACCTTACCGGCTGTCTCTGCATCCAGATCATAGATATTCTCGAAATGCTCCTTGGGAACGATCAGACAATGTCCCTTAGATGCCGGATTAATATCTAAAAATACACGAAAATGACTATCCTCATATATCGTGGCAGATGGAATCTTACCGGCTGCAATCTTACAGAAAATACAATCGTCTTTCATTTTTTTACCTCTTTTCTTTTTCATTCCTATCTATATGATCTGCACATCAACATTCTGTACAGTCTTCATAGCTTATGATCATCTGTTATCAGTATTCAAAAATCAACACGGACAGTCCGGAGATCGTCACACGGATCGAATAAGGCTGCAGATCCCACTCCTGGGTCGTGGCCTCGAAGCATATATCCTCATCCTGTCGTATGGCACCACCGAATTCCTCGGCATCCGAATTCAGAAGCAGCTTGTACTGACCGTATTTTGGCACACCGATCAGGTGGGACTGCTTTCTGCTTCTGGAGAAATTACAGAGAAACAGGAGACTCTTCCCGTTCCCCGGAGCCCGCCTCACAAAACTGAGAAGCTGATTCTTCGCATCCATACCATTGATCCAGGAGAAGGAGGTCTTAAGCGGCTCTCTGCTCCACATACAATTGTGGGACAGATAGAGCTGAAAGAGCTTCTTCAGATAATTCTGGACAGCCACCGACTCCATATTCTTCCAGGACCATCTCTTTCTTCCCGGAGCTCCCATCATATATCCCATGGTCAGCTTACGCCAGGACAATTTATCATACTCATTCAGAAAGGCTTCCTGTAAGAAAGCTTCCTGAAAATGTACGGTACTCTGAATTGCAAGGTTCAATAAGGTATTACGCATACCATTTTTCATGAGGGGAAGGGAAAGCTTATAATAATCCCTGCCCTGCTCCTTGGCCGCACCAATCAGATATTCCGACAGATTCTTCGGTACACTGTAATTCAGTAAAGCATCAAAAGGCGCCTTACTGTATACCAGCTGAAGATTATGCTCGGTCTCCTCCATCTTCTCATCGGCGATGACCAGAACACTGATATCTTCCTTCTTCACCTCCCGGACAGCATGGCAGAGGAAGTCTTCTGCCTCCGGCTGGTAAATGGTATGATATACCTTCCTGCCATCGACTATCTCCGTGTATGCAGGATAGATCATCTCGGTCATTCCCTTGAAGATAAATCCATCCACATGATATTCACGTATCCAGAAGATCAGATTGGTAAGAAGATAGTTATTCACCTCCCGGCTGTCATGATGGAAACGAATCATCTTATGCTGTTCATCATCGTGAAGTCTCTGATCCCTGTGTCCGTATAGTGAAGTCCCATCAAAATATTTCAGTCCGTTTTCCTCCGTAGTGAACAAGCCAAGGGACATCTCCAGGAGCACACCGATCCCCCGGCGATGAAGATCATTGATCCACTCGCGGATCTTCCCCCTCATCCCGTGGCAGAAGCCCGGGGACTTGAGAATAACATGAGTGAAGCATCCGTAATCCAGGAATTCCTGCTGAGAGACATCCGTGAACTCTCTGTCACATACTGCAAATGGTGTATGCTTCCAGTTCTTATAATATCGATCCTTCATCCATTGCTGGTCTGTCCAGATAAACTCCTTCATATTCAGCACAATGGAAGCATCACCCACTCCATCCAGATTCATACTGCCCACTGGATCCACCTTCTGGACAATATTACTATCTGCTGTTTTAATCTCATAGCGATAGAGGGCTTTGGCCTTAACATGAGGAATAAAGAGTTCGAAGATACCGGACCGTTCCAGTCTCTGCATAGGATAGATCATTCCATTCCAGAAATTAAAATCTCCCACAACGCTGACTCGTCTGGCATGAGGTGCCCACACTGCAAAATACACTCCTTCCACTCCCTGGAGAGTCATAGGATGTGCTCCCAGCTTCTGGTAGCTGTTCTTCCAGCTGCTGTCACAGAACATGGCTTCCTCCTCCGGAGTGATCACGCTGTCATAGCAATAGGGATCCTCAGAGATATAATGATTCCCATCACGAAAGATCATCTCAATCTGATATCCAAAGGTGCGATTGGTTGGAAAATAGATTGCGAAAACCGAGAGTCTCTCCACCGGTTCCATCTCATGACGTTTTCCGAACTCATCGATCACAAACATCTTCACCGCATCCGGATGGTAGGCAGAGATGACCTGTCCCTGATTCACCATATGCCGGCCGAGAATCTTCTTTGGATTACAATTATTACCGTAAACCAGCTCCATAGCCTGGTTCTGACTGATAACCTGCGCTATCTCATTCCTCATCCGCTACTCCTTTAATCTTAGAAATCTCCTATCCTTGCGATCCATCACCTGCCAGGTGACCGGACGACATGCAGGGCACACTCTGCATGGATAACATATTTTTCCTGTATATTATAATTGCTAAAGATGGCAAAGTCAATAAGCGGGCTTGCTCCACAACACATGAAGCATCACGGAATTTCTTCATCGGTTGGTGCTTCAAAAAAAGACAGGCTTCCTTCGATATACTCGTCGGAAGCCTGTCGGCATAGAGGAGAGCTGTCTGAACAGCTCTTTATGATTTAGTTTTCAACCGGTTTACGAAGGACACCAAGTAAGATGGCACCAACGATGGAACCAATGAGTAAGGCAACTATGTACATCACTACATTTCCTACGGTAGGGAATACGAATACACCACCGTGAGGAGCTCTTAAGGTACATCCGAACATCTCGGATAAAGCACCGGCTACTGCGGAACCGATCACACAGGATGGGATAACATGGATCGGGTCACCTGCTGCATAAGGAATCGCAGCTTCAGAGATGAAGCAGAGACCCATGATTGCATTAACAGGAGCTGTCTTACGAGCGTTGTCGTCGAATTTATTCTTGAATACCCAGGAGGAGATGGCAATCGCGATCGGAGGTACCATACCACCAACCATAACAGCTGCCATGATCTTAAATGCTGCATCGGTCTGGGTTGCTAACATACCTGTAGCAAATGCATAGGAAGCCTTGTTGAAAGGACCACCCATATCGATGGACATCATACCGCCCAGGATCGCGCCGAGAAGCATGGAGTTTGCTCCGCCGAGGGAGTTCAGTCCGTTAGACAGTAAAGTGTTCAGCCATGCGAAGAATGGATTGATGGCAAACATGATAACAGAGATTACAAATAAACCACCAACAGGATAGATCAGCATCGGACGGATACCATCCATAGCCTTAGGCATCTTCTCTGTGATCTTCTTCAGACCTTCTACTACATAGCCTGCGATAAAACCGGCTGCCAGAGCACCGATGAAACCACCGGATACTGCACTTGCATCAGGGTTAAAGTAGGTGGAGAAGGAGGTACCTAAGCTGGCGATATAACCACCAACGAAACCAACCATCAGACCTGGACGGTCAGCGATACTCATGGCGATATATCCAGCCAGGATCGGAAGCATGAAGTTAAATGCATAACCACCGGCTGTCTTGAAGAAAGCAGCGATCGGTGTATTCATACCAAAGTTACTTGGATCGATGCTGTAGTCATCCAGTAAGAAAGCGATAGCGATCAGGATACCACCACCGATAACGAACGGAAGCATGTGGGATACACCATTCATCAGATCCTTATAGATCTTCTGGCCTGCGGTTTCATTTCCTGTGGATGTCTGCTGAGCAGCGCCACCTTCATGATGATATACCGGAGCCTGTCCATCTTCGATCTGTTTGATCAGCTCTTCTGCTTTATGAATACCATCTGCTACATGAACCTTCAGTAATGGCTTGCCGTCAAAACGAGCCATCTCTACATTTTTATCTGCTGCGATGATGATACCATCACAGTCAGCGATCTCTTCACTTGTCAGGATATTCTTGGCACCGCCGGAACCATTGGTCTCAGCCTTGAGTGGATAGCCAAGCTTATCTCCTGCTTTCTCGAGAGCTTCTGCTGCCATATAGGTATGAGCGATACCGGTAGGGCAGGCTGTTACAGCAAGGATACGATATCCTTCCTTCTTCGGAGCTGCTGCAGGAGCTTCCTCTGCTTCTTCTCCGAACTTCTCTGTCTCCTTGGCATCGATGGCTGCCAGATACTCATCAGCATTCTTTGCTGCCAGTAACTGAGCTCTGAAGTCATCATCCATGAGGATAGTGGATAATCTGGACAGTGCCTCAAGATGAACATCTGCGCCGCCTTCCGGAGCAGCGATCATGAAGAAGAGGTTGGATGGCTGTCCATCCAGTGCTTCACAGTCGATACCTGCCGGTACGGTGATGGAAGCGATACCAGGATTCTTCACTGCCTTATTCTTGGAATGTGGGATGCAGATACCCTCTGCGATTGCGGTTGGTCCCTGTGCTTCACGAGCCATGATGCCTTCTTTGAATGCAGCAGCATCTGTGATGTTGCCAGCCTTGTCATGAAGAGCGATCAGGGTATCGATCATCTCAGCCTTTGTGCTGACAGAGGCATTCAGGGTAATCGCTTCTTTTTTCAATAAATCAACGATTCTCATAATTATTTCCTCTTTTCTTATATGTATAAGTTAATAGTTGCCATGGAATATGTATTATATTGCGACAATTCTATATTATAATCGTATTATACTTATCTTAACTGTTTCATAGTCTCCTGAATCAGATCAATGGATGCCAGTCCTTCCGAAAATGCAGTGGCACTTCCTGCAGCACTTCCTGCGATCAGAGCCTCTCTGTAATCACCGGTCTGAAGATAACCAGCCACAAAGCCTGCTACCATGGAATCTCCGGCACCGACAGAGTTCACCATCTTGCCCTTTGGTGTACCCATCTGAATCACTTCGGCATCTTCCGGTACCAGGATTGCTCCGTCTCCGCCCATGGATACCAGCACATGTCTGGCTCCCATCTTCTGAAGCTCTCTGGCGTAATGCTCGATCTCGTCTCTTGTTTTACAAACGGTATGGAACATCTCACCAAGCTCATCATTGTTCGGCTTAATGAGGAACGGATGATACTTTAATACATTCAAGAGCAGATCCTTGGTTGCATCAACGACAACTCTGCAGCCCTTACTCTCCAGTCTGGCGAGAATCTTCTCGTAGATATCCTCCGGAAGAGTATTCGGGATACTTCCTGCCAGGATGAGAATATCCTCCTCCTGCAGCTGATCCAGCTTAGCATACAGTGCTTCGATCGCTTCCTCTGTAATGACAGGTCCCTGACCATTTACATCTGTCTCATCCCCATGTCGCATCTTGACATTAATACGGGAATTGCCCTCCTTCAGCCTTATGAAATCGGAACGAATCCCCAGAGACTCCACACCCTTCTCCAGTGCCAGACCGGTAAAACCTGCCACAAATCCCAGTGCAGTGGACTCTAAGCCAAACTCCTTGAGAATGATGGATACATTGATTCCTTTTCCTCCGTAAAAGATGGATTCACGTGTGGAACGGTTAATCTCTCCTACCTTCAGATCATCCATAAATACCACATAATCCAGCGCCGGATTAAAGGTAACAGTATAAATCATATTTCACCTCTCCTTAACGCGTCTCACAGAAAAAGATGCTGTCACATATTCATAATGGTGCGGTTTCAGGAGGTACAAAAATAGTGGTAAGGGGGGAAATTGGGAAATGAAGCTTTTTGTACCTCACTGAATCCACCACGGTGGAGGCCTTATGAAAATATGTGACAACACCTTTTTCCATATAAATGTTTTACAAAAATATGATAGCAAAACCACAAAAAAAAATCACCTGAGTCCTGTCATAAACTCATGTGATAAATGTCATATTATTATGATACGCGTAAGTCCATGGTCTGAAAATGGACGCAGGAAACCCGTCAGGGTTTACATGCAAACATTTTCCAGACTATGGCGAACCAACAAAAATCGAGTACGATTGGGGTAGGGGCCCCATAAAGTACGAGATTTTTATTGGAGGAATTACGGGAGCTGCTATGCAGCGAAGTAATTCCTAAGCGCGTATCATACCCCGCTGTGCCTTCATCGATTCAGCAGCTGCCGTAATTCTTTATTCAGACCGGACATGGAGATATTCATCTCCTCATCCTCCTCCAGGGCTTCCTTAATGTAATGATCCGCATACTGAAAGACTGTGTCATAATTTGCGAACTCCTTAGGAACTACCGCGTCCTCTATGATACGGTCCAACAGAGACATATCGATATCCACATCGCCCGGAGTATCTTCATTCAGAAGGACAGCTACCTCGTCTGACCTGGTTACATCCTTCACAGGAGATGCACCTGCAGTATATTCATAGATGGCAGTCTGTATCTCCGAATCCGTCGTCATCATCTTCATAAACTCCCATGCCATCTCCGGATTATTGGTTCGGGAGCTCATGCCCAGCAGCAGTGTATTCATGGTGGAGATATTCTCTCCCTGATCACCGGCCGGCATGGAGGTTGCATTCCAGTCAAAGGTGGAATATTTCTTGATACGCCAGGGATAAGGCATATAAGTACGATATTCCGCAAAGGTCATGGGGCGATATGCCACATGGCCCAGGTCAAAGTCATCCGAGGTCACTCTCTGTCCCTGATTGACTTCCTGTAATTCTTTGGTAAAGCTCAGTGCCTCCATCATGGCCTCTGAGGTAAAATAAGATTCCGTTCCGTCTTCATCAAAGGGCTCTGCCCGGTTGGCATAGGCAGCATCCTGCCAGCTATAGTCATAATAACCGAACTGATCCAATATGCCATCCCCATCTGTGTCTTTGGTCATCCTGCGGCACAGCTTGAGAAAATCCTTCCAACTCCAATCCTCCGCCGGCATATCCACGCCGGCCTCATTCATCAGACTGATATTCACGAACATCATACGAGGATTACAGGTAAAGGGCAGGGCATACTGGATGCCGTTCCTCTCACCGGCCGTATAAGTGGATTCATAGAAGACATCCTTATCAAAGCTCATGTCCTTCAGTATCGTTCCGTTCAGATTCTTCAGAGCCCTGATCCCGACCAGAGTAGAAAAATCATCCGGCAGGATCAGATAGATATCCGGTTCCTGACCATTTAATATCTCATGAGCAAGCCATTCGGAATAATCATCCACTGAGATTCCTTCCTCATAGACGACCTTGATATTAGGATATCTGGTCTGAAATTTTTCTATGGCCTTATCAAAAAGTGCATATTGATCTGTTCCCGGAACATCCCAGCTGCTTCCTGTATAGATTCCGATCCGAATGGTATCCTGACTGTCATACTTTACATACATATAGACAACCAAGACGAGAAAAGTAAGCGCCATGAGAGCGATCAGACTTCTTCTTCTCTGTTTTTCTGTCATGCTTCCTCCCTTCCACCGATCCCGGAGCTATTTCTGTGTTATCGCATCCTTCCCCGGCCGATCTCAGAAGATCTGATTCACTACACCGGTCTGTACGGCCCAAATGGCCAGCTGGGTACGATCTCTCAAATCCAGCTTACTCAAAATGGCACTGAGATAATTGCGGACCGTTCCTTCTGAGAGGAAGAGCGCCGCCGCGATCTCCTTATTGGATAAGCCACAGCCGATCTTCTGTATGACCTTCCACTCCGTCGCCGTCAGGTTCTCCGTCCGCTCATCCTTCACCTGAATCGCATAATTATGCTGTGCCATCTGATTAAATAAACGAACTACCTTGCTGGTGATCTCCGGATTGATCATGGCCTGACCGGCGATGACTGTGCGGATGGAAGCTGCCAGCTCCTTCATGGAGATTCCCTTCAGAAGGTAACCACTGGCACCATATTTTAAGGCTCCATAGATATATTCATCATCATCAAAGGTGGTCAGTACGATCACATAGATCTCCGGATAGAGCTTCTTCACCTGTCTGGTACATTCCACCCCATCCATCTCCGGCATACGGATATCCATCAGGATGATATCCGGCTGCCGCTGCTTCAGAAGATCCATAACCTCCAGGCCGTTTCCTGCCGTCGCGATCACCTCGATATCCTCCTCTGCAGACAAAACGATCTTCAGGCTCTCCCGGATTAATTCCTGATCATCTGCTATCAAAACCTTTATCATACATTTTCCTCCTCTAACTCCCGATGCTTCCTCACCGGAATCACTGCGTGAATCTCGAAGCCGGATTCGCTTTTACAGGATATCTGACCTCCCAGCATCTCCACTCGCTCTCTCATATGTGTCAGACCGAAGCCTTCTTCGATCTTCTGGCAGCCAATCCCATTATCCGACAGAAGGATCTCTATCCCCTGCTCCGTATCTTCCATCCGGATCCAGATCTCTGTGGCCTTGCCATGTCGAAGGGCATTGGTCATCCCTTCCTGAATCAATCGATAGATGGTCTCCTCCTCATCCTCTTCAAAATGCAGATTGGAATCATAGGAGATAAAATAGATCCTGGCTCCTGTCGTAGCCGACAACTCATCCACCATCTGATGAATGGCAAAATCGAGAGACAGCATCTCCAGGGTATCCGGTTTCAGTTTATGGACCGATCTTCTGACATCATTCAAGCCATTTCTGGCCATATCACCGATGGTATTCAGCTGCTCCTTGGCCTTGTCCGGAGAGATGTCCATCAGAATCTGCACCGCCTCCGTTCCGACGGAGATTCCGGTCAGAACATGACCCAGGGAATCATGGATCTCACGGGCCAGACGATTCCTCTCCTTCGTCTGTCCCATCTGCTCTTTCTCAAGAGCATAGGTATGCAATTGTTCATTGGCATGCTTCAACTGTTCATTGGTAAAAAACAGACGATCATTCAGACTCTGTATCTCATATTTCTCCTTCTTATCTCTCTGAATCATCAGAGCAACATAGAGAAAGAGCATCAGGATATTGACTACCTCCAGGGCTGCCTTACTCCCCAGGATATAGGACTCTGTCACGGAATCATAATAGGACACCCAGTCCTCCATGGTATTCACCGGGAAGATCATACCGATAAAATTACGATTACAAAAGAGATAGATCAGAAAGGATCCCAGCAGATAGAGCATCCATTTTTTTCTGGTTCCCACATAGGACAGAAACTCTGCCAGTAAAAGAAATATCAGTCCATTATAAGACATCTCCAGAACTCCCATCTCCAGAGCAACCAGAAAGATTTCAAAAACGGACAGATAGAAAAATTCCTGTCCCGGAAGATCGTGACAGACTTTTTTCAGAAGAACACAGCCGGCGATCAGGATATAGATGGCGATGGCCAGATATACCTTCAGCCAGGGATGCATGGGAATCGAGTGGAGCCCGCCAAGAAATGTCATGGCCGATCCGGATCTGGCGATCCTGACCTGCGTCAGAGAGGGCAGGATCGAGGAGAAGGCTATGATAATAAAATTCAGGATGATCATTGTCAGCAGACAGAGGTCTGTCTCTGATAAATCATTTATCTTATGCCACAATCTCATAAATACCTCCTAGATCTTCTGTGAGTCACAGCCGGAAACGTCACCTGCTGTATCAGGTCGGACGGATCCGTCCGGATGACCGGATCACTCCCAGTTGGATAAGCTGAACTCCCCGATATTCTGCTGATTGATCAGGGTGACCGGAAGTGTCCTCACCCGGTCGATCTGCTTCCCGTCAAAATAATCATAGATCATATCCGCCGCTGTCTGCCCGGTCCTGGTCGGACTCTGGGCCACCGTTCCTGTCATCTTCCCTTCATAAATCATCGCCTTTGCTTCCGGCGCCCCATCAATACCATAGACGATCACATCCGACAGCATCCCCTGAGCATCCAGGGCCGCCATCGCTCCCAGAGCACCGGGATCATTCAGTGCCATGACCACATCGATCTTGCGGGTCTTCTCCAGGATTTCCTCCACCAGGGGCTGGGCGATCTCCAGCTGGCCGGAGCAGTCCAGCCGATCCACGATATGATATGGCCACTCGTGCTCATCCAGAGTATCCAGAAAGCCCTGGATACGATCATCTGCCGATTTATTCCCTGTATGCTCCAGAAGGAGAATCTCCGCCTGGTCGCAATGCTTCATCAGATCGTGAGCTGCGATACCGCCTGCCAGATAATTATCGGAAGTCAGAGTAGCCAGAACCAGGTCACTGTCATAGACCTCGGTATCGAGAGCGATCACCGGAATCCCGGCCTCCTTTGCCTCCTCCAGAGCCGGACGCACTCCTTTCCAGTCCACAGCATTTACCAGAAGGATATCCACCTTCTCCTCGATCAGACTCTCAATCTGGCGGATCTGCATCTCATTATCCAGATTAGAATCCCTCGTAAGAAGGATATCCCCCGCCTCTGTCACCTGGGTCTCTATCTCCTGATTAATGACTTCAAAATAAGGATTATTCATGGTCATGTAGACCGTGCCGATGATTTTCTGATCCCTCCGGACCTTACCGGACAGATCCTCTCCCTGCAGGATCGTGGTACATAGGAGAAGCGCTCCGCAGATTACTGACAGACAGATGCATTGAATCATCCTTTTTTCACTCATAGCTTCCCCCCTATCTGTCTGCACTCTCCTCGATATGCTTTCCTTCCTCCGGCATATCCGCCGGTGGATCTATGGCATATTCCTTCTGTTTTAATCGATAGTGCAGATATCTCCGGATCAGATAATAGATCACACCGAATAGCGGCACACCGATGATCATACCCACGATACCGAATAAGCCACTTCCCAGAAGGATGGCAAAGATAACCCAGAAGGGCGACAATCCTGTGGAATCTCCCAGAATCTTCGGTCCCAGGATATTTCCGTCAAACTGCTGCAGAATCAGGATGAAGACGATAAAGATCAGACCCTTGGTCGGACTGTCCAGAAGAATCAGCAGGGCACAGGGAATCGCTCCGATATAGGGTCCGAAGAAAGGAATGACATTGGTCACACCGATGATCACACTGACCAGGACCACATAAGGCAGATGCAGGATGGATGCCCCGATAAAACAGAGGATACCGATGATCAGGGAATCCAGTATCTTGCCACTGATAAAGCCTCCGAAGATCTGATTACTCTCATGGAGGATCTCCTTGATCGCATCCACTGTCTTCTCGCTGAAGAAGGCATGAAGGACCAGATTAAACTGACGGAAAAATGTCTCCTTACTCAAGAGGATATAAATGGTTACAATACAGCCGATCAGAACATTGGACACGGCACCGACCACACCAAATACCCCACTGATGATGACAGATATCTGGGAGAACATCTCATTTTTTACCCAGCCGGTCACAAATTCCATGACGGACTTATAGATATTATTTACTACCTCTGTCAGCCAGGAATTGGCTGACATCATGTCGATAAGCTGATAATAATATTTGGTCATCTGGGCCGGAACCGCATAGATGATCCTGGTGATATTGGAGTAGAGCTCCGGAACAACCAGAGAGATTAAGAGATAGATGACCCATCCCACCAGCAGGAAGGTGATCAGAATGGCAGGCAATCTGCTTCCTCTACGCTTCTCCCCCGGAGTCTTCTTAATCTTATCCCAGAACTGATCAAGCAGATCCTCGATAAAATCCACGATCGGATGAATCAGATAGGCAAAGACCACGCCAAGGATGATGGGCATAAGCATAACGCACAGGCTCTCAATCGCCGATAAGATGGTGTGGAATTTATAGATAGCAAAAAATACCAGTATGCCGCCAACCAGAACGATCATCTGGGACAGACCCGCCAGAAAAGCTTCTTTCATCGTATGTTTTTTGGGATTTTGATTCATGTTATTCCTCCTGACTCTATATGTAGATATCCTATCTCCGTAAAAATGAAAAAATCCGGCCTTCTTGACGCAAGCCGGCTCTTTCTCTATACTGAATGGCAGAATCGTCATTTGATATCTATGATACCACTTTTTTAAAAAAATATCAGAAAGAATCAAGAAAATCTTCATAAATTACACACATTTATTCCTGGGATTCATGATATCATCTATGAGACGATGTAATATACCTTTTATATCAGGAGGGCTTATCTATGAATTGTCCGAACTGTGGCAGACCTTATGAAGCCGATGCTTCCTTCTGCCCCTTATGTAATACGCCGTTGGGAAATGCATTCTATGTTCCCGTGACAGAGAAACCCAAAAAGAGAGGCAAGACTATCCTGTTTCTGATCTGTTTTCTTCTCATTCTGGGCACTGCAGGCGGTATCGGCTATTACGCTTATATCGAATACATAAAAAGGGACTGCAGACAGGTCGCGGAGCATATCATGACCTGTGCGTCACAGATGAATTTCTCAGAATATGACGCCGATTCCCTGCCATCTCCTTTTAACAGGGAGACCGATACCAAAGAGCTGGTATCACAGGCTGTCGATGGTTATGCTGAGGAGATTGGTCTCAATCAGACCCTGTCTGTCATGGAGATGGATAAGGACTACGATGCATTCTATCAGGAGCTGTTAAAGCATGCCGACTACCGGATCGAGAATGTGGAGGCTACTTACGATCGTTGTCAGGTCACAGTCACATGCTCCAATGTGAATTATTATAAGGTTCTCGACCAGGTCGAGGAGGAATTATCCGGCATCGTGGAGGAGGCGCAGTCCTCCGCCGGCTGGTGGGGTAATCTGAAGGAATGGATCTCCTCTCTCCTGTCTCAGAAGAAGGAGACCGAGGAAGATATCCCCGATACCTTCTCCGGCTGGGCTGCCAGAATGGCAGAGAGCCAGCCGCTTGAAACCACAAGAGGAAGCATCATCTTCGGCATCCGGGATAAACATTGGGTCATCCTGTCCGCAGATGAGAATCTCTTTAATACCTACTACGGATTCCCCGATCAGGAGGAGTAAGTATCCATCGCTTCGAATCCGTATTTTCACTGAACAGGCAAAAAAGTAATAAAAAAAGGAGCTGTTGCACAGCTCCTTTTTTTATTATTGTTCATTATTCAGGTATCTTTGAATGTGGGCAATCGCTTTCTCCTCATCCTGTCCGTCTGCAACCATCGTCAGATCAGATCCCTGGGGTAAGCCAAGACTCATCATCCCCATAATGCTCTTGGCATTTACCTTCTTCTCTTCTACTTCCACATAGATCTTACTCTCATACTGACTGGCAATCTGTATAAACATTGCAACAGTTGCAGGAGCTAAGCCTTCAGGAATTCTTACTGCCATAGATTTTGTTATCATATTGACCTCCATATCATCGAATAACTAAATACTATTGTGTTTATCTCTTATATCCTGTGCCATCTGACTTAATTTACGTAAGCGATGGTTCACGCCTGACTTACCCACCGGCGGATCAAGACTTTCCCCCAGTTCTTTTAACGTAGCCGACGGGTCCTCCAGTCGTGCACAGGCGATATCCTTCAGGGTGTCCGGCAAGGACCGGAATCCGATCGTATCCCGGATATACTCGATATCCTCGATCTGTCTCCTCGATGCCGAAACGGTTTTATTAATATTGGCTGTCTCACAATTCACTCGACGATTGACAACATTCCTCACATCCTTATAGATGCGGATATTCTCAAAGTTCATCTTCGAGATGCTGCCTCCCATGACTGCCAGGATCTCCGAGATCATCGATCCCTCCTTCATGTAGACAACAAAATAACGCTTGCGAAGAACGATCTTCGCCTCCAATCCGAAGAATCCCATCATATCCCGCAGCAGAACTGCTGCAGATTCCCTGTCACAGGTAATCTCATAATGATAATTCTTCTCCGGATCTGTAATGGATCCCGATGCCAGAAAAGCGCCGCGTAAGAATGCTCTCTGACAACGATTCTTCTGCAGAAGAGTATATTCAAATAATTCCTCTTCCTCGACGATTCTGCCCAGATTATCCATAAATCCGCATAACTTCAACAGGCGTCTGCTCTCTGCCTCTCCCGACACGGTGTAGGTGTGAGGAGTCGATGCTTCCGATACCCTGGTATCCATCTTCTCAGCCAGATTTATGAAACGACTGGCGATCATAGGCTGCTCCGTGTGAAAATATATGGTGGGTCTACCGCCCTGATCCGGGCAGATTTCTCCCCCAAAGGTGATCAGTGCTGCAAGCTCTGCCGCACAATCATAGGGATCTTCACAGGAGACCTGTGTTAATTCTTTCTTCACCTCCGAAGAAAATGACACGAGTTCTTCCCCCTATCATAAGTGATTCAGATTATGAAGAGCAGACGGTCTCGCTCTCAGTGCCCCTAATCGTTAAAACCGATAAAGCGTACCTCTGTCTCCATCGAAACACCGAACTGTGCTTTGATCTTCTTCTGAACCTGATGAATTAAAAATCTTACTTCTTCTGCGGTGGCACCGCCATGATTGATGACGAAACCGGCATGTTTCTCCGATACCATCGCACCACCGACTGTATATCCTTTTAAACCAGCATCCTGGATCAGCTTGCCTGCAAAATATCCCTCCGGTCTCTTAAAGGTAGATCCCGCACTGGGATACTCCAGTGGCTGCTTCTCCTTCCTGGCCTGGGCCAGCTCCTCCATCCTCTCACGAATCCCGGACGGATCTCCCGGAGTCAGACGAATCCTGGCTGAAAGAACGATGTAATCCTTCTCAAAGATGATACTGTGACGATAAGACAGCTCCAGTTCCTCCGCTGTCAGGGTCAGAATCTGTCCCTGCGGAGTCAGCAGATCCGCATCCAGCAGGATATCCTTCATCTCTCCGCCATAGGCACCGGCATTCATACAGACAGCGCCTCCAAAGGAGCCCGGGATCCCCGCGGCAAATTCAAAACCTGTCAGAGACTCCTGAAGAGCAATCCTGGCCACTCTGGCAAGAGAGGCTCCCGCCTGGATCTCCAGGATCCGGTCCTGCACTGTAATCTCTGAGAAATCCTTTCCGAGATGGATCACGACACCACGAATCCCTTCATCTGCTACCAGAAGATTACTTCCGTTCCCTATGATGACATATGGGATATGCTCCCGACGCAGCAGATCGCAGACAGAGCGAATCTCTTCGACATCCGCCGGCTCAATGAAGATGTCCGCCGGACCACCGATGGCAAATGAGGTATGCTTACTCATCGGTTCATCGAAACGTATCGTTCCCTGGGTAATTATTTGTTGTAATTGTTCTTTAAAAACATGATACATACAGATCTCCCGCCCAAAAAGGACAAATTAATACATCTTAATATGAGTTACCCTATAATAATACTCCAAAGATTTTCATTCTACAATGGATAAAAAAAACGAAAAAAAGGGTAGCTTTATACCACCCTTTATATAAAATGCTAAAATTAAGATAATATATAGCAATTACTTATAAATCTATGCCTGAAGAAGTAATCTGGCCGCACCACAGATACCGGCATCATTACCAAGCTGCGCGATGACAAACTCCACGTCCTTCTGTTTTCCATAGACGAAATGAGGATAGTAGCGTCTGGTCACATCAATGATGATCTCACCCGCCTTGGATACACCGCCACCGATCACCACGATAGCAGGGTCTGTCACATTGGCGATAAAGGAGATACCCCTGGCCATTCTGCGGCCGAACTGTTCCACCTGGCCGATGGCAAAGGCATCACTGGCCTTGGCAGCATCGAAGACATCCTTTGCCGTGATGTGTTGAATCTCACGAAGAACAGAAGGCATATCACTTGCCCTCAGAGCTTTCCTGGCCTCACGGGCGATACCGGTCGCAGAGCAATAGAGCTCCCAGCATCCCGGCTTACCACAGTTACAACGAGTCACCTTCTCATGCATATTGATCCGCATATGGCCAACCTCACCGCCAAAGCCATGGGCTCCCTTCACCAGTCTGCCATCTACGATGATGCCACCGCCCAGACCGGTACCCAGGGTGATCATAACCAGATCGGAATAGCCCTTACCGGCGCCCATCCACATCTCTCCGAGGGCTGCCACATCTGCGTCATTGGCTACCTCCACCGGAAGCCCGGACAGAGCCTGCAGCTTCTTCTTCACCTCCGTATATCCCCATCCCAGATTAATGCAGGAATGAACATTTCCCTCCTTATCTACAGAGCCGGGGATACCAATGCCTATGCCCAGGAAAGCTTCATAGTCATAGGCTAGCTCCTCTGCCTTCGCCTTGCAGCTGACAGCAATATCGGACAGAATGTGTTTGCCGCCCTCCTCCGTTCTGGTCGGGATCTCCCACTTATGGACAAGCTCTCCCTCCAGTGTGAAGATACCATTCTTTACGGTCGTGCCGCCAAGATCTACACCAAATATATATTTTTTCATGCTTCTATCCCTACTCCTAATTCTGACTCAGCCTGCCGGTCACACGATTATACAGCTCCTGGGCTGCATTATAGCCCTGCTTCTTGGCACGGAAATTACTAGCTGCAGACTCCAGGATGATTGCCAGATTCCGTCCCGGTCGAACCGGAATGGAGTAACAGACGATTTTATTACCCAGATACTCCACATACTCTTCCTCCAGACCCAGACGGTCATAGCTCTTCTCGCGGTCCCACTCCTCCAGTCGGACTACCATATCGATCTCTGTGAATTCCTTTACGCTCTTAACACCAAACAGACTCTTGACATCCACGATACCGATACCTCGAAGCTCGATAAAATGTCTGGTGATCTCCGGGGAGGTACCTACCAGCTTCTCATCATTTACTTTACGGATCTCGACCACATCATCCGATACCAGACGATGGCCACGATGGATCAGCTCCAGGGCTGCCTCACTCTTACCGACACCACTCTCTCCCATGATCAGGACACCGACACCGTGAACATCCACCAGAACACCATGGATGGACACACGTGGTGCCAGTCTCTCACTGAGCCAGCGAACCGTGATTGCGATAAATTCCGAGGTATTTCTTGGGGTAGTCAGGATAGGGGTCTTCTTCTCTCTGGCCACATTCATCAGTCGGTCACAAGGTTCATTGCCCTGGGTAAAGATAATACAAGGAATATGGTTGCTTAAGATCTCTTCATAGATCGGAATCATCTTCTCATCCGGAACCGTCTTGATATAGGCATACTCTGCATTGCCCACGATCTGAATACGCTGTGCCTGAAAGAAATCAAAGAAGCCTGTCAGCTGAAGTGCCAGTCGATTTACCGCTGCCTCTGTGATCTCTATCTCTGACAGATCGATATCTGTCGTGAGATTATGAAGCTCCAGGCGCTCCACCAGATCCATTAATTTTACTTTGTACATAATAATCCCCTTTTCTTCGTCATTATTCTATAGATAGAACCGTTTCATCACATCTACTGCCATGATACCATAAATCAGCAAAATATTACATAGGATTCTGTGACTTCTTATGGAAGTAATCATAGATCTCCTGAGCTACCGAGGCTGTGATACCTTCGATCGCAGCCAGCTCCTCCACCGATGCCTGACGAATCTTACCGATGTCCTTATAATGCCTGAGCAGGGCCTTCCGCCTGGCCGGACCCACTCCCTTGATATCATCCAGCACCGAGTGTACCTGTCCCTTGCCTCGCAGACTCTTATGATACTCGATGGCAAAGCGGTGGGCTTCATCCTGCAGTCGGGTGATCATCTGAAATGCTTCGGAATTCCGGGGGAATTCTACGATCTCATTCTTATAATAGAGGCCTCTGGTTCGATGGAAGTCATCCTTGACCATACCACAGACAGGGATATCGAGTCCCAGTTTATCCAAAACTCTCAGGGCGATATTCACCTGCCCCTTACCACCGTCCATCATCAGTAGATCCGGAAAACGGGTAAAGCTGCCCAGTTCCTCACTGAGACCCTGCTCCGCTCTCTCTGTCTTCTCCTTCAGACCATGCTGAAATCTTCTGGTGAGGGCTTCCTCCATGCAGGCATAGTCATCCGGTCCCTCCACGGACCGGATCCGGAACTTACGATAATCACTACGCTTGGCCTTTCCCCGTTCGAAAACAACCATGGAAGCCACATTCTGAAAGCCGTTGGTATTGGAGATATCGAAGGCCTCCATACGAACCAGGCCTGGGATACCAAGGAGCTGTTCCAGCTCATGCATGGCTCCGCTGGTACGTTTCTCCTCCCGCTTCAGCTTCTCACTATCCTTGATCAGAACATTTTCTGCATTCTGCTTGGCCATCTTCATCATCTGGTACTTACTGCCTCGCTGAGGAACCGAGATGGTGACTCTGGCCCCTCTTTTGTCACCCAGCCATTTCTCCAGGATCTCCCGGTCCTGGATCTCCACCTGGGTCAGAATCTCCTTCGGGATAAATGGCGTTCCCATATAGAACTGTTTGATGAAGTCCGTGAGGATCTCCGAGTAATTACTGCCTCTGACACCGGACATGTGAAAATGATCTCTGCCCAGAAGCTTACCGTTACGGATAAAAAAGATGGATACTACAGCCTCCAATCCATCTCCTCCCAGGGCGATGATGTCTCTGTCATCTCCGTTCAGATCATTGATCTTCTGCTTCTCTCCGATCCGCTTTACATTCAGCATGAGATCCCGGTACTCGGCTGCCTGCTCGAATTCCAGGTCCGCAGCCGCTGCCTTCATCTTAGACTCCAGCTCCTCCAGCAGGGACTTATCATTGCCATCGAGGAAATCAAGCATGGCATCCACATTTTTCTGATAAGCCTGTCGATCGACAAAGCCCTGACAGGGGGCATCGCATTGATGGATCTGATGATAGAGACAGGGCCGTTCCTTGCCGATCTCCCTGGGCAGCTGACGGTTACAGTTGCGTATCTTATAGACCTTCTGGATCAGCTCTATAGTTTCCTTCACTGCCTGAGCACTGGTATAGGGTCCGAAATACCTGGATTTATCTCGCTTCACGTGCCGGCAGAAGAGGATTCTGGGATAATCCTCCTGGGTCGTCACCTTGATATAAGGATAGGCCTTGTCATCCCGCAGCATAGTATTATAGTGGGGTCTGTGTTCCTTGATCAGATTGCACTCCAGAACCAGGGCTTCCAGCTCGGAGTCCGTGATAATATATTCAAAATAAGCAATATGGGACACCATATGCTGGATCTTGACACTTTTCTTGTATCCGCTCTGAAAATACTGACGCACCCTGTTTTTCAGGATCCTGGCTTTGCCTACATAGATGATCTCATCTGTGGCATCATGCATCAGGTAGACGCCCGGCTTAGCCGGCAGCTTTTTCAGCTCCTCTTCGATATCAAACATAAGCTTCTCCTTATGATACTGATTTTTTGATAAATACTTTAAAAGTCCCGCCTGCTGAAAGCAGACGGGACCAATCATTCATGCTATTTTACTCTTCTGCACTGCCAGTCATTTCTGCGGCATCGGCTGTAGGCTCTTCTGCACTGTCAGTCACTTCTGTGGCATCGGCTGTCGCCTCTTCCGCACTGTCAGTCACTTCTGCGACATCAGCTGTCGGCTCTTCTGTCTTCTCGATCTTCTCACGGGTAAAGATCTCCATGAATTCCTTACCGGTGATATTCTCCTTCTCGATCAGGAAAGCAGCAATCTCATCCAATACCTCACGATGCTCGCGGATGATAGTCAGAGCTCTGTCATAAGCCTCCCTCAGCATACGCTGTACTTCTTCATCAATCTTGGCACCTGTCGCCTCGGAACAGTTCATGACGGAACGGCCATCCAGATAGCGGTTCTGTATGGACTCCAGACCAACCAGTCCGAAACGATCCGACATACCATACATGGTGATCATGGAGCGAGCGATGGAAGTGGCACGCTCGATATCATTGGAAGCACCGGTTGTCACAGAACCGAAGACAACCTCCTCGGCAGCACGACCGCCGAATAATCCGACCAGCTCGTCGAGCATCTCTTCCTTGCTCATCAGATATTTCTCTTCCTCCGGCACACTCATGGTAAAGCCAAGGGCACCCATGGTTCGAGGTACGATGGTGATCTTCTGAACCGGCTCTGCATTCTTGCAGGTTGCGATACAGACAGCATGACCTACCTCATGGTAAGCCACGATACGTTTTTCTTTCTCATTCAGGATACGGTCCTTCTTCTCCTTACCGGCAAAGACGACCTCCACGGCCTCCATGAGATCCTTCTGCGATACGGCATTCCGGCCAGCCTTGACTGCTGCCAGGGCAGCCTCATTGATCATATTGGCCAGATCCGATCCTACAGCACCGGAGGTTGCCAGACCCAGGGCATCCAGGTCGACCGTCTCATCCATCTTCACATCCTTGGAATGCACCTTCAGTGTCTCCACACGACCCTTCAGGTCAGGACGTTCCACGATGACACGTCGGTCAAAACGTCCCGGTCGCAGCAAGGCCTTATCCAGGACCTCCGGCCGGTTGGTTGCTGCCAGGATGATCAGACCCTTGGAAGAATCAAAGCCATCCATCTCAGCCAGCAGAGCATTCAGCGTCTGCTCTCTCTCATCATTTCCTCCGCCATAACGGCTGTCTCGACTCTTACCGATGGCATCCACCTCATCGATGAAGATGATGCAAGGTGCCATACTCTGTGCCTGTTTGAAGAGGTCACGGACACGGGAGGCTCCCACACCGACGAACATCTCGACGAAATCCGAACCGGACAGAGAGAAAAATGGTACATTTGCCTCACCGGCTACCGCCTTGGCCAGAAGGGTCTTACCGGTTCCCGGAGGGCCCACCAGAAGAGCTCCCTTCGGTAATCTGGCGCCAATCTGCGTATATTTGCCCGGATTATGCAGGAAGTCCACCATCTCGGTCAGACTCTCCTTGGCCTCATCCTGTCCGGCCACATCCGCAAAGGTGACACCGGTCTTCTTCTCAACATAGACCTTGGCATTGGACTTACCAACACCACCCATCATGCCGCCACCTTTACCGAGATTACGCATGATGAAGAACATGGCTCCGTAGATCAATACAAATGGCAGGACATAAGACAGGAGAACGGAAAGAACGGTTGCGGAACCGGAAGTATCCTCCTTGGAGAACTTCACCTCTGCATCCTTCAGACGATCCACCAGCTTATAATCTGTAATCGCTACCACATAATAGCTCTGTTTCAGAACCGGGTTACTCTGTTCCCTGGGCTCGATCAGAATCTTAGAATCAGAGAGAGTAACCTCCTTGACTTCCTTCTTATCCAGCATCTCAAGAAACTCACTGTAAGTAATCTCCGTCTGCTCTCCGTTTTTATAACGGTTGACCAGAGTGGAGAATAAGAATGTCATCCCCAGGCAGATCACAACCATCACGATGGCCGTGCGGATATTCTTCTGCTTATTGGGATCCTTCTTCTTGTTATCGTTATCCATAAACACCTCCGGTTATGAGACTGCTTACAGGTGTTTGATCACTTCCATGGCATCCTGCATATAGTCACACTCCAGGAACTCGATCTTACCGGCATCGCATGCTGCTGCCAGCTTCGGATCCATCGGAATGCGGGCAAGTACCGGAACATGATACTCCTTCGCAATCTCCTCGATATGGCTCTCGCCAAATATATAAATCTTCTCATCACAATGAGGACACTGTACATAGCTCATATTCTCCACGAGACCAAGGATCGGGATATTCATCATACGTGCCATATTCACTGCCTTCTCCACGATCATGCCGACCAGCTCCTGCGGAGATGCCACGATCACGATACCATCCAGCGGAATGGACTGGAAGATCGTCAGCGGAACATCACCGGTTCCCGGAGGCATATCGATGAACATATAATCGATATTACGCCAGAGAGTCTCTCCCCAGAACTGTTTGATCACTCCACCCAGAACCGGACCTCTCCAGATGACCGGATCTGTCTCATTGGCAAGCATGAGATTCACCGATACGATATCGATACCGCAAGTCGTCGTATGAGGTACGATCAGACCGTCAGCATTGCCAAAAAGGTTGAGCCTGGCACCAAAGGCCTTAGGAATCGATGGTCCTGTAATATCGCCATCCAGAATGGCTGTCTTATAACCCTCTCTCATGGTAGAACAAGCCAGAAGGGATGTCACCATGGACTTGCCGACACCACCTTTACCGGATACGACACCAATCACCTTCTTAACTGAGCTTCCTTCACTTAATTTCTCTAAAAAATCATCCTGCTGCATCTCTCTGGATGGGCAATCCACACCACAGCTGCTGCAATCATGGCTACAATCACTCATAATATCTCTCTCTTTCTTCTGGCATTAACAACTTCTTACATTAAGAATCAAAATGTGATCTCTATCGGATCTTCTCAAGTAATGCCTTGGCATTGGCCTCGATATCTCCGCCAAATACTGCAGAACCGGCAACGAATACATCCACGCCTGCTTCGCTTGCTTCTTCAATCGTAGAAACCTTGATACCGCCATCTACTTCGATGAGTGTGTCCAGACCTCTCTCGGTGATCATCTTCTTAAGGTCACGCACCTTCTGTGTGCAATATGGGATGTAGGACTGTCCGCCAAAGCCCGGATTCACTGTCATGATCAGTACCATGTAGAGATCATCCAGTACATAATCCAGTACGGATAATGGTGTGCCCGGATTAATGGCCACTGCAGGCTTCTTGCCGCATGCCTTGATCTGCTGGATCACACGGTCAAGATGGGTACAGGCTTCTGCATGAACTGTGATCACATCGGAACCCATAGCAGCGAACTCTTCGATATATCTGCCCGGATCCTCGATCATCAGATGAACATCAAAGACTGCATCTGTGATCGGACGAAGTGCCTTAATAACCGGATTACCAAAAGAAATCTGTGGTACGAACATACCGTCCATGACATCAATATGAACCCACTCTGCTCCAGCCTCAACAGCCTTCTTCACATCAGCGCCCAGATTTGCAAAATCAGCAGATAAGATTGATGGTGATAAAATCTTCATAATAATAAATCCTCCGTTATTCTATCTTGTAATACTCAGGAATCTCCCAAAAATTTATAAAAGTTCAAGTTACATCATAACACAAACAGGCAAATCTTCAAGTAAAATTCTCGGAAAGTCACAAAGAATTCACAAGGTTTCATCTACTGTGGTACGACGAAAGTCGCATGTGTGTATTTTGATACGCGTGAAGATAGTGGAAGTTTTCCTCAGGATATGTTAGGATGGATATGATATAGGAATCAAGGATAGAAATATTATATAAGGTTCTGAAAGGACCGGCAAATGAAATGAAAACATAAAGGAGGTTTGTATCATGCGATTTTATGTTCCTGCAGATATCTATGTGGAGAAGGATTGTGTCATAAATCATAAGAAAGAGATCCTTGCCCTGGGCAAAAAGGCTTATATTATCACTGGCCGTCACAGTGCCAAAGCCAACGGTTCTCTCGATGATGTCCTGTCTGTATTGGAAGAAGGACAGATCAGCTATAAGATATTTAACGAAGTGGAGGAGAATCCTTCCGTGGAGACTGTGGTTAAGGCTGCTGCCATCGGTAAGGACTTCGGAGCAGATTATCTGATCGGTATCGGCGGCGGATCACCGATCGACGCTGCCAAAGCGATCTCCCTGCTCATGGCCAATCCGGAAGAGACAGAGGACTGTCTTTATAAGAAAAAGAATCTCTCCTATCTGCCGATCGTCGCAGTACCAACTACCTGTGGCACCGGTACGGAGGCTACCCCGGTTTCTGTCTTAACCAACCATAAGATGGGGGTAAAGAAGAGCATTCCTTATAAAATCTTCCCGAGCCTCTCTCTGGTAGATGGAAAATATCTGGCAAGCGCCAGCCGCTCCCTGATCATCAGTACGGCAGTTGATGCTCTTGCTCACAGTGTAGAGAGTTACCTCAACAGCGGATCCAATGTATATAATCGTATGTTCCCGGAATATGCTTTTCGTCTGTGGGCACAGAATAAGGATGCTCTCCTGTCTGACCAGCCACTTACAGAGAAGCAGTACGAGACTCTCATGCTGGCTTCCACCGTATCCGGCATGGCCATCGCTCACACCGGCACGGGTATCCCTCATGGTATGAGCTATGATCTTACTTATAATTATGGTGTTGCTCACGGGAAAGCCTGCGGATATTTCCTGGCAGCATATATGGAGGTATGTGCAAAATATGTTCCGGAGGATGTGGAGACCATCCTTTCCATCCTGGGCATGAAGGACATCGATGCCTTTGCTGATTACATCACCGCCCTGATCGGCCGCTATGCAATCCCTGCCGAGGCCAAAGCACGCTTCTCCGCTGCCATGGGACAGAATAAAGGCAAGCTGTCCGCCGCCCCATGCACCGTCACCCCGGAAGATATCGACTATATCTACAACAAATCCTTAGACATCAAATAAAAATGAGCTGTCGCTACACAGCCCGCCCTTGACCGGCAGGATTTCACCGATGGAATCGATGGAATCCTGCCATCTTTGTTTTAGTAAGCTTCCTTTTGTCCTAATGGTCTTA
>R05__coassemble_61_pt1 | contig 58117 bp, 49 predicted proteins | sample R05__metabat2_low_PE_006 | metagenome-assembled genome bin R05
TCAAGACACCGCCCTTTCACGGCGGTAACAGGAGTTCAAATCTCCTAGGAGTCATATGGCGCAGTAGCCAAGTGGTAAGGCAATGGTCTGCAACACCAGTATCCACCGGTTCAAATCCGGTCTGCGCCTCTTAAGAAGATCAGCATTTGCTGGTCTTTTTTTATTTGTTTAAAACCATATTTGTCTTATATATTTACGCCGGAAAACCATAGTTGTCTCGAATAATCAGGGCAATAAGAAATCCATGACATATGCTTTATGCATCTGCCATGGATTGAATTTTTGGTATTTTAGTCTGCAAAAAGCTTTCGTATTTCTTCAGGTAGTACCTGTAATATCTTTTCTTTGTTTTTATCATGCAGATATACCGGATTGATCGAATCTTTCTGATAATGAAGATAAGTATTCTGCGTTTTTTCAACTAAAATTTTTGTAAAATAGCGTTCCCAGCTAAAATAGCTCTGACTATCAATATATTCCTCCGGAGAAGCTAAAATATCCGGAATATCATGATCTTCCAGGAGATTTGATTTCAGGATGATCCATTCAAATGATTCAGGAAGGTAGAGAAGAACAGGATCTCCATTCTCCACAAATCGCATGACCGATTCCATTTCAGAACCAAAGGCTGCTCCATCAGCAATGACCAGGATAGATTTTCCACGATTTTGAAGAAGTAGCTTCTTTATATTAGACTTACCATGTGCGCTTATGACCTGATTCCATGATTTTGCAGAATAAAAATCATATCCGGAGTTGGAGTCTTCCGTAACAACAAGAGTTTGTTTTGAATCCGTACTCATATCGATTTTGCCGTATAGATGATAAAATTCATTATAGGTTTTCTTTAAACCGGCATAGCGACTGGAACGCCGGATACCGTAGATTTCTTCGATACTATATGGTAGATTCGGAAGACTGTCTCTGAGGATTAATACAAAATATGCATCCGCCTTCTTTACACTTTCTGCAAATTCCTGTGTTACAACAAAATGATTTCCCTCATCAATAAAGAAGATGCAGTTAGAAGATTGGTCTATGCGGTTCTTCCAACTATTTCCATACAGAACCTCGATAGAACAGTCAGATATGACATTTACACCGCTGGAATCTCCCTGATTCTGATAAGCATCGATTAGATCAATCAAGGTAGTTTTTCCTGTGGCACTATCCCCTTTGACGACAGTAATATTTCTTCTGATATCAAATTCATATCGTATTCGTTTATTTTCAACGATAATATGATGTTTCCCTTTCATAAGCTCATCTCCTAAAGATACTCTATCGCTTCCATGAGATATTCGTCGTAATTATGAATCATTCGACCGCTATTCAGAATCTTAGCCTCGATGGGTAGATTTCGAAAACTCATGATGTTATGCAAAGTAATCGTCAGATTCTTTTTTTGAGCAATCTTTAAAATCCATTTGGCACAATTATCACCGCCTGCGCTGGCATTAAATATCCTTCCGGTATCGTCATATGCCATTAAAATCAGTGTCTGTACTCCTCCGGATAGACGATCAGGGCTGATTCCCCCGAGAACAGGGCTGTCTATGATATGTGGCCCCAGAACTTCTGATTGATCAATATCTTTAATCATCTCTTTGGTAAATGAATCAGTAATCCATGCATCTTCATATTGATTTTTGAAATATATGGGCGGATTATAGACTTCACCCTGACAGCTACCAAAATGTATATTCAGCATTTCTATCCCATCCTTCCAGGCCAGATTATTATTGTTTAAATATAACATAATGAACATGTCTTTGCTACCGAAAATGTAAAAGCGAACTTTTCAGAATATATTTTCTATGTTAAATTGTAAATAGATAGAATACTTTAGATTCATAATCCGTAAGAGTTTAATCACCTTGTGGTACGACCAATACTTGACAGGTATTACCCGAGAGAGTAAAATATTTACATATTTTATTGCTTTATGATGGGAGAGTATCGCATCATTTCTATAGAGATTATGTCAAAGTAAGAGGAGGAAAAATGTGAAAAAAAGATTTGCAGCTCTATTGTTTTTGGCAAGTATGCTTTTATGTAATTCGCTGGTATTGTATGCGAGTGAAGCGAAGTCAGATGACAATGATTCCAATGCCAATGCAGCCAGTGAGACAGAGGAGTGGGTTTATCAGCCACTCTATGATTCGGAGAGTGATAATTCCATCTCTCTGCTGACTGTGGATGATACAGAGGATGATTCTGTGGAGATCACGGTAAATGCTGTCGATAAAGATAGCGGTGAGACAGTACCGGTGGAAGGCGCCCAGGTGAATCTCTATACGGGCACCCGTTATGTCCGAAGTGCTCTTACAGGAGAAAATGGTATCGCAGAACTGGATCTGTCCGATCTCTCGGTCGAGGAGAAGTTAGATTCCACGGTCTCTGCCTCCAAGACAATCTCACAGGGCAAGGGAATCCAAGGAAGTGACAGAGATTTCTTATATAACAGCTTCCCTCATGATTCCTCCGGGAATTATATCCGTTATTCCTATGAATTACATTCCGAACATATCGATGAAAATGGTAACTGGTGTGGAGAGGAAGTTCCGATCACTCTGGAGAAGAATAAAGTAGATATCGCATTTGTGATAGATGCCACAGGATCTATGTCCAGTTATATTACCGCTGTGAAGAATAATATTACAACCTTTGCCCAGACCCTGATCGATAATGATCTGGATGTAAGATTCTCCATCATCGAATATCGTGATATCACACAGAGCGAAGAGACGACCCTGCATACCTATAATGGTTCCAATTGGTATACAGACACGGCGGATGTCATTAGTGTACTGGGTGATATAAAGGCCGATGGCGGTGGAGATACCCCGGAGACGGTCATGGATGCGCTGGGCATGGCTGCCACTGATGCCATGCAGTGGCGTAGTGGTGCGTCCAGATTTGCCTTTGTGCTGACGGATGCTAATTATAAGACGAATAATAACTATGGTTACAGCTCGATGGATGATCTGATCACAGAGCTTAGCAGGCAGAAGATCGCGACATCAGTGATTACCAAGAGCAGCTATCAGAGTACCTATCAGGCCCTCTATGAGACGACGGGTGGCATCTATGCCAACATCTCGAATTCTACATTTTACAGTGAGATGCAGAATCTGGCGGAGAGTGTGGTAACTGCTGCGGCCGGAGATATGACGCTGACTCTCAGTGAGCCCCGCATCCGCTATAATATGTCGGTATGCTATCTGGCAGATAATAAGACATCCCAGTCTCAGGATTATTATAATTCCATGAAGACCATGCTGAATGAATATGCCAATGATATGGCGCAGGCTACGGATGGTCATATCCTGATCGATAAGGTGATCTTATTTTCCACGGATAATCGTCTGAATTTCTATGATTCGACCAATAAGGCCTGCATGGCAGATATACAGATTCAGACCAGGGAGAAGGATGATGGCACATGGTTGAGTAATATCTTCATTCATAGTGTTTCAAATGTAAATGGTTTCTATTTTTCGGATAAAGAAAGTAGTGGAGACGGAACGGAAGGGGATCAAATCAGTCATTTCAAAAATTTAAAGAATGTCGATGAGTATAAGAACAGGGATATATATTATAGTATCTTACTAAGTGCTACAGAGGGCGCCGGATGGAATAATTCCTTCATTGATGCCTATGCACAATACGCGACGACGGTGACCCATGAATCCGGTCATTATATCCTGGGATTCTTTGATGAATATCTGGATCAGGATGGTAATCCCATCGAGACCTATCCGAACGGGGATCGCTTTGGTCTGATGGATAATCAGCATGAAGATATCGAGATGTCCAAGAATGGGATAGATTATGCTTACTTCGGTGGTAGTATACCATCAGGCAGAGATGATAGGCATACTTTACAGTCCTCCATGTATCAAGCATCCTGCGAGGAGTATCTGGCATCCGGCAGGATGGAAGAAGGCGTCAAGAATGGTGATACGATTCTTGTGGATTCCGGTCCTTACAGGGCTTCCTATACACGTGCCTCCGGCACGACGGATCGGACTGCAGGCTATTCCTACGCCGGTCTGGAGGATGCGGATTATATCTCTGTGACAGGAACAGGGATCAATACCCTGGCTGTAGCAGATAAAGAGGCTTCTTATTTTGAAGATATGGATATAAGCAATGAGTCCTATGGCGATATGACCTATGCCGGTGGAAGTGGTAAGATATCCCTCAGCTTTACGCCGTCTGATACTGCAAGCTATGAGCTCTATCTGCGTAAGACAGGAGAGAGTGGTTTCAGCAAATGTACATTTACCAGGTCAGGCAGTGTCTATAAGGCGGATCTGGACCTGGATTATAATGAGATGGCAGAGATGTATCTGGTCAGAACCCTGTCCGGGGAGAGTAAATGTAAATATTACACACTGGAGCATAGCGCAAAGGCAGCTGTGGGATATATCTTTCAGACCGTTGGCAATACGGTGATCGGTTACGTATCCAATAACAAGGAGACGGCCTATACCATCGTCGATGACTGCAGCTCCTATAGCAATGGTGAGTATATTTCCGTAAATAATGCCGTCGTGATCAATGACGATCAGGCAGGATCCATCACCGATGGAGAGCTCTATTCTGTCGCATCCAAGGATGCGGAGATTAACTATGAGTCGGTATCCTGGTTCTGTTATAAGGATGGGGTATGGACACAGTTAGATACCGACCTGTCCGAGGAAGAGAATCATAATATCGGAGCACGTACGGATATCGCTAGCAGTGGCCTGTATGTGCTGATGGCTAAGAAAGCTTCGGCCAGTAAGGCAGCGGCTGTCACAGGTCTGACCTATAGCCAGGATGATACGACAGATTCTATCGTTACTTTACATTTTACAGATTCCAATAAGGATACCAAGCTCTACAATATCTACTACAGTGAGTCAGATTTTACAGATAGCAGTGCGACTCTGATTAAGAAGACCTACGCTTGTGATGGTACCGATATCGATGTGAATCTCTATGAACGGGATCGTACGGTTTATCTGGCCGTTGAGGTAGTACTGGAGGATGGACGTCGTTCTGATTTAGCTAAGGTTAAGATCACGACGACTGCGGCAGACTCGGATGGTGACGGTATCCCGGACTGGTATTGTGATGAATACCGATTATGGCCGGAGGATGGCACGACCAAGGACATCGCCAATAGTGATGATGATGGAGATGGTCTGACCAATCTGGAGGAATATAAGGGTGGCAGTGATCCGAAGAATCCGAATGATCCGGTTCATACTACCACCATTCCGGTGAAGACGATCTCTTTAGATCAGACCAGCTTATCCTTGTCGATTGGGGATACGGTTACGGTCAAGGCAGAGATCAGTCCGTCGGATGCGACCAATCAGAAGGTAAGCTGGAAGGCAGATGATACATCGATCGTGAAGATCACTGCTTCCGGTCTGTCCTGTAAGCTAGAGGCATTGGCAGGAGGAAGTACGACCTTGAGGGCTGTGACCGGAGATGGAGGCTATGTAGCGACCTGTACCATCGAAGTGAAGAATCATAGCCACAGCTGGGATTCCGGCAAGGTGCTCCTGCAGCCGACAGAGAGCAAAACGGGCAGCATACTCTATACCTGTACGACCTGTGATGAGACGAAGAAGTCCACGATCCCGTGTCTGGACCAGGCAGGCTCCACCGATAAGGTGACATCCTATATCCCGGCGGATGCCTATGTCTACGATGGCCACAGCTACTATGTCTATGAGGTAAATGATGGGACCTCCTATGAAGAGGCAGAGAAGCTGTGCGAGGCCAAAGGCGGTCACCTGGCAACCATCAACAGCGAGGAAGAGGATAAGGTCGTCTATGCCATCATGAAGGTATCCGGTTATGACAGTGCATTTTTTGGCCTGTGTGATACTTCGGACGGCTCCGGCAGCTGGATCAATGGCGAGATATCCACATACCGGAACTGGGCCAGCGGAGAACCGAATGGTCAGGATGGCATCGAAGATAAGGGCATGTATTATGTCAAGTATCCGAATGGCAAATGGAATGACGGTAGTCCGGCGGAGAGCTATGCTTATCTCTGTGAATGGGATCTGAAGAAGGCAGGTCATGTCTCGATCGACTCTTCTGCCTATGTCTATGACGGACACAGCTATAAGGCTTATGAAGGTGCGGCCAATTATGCGGCAGCCCAGGCCTTCTGTGAGGCCATGGGAGGTCATCTGGCAGTGATTTCCTCGGAAGAAGAAAATAAAACTCTGACCAGTTATCTGCAGACGGTGAATAATAATACAGAGTATGTGATCGGTCTCTATGACGGAGACGGCGGCTCCGGCAGCTGGGACAGCTGGGTTACCGGGGAGAAGGTAAGCTACTCTAACTGGGCAGAGACCCAGCCGGATAGTATATATGATGATCAATATGTCGGCGCCATCTCTACCTATGACAGTGAAAAATGGGGATTTAAAGCTGGCCAGTGGGATAATGTACCGGACTCCACCTATGGTTTTGTATGCGAATGGGATGATGTGATCAAGTCCACAGAGACAGAGTCTACTGCCACAAGCAGGAAGGCTTCCACCATCAAGCTGACGAATAGGAATTGGATGTACGGATATAACCAAACCTACGGCTACGGCTGGCTGGATGCTTCCAATATAAGTGACTATAAAAACCGGAGTAAGACCATCGTAAAATTCCGTTTCACCAAGGGCACAAAAACCTGGACCTATACGGACGTTTACGAAAGACTAAGTTCCGGAGGAGTCCGCAGGAGTCCTACGGGAACCTATCCGAAGGATGCGGGCACCTACAAGATACAGGCTACCCTGCTGGCAGATGATACCCATGAGGCAGCCACCAGTAATACGGTGACCGGAACTATCCGGAAGTACGGTGGCGGAATTTTCAATATGAGTTTTGGTAATAAAACGAAGACCGTCAAGTACAGTAAGGTGAAGAAGAAGGCAGTCACCCTGTCAGGCGTCTCCGTCTACTATGGCTATTCCTCATGGAAGTTGTCATATACCTACAAGAAGCTGTCCGGTTCCTCCAAGTATCTTAAGGTAAATAAGAAGACCGGCAAGATCACGGTGAAGAAGGGTACCAAGAAGGGCAAGTATAAGCTGAAGTTAAAGGTCAGCTTTGCGGGAAATGCCAATGTGCTGGCTACCTCGAAGACTGTGACCGTAGTGGTGAAGGTGAAATAAGCGAAATGCAATATAACTTGATATCGCATGGAAAGCGAAAGCATACATAGGTAAAAAGGTCCGCCCGGGTCTGCATCAGTGCAGGTCCGGGCGGATTCTTTCTTATCATTTTTCTTTATCATTTTTCTTTATAACTCGATTCTGCCGTCGAGGGCTCTGGACAGGGTGACCTCGTCGATATATTCCAGCTCGCCGCCGATCGGAACACCGCTGGCGATGCGGGAGAGCTTGAGACCGTAAGGCTTGAGTCGCTTGGTGATGTACATGGCCGTGGCCTCCCCATCCAGACTGGAGTTGGTAGCCAGGATGACTTCTTTGATCTCGCCGGCCTTGATGCGATCCTCCAGCTCCCGGAAGCGGATGTCGTCAGGCCCCTTACCCAGGCTGGGTACCAGGGTGCCCTGCAGTACGTGGTAGACGCCGTCATACTGGCCGGTCTTCTCGTAGGCAGCCAGATCCTTGGTATGCTCCACTACCATGATGGTGGAGTGATCCCGTTTGCTGCTGGCACAGATCGGACATACTTCCTCATCGGTCAGAGTACAGCAGATCTTACAGTAGCGGATCTTCTTGCGGGCATCGACCAATACCTGGGCCAGATGCTCCACATGCTCCTCCGGCATATTGATGATGTGGAAGGCCAGACGCTGAGCGGACTTACCACCGATGCCGGGAAGACGACGCAGTTCATCGATCAGGTTGGTAATCTGTGTGCTGTAATAGTTCATCAGAACCCGAATCCTCCACCGAGGCCTGCGGTGAATTTACCCATCTGAGCCTGAGAGTCTGCTTCCATCGCGCGGAGTGCCTCATTGGTAGCAGCCACGATCAGATCCTCTAACATCTCGATATCGTCAGGATCTACGACCTCTTCTGCTAATTTTACAGATGTGATCTCTTTCTTACCGGATACGGTTACCTTAACAACACCGCCGCCTGCAGTTGCCTCGTAGGTCTTCTCCTCGAGTGCCTTCTGAGTCTCTTCCATCTGGCGCTGCATCTTCTGTGCCTGTTTCATCAGATTATTCATGTTTCCCGGCATACCGCCTGGGAATCCACCTCTTTTTGCCATATTATTTACCTCCATATGGTTTTTTGTTGGAGCGACCTAAGTCGCATGAAATTTTATTCCTTATCAATCTCCACATTGAAGTGGATGGAAGACAGATTGATCGGGGCTGCGCCGGATCTGATCGCTTTCTCCTCTACGGCACACTGAAATGTGACTTCCTTGCCGGTCTGCTGTGCGACAATGTCGGATAGTTCCTTCAGATGCAGATGATTCTCCTGCTCAAAATATGCCATGGCGACATTACGATCCTGCTCCTGGAAAATGAGCTTAATCTGTTTGCTGTCCTCTAAGACCGTAATCCGTGCCTTACGCAGCTGGATGCTCATGATCGGTGGCAGCTGACCGGTAATCTGCGGCCAGCGGGAAGCAATCTGTCTGAGATCTTCGACTTCCGCCGGACTGAAACGTCTGTTTAGCTCTGTCTCGGCCTGATCACCGGATAGGATCGATGGGGCTGCAGCGGACCCGGCAGCAGCTGTGCCGGCATAAGATCCGGTCTGTGCGGGGAGTCCATGTGCCGCATAGGCCTGGGCATCCGGTCCGGACAGGACGATGCCGTGCTCCAGCTTATCCTCCAGCATACGGAGCCTCTCCAGCAGGCTGTCCTGGTTGGTCTCCATCTGAGGCTGACATAGCTTAATGAAGCCGACTTCCATGAGGATCCGCTTCTGTGTCGCATTCCTCAGCTGATTGGATAGCTCGGACAGGATGCGGATAAAACGAAGCAGACTGGATGTCTGTATCATGCGGCAGTCCTCTCGTAATTCGGCGATGTGACTGGCTGACATATCCAGATTCTCTTCACTGGCATGAGGATCCTTGAGGATCAGCAGATTACGCAGATACCAGAGGAAGTCTGACAGGAACTGTGTCAGTTCACGCCCCTGATTGATGGTATCCTCGATGACCTGCAGTACCTGACCGGTCTCCTGAGCCAGGATATACTGAAGGAGCTGGCGGAAGATGGCGGTATCGACGGTACCCAGGACCGCCAGTACATTGTCGTAGGTCAGTGTTTCTCCCAGATAGAAGGCGATGCACTGATCCAACAGACTTAAGGCGTCACGCATGGAGCCGTCCGCGGCCCTTGCAATATAGGATAAGGCTTCATACTCTGCCTCCACACCCTCCTGCTGCATCAGGTCCACCAGATGATCCGTGATGGTCTCGATGGAGATGCGCTTGAAGTCATACTTCTGACAGCGGGAGAGGATGGTGATCGGAATCTTATGCTTCTCCGTGGTCGCCAGGATGAAGATGACATAGGAAGGGGGTTCCTCCAGAGTCTTCAGTAAGGCATTAAATGCACCGGGTGACAGCATGTGAACCTCATCGATGATATAGACCTTATAGCGCCCGGAGACGGGAGAGTACTGAACCTGTTCCCGAATCTCGCGGACATTATCCACGCCGTTATTGGAAGCGGCATCAATCTCGATAACATCCATGGAACTCTGATTATTGATCGCCTGGCAGGACGGACAGCAGTTGCAGGGATTCCCATCCAGTGGATTCTCACAATTGACCGCCTTGGCAAATAGCTTGGCGATCGAGGTCTTACCGGTACCCCTGGTTCCGCAGAAGAGATAGGCATGTCCGATCCTCTGATAATTGATCTGATTACGAAGTGTGCGAACGATCGCGTCCTGACCTCGTACCTCGTCGAAGTCCTGGGGACGGAACTTTCGATATAAAGCCATATAAGACATAGCTGCCTCCCTGATATTTCTCATGCTTCTGAAAACCTGATGCGACTTCGCCGCATCACATGGCATGATACGCATCATGGAATTACTTCGCTGCAAGCAGCTACCTTAATTCCTCCAATGAAAAATCTCGCGCGTATCATAAAAGATAGCCATCCCCTATTCTATCATAATTCTGAGGGGATGACTATCGAAACTTAATATTCTAATTCCTGATAGATCTTGCGGGCCAGTTCTTCTAAGTAAATGTAGTGGTTGAGCTCCGGATTCTCCAGAACCATCTGCAGCAGGATCTTCAGGATCGAGCCGATGGTCTTACCATCCGTAATGCCGATGGCCTTCAGCTGATTGCCGTTGATCTTCAGCTCCTTCAGGGACAGGCAGTCGCCGGCCCGGAGAATCTCCTGATATGCTATCTCAGCCTCAGCCAGCTGTGCCAGCTTCTCCTCCCGCATATAGCTGCTCTGTGCCATAAGATCTGCCCGCATGACCTGCAGCAGGTAAGGAAAGAGGGTCGGGGTCACCAGACTCAGGACACGTCGCAGATTGCGGCGGCCGGAGCTTAAGGCATCCTGAAAACGGGTATCGTGATAGCTGATCAGCGTGTGAACCAGCTTGATGGTGTTATTGTCACATTTCAGGCGGCGAAGAATGGTCTGAGCCATCTCCGCACCGATCTTATAATGCTGATGAAAATGATCCACCCCTGCCGGGTCTGTCGTGCGGGTCGCCGGTTTGCCGATATCGTGCAGCAGCATGGTCAGGCGCAGGACGGGGTTAGGGGAAATCGCACAGATGGCGTGGATGGTATGCTCACCGACGCTATAGCAATGGTGAGGATTGTTCTGTTCCGTCTTCATCATGGTGTCGAACTCCGGCAGGAAGACGGAGGTGAGGCCGGTCTCGTAAGCCAGACGCAGCTTATCCGGATGATCGGACATCAGTAATTTCAGTAATTCCATCTGGATACGCTCCTGGCTGACGGCCCGGAGATTCTCATGAAGCTCCCGGATGGCGGTCATGGTGGCAGGATCGATGGTATAATCCAGCTGACCGGCGAAGCGGATGGCACGGAACATACGTAGAGGATCCTCCGTGAGACGTTCCGATGGGGAGCCGACACAGCGGATGATATTCTGCCGGATATCTTCACAGCCGCCGAAGAGGTCGATCAATCCCTGCTGCGGATGGTAGGCCATGGCATTGATAGTGAAATCGCGATGAGACAGGTCCTGGGACAGATTCTGTGCATAGCATACCTCAGCGGACAGGTCTGCGTCGAAAGCACCACCGACACGATAGGTGGTCACTTCGTAGCCGGTCTTGCCCATCATGATGGTGATGGTGCCATGCTTTATACCGGTATCGATGGTCCGGGGGAAGAGTGCCTTCACTTCTTCCGGTCTGGCGGAGGTGGTGATATCCCAGTCTGCCGGGATCTTGCCCAGGATGGAATCTCTGACACAGCCGCCGACGACATATGCTTCATAGCCGTGATCATTCAAGGCGCGGATGATCTGTGCGGCCTGCGTTGGTATCTTAATATCATATAACAAGAGTATGCCCTCCTATCTGTTAAGCTTGCCTCTGGGAATGGTGCAAGTATGGTTGATATCTGCCGATTGTGATGCAGGTATGCCGGATACCGGCAGATATGCTGCAAAGCTGACAGGCAGATCAGCCCTCATTGGCCGCCCTGAGGATGGCTTCCTGCTGATGACGGAGATGATGGCGGAGCAGATTCTTGGCACGTTCTTCATCATGCTGGAAGATGGCATCCATGAGACTGGCATGCTCCTCGATCAGATCCGCATGGGTACTACTGTCCTTCAGATATTCTAAACGATAACGGTAGAACTGTTCACGCAGACTGTTGATGATGGAGATGAGACGTTTATTCTTGGCAGCATGCACGATGGAATCATGGAACTGCTCGTCCTTCTCCACCAGTTCCAGGAGATCCGCATGATCCTCCACGGCCTTCTTAAACTGATCATACATCTCACGCATCTCCTGCTTATGCTCCTCATCGATACGCTGGCAGGCGATGGATGCGGCGAATTCCTCCAAGGTGATACGGATCTCGATGACATCCCGCAGATTCTCCTCGGTAATCTTAGCAACCTGGGCGCCCTTACGTGGAATCATAGTAACCAGACCCTCCAGCTCCAGCTTACGGATGGCTTCACGGACCGGCGTACGGCTGACACCCAGCTGATTGGCCAGACTGATCTCCATCAGACGCTCGCCCGGGGCGAACTCCCCTGTGATGATGGCCCGGCGCAGGGTCTGGAAGACGACGTCTCTCAGAGGAAGGTATTCATTGATATTCATAGTTAGTTCATTTTTTTTCACGTTTTTTCTCCTTCTATGGCTAAGAGCGATGAGAGCTGCGGTGCAGCGGGATCATCTCTTGATAGCTTATATATGCTGTAACACGTATCGCTTACAGGGGTGACTTACAGAAAGGTCGAACCACGGCAGTCTGTCGGATACCGGGATCCTTCTGGAAGACATGGGATGCTCTGACGGCAGCCTCTCTGTCCGTAAAGATGCCGAAGACAGTGGATCCACTGCCGCTCATGAGAGAGTTCATGGCACCTGAGTCATTCATGGTCTTTTTAATCTCTGCGATCTGCGGGTAGTCCCGGATGGCAACATCCTCCAGTACATTACCCATACGGGATGTGATGCCGGACAGATCCCCTGCCTTTATGGCTTCTACCATGCCGTCGATGTCAGGATGCACCGTCTCCGATGACAGATGCAGGTTCTCATAGACAAATCTGGTGGAGATGGAGAAGACCGGTTTCACGATAAGGAACCAGCAGGATGGGATGGATGGTAAAGGGGTCAGAATCTCTCCGATTCCCTCAGACAGAGCGGTTCCCCGCATGATGCAATAAGGGATATCCGCACCCAGAGTCACGCCATAGCGCATCAGGGTCTCCTGGCTGATCCCCAGTCGGAAGAGCTGGTTCATCCCGACAAAGGCAGCGGCAGCATCGGTGCTTCCGCCTGCCATGCCGGCAGCCACAGGGATATGTTTGGTTAAATTGACATCCACGCCACTTGTAATCTTATATTCCTGCCGGATCAGGTCGATGGCGCGATAGACGAGATTCTTCTTGTTCACCGGTAGGTAGGAGAGATTGGTGCTGATGCGAATCTCACCACAATCATTCTTCTGCATGGTCAGCTCATCGTAGAGCTTGACGGTCTGCATGATCATCTTTACTTCATGATATCCGTCTTCACGTCGACGGATCACATCCAGGCCCAGGTTTACCTTGGCATAGGCCTTTAATTCCAGGGGATTGTGCATGGCGCTCACCTCCGAGCTATCTTGTTGGAGGAATTGTGGCACAGCTTTCGCTGTGGAGCAATTCCGTAATGTGTATTCTATGCTGCGGTGCGACGAAGTCGCATGATTTTTTCGTAATGTGTATTCTATACTGTGGTGCGACGATATCGCATCATCAGGATTGTACAAATTAAGTATCTTGTATACAATATTATTATAATACATTTCCATGGAAATACAAGAAAAATAATCTGCTGAAAAAGGTGTGTCTTTGGAAGATTTGCATATATCCAAAAAATGAGGGATGTGTTAAGATAACAGAAGCTATGTGCTTGTGGTGTACTCTATCTGCTATGTGGTATGTGTGCACTTCGAGTGAGATAAGATGGACGAAAACCGCTGGTGGGGATGATCTGAGAGAGATTTCCCCGGAGAGAGATGTATCATTGATAAATATATAGTTATAGTTGGTATAAGACAGAAAGGAAGAGACGATGGCAGAGAAGAATATCGTAGTGCTGATGGGCGGCAGATCCTCGGAGCATGAGGTTTCGCTGGTATCCGCAGCAACTGTAGTAGAGCATATTAATACAGATATCTATAATGTGATCATGGTTGGTATCACCAGGGAGGGTCAGTGGAAGCTGGTCGATCAGCTCAGCAGTCTGAAGGACGGCAGCTGGGTAAGAAGCCGTGTGGAGGTGATCCTGTCCGCAGATACCAGTGCCAAGGAGATGCTTCTGATCCGTGGCGATTATATCGAGAGAGTCCATGTGGATGTGGTATTTCCGGTGCTCCATGGTATGAATGGTGAGGATGGTACGGTACAGGGCCTGCTGGAGCTGGCTCAGATTCCTTATGTAGGATGTGGCGTCCTGGCTTCTGCCTGTGCCATGGATAAGTTTTACACCAAGGTGATCGTGGATGATATCGGTATCCGTCAGGCTCAGTTTGTGGGTGTGCGCCGCCATGAGCTCAAGGAGATGGATAAGGTTCTTGCCGGAGTGGAGGAGAAGCTGACTTATCCGGTCTTCGTCAAGCCATCCAAGGCAGGCTCTTCCCAGGGTGTCAGCAAGGCGTCCGACCGTGAGGAATTAAAAGAGGCGCTGATCCTGGCAGCGGATCACGATGATAAGATCCTGGTAGAGGAGAATATCGTGGGACGTGAGGTAGAGTGTGCCGTTCTTGGCGCAGAAGAAGTGCAGGCCTCCGGTGTCGGTGAGATCCTGGCAGCCGATACATTTTATAGTTATGAAGCGAAATATAATAACAGCGATTCCAAGACGGTCGTGGATCCGGAGCTTCCGGAGGGCAAGGCAGAGGAGATTCGCCAGAATGCCGTGAAGATCTTCAAGGCTCTGGATGGTTATGGCCTGTCCAGAGTGGATTTCTTCCTGACCTATGAGGGAAATGAAGTGGTATTTAATGAGATCAACACTCTGCCGGGCTTCACCTCCATCAGTATGTATCCGATGCTGTGGGAGGCCAGAGGTATCGATAAAGCTGCCCTGGTTCAGAAGCTGATCGATCTTGCCATGACTCGTTATGAGAGATAGATTTTCATTCATGGCAGGAAAGCCGGGGCATGCTTGCCGGATAAGAAGAAGGACCCGAAGGGATGGAAAGAGCTGAGATGACAGAGGGAAGAAAGAGACCGGAGAGCTGGCGGGATGCCAGTCGTTCCGGTATCGTGAAGATTCGTGGTGTCCAGAGCGGATATGGTCAGCAGGATGTGAATGAGGTGACGACTCCGGCCAGATATGTCTGCCGGGATGGTAAGAGATATCTATTCTATCGGGAGTATGCAGAGAGTGGTGCCAGTCAGCAGGTGCGCCTGACGATCTCGGAAGGAGAGGTATGTCTGAAGAAGAGCGGCATGGGTCATACGGAGCTGACCTTCTGTAAGGGCAGTAAGAGACCCTGTCATTATCAATCGCCGGTCGGTCCCATGGAGCTGGTCTCCCAGACACGGAAGATCCGGCTGAGAGAGTCGGAGCATCATATGAATCTGAAGATGGAATATAGTCTCTACATGCATGAACAGATCCTGTCTGATTATGCACTGGATATCGAGTGGAGAGAGACCACGGAATAGAGTAAGAATAGAGCAGAATAGAGTATAAAGTAAAGAAGAGCTGTCGCAAAAAGCGGCAGCTCTTCTGTATATTCAGAGTCAAAAAAGACGGATTGAAATCACTCATCTCAATCCGTCTATCTTATACATATTCTTATCGATTAAAAAGCCTCTTGAAGAAGCCCTTCTTCTCTTCCACTTCTACCGGTGCCTTACGGTAGTTATTCACACTGGTGATATAAACACCACTTACCATGGCATGGATGGAAGCATTTACCGGAATCTGGTTATAAACGTCCTCATCAGCGATGAAGCTCATGATCTTCGGACCAACCTTGGCCTTTACGATCGGCATCTTAGCACGCTGTGCACGCTTGGGAGCCTGCTCCAGAACGATCTTCGGTAAGCCGGATTCTCTTAAAGGAAGGCGCTTCTTATCGATGACCAGCATCGTAACCTTCTGTGCTGAAGAGACGAGCTTCTGCTTATTCTCTTCCTGTTCTGCCTGCATCTTGGAGCCCTTACGATAAATGAAGAAGAGAGCAACTGCAATGATCACAAGAATGATCGCGGTAATAATCCAAGGATTCATAGTTTGACCTCCTGTCGTATATATCTGTCTTACAGCCGGAATCATCGGCTGCTATATCGGAAATCTCGCAGAGGACAAGGCCACTACGGAGATAAAACACTAAATGTGATTGTATCATTATTTTTCTCTATTGAAAAGTATAAAATGAGAAATATCTCTGAAATTTATAAAAGATTTCTCCGAAGATATCCTCATCTTATGGAAGAAAATGGATTTATGCCTGATTCTCTCTGACCTCGGCGATACAATCTGCGATGGTCTGTTTTACCATCTCTACGGCATTCTTCTGCTCCGGACGTGGGAGATCACTGATCATCAATGGCTCAGCAAATGTAACGGTGACATGGGATGGCCTGATGCTGAGTCCCGGATTATCCTCCAGGATGGCAGCCGTGCCGGTGATGGCAACGGGAACCACAGGCACCTTGGCCTTCTGGGCCATCTTCAGGCTGGCTCCCTTGAACTCACCCAGATGCCCCTCCTTGCAGCGGGTTCCCTCCGGGAAGATGAACATATTGGAGCCTTCTTTCAGGTATTCCGCTCCCTTGAAGATGGTCTTCAGGCCCTCCTTCATATTGGAACGGTCCAGAGACAGACAGCGGACGAGATGCATCCAGCCCCGCAGTCCGGGGATCTTCTCCAGAGAGGCCTTGGCGATAAAACCGGCACAGGCTTCTTCCGGAAGTGCGGTCTCCACCGCAACGATATCGAAGAAGCTTAAGTGGTTACCGGCATAGAGTACGGTAGCCTCCGGTATATGCTCCAGACCATGGACGGTCAGAGTACTTCCGGAGATGTCCAGGATATGCTTCACTGCCTTCTTAATATAAGTATGGGAGATGCGGGAGGCCTCGATCGGATCCGTCTCGGCCAGCTTACGGAGCTCCATTCGTTTCGGGGTGGTCGTCAGAAGAAAACCGCCCAGATATAATACAGTGCGAATCGTACGAAAATTCATAATAACTCCTCTTTCTGTCGGATACTTACAGACATTCGTGAAATCTCATCATAGCTCTGCCGATATTCACAGGATCTGTAAGGGAAGGAATATGTTATCAGCCGGTTGGCATGCTGCCATACATTCTGCAGGAAGAATGCCGGAGTATGCCATGATATGTCGTCTATCTGCCGAAGAGCTGGCATAAGCTCTTCAGATATGCTGCAGTGCCCTCGGTGAAGAGCTCCTTCGGAGCACGGTATGCCCAGTTATCTTCTGCGACACCGGGGACATTCATGCGGGCTTCGCTGCCCTGACCGAAGACATCCTGGATCGGTGTGATGGCAAGTCTGGCCGGAGATCCCAGACAGGTACGGATAAAATCCCAGTGGATGGAAGAGGCGTCGGTATTCATATAACGGCGCACCTTATCCTTTGCCTTCTCGGAAGCGGTCTCATACCAGCCCACGATGGTATCATTATCGTGGGTTCCGGTATAACAGACGCTGTTCTTCACCTGATTATATGGAAGGTAGGCGCTGTTCTCATCCTCATAGGCAAACTCCAGGATATTCATACCCGGCAGATGGAACTGGTCTCTCAAGGCACGCACTTCATCCGTGATGATGCCCAGATCCTCAGCGATGATCGGAATCTCCTCGCCGAAGACCTCCTGAATCTTCTCAAAAAATGCAGCACCCGGACCTGGCTTCCAGCGGCCCTCCAGGGCAGTCTCCGCATCGGCAGGAACCTCCCAGTAGCTCTCCAGTCCGCGGAAGTGATCGATACGGACGATATCACTGAGCTTGAGCTGGGCAGCGATACGTTTCATCCACCACGCATACTCTGTTTTCTTATGATATCTCCAGTTATAGAGAGGATTGCCCCAGAGCTGACCGGTCTTGCTGAAATAATCCGGCGGTACACCGGCGACAACCTTGGGATAGCCATCCTTATCCAGCTGGAACATCTTAGGCTCTGCCCAGACATCCGCGCTGTCCGGAGAGACGAAGATCGGGATATCTCCGATCAGTAAGATGCCATGTTCATTGGCATAAGTCTTCAATGCATCCCACTGCCTGAAGAATAACCACTGCAGGAAGGCCTGGTAGCGAATCTCATCCGCCAGTTCTCTGGCGATGACAGCCTTCTGTGTCTTGGTTGGTCTGCGATATTTCTTCTCCCACTCCAGCCAGTAGCTGCCTTCTTTGGCAGACTTGATGGCCATGAACATGGTATAATCTCCCAGCCATTCTGTCTCCTGACAAAATGTATCAAAAAGAGTGAGCAGCTCGCTGTCCTCCCCTAATTCTTTAAAGGCAGTGTAGGCTTTCTGAAAGAGTTCTGATTTATATTCCTTTACGGCTGCATAATCGACCTTCTCCTCCGGGAATGCCGGTACATCGGCCAGATCCTCCTCCGTGAGCAGACCATCCTTCAATAAGAGATCCGGACTGATCAGAAGCGGCTGTCCCGCAAAGGAAGAATAGCACTGATAAGGGCAGTTATATTGACCGGTAGGGCCGAGAGGGAGAGTCTGCCAGATATGCTGGCCGGCCTGCTCCAGATAATCGACGAAAGCGTAGCTCTCCGGACCCAGATCACCGATACCGTAGGCTCCCGGCAGGGAGGTCGGATGCATGAGGATGCCGGACAGACGACGAGTAGATAAAGCTTGTAATAATGTGTTCATAATACCTCCAACAGGATCTTTGTATATTTTCTGATATAGTATAGCAATAATTTCCGCAAATCGCAATGCAATCCACGATCAAAGAAGGCAAAATACTTTTTTTTGATCGTAAGATCATTTAATAAATACTTCAAAAATGTTACAAAGAGTGTTATAATAATCGGTACTATTGTTTAACAGAACATCCTCTGTGGTCGGAGGGGACTGCGAAGATGTTTGACAGAGTATGTGGAGATTATAAAGATGAAACGTGAGAAAAGGATTTCCAGAGGGGTATCACTGACTCTGCTGCTGCCGATTGTGGCGATCATCTGTGTTCTGATCGTTGCAGTGTCTATCATGGGGATCAGTCCGCTCATGGGCTATAGCCTGTGTGTGATTTGTGTGATCTATCTGGTCGCATCGGTGATCTATCATGAGTATATGAGTCATATGGTATCCAATGAGATATTTGAGGCAGGATTTCATCAGAGCCAGATCTATAAGAATCTGATGAAGGAGCTGCCAGTGCCTTATGTGATGACCACGTCCAATGGTCTGATCATCTGGTATAATGAGCTCTTCGAGCGGATGCTGGGTGGCAAACCGGATAAGAAGAATATCTCCCAGATATTTTCTATTCTTCATAAGAAGAATTATCCGCAGCCGAATAAAAAGAAGACAGTGATCCTCAATCTTGAGGACAAGACCTATCGTGTGGAGTGCCAGTGCCTTCAGGCTGTGGAGGATGCGGATAAGGTAGAAAATGAGAAGACGAGAGATCAGTATCTGCAGGCTTTCTACTTTTTTGATATCACGGATCTGATGGAGTATAAGGATACTTCGGAGAAGAAGCGTCTGGTAGCCGGCATGATCTATATTGATAATTATGAAGAGGTTCTGGAGAGCATGGAGGAGGTACGTCAGTCCCTGCTGCTGGCTCTGGTAGAGCGTAAGATCATGCGTTATCTGCAGACCATGGATGCTATCGTCAAGCGTTTTGAGAGAGATAAGTTTCTCTTCGTCTTCCAGGAGAAGAATCTGGAGCAGATGCTGTCAGGTAAGTTCTCCATCCTGGATGAGGTGCGTGCCATCAGTGCCGGAAATGAGCTGGCGATGACTCTGAGTATCGGTGTCGGTATGAATGCATCCACTTATGTGGAGACCTATGAGAGTGCCCGCACGGCCATGGATATGGCTCTGGGCCGCGGCGGCGACCAGGCCGTCGTTAAGAATGGCAGCTCCATCTCCTACTACGGAGGTAAGACCCAGAAGGTGGAGAAGAATACTCGTGTGAAGGCCAGAGTCAAGGCCCATGCCCTGCATGAGATGATGTTATCTCATGATACGATCCTGATCATGGGACATAAGATTCCGGATGCGGACTGTATCGGAGCGGCTCTCGGTATCTATCGTATGGCCAGAACATTTGATAAGAAGGCCTATCTGGTCGTGGATAAGAAATGTGCAGCCATCGAGCCAATCGTCAGCGGCCTGGAGCCCCTGCGCACGGAGGAGGAGCCGATCTTCATCAGTAATGAGGAGGTTCTGGCTAAGAAGGATCCTCGTGCCATGCTGGTGGTGGTTGATGTAAATATTCCTAACGTGACAGAGTGTCCGGCCTTACTGAAAAATGTGAAGACGATCGTGGTTCTTGACCATCATCGTCAGGCACCGGAGACGATCAAGTCGGCTGTCTTATCCTACGTGGAGCCCTATGCTTCGTCTGCCTGTGAGATGGTTGCGGAGATATTACAATATATATCGGAGAAGCCGAAGCTGAGACCGATCGAGGCGGATGCCATGTATTCCGGTATCCTGGTGGATACGGATAATTTCGTCATCAAGGCGGGAGTCCGTACCTTTGAAGCAGCGGCCTACCTGCGTCGTATGGGTGCCGATGTAACCCGTGTGCGTAAGATGTTCCGTGAAGATCGGGAGCATTATATGGTTCGTGCACAGCTGATCCGTGAGGCGGAGGTCTATATGGATGAATTCGCCATCTCTACCTTTGAACCGGGTGATCTCAGCGGTGCGACAGTCGTTGGTGCCAAGGCGGCCAATGAGCTTCTGAATATCCAGGGCATTCGTGGCAGCTTCGTCATCACACAGATGCCGGAGTATATCTATATCAGTGCTCGTTCCATCGATGATCTGAATGTGCAGGTGATTATGGAGAAGCTGGGTGGCGGTGGTCATCTTACGGTGGCAGCGGCCCAGGTCAGAGATCAGAGCATGATGCAGGTGAAGAACAGATTAAAAGAGATTCTCTCTGCCATGAAACAGGAGGGAGACATATAAACAGGATTGTACATCAAGGATAAAAGGAGATTAGAAGAATGAAAGTTATATTATTAGAAGACGTAAAAAGTCTGGGAAAAAAGGGTGATCTGGTAGAAGTCAGTGAAGGTTATGCAAGAAACTGCCTGCTGAAGAAGAAGCTGGGCGTGGAAGCAACCAACAAGAATGTAAATGATCTGAAGCTGCAGAAGGCGCATCAGGATAAGCTGGCTGCAGAGAAGCTGCAGGAAGCAAAGGATCTGGCTGAGAAGATCGCAAAGCAGAGCATCAATCTGCAGATGAAGTTAGGTGAGGGCGGTAAGGCCTTCGGTACCATCTCCAATAAAGAGATGGCAGCAGCAGTCAAGGAACAGCTGGGTTATGATCTGGATAAGAAGAAGTTCTCTCTGGATGTTCCGATCAAGGGTATCGGCACATTTACGGCTAAGATCAAGCTGCATCAGAAGGTGACGGCAGAGCTTAAGGTCAACGTGACAGAGAAGAAATAGAGAAGAAACAGAGAAGAAATAAGAGATCTGCAGGATAGAGTGTGACGTGCGGAATCCGTAACAGAGATAAGAAAGAGATGAAGATTCATGCCTACGGTAGATGAGAACTTTATTAAGAGGATACAACCACATAGTGAAGAGGCGGAGAAGTCGGTCCTGGGCTCCATGCTCATGGACAGGGATGCTATCGTCGAGGCGGAGGATATCCTGGTGAAGGAGGATTTCTATCAGAGGCAGTACGGTATCTTATTTGAGTCTATGGTAGAGCTTTACCGAGAGGGTAAGGCGGTCGATCTGGTTACCCTGCAGGATAAGCTTAAGGAGAAAGAGCTGCCGGAGGCCTTTGGCGGACTGGATTTCTTCCGGGATCTGGTTGATATGGTTCCGACCTCGGCCAATATCAGGCAGTATGCACAGATCGTGCATGATAAAGCGACCCTTCGCGCCCTGATCAAGGTGACGGAGGAGATCGGTAATGATTGTTATCTGGGTAAGGAGGATACCGGCGCGATCCTGGAGAAGACAGAGAAGGAGATCTTCAGCTTACTGCAGGATCGGAATCATATGTCTGACTTCGTGCCGATCCAGCAGATCGTCCTGAATACCCTGAATGCCATCGAGAAGGCTTCGAAGACCAAGGGACGTGTTACAGGTATCGCCACAGGATTTACGGAGCTGGATTATAAGCTGACCGGTTTACATCCGTCCCAGCTGATATTGATCGCTGCCCGTCCTGCCATGGGTAAGACGGCATTTGCCCTGAATATCGCCCAGTATGCTGCTTTTCGTGATAATCATAAGGTGGCCATGTTCAGTCTGGAGATGTCCAAGGAGCAGCTGGTCACTCGACTGATCGCCTCGGAGTCCATGGTGGATTCTCAGATGATCCGTACCGGTGATCTGAGAGACAGTGACTGGGAGAAGCTGTTAGAAGGTGCGGCACTGATCGGTAATTCCCAGCTGATCATCGACGATTCCTCCTCCACGCTGGCGGAGATTCGTTCCAAATGCCGTAAATATAAACAGACCTATGGTATCGAGATGGTTGTGATCGATTATCTTCAGCTGATGAGTGGCAGTAATACTCGTAAAAATGAATCGAGACAGCAGGAGATCTCAGAGATTTCTCGTGGTCTCAAGGTGCTGGCTAAGGAGCTGGATATCCCGATCATTGCCTTATCCCAGCTGTCGCGAGCTGTGGAAGCCAGACAGGATCATAAGCCGATGCTGTCGGATCTGCGAGAGTCCGGAGCCATCGAGCAGGATGCCGATGTGGTCATGTTCCTCTACAGGGATGAGTATTATAATCCGGATACGGAGAAGAAGAATCTGGCGGAGGTCATCATCGCCAAGCAGCGTAGTGGCTCTACCGGCAGTATCGAGCTGGTATGGCTGGGTCAGTATACCAAATTCGCTAATAAAGAGACGACGATATAGTCTTATATATTTATATTATGAAGATTGTGCGGAGGACCGATCACATCACTGCGATGAAGATCGGTCCTCTTTCTGCTGCTATGCTCCGATAGATTTTAGTATTGTTTAGCAGCATTCGGCAAACCTTACCTCTGTTTAACGTATCAGATCCTTTATAACCTCCCCGGCCAGGATGAGACCGGCAACCGGAGGGACGAAGGATACACTGCCCGGCGTAGAGCGACGGGAGTGATTGACTGCTGCAGTCTCAGATAATGGCTGCTCGGCAGGTTGGATCGGTGTCATCGCTTCTTCCCGGGAGTAGACGACCTTGAGCTTCTTCACTCCTCGCTTCTTTAACTCCCGACGCATGACTCGGGCCAGAGGACAGACACTGGTCTTATAGATATCCGCCACTTCGAAGCGGGTCGGATCCAGTTTATTTCCTGTGCCCATGCTGCTGATGATCGGCACACCATATTCCTCCGCCTTCATAACCAAGGCAATCTTGGCTGTGACCGTGTCGATGGCATCCACGATATAATCATATTCGTAGAAAGGAAAATCATCGGCATTCTCCGGCAGGAAGAAGCAGTTATGGGTGACAACCCTGACATCCGGGTTAATATCCAGCATCCGTTCCTTCATGACCTCTGTCTTATAACGGCCGATGCTGCTATGTGTCGCGATGATCTGTCGATTCAGATTGCTGAGAGCAACTGTATCATCATCGATCAGGTCGAAGGCACCGATTCCACTGCGAACCAGGGCCTCGCATACATATCCTCCGACCCCGCCGACCCCAAAGACAGCCACTCTGGACCGGGACAGCTTCTGTAGAGCCTCCTCCCCTAAGAGGAGCTCGGTTCTGATATATTGTTCTGACATAATAAGACTCCAATCTGTAGAATATATAAAAATTACTCTGTATTAAGAGAAACATATAATATAGAGCAAGATCAGTTCAAAAGTTGCTCTATAAAGAGAAAAAGCCAGCCCATAGAGCAAGTCCGGATCACTAAAAGTATCATATATGACATCATATACGACAAAAGCGGTGCTTCTCATACAAGAAACACCGCCATATCATCTACTGTAATTGCAATATCATGCAGATATTGTGAGCAGTATATCAGGTTTTAATTAAGCCTGATCGATAGCACCTGTAGGGCAAGCGCCTGCGCAAGAACCGCAGTCAAGACAGGAATCAGCATCGATAACGTACTGTCCATCGCCTTCGCTGATAGCGCCAACTGGGCATTCGCCTTCACATGTTCCGCACATAATACAAGCATCAGAAATTACATATGCCATGATAATATCCTCCTTTAAGATTTAGAATAATGTTGTAACCTTATTCTATACTAGTTTCTAACGAATATCAAGTTTATTTTTTTGTGCATATTTCAGGAGGATTTTTGAAAAAATAAAAAAGAAAAACATGTGTTCGGAAAAACTAACTTATGCAACATTTACAAAATATAAGCAAGCAAAACCTAAAAAAACAATATATAATTGTGCATATTGACGATAAAATAATATGATTTTCCATATTTTATTAATAAAAAAAGAATTTTTTTCTGATGATAAATTTCTTCAATAAGAAAATAATAAGATTATTTCTTACATTTTTCAAAAATGTGTCCGGATTCTATTCTCAAAAAGTTCTTTTTATGTTATGTTTAATGATACGCGTGATAGAATTCCGTGCAATAAATGAAGTAAGCCCATTAGGGCAGAGATAGCCGGCAGAAAGGGGGGACTATCATGGACAGTCGTATCGAATATCGTGATCGAGTGGATCATAAGATGATATTTATTATTATCAGTCTGATTGCTTTCGGACTGGTCATGATGTGCTCTATATTCTCTGCGCAGGATAATATTAAGCCTTTTTTCAAACAGCTGGGATGCATGGCAGGATGCTTCGTGTGCATGTGTATTTTTTACAGATTTAAACTGGACTTTCTTAATAAATGGGCCAAGGTACTCTACATTGCGGCTATTCTCATGATACTTGCCCTGCTCTTACCGGAACCATTTACCAGAACGGCAAATGGTGCGACTCGTTGGTTGAACTTTAAGTTCTTCGTTTTTCAGGTAGCAGAATTTGTAAAGCTGGCGGTGGTACTGATGCTGGCACACTGGATCGAGTACTCCAGAGAACGCCGGGGAATCAGAGAAGAGATCTCATTTATCCTGGTTGCATGGCTCATAGGAGGCGCTCCTTCTGTTCTCCTGATGAACATCAGTAATGACCTTTCTTCCTCCATGGTAATTCTGGGAATTACCTTTGTCATGTCCTTTGTAGCATCCCGGGGGAAGATTGGTTGGATCATGCATATCCTGGCAGTGTTGGGTGTTATTGCATTTGTGGCTTATTATGTCTATGACGTGAAGCAGAATATGCCCCTGGAATCACAGATTTTAGCCAATGAAGTCTCCTTCCGCCGTGGTAGGATTGCCGCCTGGCTGGATCCGGAACGCTATGCCGGATCGGTCGGCTATCAGCCTCTGCATTGTCTCTATGCCGTTGCCAATGGTGGTTGGTTCGGAAAAGGTCTGGGACAGAGCTGGCAGAAGGCGATCCTGCCGGAGAGTGAGAATGATGCCGTATTTGCTATTATTATAGAAGAGTTGGGTATCTTCGGTGGTCTGGTGCTGATCTTTTTATTTGCTGTTCTGGTGACTCTGATTGCCAGGGTGGCTTATAATACGGAGGATCTCTTTGGCAGGATGTTCTGTGTCGGTGTCGCATCCCATATTATGCTGCAGGTGCTCATACACTGTGGCGTCTGTACCAATATGCTTCCGAACACAGGAATCGGTCTGCCCTTCATATCCAGTGGTTTGACGGCCAGTATCTTCCAGTTGGTTGAGATGACGGTCGTCATGTCCATCGCTTATGTGCATATTTTTGATAATTATGACTTGTCCAAGAGACGGGCCAGAGAGAAGCAGTATAAGACACAGAAATATTTTACAGGTAGGAGAGTCCGACAGAAGGAAGCCCATGAACGGGCCATGCAGCAGGCCAGGCTAAGGGCCGATCAGGAGAAGTCTGCGGCATCTTCTTCCGGACGCAGAAATGCAGGCTCCGGACAGGTCCGCAGGACCAATACAGAGATCAGCCGAAGCAGTTACAGAGGAAAAAATGCTGCAGGCAGCCGAAGCAGCTACAGTGGAAGAAATGTTGCATCCAGCCGAAGCAGTTACAGCGGAAGAAATGCTACAGGCAGCCGAAGCAGTTATGCCGGAGATAGTGGGATCGGCAGTCGGGAGATTTCGAGAAGAAGAGATGCAACCCTGGCTCGTTATGAATATATCAGCCGGCACAGAGCAAAGTCCGACGGAGATAGCGATCGGAGAAGAGGCAGGAATGCTTCTGTGAACAGAGCTTATCGGAGTGGAAGCACCAGGAATCGAAGTTCTCTCGGCAGGAGCTCTTCTGAGAATCATTCGTCTCGTTAAGGTAAGGTTAATAAGGTAAGGTTAAGAAAGAATACAGGCTGCCGGAAAATCTGTGGATTTTTTACAAGATAGCCCTTGTATTATGATATAAACAAGTGTATAATAACTACTGTTAGTTAAATATATGGAATAATCTTCGGGGCAGGGTGAGATTCCTGACCGGCGGTATGCATCGGAAGAGATGTGAGCCCGCGAGCCTGATAAGGCATGATCCAGTGAGAGTCTGGAGCCGACGGTATAGTCCGGATGAGAGATGATTAGGAAGTAAGATAACAGTTTATCGATATCGCTTATGAGTGAGCTGTGATGATTAGATAGTGGATGAGATTGTCTGATAAGTTTAGAAGATGGCAGACGATCTGTACGGAGTTCCGCTTTGATCGGAAGTTGGTCAGATGATTTAGTCATATGATTCTTATCGTATTCATGCACAGAGATCCATAAGAAGAGAGCCGCATGGGATCGCAGGATAGCATGCCGGAGGATAGGCTGTTGCATAAGATTTCAGAGATGATGCCCCAGGATATATATCCTGGGGTTTTCTTATTTCATAGGATATGGCTTCCCGGTCTTCTATGAAACCAAAATACTCCCTTTGTTATATATGTTATATCTTGTTGTTATATATGTTATATCTTGCGATGAGATAAGTCGCATGTGTGTTTTCTATAAATTTATATGGAGGAATCGATTTGAATACTTATATACCGGAAGAGAAATATATGCGCCGAGCGATCTCTTTAGCGAAGAGGGGCAGCGGTCGTGTGAATCCCAATCCCCTGGTAGGCGCAGTCATCGTCAGAGAGGGAGAGATCCTGGGGGAAGGATGGCATGAATGTTACGGACAGCTTCATGCGGAGCGGAATGCCATCGCCCATGCCAAAGAAGCAGGGCATTCCCTGGAGGGCAGCACCATCTACGTTACCCTGGAGCCTTGCTGCCATTACGGTAAGACCCCGCCCTGTACGGAAGCCATCATCGAGGAGAAGATCGCCAGAGTTGTGGTGGGATCCAACGATCCCAATCCTTTAGTAGCAGGTAAGGGCTTCGAGATACTGAGAGCCCATGGAATCGAGGTGATCCCGGAGTTTCTCAAGGAAGAGTGCGATGCCATAAATGACGTCTTCTTTTATTATATACAGACCGGAAGGCCTTATGTGGCTATGAAATATGCCATGACCATGGACGGTAAGATCGCCTGCTATACCGGACATTCCCAGTGGGTGACCGGGGAGGAATCCAGGGCTCACGTACAGAAGCTGAGGAATCATTATAAGGGCATCATGGTCGGGATCGGTACCGTGCTGGCAGATGATCCGACGCTCAACTGCAGACTGGAGGGCGGCAGACATCCGGTCCGCATCGTGTGCGACAGCCACCTGCGGATTCCGATGGATTCGAAGCTGGTGCAGACAGCGCAGGACTATCCATTGATCGTGGCTTGTCTGGAGGGGGCAGATCCGGAGAAACGTGTTGCCCTCACAGAGGCCGGGGCAGAGGTCATCCTCTTGCCGAAGAGCGGAGAGTCAGAGGAAGGCACATCCATCAATCTGGATATACTGATGGATGAACTGGGAGAGAGAAAGATCGACGGCATCCTCCTGGAGGGTGGCGGAACCTTGAATGAGAGTGCTCTGCAGGCAGGTATCGTACAGAAGGTCTACTGTTATATGGCACCGAAGATCTTCGGTGGAGCCACAGCTAAGTCCCCGGTGGAGGGCCAGGGTAAGGCCGGAGCCGATCAGGCCTGGATCTTCGAGCGTATCGCCATCGACAGCTTCGGCCAGGATCTGATGATCACCTATAAGGTGCGATAATTCACAGACCTGATCTGGCAGGACAAGACGAATCATCTGCAGGAGAGATTGCCGGAAGGCAGATTCATGGATTGATAGAAGAAGAGATAGAGGAAAGAGAGGCGTAGTATATGTTTACAGGAATCATAGAAGAGGTCGGTTCCATACGTTCCATTAAGAAGGGAGCCAAATCCGCCATCATCACCATCGAGGCGAAGAAGGTTATGGAGGATATTCATCTGGGTGACAGTATCGCCATGAATGGCGTATGTCTGACCGTGACATCCTTTGATAACAGCAGCTATAGTGTGGATGTCATGCATGAGACCCTGGATCGTACCAATCTGGGTGAACTGAAGGGCGGCAGCCGGGTGAATCTGGAGCGTGCCATGGCAGCGGACGGCAGATTCGGCGGCCATATCGTGGCAGGGCACATCGATGATACCGGTGTGATCGTATCCATGAACCGCGATGATAATGCGGTATGGATCAACATTTCCACCACAAAGGAAGTCTTAAAATATATCGTGGAGAAGGGCTCCATCACCATCGATGGAATCAGCCTGACCGTAGCCCGAGTGGATTCCAGGGGATTCTCGGTCTCCGTCATTCCACATACAGCGGCCAATACCATCCTGCTGGAGAAGAAACCGGGCAATACAGTGAATCTGGAGACCGATATGGTGGGAAAATATGTAGAGAAGCTGTTACATTTCCATGCGGAAGAAGAGAAGAAGGAATCGAAGATTACCATGGAATTCCTGGCAGAGCACGGATTCTGAGAAAAGATAATAGGACCCTCGATACATTTCCCTCGATGATACGGATGAGATGTCATGAAGGGGATGAAAGGAAAAACTGAGGGTTTATTGATAGAAAGGAAGCGATTAAGATGAGTGATTTTATACTTGAAGAAGAATTATCTTACCAGTTTAACTCCATCGAGGAAGCACTCGAGGAGATCAAAGCCGGTAATATGGTGGTCGTAGTGGATGATAAGACGACAGGAAGCTCCGGTGTGATCATGGCGGCAGCCAGTCAGATTAAGGCAGTGACTGTGAACTTCATGATGACCAATGGTAAGGGAACCCTCACTGTTCCCATGAACGAGGAGAAGGCCAGAAAGTTAGGTCTGGAGGAGCTGATCTGGGAGAGCAAGGAGCAGTATGCAGCAGTTTCTACCATCACGATCGATCATATCAGCACAACCAATGGTATCACAGCACACGATCGTGCCATCACCGTGAAGGCCATCGCATCCGATGAGGCTACGGCAGCGGACTTCCGCCGTCCGGGAACCATGGTTCCGAAGGTGGCACAGAATGGTGGTGTCTTAAAACGTTCCGGCTTCACGGAGGCTTCCGTGGATCTGGCTGGCATGGCAGGCTGTGGTCCGGTGGCTCTGCGCTGCGTGATCCTGAATCAGGAGGGCTCCATCGCCAGAGGTGAGGAATTATTCCATTTCGCAGAGGAGTTCGATCTGAAGATCATCTCCATCGAGGAATTGATCGAATATCGCAGAAAGACAGAGAACTTTGTCAGCAAAGAGGCAGATGCCAACTTCCCATCCAAGTTCGGACATTTCCGCATCATCGGCTATGTAAATAAGCTGACCGGTGAGCATCATGTGGCCATCGTGAAGGGTGATGTGGCTGACGGGAAACCGGTTCTCTGCCGTGTCCACTCAGAGTGTCTGACCGGTGACGGCTTCGGATCCCGTCGCTGTGACTGCGGACAGCAGCTGGCAGCAGCCCTGAAGATGATCGAGGCGGAAGGTCGTGGCGTCCTCCTCTACATGAGACAGGAAGGCCGTGGAATCGGTTTGATCAATAAACTGCGGGCCTATGAATTACAGGATCAGGGCATGGATACAGTAGAGGCTAACCTGGCTCTGGGCTTCCCGGAGGATATGCGTGATTACGGTATCGGCGCACAGATTCTGGCAGACCTGGGTATCAAGCAGCTTCGCCTTATGACCAACAACCCACTGAAGCTGATCGGTCTGTCCGGCTATGGCCTGGAGATCGTGGAGCGAGTACCGATCCAGATCGAGGCCAATGAGGACGATCTCTTCTATCTGAAGACCAAGCAGGAGAAGATGGGACATATCACTTCCTATAAGTAGAGGATGAGATATAGAAACAGAGCATAGGACATAGATCAAAGCAGGAAGCATAACTTATGAATCTATGCCAGCTGATTTTGCATCATATACATAATGAAAGAAACTACATTAAAAATAATTTAAAGAAAATAATTTAAAGAAAATAATTTAAAGAAACAGGAGGAAATGATCATGGGTGTTAAAGTATTAGAAGGTAAAGTGGTAGCCGGAGATGTGAAGATTGGTATCGTTTGCCCGAGATTTAATGAGTTTATCGTAAGCAAATTACTGGGTGGAGCCATCGACGGTCTCGTTCGTCACGGTGTAGAGGAAGAGAATATCGACGTAGCATGGGTACCGGGTTCCTTCGAGCTTCCTTTAATCTGCCAGAAGATGGCGAATTCCGGCAAATACGATGCAGTTATCGCTCTCGGTTCCGTGATCCGTGGTTCAACCAGCCACTATGATCTGGTTTGTAACGAAGCTGCTAAGGGTATCGCTCAGGTCAGCCTGAAGGCAGACATCCCGGTTATGTTCGGTGTGATCACCACAGAAAATATCGAGCAGGCCATCGAACGTGCCGGCTCCAAGGCTGGTAACAAGGGTTACGAATGTGCTCTTGGCGCCATCGAGATGATCAATCTGATCAAGGAACTGGAGAAATAATGACAAATCGCCATTTATATTATCACTTGCACTTTTGGGTGAGATATATTATACTCATGGTGTTTCTGAAGTCGTAACAGAGAAAGATTTTATACAGGAGGTAAGATATATGGCTGCACAGGTAACAAAACAGACACTGATCGGTGAGATGCTTCAGGTGGATATGGGTATCTCTGCTATCCTTATGGCTGCAGGTATGCATTGTGTCGGATGCCCGGCATCTCAGATGGAGTCTCTGGAAGAGGCTTGCATGGTTCATGGTATGGACGCAGATGCTGTTCTCGTTGAGATCAACAAATATCTGGCAAATAAATAATTCCTTATCCATAGGTACTTTATAAAACATAAGACCTGCTGTTCCGAATCCTGTTACGGAGACGGTGCAGCAGGTCTTTTTTGTTGCCATGCATCCAGTGGAAGGTCCGGTGGACCTTCCATCTGGTTGCTACTTAATTACTAATCGCATAATTACTAATTGTTCAATTAGTAATTATTACATCAGATGATTCAGTGTCTGTAAGGCATCTTCCCGGCAGATCACCTGGAAATGTTCCTTAAAATATGCCAGAGAAGCATAGGTGGACAGGATCGCTTCGCCGTGGTCTGTGCAGATGGTGCATGCCCGCTGAAAAAGCTTGCTGTCGGTATCCTCGCGCTTGAGGACCAGATAGTAGACCTTCTCCTGCCTGTCCTTATAGAGGACGCTGCCGCCCTGATAGAAAGGAAGCAGCTGACTGCTTAGATGCATCACAGCATCGAGGCTGTCGAAGCCGAAGATCTGCTCGTTGACCGGCTTCTTCTGTCCGGCGGCCTTCTTCTTACGAAGGAATTCTTCCTTAGCCTTAGCCAGGGCATCGCTGAATGGCCCTAAGATATCGATGGCGTCATCGCCGGAAGAAGCTCCTGCAGAGTCGCCATGTTCCGATGTATCAGAGCTTGTTTCCGTATGTCCGACGGAGAGAACATCACTGTTCTCAGAGTCGACAGACAGGACATTACTGTCATCGGTATCACCGAAAGACAGCACACCATCGTCATCGGAATCATCGAAGGAGAGGACATCACCCTCATCGGAATCGCCAAAGGACGGGATGTCACTGTCATCGAAAGCTCCAAAGGACAGGAGAACATCCTCTTTATCATAAGGGAAATTCGCCTGCTCCATCATAGCCTCCAGGGCTTCCATATCATCTTCATCGATATTCATGGAGGAGAAACGGGAGAAGCGGGTATCCAGCTCGTCCGGATCCTCTACCTTGGTTACCACTAAGATCAGGCAGTCCAGAGAGACCGGGATCGCCTCGATCATCAGAGGGATATTATCTACCTCGAATCCGAACTCGGCGGAAGCCTGCTCCATCATATCACGGAATAAGGCCTTGGCCTTGGTGGAACCGTAGGCCAGCTCTGACAGCTGCAGCTGTCTCTGGTCCAGATCATGTTTATCTAATATACAACGTATTTGATTATCATTCAGTTTCTCAATCTTCAAAAGTATATCACTTCCTTCCGGTAAGTCAGCTCTCCTTTATGCCGGAGAACTAGTGCTAATAGTATATACATAAATTTACAAACTGTAAAGCAAAAATTCTCTAAAAAACCTGGTTTTCGGATGACTTTTCTGCTTGCCGGCGGCAGGTTTTCACTTGTAAAAATATGGAATCCGTGTTATATTTTAAAGCACAGTAAGATCAGGTACGATACGTTTGTTTCTATCTGACGCAATCTATGAACGGCAGTTTTCCCTGGTATATGGGATTCTGCTGTTCATTTTTTTGACATTTGACCGGCCCTATGATACATTTATAGTAATTATAGGATTTTATGCTAATTGGAAGACGAATCGTCAGCAATGGGCATGAGATGGAATAAGATCAGGGAGGAAAATATGAGAAAGAAAGGATTTTTAAAACGAGCGATGGCAGGCGTGCTGAGCGCAGCCATGATTATGACCAGTCTTTCATCCGGAAGTCTGATGGTCTATGCGGAAGAATCCGCAGACATCGTAGTGAATGAGGATGTGACGATTGAGGAAGAGGCCATTAATGAAGAGAGTGAGGTCTGCGATCATAGTAATGTACAGACAGATCCGGAGCTGGCAGCCAGCTGTACAGAGGATGGACACACCGAAGGAAAAATCTGCCTGGACTGCGGTGAAGTACTCGAAGAGATGCAAACCATAAAAGCGCTGGGACATGAGCCATGTACCGATGAAGCTGTGGCAGCCAGCTGTACATCCACAGGGCTGACCGAAGGAAGCCACTGCAGTGTATGTAATGCGGTTCTGGTAGCGCAGGAGGTAATCCCTGCCCTTGGCGATGGTCATAGCTATGTAACCGATGAAGCGGTAGCGCCGACCCCTACAGAATCCGGACTGACCGAAGGTATGCACTGTTCTGTCTGTGGTGAGGTATTGGTAGAACAGGAGCTTATCCCGGCAACCGGACTGAATCATAATTATATCGTGCTGGAGGAAGAGGCACTGGATTATTTGCCGATCAAAGAAGGAGAGGCACTGACTTTCACCAACTTTGCCAAGGCAAATGCCGGTATAGAATTATCCTATCAGTGGTATTATGCAGGATACTATGATATGGATTATAATGCGCACACGATGTGGACGGATGAAGACAAATCCATAGAAGAAACCCTGGAAAAAATGGAGGGTGAGACAGGAAAGAGTCTCACGATAGAATTTGATACGATTGACTGGAGAAAACGTTTTTATGAATGTGTGATCACGGATGAGTATGGCAATTCTATCACGCAGGATTTCGCTGCATATCCTGTTACCGGTCTGACCTATGATGAAGATGCCCTGCATACTTATAAAGCTGCTTCCGGAGCGAGCTGTACATTAAAGAGTACTGCGACGAACGATAAGAATACAGGACTCAGCTATCAGTGGTATACAGCGGATGGCCGTGATCAGTACGACCAATGGATCAACAGTCAGGCAATCAGTGGGGCTGCAGACAGTACTTATACGGTGACGACAGATCATGCACAGATCTATTATTGTAAGGTAACAGATAAATATTTTAATGAGATAGACGAAGCCTTCCAGGTCTATGTGGATTCCGGTCTGGCATATGATGAGAAGGTAACACATAGTTATACCGTAGCTCCACAGGAGAACTGGATACAGTTATCAAGTACAGCCTATGTGACGGATCATTCCGACCTCACATATCAGTGGTATGCATGCGGATATTATGATGCAGATCATAACTGGGTGGAAGAAGCAGCGATAGAAGGGGAAGAAGACTATACGATCAATGTTTATGTAGACCGGGAGCGCAGCTTTTTCTGTCGGGCTACGGATGTCTATGGTAATTATGTAGATGAGTATTATGAGATATCTTTTGACGAATCAACTGTCTGTGATACCTATGGACATAAGGAAGAGACAGTAGCAGGTAAGGAAGCCAGCTGTGAGGAAGCTGGCTACACAGAATCTATCATATGCAGCAGATGTGGCAAGGTCCTGACAGAGGCAGAAGAGATTCCTGCTCTGGGTCATAAGCTTGTGCCTGAATGGACAGAGGATGAAGAATATGTAGCAGTCCTGACCCTATCCTGTGAGAACTGCGATTATAGTAAAACCTATGATCCGGCAGATAATTATGTGGAGATGGTATCTACAGCTGCAACTTGCGTCAATCCGGGCAAGAAGGTTACTACTGTAATCAACCATGGTTACAAGACCAGTTTTACAAAAACGACTCCGGCAACCGGAATTCATCAGTATTATAATATTGACGGAGAGAAGATCTTATGTCCGGGATGCGGTTCTGCCATGCCGGATGAGACTTCTGTTCAGGTTGGAGATACTACCCTCTCCAATGTGAGGATTACAGACCTTATCACAGCAGATAATACAGTAAATGTTAACGTGAAGGCAGCGGATTATACGGCCATGACAAAGGTTGCGGATTATATCAGCGTAGATTCTGATCAGGTGATGAGCTCCAGTGAGGATAAGCTCTCATCCGCAGAGGTCCTTCAGAAAGTGATTACGGATAATTCAGATGAGGATATTGATGTCAGTCAGATCCTCCGGGACGCTTCTTCAATCGATATGACCCGGACGATATCCATGCAGGTCGATATTCTGCGATACGACAAGACAGATGAGAACAAGACCATCAAGATGGATATCACGCCGATCGTTACGACGACAGTAGTAGCCAATCATTCCGATAATTCAACCAATACTTTTACGGTAACCGAGGAGATTCATGATCTGCAGGAAGACGGTGCGATCACAGTTACCATTCCGCTTCCGGCCGGATTCGCCAAAGCGGGTGAGACGATAAAAATTGTTCTTACGCATGATGGAAAAGAGTATCCATTCTATGCAAATGTGAAGTTAAGTGCCAGCAATAAACTTTATGCAGAATTTGATAATAATGTCGGCTTCTCCGATGTATCGCTCTATACATTTGCAAGTTGGGATTATGCATGGGCAGAAGATGGTTCCTCCTGTACGCTTTATGCAGTTCTGTCCGATGGGGAGAAGAGAGAGATAAGCTCTGATGAGCTGGAAGATATACAGATTACCAGTCGTGTTATCAATAAGGTTAGCTGTACCGCTTCCGGAGACATAGAGTATACTTATACAGCATCCTATAAAGGCAGTGAGTATCCAACCGATGTCTCGATTCAGGCTACAAAGAAGATTCATGTTACGGCGTCCGGTCATAAGATGGTGACGGATGCGGCAGTAGCTGCCAGCTGTACAAAAACCGGTCTGACTGAGGGAAGCCATTGCTCCGTATGCGATAATGATGCGGTAGGTGTGGCTCAGAAGGTCATCCCTGCAACGGGCCATAAGGCTGGTAAGTGGACAACGACGAAGGCAGCGACTAATCTGGCAGCCGGTAAAGAAGTTCAGAGATGTACTGTATGTAAGGCAGTGATTCGTACACGTACTATCCCGAGGATCTCCGAAGTGACCCTGTATAAGGGGGTAAATAAGAGCTATACTCTGACAGCGGGCAAATGGACACTGAAGAAGACCGGTGCAGCTAGCTTAAAAGGCAATAAGCTGACCATCAGGAAGACCGGAACCATCAAGGTTACAGAAAAGAAGACCAAAAAGACGGTTACCATCAAGGTGAAAAAACCGGTTCTTCGCTTAAAGAAAACGAAAGTAACTCTGAAGGCCGGCGCTACTTACCGGATCAAGGTCAGTGCGACACCAGTGGCAAAGATATCCTATAAGAGTGCTGCTTCCGGGATCGCCAGGGTTTCTTCCACCGGCCTGATCACTGCGGTAAAGAAGGGCAAGACAAGGATTACAGTAAAAGCCAACGGTGTGAAGAAAAACATTACAGTTACCGTTAAGTAAAGAGAAAAGTGGGATCTTGTGGGATGCCATGAGAAATAGGAGAAAGGACCGAGGGGGAACCTGAGGTCCTTTCTTTGTGTCTGGTGCGCCCGGAGAGAAGGAATCTATCTCATAAACTTGTATTAATTAAGGAACATATAAGTGTTTGTTTGACTTAAGGGAGGAAATATGCTAGTTTAGATGATGGGTGAATATTCTTTTTGTCCATATTACGAAAGAGAATACTGTATATTTCCGATAGTTTTCTTTGCATTTTACAGAGAAAGTTTCTCGTCTTAATTTTATATTTTTACTTATATTCATAGCAATATTTTGCATATGATGATACAATAGAACCGTATGACCCACCGTCGAAGAGTTGATATCCCGGTGTGTCATGACAAAGGAGAGTTTACATTGAATACAGAATATATCGAACTTGATGCGATCTCAGAAGAAGAGAGAGATCAGGTTATGGAGAGGGCCGGACAGATCATCCGCAGCGGCGGGCTGGTAGCCTTTCCGACAGAGACCGTATACGGTCTGGGAGCAAATGGTCTGGATGGAGATGCCTGTGCGCGGATCTATGAGGCGAAGGGACGTCCTTCGGATAATCCTCTGATCCTGCATATCGTGGATATGGTACAGGTAGATGAGATCGCCAGAGAGGTCAGCGAGGATGCCGTGAAGATCATGCAGGCATTCTGGCCGGGTCCCCTGACCATTATCTTAAAGAAGAGAGCTTGTGTTCCTGACAGAACCACCGGAGGACTGGATACCGTAGCGATCCGTATGCCTTCTCATGTGGATGCCAGGGAGTTTATTCGTAAAAGCGGCAGACCCATCGCCGCACCGAGTGCCAATACATCGGGTAAGCCCAGTCCCACATTGGCTCAGCATGTCTATGAGGATATGAATGGTAAGATTCCTATGATCCTGGATGGCGGCGCTGTCGATATCGGAATCGAGTCGACCATCGTGGATATGACCGGCCATATTCCTGTGATCCTGCGGCCGGGTTATATCAGTAAGGAAGATATCGAAGGTGTTGTCGGACGGGCAGAGATCGATCCTGCCATTGCCGGCAGAACCATGAAGAAGGACATCGTGGCTAAGGCACCGGGCATGAAGTATCGTCATTATGCTCCTAAGGGACAGATGGTCCTTCTGGAGGGTGAGACGGTCAAGGTGACGCAGAAGATTCTGGAGCTGGCTGCACAGAAGCAGGCAGAGGGCTACCGGGTCGGTATCATCGGAACCGATGAGACCATGAGTTCTTACCCGCCGGAGATCAGTAAGAGCATCGGTTCGAGAGAGCATACACAGACAGTGGCAGCCAATCTCTACCGTGTTCTCCGGGATATGGACGATGCCGGCGCAGAGTATATCTTCTCCGAGAGCTTCTTCGGAGAGCGTATGGGTGATGCCATTATGAACCGTATGCTGAAGGCGGCAGGTTATCGGGTATTGACAGTATAAGAAGATCAGGATGATCTCTGCAGAAGCGGCAGATTACCGGATCATGACAGTGTTACAAAAGCGGAGGTTATCATTTGAGTGGATATAAGATCATATTAGTAGGTGAGAGTAATCTTACCAGAAGTATCATAGCCGAAGCAATCCTTAAGCAGATATTACATCGCAAGGATATTACCAATGTTGAGCTTCTGTCTCGCGGGATGGTGGTTTTATTTTCAGAGCCGATCTCGCCTAAGGCAGCCAGCGTCCTGCATGAGCATGGATGTGAGGAAGTAACCAGACGCTCGGCAGAGCTGACCCAGGAGGATATCGACGGTGCTGATCTGATCCTCACTATGGGTAAGAATGATGTGAATCATCTGAAGGAGCATTTTGAGACCAGGGCCTCCTGCATGTTTGTCGGAACCTTTATCGATATGGATGAGGAGATTCCGGACGTGACGGAGGATACCATCGAAGCCTACGAGGCTTGTTATCAGGCGGCCAATCAGGCCATGGAGGCTGTGGCAGAAAGACTGATCCTGGAGTTGATCACGGTATGAGCAGTGTGAGAAAAGATAGTGAGAAGCATCCCCTTCGCCTGATTGTGCTGATATCACAGATCGGTATCACCATGATGGTACCTATCTTCTTCTGTGCCTGGCTGGGATATCTGGTCAGCGAGAAGACAGGGATGGAGATCCTCTTTGTGGTCTTTCTGATCCTGGGGATCATGGCAGGCTTTCGCAGCTGTTACATTACCATCCGCAAGTTTGTCTCTCTGAAGAGCCGGTCGGCGGAGTACAATGTATCGGTCCGGTCGGTGGAGAACAGCTATAAGAATCATAGCCTGGATCAGAATATTCAGAACAATCAGAATGTTCAGAAGGATAAAAATGTTCAGAAGGATAAGGATGCTCAGAATGATCCGGAGGATCTGATCGGAGAGCGGGCAGAGGATCCCTGGGATCGATGAGTCGAAGGAAGCTGCAGAAACAGGATTTATGAAAAGGACAGATGAATTTTTTGTCCCATGATTCCGGATCATGAGAAATATAGAAGAGGAATCAGACCATTATGAGATTAAGAAGATGGCTTGAGGATATGAATGAGACACTGCTGGACCTGATCATCGGCTGTCTGGTCTATAGTGCAGTATTTGAGATAATCGGCTTGATTTTTGTATCGAATAAGGCCAGCTTCAGTCTGGGACTGCTGCTGGGTACGATCGTGGCGATCGGATCTGCCATCAGCATGGCAGCGGGGATCGAACAGGTCCTCAGTATGGATAAGACTGCCGCGACGAGAAATAGTATCATATATAGTATCTTGAGAACGATAGTTATGTTTGCTGTAGCATGGCTGGGGCTTAAATTCACACAGATCAGCTTCTGCGGGGAGGTTGTCGGAATGATTGGTCTGAAGGTGGCAGCCCATCTGCATGTCTACACTAACGTTTATATAACTAAAAAAATACGGAGGAAAGGAAGGTGAAGTAATTGGGAAGTTCGATGCTTTTAAGTAGTGAACCGGATTTTTATATCCATAGTTACTACGAGTTTGAACTGTTTGGACAGACACTGTCGATCAACACGACCATGGTAAGTATCGTTATCGTCTCTGTTGTTCTGATGGGATTGATCCTCTTCGCAAGACATTATGTCATGAAGGCTTACAATTCCGGCCAGGCCAACGGTGTATCGAATGCGGTTGAGATGATCGTGGAGTTACTGGATGGACTGGTTGACAGCAATATGGGCAAATATGCACCCGCATACAGAAATTATGTGGAAGCACTTATGGCCTATATCCTGCTCAGTAACATCTCCGGTCTCTTTGGACTGAGACCACCGACAGCGGACTTCGGTACGACCTTTGCCCTGGCTCTGATCACATTCGTCATGATTGAGTATGCATGGATCAAGAGTAAAGGTATCGGTTTTGTCAAGGATCTGTTTGCTCCAATCCCTGTCTTTCTCCCTGTTAACATCATCAGTGAGTTTGCGACTCCGGTCTCCATGTCCCTGCGTTTGTTCGGTAACGTGCTCGCAGGTACGATCATGCTCGGCTTATGGTACGCTTTGATGCCATGGTTCATGAAGATCGGTATCCCGGCATTCCTGCATCTCTATCTCGATCTGTTCTCCGGAGCGATCCAGACATTTGTATTCGGTATGCTGACCATGACATTCATCACAGATAAGTACGGCGACTAGGAGACATTTTTTCATAAAGTAATGAGCACCCGGGGGTTGCTCTGAGGAAATGTGAAGGGATGGACCGCAGATGATTTGCCGGAAGGAAAGTCAACAGAGAGAAGGGTATTTCAAATTTTATCCGAACACATCTATTTAAGGAGGATTTTATTATGTCACAGATTACAAATGAAGGATTAGTATTAGCTTGTTCCGCAATTGGTGCCGGTCTTGCTGTTATCGCTGGTATCGGACCTGGTGTAGGTCAGGGTATCGCAGCTGGTTACGGTGCTTCCGCAGTAGGTCGTAACCCAGGCGCTAAGGGTGATATCATGTCCACCATGCTTCTCGGACAGGCTGTAGCTGAGACAACTGGTCTGTATGGTCTGGTTGTAGCTATGATTCTGATGTTTGCAAACCCATTAGTTGGTAAATTATCATAAAATGTGCTCCCTCGAGCGATTCGAAAGGAGGCGCACAGGTGTTATTAGACTTAGTGTATGATAACCGAATATTCGGCCTGGATCCGCAGATTCTGTTCCAGCTCGTCTTTCAGGGCATCGCTATCTTCATTATCTTCATGTTTGCGAGTAAGCTCTTACTCGATCCTGTAAGAAAGATTCTCGAAGAGAGAAAAGCCAGAGTGGAGAATGACCAGAAAGAGGCAGCGGCGAATAAGGAAGAAGCCATCCGTTTTAAAGAAGAATATGACGGTAAGTTAAAAGATATCGATAAAACTGCAGAGCAGATTCTGAGCGAAGCCAGAACGAAGGCGTTAAAGCGTGAAGATGAGATCGTAGCGGAAGCAAAAGTGGAAGCAACCCGTATCATCGAAGCTGCACGCCAGGAGGCTGAGCTCGAGAAGAAGCGTGTCAAGGACGAAGTGAAACAGGAGATGATCTCCGTGGCTTCTCTGATGTCCGAGAAGATCGTGGGTGCTTCTATCGATGCTTCCAAGCAGAATGCATTGATCGAGCAGACACTCGAAGAGATAGGGGATGAAACATGGCTAAGCTAGTGAGCAGTACTTACGGTGATGCTTTGTTTGAACTGGCGCTGGAGCAGAACAGTGTGGATGCACTGTTTGAGGAAGCACAGTTTGTCCTCGACACGATTCTCAACAATGAAGATGTGCTCAAGGTATTCAATCACCCTAAGATCAGAAAAGAAGAGAAATGTACTTTTATCGAGAATGTATTTAAGGGCAGAGTATCGGAAGAGATGGTTGGTTTCCTGCACATTATTGTGACCAAGGACCGCTACAATGAGATTCTCTCTATCTTTGAATACTTTATTCACAAGGTGAAAGAGCATAAAGGTATAGGCACTGCCCGTGTCACATCTGCCATCGAGATGACTCAGGCGCAGAAGGACGCTGTGGAGAAGAAGCTTCTCGCAACGACGAAGTACGTATCCTTCGAGATGGAATATATCGTAGATCCATCCATCCTCGGAGGTCTGATCATCCGCATAGAGGACAGGGTAGTGGACAGCAGTTTAAAGACACAGCTTGATAAGATGACCAAGGAATTAAGCCAGATCCAGTTATAGGATCATCCATGGAATCTGTCAGACTGTGCACTTAATGACAAGAGTTAACGAGTAATTATATAGAAAGAAGGTGTAGAAGGCTCCATGAATTTAAGACCAGAAGAGATTAGTTCTGTGATTAAAGAGCAGATTAAGAACTACACAGCACAACTGGAGACATCGGATGTCGGTACCGTCATCCAGGTGGCCGACGGTATTGCGCGTATTCATGGTCTGGAGAGTGCGATGCAGGGCGAGCTGCTGGAATTCCCTGGCGAAGTATACGGTATGGTACTGAACCTGGAGGAAGACAACGTTGGTGCTGTTTTGCTTGGAGACCAGAGAAACATCAACGAAGGCGATACCGTGAAGACGACCGGTCGAGTAGTAGAGGTACCTGTAGGTGACGCTATGACAGGCCGTGTTGTAAATGCACTGGGACAGCCGATTGATGGAAAGGGCCCGATCGAAACGACCAAAACTCGTCCGATCGAGAGAGTTGCCCACGGTGTTATCGACCGTCAGCCTGTAGATACTCCGGTACAGACCGGTATCAAGGCCATTGACTCCATGGTTCCGATCGGAAGAGGACAGCGTGAGCTGATCATCGGCGACCGTCAGACAGGTAAGACGGCGATCGCAGTAGATACGATCATCAACCAGAAGGGCCAGAATATGCATTGTATCTATGTTGCAATCGGTCAGAAGGCATCTACTGTTGCAACAATTGTTAAGACATTATCCGAATACGGTGCAATGGATTATACGACAGTCGTAGCATCCACAGCCAGCGAGCTTGCTCCGTTACAGTATATCGCACCTTACACAGGCTGTGCCATCGGTGAGGAATGGATGGAGAACGGTGAAGACGTTCTGGTTATCTATGATGACCTGAGTAAGCATGCTACCGCTTACCGTACCCTGTCCTTACTTCTTCGTAGACCACCTGGACGTGAGGCTTACCCTGGTGATGTATTCTACCTGCACTCCAGACTGCTGGAGCGTGCATCCCGTCTGTCCGACGAGTTAGGCGGCGGTTCCTTAACAGCCCTCCCTATCATCGAGACCCAGGCCGGCGATGTATCGGCTTACATCCCAACCAATGTTATCTCCATCACAGATGGCCAGATCTATCTGGAGACTGAGATGTTTAATGCCGGTTTCCGTCCGGCGATCAATGCGGGTCTTTCCGTATCCCGAGTTGGTGGTTCTGCCCAGATCAAGGCGATGAAGAAGATCGCCGGTCCGATCCGTACAGAGCTGGCACAGTATCGTGAGCTTGCTTCCTTCGCACAGTTCGGTTCCGAGCTGGATGATGATACCAAGGCACGTCTGGCACAGGGTGAACGTATCAAAGAGGTCTTAAAACAGGCTCAGTACGTTCCGATGGCAGTAGAGAAACAGATCATCACGATCTATGCCCTGACCAAGAAATACCTCATCGATGTTCCTGTTGACCGCATTCTTGAATTTGAATCAGGTCTTCTTGAATTCATCGATACCAAATATCCGGAGATCTATGCATCCATTCGTGATACAAAAGAGATCACCGCAGATAATGATGAGATGATCAAGAAAGCCATTGCAGAGTTCAAGGCCCAGTTTTAAGGTGGTGAACGCGCATGGCATCAATGAGAGACATTAAAAGGCGTAAAGAGAGTATTCAAAGTACGCAGCAGATTACAAAGGCCATGAAGCTGGTTTCTACTGTAAAGCTTCAGAGAGCAAAGGGCAGAGCAGAGGCTTCCAAGCCATACTTCGATAAGATGTATGAGACCATCCAGTCCATCCTGAAGAAGTCCGGTAATGTGGAGCATCCTTATCTGTCTCCGAATGGCTCCGAGAAGAAGGCTGTCATCGTCGTTACCTCCAATCGAGGCCTGGCAGGCGGCTATAATAACAATGTAGTGAAGCAGATCGTGGAGGCAGGGATGAGCCCACAGGATACCGTGATCTACGGTATCGGCCGTAAGGGTATCGAATTCCTGGCTCGCCGAGGCTATCAGATCGTCTCCGATGATTCCGAGATGATCAATGAGCCACTCTTCTCCGACGCTGCCGAGATCGGCCGCAAGGTTCTCGAAGCATTTTCTTCCGGAGAGATCGGTGAGATCTACCTGGCTTACACTTCATTTAAGAATACAGTAGTCCATATTCCTAAGCTGATCCGTCTGCTTCCGATGGATATGTCCGTGGAAGAGACAGAAGAAGCGGAGGAGAAGAGCGCAGAGAAGATCACTCCGATGAACTATGAGCCGGAGGCAGAGGAAGCCCTCGACCTGATCATCCCGAGATATCTGAACAGTATCATCTACGGAGCGTTCATGGAGGCTGTGGCCAGCGAGAATGGTGCCCGTATGCAGGCGATGGATGCCGCTACGAGCAATGCGGAAGAGATGATCTCCAAGCTGTCCCTTGCATATAACCGTGCAAGACAGGGCGCGATTACGCAGGAATTAACAGAGATTATATCCGGTGCGGAAGCACTGAATTAAGAGAGTATATTTGGTGCGAAAGTACTGAATTAAGAAAGTATATTTGGTGCGGAAGCACTGAATTAAGAGAGTATATTTGGTGCGAAAGTACTGAATTAAGAAAGTATATTTGGTGTGAAAGCACTGAATGAACAGAATAAAGGAGTAAATAGATGGCAGCAAATACAGGTAAAATCACTCAGGTTATCGGTGCCGTACTGGACATGAAGTTCAACCAGGGTGTTCTTCCGGAGATTAATGATGCCGTTGAGATTCGTAGAGAAGATGGTTCCAAGCTGGTAGCAGAGGTTGCTCAGCATCTTGGCGATGATACCGTTCGTTGTATCGCCATGGGTTCTTCTGACGGTTTGGTAAGAGGTATGGAAGTAGTCGCTACTGGCGGTCCGATCTCCATGCCGGTTGGCGAAGCAACACTGGGACGTATCTTTAACGTACTGGGTGAGCCGATTGATAATAAGGAACTGGCAGCGGACGTTGTTCGCAAACCAATCCACAGAAAGGCTCCTACCTTCGCAGAACAGTCTACTAATACAGAAATCTTAGAGACAGGTATCAAGGTCGTAGACCTCCTCTGCCCTTATCAGAAGGGTGGTAAGATCGGTCTGTTCGGTGGTGCCGGTGTAGGTAAAACCGTACTGATCCAGGAATTGATCCGTAATATCGCAACAGAGCACGGTGGATATTCCGTATTTACAGGTGTAGGTGAGAGAACCCGTGAGGGTAATGACTTATATCGAGAGATGAGTGAATCCGGCGTTATCGAGAAGACCGCCATGGTATTCGGTCAGATGAACGAGCCGCCGGGAGCACGTATGAGAGTTGGTCTCTCCGGTCTGACGATCGCCGAGAACTTCCGTGATGAAGGTGGTAAGGATGTCCTCCTCTTCATCGATAATATTTTCCGTTTCACACAGGCAGGTTCCGAGGTATCCGCCCTCTTAGGACGTGTACCAAGTGCCGTAGGTTATCAGCCAACCTTACAGACAGAGATGGGTGCTCTTCAGGAGCGTATCACTTCTACCAAGAATGGTTCCATCACTTCTGTTCAGGCCGTTTATGTGCCGGCCGATGACTTAACTGACCCGGCTCCTGCAACAACATTTGCCCATCTGGATGCCACTACCGTACTCTCCCGTGCCATCGTAGAACAGGGTATCTATCCGGCGGTAGACCCACTGGAGTCCACCTCCCGTATCCTGGATCCACGTGTCGTAGGTGAAGAGCATTATCAGGTAGCCCGTGGCGTACAGGAGATCCTGCAGCGTTACAAAGAGCTCCAGGATATCATCGCGATCCTTGGTATGGACGAGCTCTCCGAGGAGGAGAAGCTTCTGGTTGCCCGTGCTCGTAAGGTACAGAGATTCCTCTCCCAGCCTTTCTTCGTAGCAGAGCAGTTCACCGGTACATCCGGACGTTATGTTCCATTATCTGAGACGATCCAGGGCTTCAAAGAACTTCTCGAAGGTAAATATGATGACATCCCAGAAGGTATGTTCTTGAATGCCGGAGGTATGGCTGACGTATTGGCTAAGTTCAATAAGTAGGTGATTGCATGGCAGATAAGTTATTTAAGCTGGAGATCATCGCACCGGATAAGATCTTCTACTCACAGGATGTAGAGATGGTAGAGTACAATACCACCGAGGGTGAAGTCGGTGTCTACGCTGCCCACATTCCTATGACACAGATCATCGCACCGGGCGAGCTGGTCATCACAGAGTCTGCGGACACGAAGAAGAATGCGGCCCTTCACACCGGCTTCGTGGAGATCACCGGCGATAAGGTGACGATCCTTACCGAAGCAGTCGAGTGGCCGGAGGATATCGACCGTGCCCGTGCCGAGGAGGCCAAGGTCCGTGCGGAGCGCCGACTGAGCAGCAGCTCCACAGAGGTCGATACCATAAGAGCCGAGCTGGCTCTCAAGAGAGCCCTGCTGCGACTTAATGTGGCAGAAGGCAAATAAATATAATTATAAAAAAGATACCGGGACGATCAAGCTGTCAGACAGCGGATCGTCCGCGGTATCTTTTTTCTTGTATGTAGGCACCAGATTAGTAATAGGGCATATGGCATCTTTTCTCTCGCAAAAACAAAATGATTGATTTTGACAGATAAAATAAGTATAATAATTCTTACATGAGTAGGTATTGAAACAAGATCATCTGACGGATGATTTGTTATCAAAACAATGATTTTTTATAAAATAACACGCAGGAGAATAGATACATGAATAAAACAGTATATAAGATCATCATTGCTGTGGCAGCCATCGTCTGCATCGGCAGTGCATCCTATCTGGGCTATCGTTTTTATAATACCCAGAAGCAGAAGGCCCTGGAAGAGGCCATGAAGGCAGAAGTGGAAGAGACGGAGAAGATCGATATCGACGATCTCCTGAATATGGAATTTGACGGAGAGAGAGACGGTGTGACATCCTCCATCCCTGACGATGTCTTTACCGGAGATGCGGATAAGAAGATCGACTTTGATAAATTACAGTCCTATAATAAGGAGCTTGTGGCCTGGATCTATGTGGACGGTACTCAGATTGACTATCCGGTAGCCAGACATGAAGGCGAGGACCAGACCTATTATCTCAACTATGATATGTATGCACAGCCGGCTTACAGTGGCTGTATCTATATGGAGGATGTAAACCAGCCGGACTTCAGCGATAATAATACCGTGCTTTACGGACATAATATGAAGAACGGTACCATGTTTAAGGGATTGCATAAGTTCGAGGATCAGGATTTCTTCGATGAGAATAAATATATCTATATCTATCTGCCGGACAGAACTCTGGTTTATGAGATCTTTGCCGCTTATACAACCGATGATACCCACATCCTGACAGCCTATGATTTTACCGATAAGAAGGTATATCAGAATTATCTGGATGATGTGACCAATGTACACTATATGGGTGCCTTTGTGAGAGAGGGAACCAGCGTGACGACGGATGATACCATCATCACTTTATCGACCTGTGTCGGCGGACAGCCGAGCAACCGTTATCTGGTGCAGGGTGTATTAAAGTATGATAAGCTGGTGAAGTAGATCATCTGAGGATTGTAGATCAGGCGTATTGCTTTCATGCACTGTGGTGTGACGAAGGCCTCATGGAAGTTTTTTATGAGATTACAGAAAATATAATTCAGGAGATATAGTAGATCCATGACGTAAGTTAAGACTATGTGATGGATAGAAGAAGTCATTACGAAAGATAAGGGGGATATGATATGAGTATCGATTCCGAGAAAGAGATACAGGCTCTGGATCCTTCGGATACAGGGGATGCATCCGGAGCTATGCCGGATACACAGAATCAGGATATGCAGGACCTATCCCAGGCAGAAGAGAAATCATCCAGAAGTCGACGCTCCGAGCGTCATAGCAGCAGCCATCATTCGAGCAGGCACCACAGCAGCAGTCACCGTTCCGGCAGTCATCATTCGAGCAGCCACAGCAGCAACCATCGCTCCGGTAGTCATAGCAGCAGTCATACGAGCGGTCATCACTCGGATCGTCACTATAGTGACGGTTATGATACTGCAGGATCCTCCGGATCCGGTCGCTCTTCCGGTACGCTAGTGGATGCGGATGGAAGTGTCAGACCGATCGATAACCAGAATCTGAATGATGATCTGAAGTCTGTGATCTCTGATTACTGGAAGGATCGCCAGGCACCGGGCTTTACCGGTTATAAGGAGAACCGGGAGAAGGATCGGGAGGAAGAGGTTCGTCTGGATGAGAAGGATACCAGCCAGCCGACCCGACATACTCATCAGGAGAAGACACCGGAGCACAAGAAGAGCAAAAAGAAGAAGAGTAAGAATAAGAAGAGCAGCAAGCTGGGTAAGACCCTTCGTATTATCGCAGCTATCCTGATATTGATGATCCTGGCAGGCGGCGGTACCTTTGCCTATATGAGATATGCCGGTCAGAAGAATCTCCTGTCCTCCGATGATTCCGGTGAGGAGATCAAGGTAGCCGATGAGGCGGTTACGGAGAATGCCGGTAAGACCGTCACCTATAAGGGTGTGACCTATACTCTGAATGAAAATATCTCAACCATCCTCTTTATCGGTGTCGACCGGGAGAATTATAATGAGGATGCAGAATATGGTGAGGCAGGACAATCAGATACCATCTTCCTCACGGCCATCAACCATGAGACCGGTGAGACCAAGATGATCCCGATTTCCCGTAATACCATGGTTGCGGTTGATGAATATAATGCAGACGGATCCTATTGGAGACAGAAGAAGGTGCAGCTGGCCTTAGCATTTGCTTATGGAGATGGCCAGGAGGGCAGCTGTCAGAACGTAGCCAAGTCCGTGTCCCGTCTTCTCTACGGTATGCCGATCAATAAATATGTCTGCATCGACCTGTCCTGTATCAGTAAGTTAAATGATGCGGTAGGCGGTGTGGAGGTTACGGTACTGGAGGATCTGACCTACAAGGATCCGGCCTTCGTGGAGGGCGAGACCATCACCCTCATGGGTGACCAGGCCGAGGCCTATGTCCGTACCCGTAAGACGACCATCGACGATGACAGTCAGGATAATAATGCCCCACGTATGGCCCGTCAGAAGCAGTATATGTTATCCTTTATCAATAAGGTCTTATCTCAGATGAAGAAGCATATCTCTCTGCCACTGAACCTCTACAATGCGATCAGCGACGAGATGGTAACGGATATCACGCCGTCAGAGGTGGTATATTACGGATCCCTGATCGCCAGCAAGGGCTTTAATAATTCCATCCTCTCCATCGATGGTAAGGTGAAGCATGGTGACTTCACTGAGTTCTACCCGGATGAGGACCAGCTCTATCAGCTGGTACTGGATACCTTCTATGAGCGGAATTAAACTTCGGATCATTATAATATCTGGCCATGATCAGTGATATTGATAATGTATAGATCATATGGAAGAGGTCGATGGAATGAAAAATAACTTGTTTTATGCATGGATACGTAAAATAAGTTATTTTTTTCCAGAAAAATCTTATATTTTGAGTTGCTATTTAAAAAAAAAGCTTGTATAATGATAACAAACTACGTTAAATCTATAAGGAGGATACCAAAAGATGAAAAAAGGTTTATATCTTGTTTTAAGTCTGATTATGCTGATGGCAGTGCCTATGACTGTATGTGCTAGTACATCTGATGATAGTCCGGTAGCTACTACTCAAAAAAAACACAATCATAAGAAGCATACTTCACCTAAGACAGCAGATAATGCTATGACTGAGATGGCTATCGCTTTATTCGCTATCTCCGGTGGTGTATTATGTTTCGCTAAGAAAGAACTGGACAGAGCATAAGTATTATTATGAATCTTGCGCATCAATGCGGTGGTTTCCGAGAGTAAATCACCGCATTTTTGGTGTGATTTAATCGATGATGCAGGATTTTTGTGACTTTTACCCGATGGTCATGCAGAAGAAGAGCAAGTTATAAGAATTTTGCGACCATATCGCGAATATTTACGACAGATTTCGTAATACAGGAGTTATCCATGAAGAAAAAAGCAAAAAAACCGACCAACAAAGCTCTTATCGTGCGTAATATCATCACCTTCCTTGCGGCGGTGAATCTGGTATTACTTTTTGTATTTCATTATAATGTGCCGGGATTTTCCTATCTGATCAACCGGATTGAGGATCACCGGGATCATATCGAAGGTGTGGAAGGCACGGTAGAGGCTGACAGTAACGTAACACTGGAATATGAAGAAGAGACTTATGTATATAAGGGAGACGGAGCCTTCGATCCGACCGATGATGTGACGGTGAAGGATCAGGAAGGAAATGAACTGGATCATGCCAATCTGACTGCAAGTGTCAGCGGTGATGCCTCCAAAGAGATTACTTATACCTATGAGACGGAAGACGGACAGTACTATGGTAGTGAGACCCGTCCTTTACAGCTGGATGATTACAGCGGACCGGTGATCGTGATCTCCGGAGATGCACCGACCATCTCTGATAAGAATCTGGCCAAGATTGCTAAGAAATGTGAAGATATCTATACAGCCACCGACGGATACGGTAATGATATCACTGATCAGGTGACCGTCAGCGCTGTGCCGGATGCGGCATATGATGGTACATTTAAGATTAAGTTCTCCGTAACCAACCAGTTCGGAGATACCGCCCAGTCCGAAGTGACCACCAAGACCAAGTTCAAGGAGCCACATCTGAAGCTGACCGAAGAAGAGATCTATCTGGAGCGTGGCAGCGGATTTGATCCGATGACTTATGTTCTCTATGCCGTAGATGCAGATGGCAGTGATCTGACTGCCCTGGTGGAGACGGATGGAGAAGTAGATACCCAGGCAGTGGGTGATTATACCGTAGAGTATGATCTGACCAATGACGATGGTCAGTCTGTGAAGACCAAGGAGCTTACCGTACATGTGGTAAATGATGTGGAGGAAGCCATGGCAGAGGCAGCGGCTGCAGCGCCACAGGAAGAGACAGAGACCACAGAAGCTGCAGAGGAGAAGACGGAAGCCAGGACAGAGTCTGAGGAAGAGACAGATTCTGAGGAGGAAGCGGATAACGAGGATGAGACAGATTCCGACGAGGAAGCAGAATCCGATGAAGAAGCAGAGTCTGAGGATGAAGAATAAAGGATGGCGAAGCTATACCTGAAGATAGAAGAGAGCTTGCCGGGGATGGAATGACCGGATGAGAAAGAAGGTGGTGCGATGGTAGATATCCATACTCATATATTGCCTGGGATCGATGATGGTGCCAGAGATTGGGAGGATTCCTATCGCATGGCCGCCATGGCGGCAGACAGCGGAGTGGATACCATCGTATGCAGCCATCATGCCAACATCCCTCGTATGTATCAGAATTATAACAGTCGGTATCTGTGGGATCTCTTCGAGGAATTCGAAGATCGCCTCTATCAGGGAGGCTTTCCACTGCGGATCGTCCGTGGCATGGAGATCTACTGTACGGAGGACGTGGTGGAGAAGATTCAGCGCAATATGCTCCTTCCGATTAATCGGACCGATTATTATCTGGTAGAGTTCGGCTTCTATGAGCCCTTACGATTCATGGAGGATACCCTCTATGATATCCTGAGTCTGGGCAAGGTACCGATCATTGCTCATCCGGAGCGTTACATCGGCCTGCAGGAGCAGCCGGAGGCCTTGTATGACTGGATGCGTCATGGCGTGCTCTCCCAGGTGAACCGCGGAAGCCTGCAGGGCAGATTCGGACCGGATCCCCAACTGGCAGCGGAGCAGTTTATGGAGCATCGTCTGGTAACCTGCATCGCTACAGATGCCCACAGTCCCCACAGCAGGACCACAGATATGAGAGGCATCTATCAACAGCTGTCGGAGCAGTATTCTCCGGAGACGGCAGATCGTCTGCTGGACAGGAATCCCAGACGTATCGTCGAGGGGAAGAGGATACAGCACAGACATCTGATACCATTTGGCCCGGGGAGCATGTGAACCCGGAGATTTATCTATGTCAAGCTTGAATCCGGAGGTTCATCCATGACAAGTTTTATTGCGTAGATTCCTCTATGACAAGTTTGGCCCCGAAGGACCATTCATGACAGGAATGCCAAGGCCTTCCTGATAGCGGATTATGAACTTGACATCATCACGAGAGAGATATCCATACATCGGAATTACCGTATTGTGACGATGTGTTATATAATTTCAATAACACGATTCATCATAGAGTGAAGTATAGATTGCCTGACCCTCAGGACGAGGTCAGTATATCATATTGACCTCGACATCATTTTTTTATTATAAGGAAGAGACAGATCATGAAGAGATTAAGGATAGCAAGTCTGATCATATTGCTCTGTGCCTGCGCCTCCATCGGTTATATCCGAGTGAAGCATGGCCAGGCCGGCGACAGTATCGCGCCGGTCATATCCATGGGAGACGGATCGGCCCTGGCTTCGATCAAGATCAGCGTAAAGGATGACGAGTCAGTCATACTGGAGGATGCTGTTGCCAAGGACAACAGGGATGGAGATGTCACGGAAACCATCACCATCGACAGCATCTCCCCATTTAATGCAGATGGTAAGAGATATGCCACTCTGGCAGCATTTGATAAGAGTAACAACGTGGGTAAGGCCAGCCGTGAGGTGGTCTATTCCGATTATCACTCTCCACATTTTGATATCACAGAGCCGCTGGCATTTAATACCGGCACGACAGATTTCCTGGGAAATATCACGGCGACAGATGTGCTGGATGGAGATCTGACGAGTAATATACATTTCGCAGATAATACCTCCATCTCTTCAGATACACCGGGAGACTATGAGGTGAAGCTGCAGGTCAAGAACAGTGCCGGAGATACAGCAACCTTACCGGTGACAGTAACGATTCTTGATTCTTCTTACAGTGAGAAGCCGAGAGTGCATCTTAAGCATTATGTCCGCTATGTCGAGAAGGGCGGAGATGTTGATTTTAAGAAATTAGTTGATTACGTTGAGATCAGCGGTTCAGAGTATGAACTGGTCGATGGAGATGACATCGATGAGGAGGAGAAGACCATCGGTCGCGACCGCATCCATATCTCCGATGACGAGGTAAATTATGACAAAGCAGGAATCTATGAAGTGACCTATAAGGTATCTCAGGTAAGAATGGACGAGACCATTACCGGTAAGACATCCCTGATTCTTGTGGTGGAGGATTAACGATGAGTTCGATTATGAAGAATACAAAACCAGGCCAGACTCTTCGTCTGGATTGGTATACGATAGCCAAAGACGTCATAAAAGAATGGTCCGTTATCGTGATGATCTCCATCGCAGCGGTACTCTTTTCGTACACCTTTCAGTACCTGCATTATTCACCGACCTACACTATGACGACTACATTTACGGTGAATTCCCGTGTGGCAGTGACAGATGTCTATTCCAATCTGTCCACGGCTTATTCGACCGCCGATACCTTTGCCAAAGTACTGGACAGCTCCCTGATGGAGAAGAAGGTGGCCCAGGATATCGGTTATAACTACATGCCGGGTACGGCTAAGGTAAATGTCATCCAGGATACCAATCTGCTTGAGCTGACCGTGACAGAATCTACCCCGCAGCTGGCCAATGAAGTCTATCAGTCGATCATGAAGAATTATTATGACATCGCTGAGCCCCTGCTGGGAGATGTCATCCTGACCTCCCTGATCGATTCCACCATACCAACTAAGGCAGATAAGGCATTTTCCCCTTATGATGGTATGCTGAAGACCTTCATCATCGCCCTGATCGCGACGCTGGTCTTCCTCTGCGTACTCTCCTATCTGAAGGATACCATCCGCAGAGAGGAAGATATCGAGGAGAAGCTGGATGCCACACTTCTGGGTACATTGGCCCATGAGAAGAAATATAAGAAGGGCTTCGGTAAGAAGGTGGAGGAGCAGAAGACCATCCTGGTATCGGATCCTATGGTCAGCTTCCGCTATTCTGAGTCTGTGAAGAAGCTGGCCAGCAAGATTGCGACCAAGATGGATCGTCGTAAGGTTAAGACGGTTCTGGTAACCAGTGTCATGGAAAATGAAGGTAAGTCCACCGTAGCAGCCAATATCGCTCTGGCTTTATCCAAGCGTTCCAATAAAGTATTACTGATTGACGGAGACTTCCGTAAACCGGCAATCTATAAGATATTTGATGTGGATCCGGATGAGATCGAGAACTTCGGTGAGGTCCTGAATGGTAAGGCCGATATGTCTCATCTGATCTGCCATCGTGACGATGTCAACCTGTCCATGATTCTGAATAGTGTTCGTTATCCGGACTCCACGGATATGATCGCTCAGGATCTGATGACCAAGGTAATCCACCTGCTGGAGCAGCAGTTTGATTATATCATCATCGACTCCTCCCCTATGGCTCTTGTGGCAGATACGCAGGAGTGGATGGATATCATCGATGCAGCTGTGCTGGTAGTTCGTCAGAATTCCTCCTCCGTGCGAGATATCAACGATGCCATCTCCATGCTGAATCGAGACAGTATTAAGTTATTAGGCTGTATCTTTAACAATGTTGAGGGTAACAGAGATAAGTTTGAGAACAGAGGCTACGGTCGTTACGGCAAGTATGGTAAGTATGGCAAATACGGCAACTATGGTCAGGACAGTCATGCGGACAGAGAGGCCTACAGCGATTACTCCACTTATAGTGACTACAGCAGGAAGACGGATGATGCAGAGGATGATCCGGAGATCTATGCTGACGGTCCGGAAGACGAGATTGCAGATGCAGTGGGTGCAGAAACTGCGGAGCAGCCCGCGGACGGAGCAGAAGCCGAAGCTGCAGAGCAGTACACAGATGTGGCAGAAGCCGAGGCTGCAGAGCAGTACGCAGATGTGGCAGAAGACGAAGCTGCAGAACAGTACGCTGATGAAGCCAAGACCGAGGCTGCAGCATCTGCTGAGTCAGTGGATCTTAGCTCAGCTGATCCGAAGGAATCCGCATCTGCAGATCAGGCTGCGGGCATCGATTCCGAAGAAGCAGCCCATACATTTTCTGAGAATAAGAAGGGGGAGGATGAAGCGATATGAGCAATGATATGAGATATAATCAGAACAGCCGGCCCGCAGACATCGACTCCCAGATCGAGAAGATAGATATCACGACCATACTGGATGATATGTTCAAGGAGCTGCTCAGACTCTGGTGGCTGATGATCATTATCATCAGTGTGACATCCACGATCTTTTACTTCCAGAGAAAGGTTACCTATAAGGCCAAATACGAGGCATCCATTACCTTTACGGTAAATGCAGATTCTCCATATGAGTATCAGGATAATTATTATGACCAGACAGCGGCCAAGAATCTCGGTACGACCATGGAGTACCTGCTGAAGTCCTCCTCCATGAAGAAGATCGTGGCAGAGGATATGAAGCTGAAGAAGGTACCGGGTTCGATCAAGGTAACCTGTATGGAGTCTACCAACATGATCACCATCACCTGTTCCTCCAGGGATCCGGATGCAGCCTATAACATGCTGCAGTCCGTTCTGCGTAACTATGAGACAGTCTGCGAGAGTGTTATCGGTAGTACAACCTTAACGGAGATGGATCAGAGCGGTGTACCTACGGTTCCGGCCAATAGTGAGAACTGTATGGCAGCGGCCAAGAATGGTCTGGCCCTGGGTCTGGTCATCGACCTGGCTCTGCTCTGCCTGCTTGCGATCACCAAGCGGACCATCCGTAAGGAGGAAGACTTCGAGAAGATATTTAATATCGAGTGCTATGGCGCCATCCCATCGGTTCATTTTAAGAAACGAGGTAAAAGCATGGATGAGGCTGCCGATGCAGTATTGATCGATAATTATCGTATCCCGGGCGGATTCCTGGAGTCCATCCGTTCCGTTCGTACCCGTGTGGAGAGAGATGCCAAGAAGCATGGCTATAAGGTATTCCTTATCAGCTCTGCCATCCCTGGTGAGGGTAAGAGTACCATCTCTACCAATCTGGCTCTGGGTCTGGCTCGTAAGGGTAAGTCCGTTATCCTGGTAGACTTCGACCTGCGTTCCCCGATGATTGATGAGTACATGAATCTGGAGAGGGGACCTTACGGTACCATCGATTGTCTGCAGGGTACTGCGACTATTAATGAAGCAGTGGTACAGTATAAGAATCTGCCGCTGGCAGTCATTCATGGTGGCAAGGAGCAGCAGGATACCATGCGCATCCTGAATAGCGACAGTACCAGGGAGTTTATCGACCAGCTTCGCCAGATGGCGGACTATGTCATCCTGGACACCCCTCCGAGTGCCATGCTGGCAGATGCCAGCCTGGTGGCAAGACATGCAGATGCTGCCATCTATGTTGTGCGTCAGGATTATGCTCAGGTTAAGGACATCATGGAAGGTGTCGGCAACTTAGTCGAGGAAGAGATTCCGATCGTTGGCTGTGTACTCAACTATGCCGAGGTTGGTATCACCGGTTACGGTTACGGCTACGGTTATGGTTACGGCCGTGGCTACGGCTTATACGGTCGTGGTTATGGCAGCTACGGCAGCTATGGCGGTTACGGCAGCGAGAAGGATAAATAGCAATCGGAATAGTGACCTGTGAGACAGGCTTCCCGGAAGGGTACTTGTGGGAAGCCTGGGCAGCAGGATATAAGAAGTGGACAGGAGGGCTGCCTTTTGTCCACTTTTCTGCATGTATGAGTCAGGTGGAGCAGATACATTTTGACTGAGTTAATGATTGGATAAAAAAAGTTGCAGATAGAAAAAGCTGTAGATAGAAAAGCTGCAGATAGAAAAAGCTGCAGATAGAAAAAGCTGTAGATAGAAAAGCTGCAGATTGAAAAAGCTGTAGCTTGATAGGAGTTCATGATGAAGATAACATTGGATTATGATGAGTTGATCAAAGAGATGGAAGCGGAGATCAAGGAGGGCGGTTTGAGCCAGAAGGACACCATCCAGATTCTCCGAGATGAGAAAGCAGTCTATGAGAACTATTGTCCCATCATCGACTGGTATTATGATAAGGCTGCCATGGTAGAAGAGATGGAGACTCCCCTGGAGGAGATCTATCTGCAGGAGGAGTTCAGTAAGGAAGAATGGGCTCAGTTAAAGCGTGATCATGCAGACTATAAGAAGCAATACCAGGAAGACCGGGACAGGCTGATGGACATGAAAGTCAAGGATGTTTTAACTGAGATGAAGCAAATGATGAAATTATTCCATTGAGGATCTGACCTGATAAAAGAACTGTGAGATCTATGGCCTCTCCACTAAATATGAATGTGCAGAATGTAACTACTCTGTGTTACAGAAATCCGTAGTTTTCGGTCGTCGGACACAGTGAGTATGATTGTGAACAGGATAAGAAGCTATGGGATAGAATTGGTATATCAGAGTGAATCATACAGAGAATAATACAGAGTGAATCACACAGAGAATAATACAGAGTGAATCACACAGAGAATAATACAGAGTGAATAACAGAGAGAAGGGACAGATTATATCATGTTACATACTATAATAATCATCGCATGCCTTATCATCCTCTTCATGCTCTGCTGGATTCTGGCCATACGACCGAATCGTATCACAGAGGAGCGCAGGGAGAAGATGAAGCCATTTCAGGAGAGATATATCGCCCACCGCGGCTTATTTTCCAATAAGAAGAAGGGGAGAGAAGCACCTCCGGCGCCGGAGAACTCTCTGGAGGCCTTTCGGCTGGCTGTGAAGCATGGTTATGGCATGGAGATGGATGTTCAGTTAACAAAGGATGATCAGCTGGTGGTATTCCACGACGGTGATCTCAGACGTATGTGTGGTGTCGAGGGACAGGTTCTGGACTATACCTATGAGGAGCTGCAGCAGTTCTCCTTAAAAGGTTCTGACCAGAGGATCCCCCTCTTCCGGGAGGTCAGAGATCTGGTTGCCGGCCAGGCTCCCATGATCATCGAGGTGAAACCGGAAGGAAACTCCCGCAGGACAGCAGAGTCATTGAATGAACATATGAGAGATTATCAAGGAATATACTGTATCGAATCCTTTGATCCGAGAGCCGTACACTGGTATAAAACCCATCGGCCGGATATCATAAGAGGGCAATTGTCAGAGTGTTTTAAAGCATCCGGCATCCTGCACCATGATCTGGTGCGTGCCCTGTGCCGATGTCTCCTCTTTAACTTCTGGGGACGACCGGACTTCATCGCCTATAATCATAAGCATAAAAACCAGACCTCCTACCGCCTCTGCCGTAAGCTCTTCCCGGTCTTTAATGTGGCCTGGACCATACGCAGCCAGAAGGAACTGGAGGCAGCCAGGGATACCTTCACGGTATTTATCTTTGACAGCTTTATTCCTTCCTAACCATTTGCATATGTAGCAGGCAAGGACAGATGCCAATACAGAGATAAGAAAAGCGATTATGATTTCCCAGGGAGTCAGAAAAGTCCGGAGTGCCAGCTCCGGACTTTTTTTCGAAAGTGGATTGTATAGATTTACATTGCAATAGGTCATGGGTGCGTATTTTACGATAAGATTGACAGAACATTCGTCATTGATTAATGATGATATGAAGCAACTTGCTCTATATAATCGGAAAACGAAAGGATAGAGCAATGCCCTGGAGTGGTAAATTGCTCTATATGAATGGAAATCAGCGGAATAGAGCAATGCCCTGGAGTGGTAAATTGCTCTATATGAATGGAAATCGGCGGAATAGAGCAATGCCCTGGAGTGGTAAATTGCTCTATATGAATGAAAATCGGCGGAATAGAGCAATACTGATGGGAAAGCAACTTGCTCTAAGAGAAGGCAAAAGAGAAGAATAGAGCAAGAATGCCG